>MDTE01152581.1_pt1 | contig 26600 bp, 27 predicted proteins | sample 811231 | NCBI WGS metagenome assembly MDTE01 (sample SAMN05326651, study PRJNA326480) | marine metagenome | isolation source: seawater | place: Indian Ocean: Red Sea | collected 2010
ACTGTTTAATCCAATGTTAATCTCATCAGCAATTTTTTTTAAATTAATTGCTTTATCATCCCAATTTATTTGGATATTAGCAAAATTTTTTTCTCGTAAAACCATGTTTGGATGCTCAGAAATAACTTTCATAGCATCTTCAACATTATTTTTGCTATTAATTGCAAGTATTATTCCTTGATTCCATAAAGAAAATAATTCTTTTTGAAATTCAACAAAAGCTTTTCCATTAGGTGTATCACCTAATTCAATTCCATCAAAACCATCTTCGCCTACTATTCCTCCCCATAACGTATTATCTAAATCTAAAACAATGCATTTTCTGTTAGTTCCAGATATAGGCTTGATGTAATTCATTAGATTATTTGCAAGATAGGGTATAAAATTAAATATAATTTGTATATCACCTAGATGAAATTGTCTATAGTCAAAGATATTTTGTTCACCAAATTTAGATATGAATTGACGAAAATCATAAACATAAACAGAGCTATAATTTTTTGATATGTGGCGAAGTGAATTATTAATTTCTTCAATCATTTCATGAAATCCAAAATTTAGTTTGGTTTCAATTATTCCATGAGGGGAATAAGATGGAACGTTAAGATTTGTAATGACCAGTTTTGAATTTGAATTATTCTCAAAAGTTTGTATTAAATTTTCCAGTTCATTTATTTTTTCTTTTGCTAAAATTTTTCGTTCATCATCAGACATATCATGCGCATCATGAAAAGAGTCACCAAGTACATTACGTACATCAATAATTAAAAAAGTTATATCAGGAGAAAAATTGTATAATCCACTTTCAGGGTTTAGTAATTCCTGATTATACTGGTTGTATCCACCTATGTATGATTGATATCGTATTCCCAGTTCAGAGCACTTAACATGTAATGTTTCATTTAAACCATTTAATGTGAAACTAGAAAGTATTGCTACTTTCAGCTTTTTATCATATTTGAGATCATCAATATTTTTAGATAATGCAATGTAATCTGAGAGTGATTTTTCCAAGTTTCTATCTTGAAAATACTGGTTTCAACAATAAATATTATGTATGAATTCTACTATTTTTTATCAGTAAGCTTTAGATTTTAAAAATGAGCGATAAATGTGATTGCTATGAATAATGATGAAAATGATAGTTTTCCAATTAATGAAAAAGAAGTAATGGAGTACTATGGATATTCTGGAAATTTTGGAAGATTCAAGATGAAAATAAAATTTTTGAGAGGTTGGATTTTACATTCATTGGCATATTCTTCACCATTATCAGGATTTTCAGTAAAAATGCAAAAATCCAGAGGGGTAAAGATTGGGAAAAATTGTCATTTCAATCCTTATGTTTTGATTGATTTGGTTTATCCAAAGATGATAGAGATTGGAGACAATGTGACATTAGGTTCACACTCAATGATTTTTGCACATAGTAATCCTTCTGCAAATTTATTTTTAAAGCAAGGAGATTTTCCTAGGAAAGTTTCTAAAGTCAAAATAAAATCTGGTGCAGTAATTAATCCAGGTGCAATTATTATTGCAGGTGTAACAATAGGAGAAAATTCAATCATTTCACCAAGAAGTGTTGTGACACAAGATATACCAGATTATTGTATTGCAGTAGGTAATCCTGCAAGGGTAATAAAGAAAATAGATCATTAGTTGATGAATTTGAATTTACTTGGAATTGATTTTGAAGAGTGGTATCACCCTCAATTGGTTAAACCATATGTCAAGAGTATAAAACACGAACCAGAAATAATCAAAGGAATTGAAAAAATTATAGAATTATTACAAAAAAACAATACATCTGCAACTTTTTTTATGGTTGGAGAATTACTTGAAGAAAAACCAGAAATTTTAGATATAATACTTGAAAATGGACATGAAATTGCATTTCATACAATGACACATTCTAATCTTAATGAAATTACAAAAGAAAAATTTCTCAGAGAATTAGATACTTTTTCAGATATAACAAATGGTAAGTCAAAAGGATTTAGAGCACCTACATTTTCATTGAATGAAAGTACATCATGGGTAATTGATGCATTATTAGAAAAAAATTATGTTTATGATAGCAGTGTTGTTCCAGTAAAAACTCAACTATATGGATTTTCTAACTGCGAATTAAAACCATATAAAATATCAAGTGAATCACTTACACAAAATGATCCTAATGGAAAATTATTAGAATTTCCATTAATGATTGGTAAATTTTTTAGTAAAATGATGCCTAGTGGGGGAGGATTTTATCTCAGATTTTTACCATTAAAAAATTCATTAAAGTCAATATTAAATTATGAAAAAAATAATAATCCTGCAACAATATATGTTCATTCTTGGGAATTAACTCCAGAGTATATGCCAAAAATAAAACTTCCTGTAAAAGAAAAATTTGTTACTTTTCATAATATTAAGAAAACGTATTCTAGATTAGATCAGATATTAAGAGAATTTGAATTTACTTCCTTTGAGAAGTATTTGAAGAAAAATAATTTATAATAAATTAACTAAAAGATTCTAACGTTTTTTTGATACCATCTTCTAATGAGATTTTTGGTTTCCAACCTAAAGATTTTAGCTTAGAGTTATTAACAATAAAGTTTCCAACATCCACTTTTTTAGTATAAGTTGGCGAAGATACAAAATTAATTTTGCAATTAGCATTCTTTTGCAATAATTTAGCTAGATCATAGAACCATGTTTTTTTTCCAGAAGATATCCAATATAGATTTCCAGGTTTACCTTTTCTTAAAATAGAGTTTATTCCTGAAACAACATCAGATACATAAATTAGATCACGAAAGAACTTTCCTTTTTCATAGATTGTAATTTCTTTATCTTTTAATGCTGAATGAATGATGAAATTCACTGCATTTTTTTTAGGAATTATTTGTTCTCTAGGTCCATAAGAATTTGTTATACGAAATATTCGTGTGTCAATACCATAAACTTGATGAAATATTTTACAATAGTATTCTGATAAAAGTCTGTTTGCGCCATAGATGGTAGTGGGTTCACAAATTGAATTTTCATTTACAGGTAATTTTTTTGGTTTTCCAACTACAATGAAGGTACTGCCAAGGATAAATTTGCATTTTTTATTTAAAGATCTAATTTTTTCAAGCATGAATAAAGTAGATTTTGCATTGACATTAACGTCAGATAATGGCTTTTCAAATGAAGCAGAATGTGATGTGTTACCAGCAAGATGAATTATGATATCTGGTTTTGTTTTTTCAAGAAATTCACCAAGCTTTGTAAAATTAGTTACATCTAGCTTTTCAATTTTCACATTTTTTGGTTTATTTGGAATATTTGCTTTTTTTCTAAGGCTTTTGGAGACCAAAATAATCTGATGGTTTTGTTTTGATAATAGATCAGATAAATGACTTCCAATAAAGCCAAGACCACCAGTAATTACAATTTTCATATTTAATAAAAAATATCTGACTACAAATTGGTTATGGTGAAATTCTTACTATAATATGATTTATCCATACAAATTATTATCTACTGTTTTAGAAAAATGTGTATATGAATTCATTATCAATAATTTTCATAGTAGCAAAATATCCAGCCACTTATGGACATACTTCAGTAATTAACAACTTGTGTCAAGGATTGATGAATTTAGGTCACAAAACTGCAATCGGAGCATTCAATTTTGAATCCGAACCACCAGAAAATGTTGAAAAAGTTCAATTAAATAAATTTGAGTTATTAAAATCAGGAGTTAAATCGCTAAACTATGATATAATTCATCCACACCAAGCACAGGTACTCTATTATTTATTATCAAAAAAACCTGATAAACCAATAATTTTTCATTATCATGCAGCATCAAATATCATTCAAGAGCTTAATCTAAAATTTTCAATGGCTCTATTCAAGAGTAAGATCTCGAAATTTATTTCAGTTTCAAAGAAAGCATCAAACCATTTGAAAGAATGGGCAGGAGAATGTGATGATGATGTTGTCTATAATGGAGTCGATACAAAATTTTTTAATTCAAATTTGGAACAACCATACAAAAAAGGTGAACCACAACTTCTCTTTGTGAGTGTTTTAAGAAAATATAAAAAAACTGATGAATTGATTAATGCAATACCAGAATTAATAAAAAAATACCCTAAAGTGCATTTACAAATAGTTGGAAATGGAGAACAATTTAATATCTTAAAACAATTTATTAAAGAAAAAAAATTAGGTGATCACATAGAAATGACAGGACGAATTAATGATGATGAATTAAAATTAAGATATTCATCTAGCGACATATATGTTTCAGCTAGTACTAATGAACATTGTCCAGTTCCAACATTTGAAGCAATGGCATGTGGGAAACCATTAGTTTTATCAAAACTAGAATCACATAATGAGATAGTTAATGCATCAAAAGCAGGATTAACATTTTCATTTTCAGATGTAGACGATTTATGCCAGAAAATTCAAGATGTTTATGAAAGAAAGGAAGAATTTAGTGATGGGGCCAGAAGTTTTATTATAAATCATAGTTTAGACGAGTTTTGTAAGAGAGTAGAGGAAATATATAATAAAGTTCTTAACCAATAAATCCAAAAATCTGAGATATGAGCAATATGGATATTCATGGTGAAAATTTTTATGAAAATTGATTTTAATTCTGCACTGATTACAGGTGGAGCAGGATTTATTGGAAGTTACATTGCAGAAAAATTGGTTAATGAAGGAGTAAATACAAAAGTTTTAGATAATTTAGTCACAGGAAAAAAAGATAATCTTGAAAATTGTTTAGGAAAAGATAATTTTTCATTTTTAAATTATGATTTAGGAAAACTCGAGGAAGTAAAAGACGAGTTTAGTGATGTTGATGTTTTATTTCATTTTGCAGCTGATCCAGAGGTAAGAACAGGATATGATAATCCAGAAGACTCATTTGATCAGAATATTGTGAATACGTTCAAATTATTACAGAAAATTAAACATACCAAAATTAAAAAATTTGTTTTTACATCATCATCTTCAGTTTATGGTGATGCAGAAATTGTTCCAACAAATGAGGAATATGGTGCTTTGTGTCCAATTTCACATTATGGTGCATCAAAATTGGCATGTGAAGCAATGGTATCATCATTTTGTCATAATTATAATATTGAAGGAATTATTCTTAGACCAGCAAATGTAATTGGATTCCGTGGACGACATGGATTAATTTGGGATTTAGTTCATAAATTAAAGAATAACCAAAGCGAATTAGAGTTACTAGGAGATGGAAAACAAACAAAATCTTTCATACATATTTCAGATGCAATAGATGGAATATTTTCTGCAATGAATGGTGGAAAGAAAAAGGTAGAGATTTTTAATTTGGGTAGTGATGACAGTGTACAGATTATGGATGTTGCAAAGATTGTTTGTAAAAATGCAGGATTAGAAAATATAAACATCAATGTAACTGGAGGAGTCGATGATGGAAGAGGTTGGAAAGGAGATATTAAAATTGCACATCTTGATATTTCAAAATTGAAAAAATTAGGATGGAATCCAAAATCATCTAGCATAGATGCAGCAAATATTACATCAAATGAGATAATTAATGAAGTGATATAGAATTAGACTGGATTTTGCAAAACGATGACAGATAAACATACCAAAATTTCATTATATGAAAAGATTTTAGGTCATTTTGAATATTGGAAAGATTTCTTAGACATGACAAGATCTGTGAAAAAAACATTTGATGAACCAAATCTAGTTCTATGGAACGTTTTTAATAATAAATTACCTCTAAAAACAAAATTACGAAATGGAAAAAGTATTGAAATTCAAAGTTTTAATGCATTATATTTTGTATCAAAAGCATACAAATCAGGAAATATAACATTTGATGATGATAAAGACATAGTAAAGATTGGTTTTAAAGATAAAAAAAGTGAATTGATTTTTCATGGAGGAATGAATAATGGAGATCTAGCAAATATTTTTGTAAAAAATGATTATGAATTTTTAAAAGTTGAGAATAAAATTGTTTTAGATATTGGAGCAAATATTGGCGATACAGCAATATATTTTGCAACCAAAGGTGCAAGAAAAGTAATAGGTATAGAACCATTCCATGAAAATTTTAAAATTGCTCAGAAAAATATTGCTTTTAACAATTTTTTAAATGAAATTGAATTAGTACAAGCAGGTTGTTCTTCAGAATCAGGTAAGATCAAAATTTCTACAGAAGACCAAAGTAATATTGAGAGCGTAATAAAAGAATCTGAAACAGGAGAAGATATTTCTCTAGTTTCATTAAAAGATATTATTGAGAAATACAAAATTCCAAAAGATTCTATTTTGAAGATTGATTGTGAAGGATGTGAGTATGATATTATTGAAAATGCAGAAGATGAAACACTTTTACATTTTAGTCAGATACAACTTGAATATCATTCAGGATATAAATCTCTTAAAAGAAAATTTGAGTCAATAGGTTATGAAGTAAAATTTACACAACCACATGCAACGGATGTAATTAATACATTTTTTTCTAATTTTAGAAAGACTAGTTCTAATTCGATTAATGGAAAATCCAGTCATAAAATTGGCTATGTAGGATTTTTGATGGCTAGAAAAAAATGAAAATATTTTATTTAATAATATTTTTTATTTGTTTTTTAACAATTATTCCTAATTCATTTGGAGAGATAGTCTTTCTAGATACATTTGGTGAACTAGGCGAGGATATTGAACAATTTAAAAAACCATCAGCATAGTCATTCAAGATGATCAGATATTTGTATCAGAATTAAAAAATAAAATAATTCAAATTTTAGATTTAGATGGGAATTTTAATCCTTTATTCATCATAACGTCATACCTTTGACATGATGATGCTGATTATTCCTCCTAAAGCATTTTATAATATTTTTCAACATTTTAAGAAAGATTGAAAATAGTTATAGGCATACCTGCATTTAATGAGGAAAAAAATATTGCAAAAATGATTATAAAATTAAAGAAAATTTCTGATGAGATAATTGTATGTAATGATGGATCATCAGATTTAACAGGAGAAATTGCTGAGAAAATGGGAGTGGTTGTAATAAATCATGAGAAAAACTTGGGTTATGGTGCAGGGATTAATAGTATAATAAAAAAGGCAAAAGAAATTGATGCAGATATTTTGGTAACATTTGATGCAGATGGACAACATAGAGTAGAAGATGTAGAGACGGTGATAAAACCAATAATGAATGGGGATGCAGATCTGATTATAGGTTCAAGATTTCTTAACACAAGTGAAAAAGAAGTTCCAGGATATAGAAAAGTTGGAATAAATATAATTACAAAAGTTACCAATTCGGAATTAAAAGAAAAAATTACTGATTCACAGAGTGGATTCAGAGGATATAGTAAAGAACTCATCTCTAATTTGGATACATCAAATTTAGGAATGGGAATTTCAACAGAGATTTTAATAAAAGCAAGTTCACTTGGTTTTAAGATTGCCGAAGTTCCAATAACAATAATTTATGAAGGAAAAACGTCTACGCATAATCCAATATCACACGGAACCTCAGTATTATTTAGTACAATAAAATATACATCAATTGAACATCCACTCAAATTCTATGGTATACCATGTGTAATATTTTTCATAATAGGTATAACATTTACCGGATTATCAATTGATTACTATACCGAAGTAGGAAGAATAAATCCAAATACAACAATTATTGCTGCAGGAACTACAGTAATAGCTGTACTCTTACTTATTGCATCAGTGTTATTTTATTCATTGACAAACATTGTCAGAGATAAAAAATTCAGAGAAGATTAAAAATATGCAACTACAAGCAGATTTTTCAAAAAAAAATTCAATTTATTTTTTATCTGGGATTTTTATTTTTGCATTAGTAATTAGACTATATCATTTTGATGAAGTAATTCCAGTCACAATGGATGCATTAGATTCATTTTCGTATGCAGCAGACATAAGTATTATTGGAAAATTACCTGAAAATTACGATATAGCAAAACCAGGTTGGTCAATTTTCCTTGGAGGAATATTCTCATTATTTAATTTTGAAAATACTTTATCATTTATGCAATTACAAAAAATTTCAGCCATTTTAATTTCAAGTTTATCTGTATTTCCACTTTATTTCCTAATCAGAAAATTCTCTAAAGTGAAATATAGTTTATTTGGAGTTTTATTATTTGCGCTTGAACCAAGATTAATTGAAAATTCAATACCGGGTAATGTAGAACCAATTTTTATAATTTGTATTATTACAACAGTGTTATTTTTTCTGAATTTAGATAAAAAAATAATCTATCTATCATTTATAATGGCAGGACTTGCAGCATGTTTTCGTCCAGAAGGATTATTTTTATTTTTTGGAATAACAGTGATGTTTTTTGTTAAATTTAGAAAGGATCGATTAGTTTTTCCAAAATATCTAATTGGGTTAATATTATTTGCAATAATAATTACACCAATTAGTTTTCATCAAATGGAAATTGGTATGTATGAACCAGGAACTGTTAAACTCTATACAACAATTAATTCACTATTTGAATCAAATGAAAGTATTGGCGAGAATATTGAAACACAAGAAGTGTTAACCAATAATTCTATTGTAACTGGAATAGAAATTTTTTCAAAATACTTCATATGGGTTTTAATTCCAATGTTCATTATACTATTACCTCCAGGATTCATATTATTTTTAAAAAATCTCAATATGGAAAAAATAACCATAATAGTAGTAGGTATCTTTTTAGCTATTCCAGCATTTTATTCATATTCATTTCCGTTATTAGAAACAAAGTATCTATATTTTTTAATTCCAATTTTTTGTATTCTTTCGACAATTTCATTAGAGTATTTCTTCAAAAAAAGTTCTGAGAAAAAAATAGTATTTCCAATATTTTTTATAGTAATAGTATTTGTTAGCTTTGTTTTCATAGAATCACAAAATGATTTTAAACATAATAAAGAAGCTTCATTGATTGCACAATTCATAGTAATCAATACAAATGCGGTGAATGACTATTATCCTGAAAGTACGTATATCTGGGGTTATGACGTACCTGAAAAATGGAATGAATACAAAAAATTCTATGAAAAGATGGATAGGACAAAATTAGATATTCAAGCTGAGAGAAGACAGTTAGAGGATATACCTAAAGTAGAATTACATAATCCACGAAAAGTTTGGGTGCAAGATCCAAATATTTTCTCTTCATTAGATTCATTCTTAGAAAATCCTACAAAGGAGAAAATTTCTCATCTAGTATTAGATGGTAAAAGTGATAGACCAAAATTTCTTAATCATATTTTCTATAATGAAGAAAAGTATGTGTTCTTAGAAAAAATTTATGATTCAAAAGATGATGATTTCAATTATCATGTAAAAATTTATGAGATAGATTATGAAAAATTTGATGAAGAGAAGAATTCACCTGATAATACATATACCAAGTTAGTGGAATGAAAATTATGAAGGATTTCAAGGCAATATCAAATACATTCAAAAATGAATTGAAACATAAGATATTTGGAAAATCAGATTACGGGAACACAGATTGGAAAAAAGCAAATTTTGAATGGTATGAAAAAATTCATGATGAGAATACAAAATTACATGAGAATTTTATAGAATTTCTAGAATCTAAACGAAAATCAATTAAAACAGTTTTAGAAGTTGGATGTGGAACAGGAGTTTATCCAATAAAATATAGGAAATTATTCAATGATTTGGAATATACAGGAATTGATTTTTCAGAGACAAACATAGAATATTGTAAAAATAATTCAACATTGAATTTCATTTCAGGGGATTTTATCAAAATGGAGATTGAACAAAAATATGATTTAGTTTATTCTCATGCCGTAGTAGATCATGTGTATGATATTGATACTTTTATTATGAATTTAGTTAAATCAAGTAAAAAATTTGTATACATTAATGCTTACAGAGGATTTTTTCCAGATTTAAATAAACATGATATGAAATGGAGAGATGAGGATAATTGTTACTATAATAAAATTTCACTAAAACAAATTGATAGATTACTGTTGGATAACGGAATAACTAAAAATCAATTTAAGATAAGATCTCAGAGTAATGGGGATGAGGATGAACAATTAGTTATTGAAATAGATAAAACAAAATAGAATAAGAATAATTTAGAGTATTAATTGTAAATAAGATTTATGAAGTAGATAGTTAAGAGTTTGATGAGGTTATTTATTGAAAGCAGTTATTTTAGCAGGTGGGTTTGGAACAAGAATTTCAGAAGAATCACATCTAAAACCAAAACCAATGATCGAAATAGGCGGAGATCCAATACTAGTACATATTATGAAAATTTATTCATATTACGGGATTAATGATTTCATAATTTGTTGTGGCTATAAAGGAGATATGATAAAAAAATATTTTGAAGATCATAAATTTGAACAATGGAGTGTTAAAACTATCGATACAGGATTAGAAACAATGACAGGAGGAAGATTAAAAAGAATTGAAAAGGAAATAGAGGATACATTTTGTATGACATATGGGGATGGAGTTAGTGATGTTGATTTAGATGAGTTAATATCTTTTCATAAAAAAAATAAAACATTAGCAACACTTACAGCAATTCATCCTCCAGAGAGATTTGGTGTTTTAGATTTATCAGGTGATCATGTAAAAGAATTCCATGAGAAACATAGAGGAGAAACATCGTGGATAAATGGCGGATTTTTTGTATTTGAAAAACAGATCTTTGATTATATTAAAAATGGAGATTCAACCACACTAGAAAGAGCACCGTTTGAAACTCTTGCAAAAGAAAAAAAATTATTTGCTTTCAGACATGAAGGTTTTTGGCATCCAATGGATACATTAAGAGATAAAAAACATTTGGAAGGTTTATGGGCTTCAAATAAGGCCCCATGGAAAAAATGGTAATGAATTCAAATTTTTGGAAAAATAAAAAAGTCCTTTTGACAGGACATACAGGATTCAAAGGTAGTTGGCTATCAATTTGGTTAAAGAAAATTGGAGTAGATTTGATTGGATTTTCAAAAGATATTCCTACAGAACCAAGTTTGTTTGAATTAGCAAATGTTTCTAAAGATATGACATCAGTTATGGGTGATATTAGAAATTTTTCAGTGGTTCAGGAAATAATTGAAGATAATCAACCAGATATAATAATACACATGGCAGCACAAGCACTTGTACGAGATTCATACAAAAATCCGTTAGAAACATTTTCTACAAACATTATGGGTACTGTTAATGTATTAGAAGCAATAAAAATTTCAAAAAAAACTAGAGTTATGATTAATGTTACAAGTGATAAATGCTATGAAAATAAAGGAATAGGGAATAATTTTTCTGAAGATGCAGCTATGGGAGGATATGACCCATATAGTAGTAGTAAAGGTTGTTCAGAATTAATTTCCTCTGCATATAGAAATTCATTTTACAATATAGAAGATTTTGAATCGCATAAATTATCATTATCAACTGTTAGAGCAGGAAACGTAATTGGTGGTGGAGATTGGGCAAAAGACAGACTAATACCAGATATCATTACAGGTATCAAAGAGAAGAGAATTATAGAAATAAGAAATAGTAAAGCAATTCGGCCGTGGCAATTCGTATTAGAACCACTAAATGGTTATTTACTTTTAGCAGAAAAAATGTGGAAAGATGGGGAGAGATTTTCAGAATCATGGAATTTTGGACCTAATAATGAAGATTGTAAATCTGTAGAATGGATTTTAGAAAAAATATCTAAAAAATGGAATGGAGAAATTGAGTGGAGTGGAAAAAATGTTAAAAATTTTCATGAAGCTTTGGTTTTAAAATTAAATTGTGAGAAAGCAAAAACTAGATTAGAATGGAGAACTAAGTTAGATATTAATCAAACAATTGAATGGACTGTTAATTGGTATAAAGAATTTTTAAAAAATTCAGATATGAAGAAGTATACTGATGAACAAATTGACAGATTTATGGCATTATGATTATGAATACTTTTTTTTGTAGATTTTGTAAATCTGAGTTAAAAGATATTTTTTTAGATTTAGGGAATGTGCCTTCAGCTAATTCATTTCTAACTAAAAATGAAATAGAAAATGAGAAAAAATATCCCTTATGTGTTTATACATGTCGAAATTGTTTACTTGTACAAATTCCAGAGATTAGATCACCTGGAGACTTATTTTCAAATTATGCATACTTTTCATCATTTTCTGATAGTTGGCTTGAACATATCAAAAAATATGTTGAAATGATGATTAAACAATTCAAATTAAATGAACAATCCAATATTGTAGAAATAGCAAGTAATGATGGATATTTACTAGATTTTTTTAATAAATCAAATATACCAATATTGGGAATTGAACCTGCAGAAAATGTTGCTGACAGAGCAATTAAAAAAGGAATTCCAACAATCAAAAAATTTTTTAATATTGAAACTGCTAATGCATTAAAAAATGATAATAAACAAGCTGATGTAATAATAGGAAATAATGTTTTGGCACATGTTCCAGACATCAATAATTTTGTTGAAGGTGTGAAAATTTTATTAAAATCCGATGGCGTAATTACAATGGAATTTCCGCATTTATTACAACTAATCAAAGAAAATCAATTTGATACAATTTATCACGAACATTTTTCATATTTTTCATTTGCAGTAATACAAAAGATATTTGCGTCTCAGAAACTAACCATATTCAACGTTGAAGAGATTCCTACACATGGAGGTTCATTAAGGATTTTTGCAAAACATTCAGAGAATGAACAATATAAGATTGAAGAAAGTGTTGAGAAATTATTAAAGAAAGAAAAGGAAAATGGATTAAATGATTTTTCAACATATATGGGTTTTACTGAAAAAATTTTAAAGATTAGAAAACAATTCAATAAATTTCTTGAAGATGCTTATAGAGATAACAAATCAATTGTTTGTTATGGAGCGCCAGCCAAAGGTAATACACTTTTAAATTATTTCAAAATTAATTCAAAATTGATTAAATATACAGTGGACATTAGTCCTCATAAACAAGGATTGTTTTTGCCAGGTACACATTTGGAAATTAAAACACCAGAACAAATTAGAGTGACAAAACCAGATTACATAATAATACTACCATGGAATTTAAAAGAAGAAATTATGAATCAGATGAAAGATGTTAGAGAATGGGGAGGGAAATTTGTTATATCAATACCAGAGGTGCAGATAATAAATTGAGACTTTTGGAAACAAAACTTAAAGGCGCATATATCATCGAATTAGAAAAATTAGAAGATAATAGAGGATTTTTTGCAAGAACATGGGATAAAAAATTCTTTGAAGAAAGAGGATTAAATTCAGATTTAGTTCAAATGAGTTTTTCATATAGTAAGAAAAAAGGGACATTACGTGGAATGCATTTCCAAGTGGAACCGTTTAAGGAGACAAAAATTGTTAGATGTTTACGAGGAAAAATTTTTGATGTGATAATTGATTTACGAAAAGAATCAGATACATACAAAGAATGGATTAATGTTGAATTAGATGATAAGCAAAATAGAAAAATGTTATACATTCCAGAAGGATTTGCCCATGGATTCCAAACATTAGAAGATGATACAGAAGTATTTTATCAAATGTCAAATTGGTTTTCTCCAGAACATGCAAAAGGCATTAAATGGAATGATGAAGAATTTGACATTAAATGGCCAATTCAAAATGTAATAATTTCCGATAAAGACAAGATGTATGAAGAATTTGCTAAGCAATAATTGGTAAGTTTTAATTTTTAAGTATGTGAATTTGTTGTATCATATGACCGATAAAGAATTTCAAATAAGAAACAACAGATTCATCAAGAAGATGAAAAATGATAATAAATTAAAAAAATTGACAAGTGGTTGGTTTAACAAATCATTTAATCACGAATATTCATATCATTTTACATGGTTAGGTAGACCTATCATTCAATATCCTCAAGATATGATCGGATTGCAAGAATTAATCTGGAAGATAAAACCGGATCTTATAGTTGAAACTGGAATTGCCAGAGGTGGTTCATTGATTTTTTCAGCATCAGTTCTAGAGATGATAGGAAAAGGAAGGGTGATAGGAATTGACATAGATATTAGGAAACAGAATAAAAATGAAATAAAAAAACATAGGCTTTTCAAGAGAATCACTATGTTGGAAGGTTCATCATTAGATGAAAAAATAGTCAAACGAGTGTATGATCTAGCAAGAAATAAGAAAAAAATTTTATTGTTATTAGATTCATTTCATACGCATGATCACGTGTTACAGGAACTTGAATTATATTCAAAGTTAATTAAAAAAAATAATTACATTCTAGTGTTTGATACAATAATAGAAGATTTGCCATCAAATACATTTCCAAATAGACCATGGGGTAAAGGAAATAATCCAAAAACAGCTGTGAAAGAATTTTTAAAAATCAATAAAGAGTTTAAGTTGGATAAAACTTTAGAAGACAAATTATTAATAACATCATGTCCAAATGGACTCTTAAAAAGAATAAAATGACTAATCTAGAAAAAATTCCAGTTTTTCTTCCTAGTCTAGATACAGATACAATTGAACATATCAAAAAAACATTAGATGTTGGATGGTTAGGTATGGGTGCAACCACCAAAGAATTTGAAGATTATTTATCAAAATTCTTAGATTTAGATAAAAGATTTCTTATTTCTACTAATACCGCTACATCTGCATTACATTTAGGTCTACGTGCAGCAAAAATTGGTACAGGTGATGAAGTGATTACTCCATCTTTTAATTGCGTGGCAGATCAACAAGCAATTAGGATGACTGGAGCAAGTCCAGTTATGTGCGACATATTAGATGATAGTTTAGGAATAGATCCAAAAAAAGCTGAGATGTTAATTAATGAGAAAACTAAAGCGATCATTCCACTACATTACGCAGGTATTCCTTGTAAACAAAAAGAGGTTTACATGTTGGCTGAAAAATATAATCTTCGAGTCCTAGAAGACTGTTGTCATGCATTTGGAACGTCAATTGATGGAAAAAAATTAGGAAGTTATGGAGATATGGCAGTGTTTAGTTTTGATCCAGTTAAAACAATGACATCAATCGACGGAGGTTGTATAATTTTGAATGATGAAAAAGAATTTGAAGAAATACAACAAATGCGTTTATTGGGTATGAATAAAGATACAATTGAACGATACAAGAATAAACGTTCTTGGGATTACGATGTAATTACAGAAGGTTATCGTTATCATTTAAACAACGTAATGGCTAGTGTGGGAATTTCTCAAATAAAGAAAATTGGAGAAATAATTAGCACTCGTCAAAATGTTTGTCAAATATACAATGAATCATTTAAGAATATTGATGGATTAAAAATTTTCAATATAGACTATGAACAAATTTCACCATTCATTTATGTTATTAGAGTTTTAGATGGAAAACGGGAGTTATTAATTGAGCATTTAAGAAATAAGATGATTGATACAGGAATTCATTGGACACCTGTGCATAAATTTTCTCAATTTTCAAATTCAAAATGTGGTGATTTAACAATTACTGAAAATATATCTAATGAAATATTAACAATTCCATTACATTCATTTATGAAAAATGAATATGTTACAAGGATTACTGATGCAGTCTGTTCATTCTTTAATAAATAAATATACCAATTGAGAAATTTTGATATGATAAGAGTATATACAAAAACTAGACATGTCGAATCAATAAAAAAAGTATTGAGTTCTTTGAATTTAGAACATGAAGTATATACAACAAAAAATCCACCATCCCCAGAACATGAATTTGACTCATTTGATCTTGGTGTGTCTTATTCATATCCAAGAAAAATTACAAAAAAACTTTTAGATATACCATCAAAAGGTTTTGTAAATTATCATGCTGCACCATTACCAGAATACAAAGGATGGTTAGTTTATGAAGAAGCAATTACAAATAAAGAAACGCATTGGGGAGTTACCTTACATGAGATTGATGAACATTACGATACAGGTCCTATAATTAAAAGAGTCAATATAGAATTACATGAACCCCCCGTGACAAAAGAACAATTAGGTTCAATTGGTCATTGGTTTATGTTTCATTTATTCAAACAGACTATTGTTGATGTTTATAATGGGAATTATTCATCTGAACCACAGATAACTTCTGCAGAAGAGATTTATGCGAAAAATCTCTAAGAAAAATCTGTTGTGAAAAAAATTTGGTAAAATTAACAATTGGTCTTCCAACCTATAATTGTGAAGATATTATTGAAGATAGAATCAAAGAGTTGTTAGGACAGTCATTTACTGACTATGTTTTAATCATTTCAGACAATAGTTCTACAGATAAAACAAGAGAAATTTGTGAAAAAATGACTCAAAATGATAAAAGAGTAAATTTTTTTCATCATGAAGAGAATAGAGGACCATTTTGGAATTTTAATTTTCTTCTAAACAAAGCAAATACCCCATATTTTATTTGGGCAGCGGCAGATGATTTATGGTGTAATAATTTTTTAGAAAAAAATATTGATGAATTGGAAAAGAATGCCGATATTGTAGGTAGTACTTCAGAAATGAGTTTATTTTATAGAGACAGTCATAATAATGAGAATATCAAAATTTTAAAAAATATAGATAGACACCAATATGTTTCTCCAATTTCAGGTAGAATAGAAAATAAGATTAGAACATTACTAAATTTTAATCAAAGTGGATTGATATACTCGGTATTCAGGACAAATCAATTGAAGAGGGTTAATACCTATGAATGGTGTAAAAATGATCCAGTATGGCGATGCCCTTTTGCATGTCTATTAGGCATAATTAAAGAAGGCGATTTGAATGTGATATATGAAGGGTATATTTTCAAACACACAAACAAAAATTCAACTTCAATTATAGAATATATGATTAAACAAAAATTTAGATGGAGTAGAATTATATTTTTTAATTTCCCATTTACACAATGGGCATTTAGAATTATTGGTTTTAAAAAATTTTTTCAGAACTTTAATTATTTTGTTAAGCTAAACATTAAATCAGAATTTACAATTATTACAGAAGTATGTAGAATGTGTGTAAGAAAGATGTTAGGACGAAAAAAATATTGGTAATTTGTTACAATAGATCTTCCATTAGATTTACTAAAGAATCAACAGCTATATCATTATTCAAATTAGTTAATGCATGAGTTCTACCTTGTTCAGCAATTTTTTTCCATTTCGGTAAATCAGGATTATTAAGAAATTCTTCAAACTTGTTTTTGTAGTTGTTTTCATTGATAAATATGGCAGATTCACCATCAATATATCCAAGATATTCACCATTATTTTTTTCTGTAATTTCCATGAATGTTAGACAACCCGCAGCTGGAATTTCCCAGTATTTTATAGTAGGGAAGTTTGATGTTGCTGCAATCGCAGCTTGATATTTTTGTAATAATAATGGATATCTATCCCCTACATAATCGTGTTTTAATGTGGATGTATAATCAACATATGGTAGCTTAGCACATATCGTTCGTAACTTATATTCAAAAAATGAATCACCATCTGTCTGTTTTTTCAGTTTGGATTTTAAATTTTTTGAGAAGCTTGTATGAGCTATAGCACCAGAATTTAGAATTTTATTTTTTATTCTTTCATTAAATGGTTTTATGTTTTGATATAGAGATTTTTCTAGACCAAATATTATTGTTTTATAATTAAATTTTTTTGGGTAAAATTTATAGAAATAATCTGGATGACTAAATCCAAAATAATAATCAATATTATATTTTTCATGATAACTTATGATATCATATTTTTTTGTTGCATGAAAATCACCACATCTAGCTATAACAGGAATTCCAACCTGTTCAATTCCAATTAATTTATCCGGTACATTAGAGTTCCAATTTTCATATAATAGAATTACATCAAATTTTCCTTTCAATTGATGTGTATCAAACTCATTATCAGATGGAAAATATGTTACATCAATACGTGGATTTCTTTTTAATGCATCCATAAAAAAGTGATAATATGTTGTATCAAAGTGTTTTAGCGATAGAAAAATATTTGATTTTTTATAGATAAATGCAACACGAATTTTTTTTTCCATAAACAATGATAAATTTTTAGATTAGGTTCCTCTAGGCTTATCAATCCAACCACCTGATGAGAGATGATCAATATCAGCTAGTACTTTTTTAATTTGAGAAATTTCATCTTCAGTTAATTTTTCATTTTGTGAGATTTTTAACAACATTGTTGTGAGTAAGCCATACATTGGAAATACAACTTTTTTATTCCAACCAGGATGAAGTTTAAAGACATAAGGATTTTGTTCTACGCTTATGTCAACTTCTGATGCATATGCTGGGAGTCTCTTAAAGTGAATATATCCAACGCTGGCTAACAGTGGAATGCCAATTAGTCCAATAATTGTCACATAATGTCCAAATGAAGGAAATATTTCAAGAAGAAAAGGAATTTCCTCAATTGCAAGATAATATGTTACTACTAAGGTGTTAACGGCTGAAAAAATGAATGCAAAGTATGTTCCCCAACCAGTTCTAAAATAGAACCACATTCTAGAAAAGATTTTTCTATTCATGATTGAGCTTTCCTAATCAAGTATATGAATAGATTGTATAAATTGTAAGAAGTTATTAAAATTACATTATGCTATCAATATGTAATTGAAATTATTAATAGCAGTGGATAAGAAGAGATTTTACCTTATAAACCAATTCGCAGATGCATTAAAGAAAAAAGGAATAGAATGTTTAGTCATTGATGATCTTGATATTTATGATAAAAATAGTGCAGGTGGTAAATATCTAAAATGGATTGGAACTACAAAAAAATTTCAAAAAATTTTATCAGATTTTGAACCAGACGTAATTTTTACTGAACGAGTAAGTCAATTTAGTTCACTTGTTATTAAAACAAACATACCATTAATTATTTTTGTACGTGGAGAAGATGGTTTACCTCACAGTTGGAGTAAAATTGATTGGAATGAAAAATTAATTAAGAAATCTTTAACAGATAATATTCAATTAATACTTAAACAAAAAATTGCAGAAAAGTGTTATAAGAATTGTACAATAATATTGCCAATTTGCCATTATCTTGAAAATGTAATTAAAAAAGAATTACCTAAAAAAAACATACATGTATTGTATCAAGGAATTGATGAAAATGATTGGTTTCAACAAGAGGGAATTAAATTAAAGCACCCATGTATTGGATTAGTTCAAGATGCAAACATTTGGGAAAAAACAAAAGAATTATTAATTTTACCAAAAATTCTAGAAAGATTTCCTCAAGTAAATTTTTACTGGGCAGGAGATGGTCCATATAGATCTAAGATTCTAGAGCAATTAGAAAAATATGAAAATTTTCATTGGCTAGGTGCTTTAGAATATCCAGATAAAGTACGACAATTTCTAACCGAAATTGATGTGTATGCATTACTAAGTGGAATTGATATGTCGCCACATACATTACTAGAAGCAGGACTTATGGAAAAGGCAATTTTAGCAACAAACGTAGGAGGAATATCTGAATCATGTAAAGATAATGAAACTTGTTTTCTTATAGAAAAAAATAATCATGATCAATGGATAGAAAAAATTACATTGTTATTTGCCAATAAAGAAAAAATGAAAGAAATGGGTAAAAAAGGTAAGAACTTTGTAAAAGAAAATTTTTTGTGGAATAAAATTGCTGATGATTTCATTGAACAATTAAAAACGATCAAAATTTAATTTAAGATTAAGTTTGAAATAAAACTAATCCCAATCAAACTTCATATTTAGAAATTCTTCCAATTTTTTATTATAAGGTTTATAATATTCAATTAATGCTTTTCTAGTTTCAGGCAGAATTTTATTATATTTTCTTACATTTTTTTTCTCAACATCTTTAATTTTGAAATTAGGTAGATTCAGAAATTCAAATGTTTTTTTTAATGTTCCGTGTACATCATTTTCAAGTTCTTCTAGTGTTAAAATTTGTATTTGTGATTTTGGAAATATATCAAACCACTGTTTAATATGCTCTATGTATTTTCCAAATGAACGATATGGTATTTTAAAATTCTTCATATTATAATCAAATATCAAATCATTCTGAAGATTTTCTAAAAGATTATTCCATCGTTCATCATCAATTTCAATAGTTTCTTCAAAACTTATTGATTCTTGGTTAGCAAGATTAGCATTTTGAAAGTGAGAATATGCTCTATCAACAGGATTACGCAGTAAAATTATAATTTTTACATTTGGAAGAACATCATGAATTCTTTCAGGGATTTTAGGATGAATTACGTATAGAGGAGATGCTTCGCCAGTGAGGAATTTATTATTAGTTTTTTTCTCAATGTTATTTTTTTCATATCTAGTAGGAAAATGAGTTCTATACCACCCAAGACCACGCCAAAATGATAAGTCAAAATAATTAATTTCTTTTCGAGAAGCAGTACCAACATTTGGGTGTTGGCAAATATAATCATACAATGAAGTGGTTCCACATTTATGATAGCCAATAATAATAAAATCAGGCAAAAGTCTTGAAGGAGAAGTAATTGTCCTGCTAGTCCTTTCATATGATAGATTATATGGATTTAATCTTGGATGGTTTAAAAGCCAATTCCTAATTTTTGAAGAAAATGAAGTATTATTTTCCAAGTTTTTCATCACCTTTCATTTCTTTTGTTATAAATATTCTATACCAAATTTCTAATGCAAGCAATCCTAAAAATTTATTCACATATGTTGTATCTAAATTATTTTTTACAATATATTTTTCAAGCCAATCGTAATTAATGAGTCTCTCTTCAATTAACCGTGATTTATCAAAGAAATGAAGAAAAATGGTTTTTCCATAAGAATTCCACATGTTTGTAGTGTTAACTGAAAAACCTTGTTTATTAGATGAGATGAGATTATTGAGATTAAATTTATGTAGAATTTTTTGTAGAATTAGTTTTCCTGAGTTTGTGCTTGAATCATATTTTTGTTCATCTGAAAGTTGAAATGATAATTCAATTAATTCATCATTAAGTATGGGAGTTATGTTTTTCATACCAAAATATTGATGTAATGAAGAGTATAATGGTTGCATGTTATGAGTGAGTTTTCCATTGTAATCAGCTAAAAACACTTGAGATAGTCGGGATAATGAATTATTAAAAAATGGTTTGAGAATATTATGTATTTCATTCCAATTAAATTTCATTTTTGAGTTGAAGATATCCTGTTGATCAGGAACCCAATCACGTTCATGACATTTCAGATATGCAAGTATTTTTTCTTCAACAGTGGAATTTGTGGTTGTTAATTCTAAGAATTTCTTATAACGGAATGTATAACCCCCAAATAATTCATCGCCACCATCACCAGATAAAAATAGATTAGTGTGTCCTTTGATTTTTTTTACTAAATAATACCAGTGTAAATCCCAAAATGGTTGTTTTACAATACTTATTGCCATTGGTAATTCTTCTAGAAAATTATCAATTTCTAAAACATGATGATTAGTGTTAAACTTTTCAGATATTTTTTTAGACTTTTCAGTTTCATCCACACTTTCACTGAATCTTACAGAGATAGATTCAACGTTAGCAGATGGGTATTCTTCACGTAATAATGCTAAAACAAGTGTAGAATCAATACCAGAACTTAATGAGATTCCAATTGACTTTGGATCATTACCAATTTGCTCAGATATAGATTTTCTAATTGACTTTTCGACAAAAACCTCTGGATTAGAGATTTGTTTAATTTTAAATTGTTCTGAGTTAATTTCAGGAGATAAACTCTCTAAATTTTTAGAATAACGAAGAGTTAAAATTTGTTTAATATTTTCTAATTGGACTGGATTTAATTTAGAAATTGTCACCACGTCCAATTCCTCTAAAAATTAATCCACTAGATTTAGCAATTTTAGGTTCAATAATTCCAGTACAATCAATAAGTATTGGTATTTTCATGTTACTAGATAATGAAATAAGATTCATTTCATGGAATTCATTATGAGCAGTAACAAGTATTACAGCATCTACACCATCTAATGCACCATCAATTGATTTTTCAACTTTATGACCAAATACACTTTCATTGATAAAAAAAGGATCAAATATTTTTAGTTGGATGTTTTTTGTTTTCAATATTTTTACAATTTCTTCTGAGGGAGCAATTTGTACATCATGTACATTTGGTTTGTACGATACACCCAATAAAGCAATAGTTGAATTTTCTAATGATTTTTCTGATTCAGAAAACGCATCAATTAGTAAATTGATAACATGGTTTGGCATATTCTCATTGATTTTTCTTGCATCTTGAACAATTTTTAGAAAGTTTGTATCAATTTTTTTAGAAGAGTTGAGGTACTGGTATGAGTTTACAGGTAAACACGGTCCACCAACACCAGGGCCAGGTATATGAGGTTGAAAATTATATTTTCGTTTTGCAGCATCAATTACAGTGTATGTATCGATACCAAGTTTTTCAAAAAGTATTGCTAACTCATTTACAAAAGCGATATTAATATCACGAAAAACATTTGTTGTTAATTTTACAGCATTTGCAGTTTTACAATTTGGCATAGGGATTAATTCAACTCCAAAAACTTCAGTGTATAATGCAGATACAAGTGGAGAGATTTTATCATCTATTGCGCCAACTAATCTAGGCAATTTTTTAAAATCATTCATTATTTCTCCAGGATTTGCAGTTTCAGGGCAAACAGCTAAATGAAAATCTTTACCAGAGATTAGATTTTTGTCGGAACCTTCTATTGCATGTAATAATTCATTTTCAATAAATCCAGGTTCAACAGTACTTTCTACAATAACAATTTGCCCATTAGAGAGTAAACCATTTAGACTTTTACCAACCGTTAACAATGCACTATAATCAGGTATGTTTTGATTATCCATAGGAGTAGGTAACGATAATAAAATCACATCACAATCAGGAATTGCATCAGAGATATTAGTTGTTGCCGAAAAAATTTTTTTGGATATTACACTTTCAAAAATTCTATCAAATTCAGGTTCATCTTTTAATGGATAATCTCCAGAGTTTACCATCTCAATCAATTTTTCATTGATGTCTATTCCTATTGTTTGGAAATTAGCATTTGCAAAACATAATGCAGTGGGAAGACCAATTCGTCCAATTCCAACAACAGCTATTTTTAATGATTTCTTCTCAATACATTCATCCATGTGAGATTTATCTAATGTAACTAAATTTTTTGTCATATTGTAATTCGAAGGAAATGTTGTTTTTGTAGTTTTGGATTTATTCCTTCATGCTTAAAACTTAAACACCGATTGACGTTAGCTCAATCATGAGATATGTAGTAACAGGCGGAGCAGGATTTGTTGGAAGTCACTTAGTGAAACTTTTAGTCAGAGAGGGTCATAATGTTAGAGTTATTGATAATTTGCATTCAGGTAAAAAAGAAAATCTTTCTAGTGTTATAGAAGATATTGAATTTATTGAAAAAGATATTCGAGATACAGGATCAATTGAGAATTATTTTAAAAATATTGATGGTATTTTCCATCAGGCTGCCTTAACTGTAGTTCAAGATTCATTTACCAATCCTGAAGAATATAACGATGTAAATGTTAATGGTACTGAGAATATTTTTAGAATTGCACAAAAAAATAATACAAAAGTAGTTTTTGCTAGTAGTTCAAGTGTATATGGTCACCAAAATGATGTGCCAATTTCAGAAGATGCGGAAAAAAGTCCTATCAATCCATATGGAAAAACAAAATTAGATGACGAAATTTTAATGAAGAAATATTCAGAGATGGGAGTAGATATTATTGGTTTAAGATACTTCAATATTTTTGGCGAAGGTCAAACAATTGAATATGCAGGTGTAATTACAAAATTTATTGACAGATTAAAATCTAAAAAACCACCAATAATTTTTGGAGACGGAAAACAAATTCGTGATTTTATTTATGTAGGAGACATTGTTGAATTCAATTTATTGGCAATGAAAAGTAACAAATCAAATTTATTGATAAATGTTGGAACTGGAGAATCAATTTCAATTTTAGAATTAGCAAATATGATGATCAAAATTTCAGGATTAGATTTTCAGCCAATCATGGAAAAATCATTAGAAGGAGATGTCATAAAAAGTCAAGCTGATACAAGTACACTTGATAGTATTTTCAATTGGAAAGCAAAATCAAGATTAGAAGATTGGTTAAAAAATAACGTATTTTGAATAAAATTGACGAGAATGAGTAGAAATTATACGAGTAGATATTATAGTTTAAAAAATTAAGAGAGTTAGTTAGAAATGAAAATTCCATTTTTTATACAAGATTTTACAAAAGAAATGGAAGAAGCTGCAATCCATGCATTAAGAAATGAATCATTTGTTGGTGGAGAAAGTGTTTTAAAATTTGAAGAAGAATTTGCTAAATATACTGGAACAAAATTTGCAGTATCAGTTAGTTCTGGTAATAGTGCATTACAAATTTCGTTAATGGCATTAGGAATTGCATCCAATTCTAAAGTAATAACGCCAACAAATTCATTCATAGCATCTGCGAACTGTATACGAATGAATAACTCAAAACCAATTTTAACAGACATAAATCCAATCGATGGAGGTATTGACATAAGTAGTGTTAATGAAAAAGCAGATGCAATAATTCCTGTTCATATTTATGGAAATCCATGTGATTTTGATTCGGTAAAGGCAAAAGCAGAAGAAGACAAGATTCCAATTATTGAAGATGCATGTCAAGCTCATGGAGCAACGTACAAGAATAACAAAGTTGGAAGTATTTCAGATGTAGGATGTTTTTCTTTTTATCCAACAAAAAATATGACAGTGGGTGGTGATGGTGGAATGACTACCACAAATAATGAGGATATTGCTAAAAAAATTACATCTATAAGAGATAATGGTAGAAAAACAAAAAATGAATTTGATAAATTAGGTTTTACAATGAGATTAAACACAGTTAATGCAGCAATGGGCAGAATTCAATTAAAACATCTTGATGAAAAAAACAATAGAAGAAGGGAGATCGTATCATTGTATAGAAAGAATTTAGAATATGATTGTATTTTACCTGAGAATAAAGACGGAGAGTCAGTTTTTCATCAGATTGTATTAAAACATGAAAAAAGAGATGAGATACGCAAAGAATTGACTGATAATGAAATAGGTTCAGCAATATATTATGAAAAGCCTATACACATGCAACCAATTTACATGGATTACAACTATAATCTTCCAAATAGTGAAAAATTTTCAGAACAGATTTTATCATTACCATCATATCCAGCATTGACTGATGAACAAATAGAAATAATTTCAGAACATGTCAATAAGATAATTAGATAAAATGAAATTACTTATCGGAGGTTCCAGTTCTAAGATGTTTCATCTAGAAGAATTTTCAAGGACATTAGATAAATTTGAAGTTGAGACTAAGTTAGTTTTTGATGTAGATTATGCAGATGGATTTCCGAGTAGAAGAATGGGAAAGTGGCTTGCAACAAATAATAAATTTAAAAAATTAATTGACGATTTCAAACCTGATTTAATTTTGGTGGATAGACAACGTCATTTTGGGTTAGAAGCAGCCAAAATAGATATTCCATTATTAGTTCATCTAAGAGGAAATTATTGGAAAGAGATGGAAATGGCAAAAAAGACAATTTATAGTTCTCCACCAAAAAAAATTGCCATAAACAAATGGGATGAAATTGGAAGGAAATGTTTTGAAGGTGCAGAAAGAATTCTTCCAATCTGTGAACATTTGGAAAATGTGGTGAAAGATCACTATCCAGATAAAACCACAGCGGTAATGTATCAGGGAATTAATCCAGATAATTGGTTTAAAGGAAAACATATGAAATTAAAACATCCATGTGTTGGATTAGTTCAAGGAGCAGTAATTTTTGAGAAAACTCAAGAGATTCTTACTTTAATCGATGTTCTTGAAAAAATGCCTGAAGTAACATTTTACTGGGTGGGAGATGGACCATATCGTGATACAGTATTACCAAAATTAGAAAAATTTGATAATTTCAAATGGCTAGGTGCTTTAGAATATCCAGACAGAATAAGAGATTTTCTTACAGAAATTGATGCATATGCATTATTGAGCGGTATTGATATGTCACCATTAACATTACTTGAAGCACAGTTAATGAAAAAACCTGTGATTGCAACTAATGTTGGAGGAATTCCAGAATTAATGAAAGATGAAAAAAATGGTTTTTTGATTGAAAGAGGCGATTCTAAAAAAATAATTGAGTGTTTAAAAATTATTTTGAGTGATTTGCAAAAAGCAAAAGAGATGGGAGAATTAGGGAACAAATACGTTATAGAAAATTTCTCATGGGATATTATTGCAAAAAGGTTTATCGAGGATGTAAAAGATTTAGTTAAATAATTATTTTATAATTTAAGTAAAGCTTTTGCTCTTTTATAATGAACCTCATCAATCATTTTTCCATCAACTACAATTGCACCCTTTCCTTTCTTTGTTGATTTTTCATATTCTTTTACTATTAATTTGGACCATGATATTTCTGAA
>MDTE01000477.1_pt1 | contig 26599 bp, 26 predicted proteins | sample 811231 | NCBI WGS metagenome assembly MDTE01 (sample SAMN05326651, study PRJNA326480) | marine metagenome | isolation source: seawater | place: Indian Ocean: Red Sea | collected 2010
AGGAGACAGATCAAGAAGAAGAGCGAGTTCTCCCTAATTTTTCTGAGGGGGAAGAAGTAAAAATTGATTCAATAGAAGTAAATAGTCATTCAACCAATCCTCCGGCAAGATTCACTGAAGCTTCGCTGGTGAAATGGATGGAAGAAGCAGAGATAGGAAGACCATCAACGTATGCGGCAACTATTAAAAAACTAAGCGAGAGAAACTACTTCTTTAGAGAAGGGCGCTCTCTAGTACCAACAATTAAAGCTTTTGTCGCAACTAATTTTTTAGAGTATGAATTTGAAAAAGAAGTCCAGTATGAATACACCGCTGATTTGAATAAGCAATTAGATGGCATAGCGAAAGGCACAACGAAGCAGGCTGAATTCCTAAACTCGTGGTATTACCAAGAAGGTGCATGGGAAATAGAAATAGCGCAAATAGAAGATCAGATTAAGATGGAGCTTCCACTTATCCGCCAGGCAAGCGCCCATCTTATAGGTATAGGCAAAGAGAATGAGAAACTATTTGCCCGCTTTGCGAATCAGAAACCTTATATTCAATTTGGGATAGAAGGAGAAACGGCGTCCATACCTGAAACTCTGCCCCCTGATCAATTAACTGTCGCTAAAGCGAACGAGTTTCTTGCTCTCGCTGCTGACCCCGACACAATTCTCGGTTGGGTTGATGATGAGAAAGCGTCCGAGTTGTTGCAGCTTAAGGAAGTTGAACGGATCCTCGGATACAAGTCTGGTAAGGGAATCCCTGTTTACCTGAGAAATGGAGCTTTCGGACCCTATGTTTCATTAGGTGATTTCCCGAAATGGCCACGGCAGACCTCAAAAGAAGGTCGACTGATGAAACAACCTCACCATTTGAAAGCTATTAAGGTCGCCTGCGCTTACCTCAGAGCTGCAGAGAACACCAAAGATGATGAAGCTCTGAAAACAATTTTAAATGAACCTAAACGGGGAGTCGGGAAACGATCAATCGAAATACTAGAAGCTATAGCAGAGAAAGAGAATATTTCCTTCTACGAAGTGCTCATCAAGCAAACAGTCTTGAAAGAGAAACCTGCTAAAGCTATCAAGAAGTTAATCAAAAATCTCAGCAAATGGCACAGTGAGAATTTGGAAGAACAAATTGGTTTCAGATTAAGAGAGTTACTCATAAATACTGGGTACTGGAAGGAAATCTCAAAGGTAGAGAACAGCGAAGAGAAAATTAAGAGATTAGAGGGACTTTTGGCTGACATGAACGAATTCTCTGAAATTGGGGAAATCATGAATGTGCTTGCCGAAAGAGCTGAATTAAAGAACGCCCCTAAACCCAAAACAGCTTCACTTTTGGAGAGCATGTCTCCGGATCACATCTCACTTAACGAAGCCATCGATCTCCTTAGCCTTCCTAGGTCAATACCGATTCAAGAAACCATAAAAGTAACTCTTGACCCTGCACCCTCTAAAGGCGATCCATCCTATCTGATACACGATGGCGAAATAATAACTGTGCATAATGGGCCATTTGGACCGTATATCCGGATAGAAGGTTCTGATTCTGGCGTTCAAACACGCAGTATCAGTGAAGATGATCTTTTCTCCATTGACCTCAACGCTTGCTTGGGACTTCTCTCTAAACCCAAGAAATTCGAAAGGAAGCAGACCAAGAAGATTATCCTCAAAGACGCTGACGGCAAACCGGAACTCGACCCTACTTCTGAGAGCCCCATTGAAGTTAAAACAGGGAAATTCGGTCCATATGTGACTGACGGGGTTACTAATGCGAGTTTGCAATTGGGTGACACAATTGAGCAAATCACGGGTGATAGAGCACGAGAATTGTTAGCCGAGCGCCGAGCACAGCTAAACCGTAATTGATCCAAGGACTTTTCGCTCCAAACATGATCAAAACGAGTTCAGACTGTACTCTGTGGTCGTGGAAAACGGCCCATTTAAACCAACTAGATATGGTGACCGAGTAGCAGATTACCAACGCGTTGCTGCGACTCAATGGGTAGAAAAAATCTTTGGAAGCTATCAATACTTCCGGTTATGGCTTGTGCAACTCGTTGGTTCCTTAGGGGACTGGCTTGGATTCTTAGCGATAGCCGCCGCCGCAACCAATTTAGGGGGTGGAACTCCCGAAACAGCAGTCGGTTTCGTGTTTACAGCGAGGATAATTCCTGGTCTTTTCCTAGCGCCCCTTGCTGGGGTTCTCGTTGACAGGTGGGATAGGAAACGAGTCATGATCCTCTGTGACCTAGGAAGAGTCCTCATCCTTGTCCTTTTGCCATTCGCTTCCACGGTTTGGCATCTGGTAGTAGCTTCCTTCGCCTTAGAAATCTTTACGCTCCTATGGATTCCTGCAAAGGATTCCGTTGTCCCGAGTATCGTTCCCAAAGAGAGCCTGACAACTGTCAACTCGCTGCAAATGGCTGCGACATATGGAACAGTTCCAATAGCAGCAAGCATTTTTATTTTTCTAGGCCGCTTTGCAGACAAAATTGAATCATGGCCTGGTTCGCAAAACTTTAATGCAGATCAAATAGGCCTTGGTTTCTATGCTGATTCCTTAACTTTTCTTTTTTCAGCCTTAATGATTTATTTCATAGCTATTCCGAGGAGAACCCCGAGCGAATCGAGATTAAAGCAAAAACCGAAGTTGGATTTTCGATCCACAATTGATGAATTGCGGGAAGGGTGGGAATTTATCTTCGTAAATCCAGTCGTGAGAGCAGTTTGTGCAGCGCTGGGAGCTGGGCTCATCGGTGGAGGAATGCTCATCCCATTGGGACCCATTTTCGCCAAAGATGTACTGGGGGAGAATCCTGCTGATGGTATGTCTGTTCTACAAACAGCATTAGGTATAGGAGTCGCTGTCGGTGTAGCGGCTATAGCTCTCTCCCGCCAGAGAATAAGCCAAGTGCGACTTTTCGTAGTTTCAGTTTTTGGAGCAGGAATAGCATTGTTTGTAGCAACATCAATGTCAGGTTTGTGGCCCTCGGCGACACTTATAGGACTGCTTGGAGTTTTTGCTGGAGCTATTTATGTACTCGGGTTCACACTCCTTCAAATCAGCGTGGCTGAAGAACTACGCGGAAGGATATTTTCTGCGGTATACACAATCGTTCGGTTATCACTAATCATTGCTATGTCCGTGGGACCCTTTGTAGCAGCAACGTTTAATGGCCTTTCAGAAGAGTTCTTCGACAAGCAGGTAAGTATTTTTGGGTGGGACATCTTTGTTCCCGGTGTTCGTGTGACGTTATGGATTGCATCGCTTATTATCGTTGGAGCGGGAATTTTGGCCTTTACGTCTGTCCGCAACCTAATTTCAAATGACGCTGAACCAGATCAGAAGGAGAACTCCGAATAATGAGAGGAAAGCTCATCGCTTTTGAAGGGGGGGATGCAAGTGGGAAAACCACTCAGTCCCAACAATTAGCAAAGAAATTAAATGCAGTGTTTACCCGAGAACCCGGAGGAACATCTGTCGGTGAGTCTCTCCGATCAATACTTCTTGATCCTAAAGAATCACTAGCAGTGCGAACGGAAGCGCTACTGATGGCTGCATCACGGGCGCAACTAGTTGCCGAGGTGATTGAACCGGCGCTTTCTTCAGGGCAACATGTTATTACGGACCGATTTATTGCGTCTTCACTTGCGTATCAGGGGTATGCAAGTGGGCTACCGGTAGATGACGTCCTTTCTTTATCTCTATTCGCAACGGAGACACTTCTCCCAGACCTGACCATTCTTATAGATATTCCAGTTGAGGAGTCAATCAAGCGACGCGGGAACGAGCCAGATAGGTTTGAAAAAGAAAGCACAGACTTTCATACGAAAGTCAGAAACGGCTATTTACACATAGCGGAGAACGCTGTTAGCGAATGGGTTGTGGTTGATGGCACAGCAACACCAGAGGAAGTGGCGGAACGTATTGATAACGAAATCAGAAAACGTTTTGACCTACCATAGCTCTATGGAAACGGTTGCCCCAATAGATGTTTTTGATGCAGTGATAGATCAGAGAGAGGCTATCTCTCAACTGATTGCCTCGTCGAAAAACCCTGTTCATGGCTATCTATTCGTTGGCCCTAAAGGGTCTTGCCGCTGGGAAGCGGCAAAAGCATTTGCAGCAATTATTCTCAGCAGTACCGAAACTAAAGAAAACTCTCAACGCTCTATGAAGTTAGCGCTACAAGGTAGCCACCCAGACTTAGTCATGATAGAACCCACAGGAAATCAATACCGTGACGAAGAAGTACAAAGATTAATTAACGAATCGTCACGGTCACCTATCGAAAGCGAGAGGAAAATAATAGTAGCGAGCAGGTTCCACACCGCAAACGAAACTGCTGTAGGGCGATTACTTAAAACTCTTGAGGAACCCCCTGAATCAACGATAATTATTTTGATCTCAGAGAATATTCCGGAAAATCAAATTACGATCGCCTCGCGGTGCCAAAAGGTTCAATTTCAACCAATCACTATTGAAGCAATGCAAATATGGCTTGAAGGCAATGGATTGGACTCTGAAAAAGGAGAATTAATAGCGCTGGCATCATCCGGAGATCTGGGTCGTGCGAGAGACTTGATATCTGACTCGGGGGTTCTAGATCGTTATAGAATCTGGAGCACCATCCCAGAGCGATTAGCCCCAACAGGATACGTAATTGCTGCGGCTGTAGAAGAAATCCAAAGCGCAATAGATAAAGCACAGGAAGCAACGACGCAACGTCATCTTCAAGAAATGGAAGAATTATCAGAACGTGAGGAGCAATTCGGGATCCGAGGTTCGGGTCGGAAGGAGCTAGAAGCAAAGCAGAAACGCGAGATTCGGAGATTCAGAGCAGATGAACTCCATTTTGGATTTTCTGTACTCACAAATCACTTTAGAGATGAACTCGTTGAAGCGCCGAAAGTTGGAGGCATTGAAGCAATCAAAAAAATTAATTCAGCTAAAGTTTCGCTAGCGAGAAACCCAAATGAAAAGTTGCTTTTACAATCGTTGCTGATCTCTCTTTCAGAATAGAATCAAGAGTTTTGCTCTAGAAAGGCCGCTAGTAAAGTTTACATTGCTATGGTTAGCTCTTCTGCCCGGGTAGCTCAGTCGGTAGAGCGATTCACTCGTAATGAATAGGTCAGGGGTTCGATCCCCCTCTCGGGCTCTGAGATAGAGGTCCTCTCCGGATGGTACAATGTATGTACATTTCTACTATCGGGTAGACTGTTTGTGTGGCTGACCAAACAACTTTTTCCGAGCAGGCTATGCCATTTATGGATCAGTTGTACTCACATGCACTTCGCCTGACCAAGAATCCGGCGGACGCAGAGGACTTGGTACAAGAGACTTACTTAAAGGGTTACAAAGCATTTCCAAATTTCATAGAAGGAACAAATCTTCGAGCTTGGTTATTTAGGATTCTCACAAATAATTTCATAAATCTCTATAGGAAGAAAAAAAGAAGTTTTGAAGAGCAAGACCTTGACGACCTTGACGATGAGTACATTTATAAGAACATCGGTAGCCATACGAAACAGCAACTAAGCATGAGTGCTGAAGATGCCTTATTTGAGCGCTTAACTGATGATGAAATTAAAGAAGCAGTGGACTCGCTCCCAACTCCATACCGACAAGTCATTTTGCTAGCTGATGTTCAAGGTTTTAGCTATAAGGAAATCGCAGAGATCTTAGAAGTCCCCCAAGGAACGGTTATGTCTCGGCTTCACCGGGCACGAGCTAAGTTGCAAACAGGTCTTCTAGGTTACATGATTAACAGGCGTCTGTTTATAGAAGAGGTTGATGCAGAATTAATTGGTCTTGAACCACTAGGAGTCGGGGGAGGTGATTGAGGCGATGAAACTACCAGAAGGAAGCAAACCCGAAGAGAGTAGGATCCAGGGAAGCCTTTCTGGGTTGTCCCGTCATGCACATAACTGTACTGATTCTCCTCAACTGATTCTTCGTGCTTTGGACGGTATCCCTAACCCACAAATCATCCAATCTGTGCGCGACAGTTTCGGTTCTTGCTTGCAGTGTAATAATGCGCTTGACTTAGAAATACGTTTTAAATTGGCTATGTCGCAGCAAGAGACAGTAAAGGCTCCTCCCTCTCTCCAGTTGAAGATAAGTGAATCTCTTCAAAGGATTGACCTAGGAGATATAAGTGTCAATGATTTATGAATGGCGCATCTGGAAAATCTCATCTCTTCTCCGTTTAAGGTGTCAGTGAACGTTCATTTCGGTCTACGATCTAGTTATGCAAATATTGGCGGCTGAATGGCATTGGTGGATAGCTGTGGTTCTTACCCCAGCTACTATCGTTACGGTTCTCGCGGTTATAGGTGGTTACTTTGTTAAAGTTGTTCGCCCTAAATACCCACCGCGATATAAGAAGCCGGGCACGGATCTATAACAGTGGCCGATACTTCGGTCGACTGGAATCTCGCCCGTCAAGTAGCAACGAAGATAAGTGAAAGAAACGACTCGGTTTCTTCATACCACTATGGCACCTTGGCGCCAGACTTTGAGCGGTTTACCGCCCAAGCCGAGGAACTTGTAGCAGAAACAACTGGTCTAAAATCGCAGATGGGCGAAGCCAGAGGAAGAGTAGCTGATCGACCTATGTGGATTGAAGCAAATATCGACTCGTTCCAGAGACTTCTTAGACCACTTGCCGACAAACTTGTCTCTAAAGAAGCGTCTGTTCTATCGGAAATAGGGGCTAAGGCAAGCGGAGCTGAGGTTGGCCTTCTTCTAGGGTGGATGTCGGGACGGGTCCTTGGACAATATGATCTCCTTATCATTGAAGATGAGAATCCAGAAGATCAGGACATTGTTTATTATCTTGGTCCTAATGTTCTCAACATAGAGAAAAAATACGGATTTCCACCCGAAGAATTTAGACTTTGGCTAGCACTACATGAGTGCACACACCGAGCGCAGTTCACAGGGGTCCCATGGTTACGTGAACATTTTCTGAATCTGGTTAACGAAACGCTTGATACAGTCGACCCTGATCCAGAAATGCTTCGTGAAGCAGCAAAACGCATCATTGAAGCAAGGAAAACCGGTGAAGATATCTTCGCAGATGGGGGTTTACCTACTTTGTTTACGACTCCGGATCAGCGCCGAACTCTGAATAAAATCTCAGGGATGATGAGCCTCTTGGAAGGGCATGGAGACGTTACCATGGATCGGGCAGGTGCGGGACTTATCTCAAATTCAGAGTATTTTGCGTCAACACTTCGTGCTCGTAGGAATTCAGCTAAGGGACTTTCTCGAATATTTCAAAAGATTATTGGTCTTGAGGCAAAGCTGAATCAATATCAAGCCGGCGAGTTCTTTATACAGAAAGTAGAAGAAAGCGGTGGGACTGAATTACTTGATAGAACCTGGGAGAGACCCGAGAATCTCCCCCTAATGGATGAAATACAATCTCCTCAGAAATGGATTGATCGAATTGCAAACGATGAAACTAGAAGTTTGAGTAGTCAAGAACCAATGTGAAGATAAATGACTGATTTCGTTAATGAACTTCTAGAGAGATGCACTTTCCCCAGTGGCCCGATAACATGTGCGGTTTCTGGAGGAGCAGATTCCATGACGCTTTTAGCGTTGGCAACCTTCGGCGATAATCAAGTTAAGGCTATTCATGTTGACCATGGCATTCGACCCGACTCAGAAAAAGAAGCCGATCTTGTCCGAATAACTGCGGAAAGATTCAATGCAGATTTTGAATCAGTTAAGTTACAAGTGGAACCTGGACCCAATCTAGAAGCAAGGGCACGAACAGCTCGATACGAAGCTCTCCCCGAAGATGTCCTAACCGGTCATACATCTGATGATCAAGCTGAAACGATTCTTTTAGCTTTAATTAGGGGAAGCGCATGGCACGGTTTGAGTGGAATGCGTCCATCAGTAAGGAAACCCATTTTGAATTTACGACGTTCTGAAACTGAAGATTTTTGCAAAAAAATGGAAATAGAGTACTTTACTGATCCATCAAACATCGACCCTTCGTTTCGCCGAAATAGAATTCGTCATGAAGCCCTGCCGTTATTAAACATGATCGCAGATCGGGATCTCGCTCCGATCCTTTCCCGACAAGCAGATCTAATTAGAACTGGAGCAGATTACATTTCGGAGCAAGCACATGGAGTAGACCCTACCAACTGTGAAGCACTTACCTCAATCCACCCAGCGGTCGCATTTGAGGTTATAAGGAATTGGATTTGGAACTCTCGCTCTGATGAACACCCCCCAGATCTCGCTACGATTGAACGCGTTTTGGATGTCGCTCGACTGGAATCAATTGCGACTGACATCGGAGGTGGGTGGCGTGTGGCTAGAACGAATAGAGTTCTCCGGCTAGAACCTCCGAAAGAAAATTAAGTTATACGTGCTAAACACTTTGATATGGGTTAGTGTTCCGGAGTCATGATTGAGCCACTTAAACCCCCCGGTGAAGTTCTCCTTACGGAGCATCAAATTCAAGGGAGAATAACTGAACTGGGGAAACAAATAACCGAAGACTACGCGGATTCAGTTCCCCTCCTAATCGGTGTTTTAAAAGGAGCCTTCATCTATATGGCTGACCTCGCTCGAGCTATTTCGCTACCAGTTGAGTTTGATTTTATGGCTGTTTCTTCTTATGGAAATGCGACTAAGACAAGCGGTGTTGTAAGAATTGTGAAAGATCTAGATATTGACTTAAGTGGGCGTGACGTGATCGTTGTAGAAGATATTATTGATAGCGGTTTGACACTTAATTATCTGAGGAAGAACCTTGAATCTAGAGGTCCAGCCTCCTTGGAAATTTGTGCACTGCTCCTACGGTCAGGTCGGCAAGCAGAGGAACTTGGCCTCAAATATATAGGATTTGAAATTCCACCAGATTTTGTCGTTGGATATGGCTTGGATGTCGCAGAGAGATATAGAAACCTTCCAGATCTGTGGAGCTATGACGAACCCTCGTAATGAAATTAAAGAATTCACTCATAATTTCACTGAAATAAAGAAAAAGATGATCTATAGCGAGACATAACGGGTCTATAGAGTACTAAAATCTTGACTTAGAGAAGAAAAGACTTGGAGATTTAGCTTTGCGGCAACTGAACATGAGAGGGAAATGGGCTGAGGGGATACAACCCCGCAACCTTATTTGGATCGTAAAGGAACGCCTCGCCGTATGTGAACGGCCAGGAGGTTATGGCCCTCAGCACAGGAAAGTCAGAAGAGTTGAAGAGCTTATTTGGATAAGGCGGAACGATTTTAAACGAGTAATATCAGTCATTCCCGCTGTGCATAATCTTCATAATTACGAAGAGTTTGATATCGATTACGTGCACCGTCCGGTTTCAATCGGGGCCCATTTAACTAATGTTCTTAGTGTGCTTTATTCTGACCTAAATAAACTGATTAAGAACGGCGAGCGTCTTCTTCTCCACCATGAAGAGGTCGGGGACACTATCGGTGGGACAATGGCGGGTTATCTCGTATGGAATGGCTTCGTTGAAACTGTGCCCGAAGCAGTAACGAAAATGGAGAAAACGCTTCAGCGAGTGATTGGTCCGAATGGAAGGGAAATCGCAGCAGCCTCTGAAAGCTTACCCACTCCAGAAGAGATGCTTGCCCAAGAAGAGGAGAGGCTAGCGGAACTGGAAGCCTTGCAGGACGAAGAGCAAGTTCAGGAATAATCAAAACAATGAATCGTGCGTTCCTTGGTTTAGGTTCTAATTTGGGTGATAGAGAAAATTATCTTCGTCAGGCAGTAGCAACATTTAGGGACCTCAAAGCAGTTTCAGGTATTTACGAGACAGATCCAATAGGAGGCCCTGAACAAGACCCTTACCTAAATATTGTTATAGAACTTCGCACAGAACGGAAAGCAAAGGAACTATTAATGCACGCTCAAGCCCTTGAACTAAAAGCGAAACGCTCAAGAGAAATTGTTTGGGGCCCCAGAACTCTGGATGTCGATGTTCTCTGGGTTGAGAATGAGGAAGTGAGAGAAAGCGATCTTGTGGTTCCACACCCAAGAATGAGAAACAGAGCGTTTGTGATGGTGCCTCTTGGGGAACTCGCACCTGAATTTCTCGAAGACTGGAAAGACCCTCATGAAGGGGATGTGCGAAGGATACATGATTGGTGACCCCTCTAACCGTTCAAATCATAGGTCCAGGAAAAGCCGGGTTAAGTTTTTATAACGCGTTACGAAAACAAGGGTGGGAGATGAGAGATCCTCTAGGGAGAGGTGACAGTTTGATGAGTGTCTCCGAAGGAGTGGATCTTGTTTTAATCACAACCCCTGACCGAAGTGTGATTGATATTGCACATTCGCTACCTAAATCTGACGCTGTCGTAGCGCACATAGCTGGATCCTTAGGATTGGATGCTCTCCATCCGCACGAAAAACGTGGATCGATTCATCCTCTCGTATCTTTACCTAATCCAGATGTAGGAACGCAACGACTACTTAACGATGCGTGGTTCGCTACTGCAGGAGATCCATTAATGGGAAAGATCGTCCAACTTTTTGGAGGAACCAACTTCAATGTTCCTGATGAGGATAGAACTTTATACCACGCGACGGCATGCATAGCCTCAAACCATTTAGTTGTTTTGCTTGAACAAGTCCGCAGGCTAGCAGAAGTTATAAATATTCCATTTGAAGCGTTTCTGAATCTTTCAAAAGGAAGTTTAGAATCTGTACTAAAGCTTGGACCCCAAGGGGCGCTAACTGGGCCAGTTGCGAGGAAAGATGAAGAAACACTAAGAGCCCATCTAGAATCGTTACCTCAAGCAGAGTTACCTCTGTATAAAATTTGTATAGAGGAGGCGAAACGGCTAGTAAAAGAAGACTAAGGGCCTTAAGTACTCATGGAAATAGTTACCGAATCAATACTTCTACAAAACTCTCTAGATGAAGAAAGAGCGAAAGGAAAAACAGTTGGCCTTGTTCCAACTATGGGGTATTTGCATGAAGGGCATGTTTCGCTAATTGAACGGGCAGACGCTGAAAATGATTTAGTTGTAACAACAATCTTTGTCAATCCGCTTCAATTTGGTCCTGGAGAAGATTTATCAACCTATCCCCGGGATGCAGAAAGGGATTCATCTTTGTGCCTAGATGCAGGAACCAATATTCTCTTCAGGCCTGCAGAAGGTGAAATGTTTTGCGATGATGTTCTCACTTCAGTTAACGTCAGTCAACTATCTTCTGGTTTAGAAGGACTATCAAGGCCAACGCATTTTTCTGGAGTAGCGACAGTCGTTTCAAAACTATTTAATCTTTCCGGTCCATGTCGAGCGTATTTTGGGGAGAAGGACTGGCAACAACTACAAATTATAAAGAGAATGGTTGCTGATCTGTCGTATAAAGTTCAAGTCATCGGATGTCCGATTATTCGGGGTGTAGATCAAGTAGCGCTTTCCAGCCGAAATATTTACTTAAATGATGAAGAAAGAAAAGCGGCTTCAATAATCCCGCGAGTCCTCAGAGAAGCTTCAGAAAAGATCAATGCTGGTGAGGCAAAAGCAGAAATAGTCAAAGAAACCATTCTTGATGCCTTAAATATGTCCCCTCAACTGTCTGTTGATTATGTTGAACTAGTGAATGGCTGCTCACTTGAAAAGATTTCAACCATTGATGACCAGACCCGAATCCTAATTGCTGTCAGAATAGGACCTGCTCGATTGATAGATAACATAAATGCCCGCTTAGGTTTAAGTTCCCCTTAGAGATCTTTGTTAAATCACAGCAATCCTGTTCTGTCCCTGCGACACTTGTGACACATGGAAACACCATATAATTTTGACAAAACAGCTAACGTTGCGGATCTCCTTAAAGCCCATGAATCTCTTGATGATGGGTCAGGGTCTGGTGTTACTGCCTCGGTAGCCGGAAGGCTGATGCTTCGAAGGGACCAAGGAAAAATAGCTTTTGGTGTACTTCAAGACAGTTCGGGTCGAATACAGCTTTTCGCTCCGTCAAAAATCACTCCAGATTTTGAACGATTTGTTGCACTCAATCTTGGAGATTGGATAGGTGTTACTGGTGAAGTCATGAAAACCAAACGGGGTGAGCTTTCCGTCAAAGTTGAACAATGGGTGGTACTAGCGGCTACTGAACGGCCATTTCCTGATAAATGGCATGGGATAAGCGATCCAGATACGCGATACCGACAACGTTATGTCGACCTTTGGGTAACCGATGAAGCACGAAAGACATTTATCCTCCGGAGTAACCTTTTGTCATTAACACGAAAGTGGTTAGAAGATAGACAGTTTATGGAGGTAGAAACACCTGTCTTCCATCCAATTCCCGGTGGGGCTCTTGCAAAACCCTTTACAACCCATCACAATGCGCTCGACATTGAATTATTTTTACGTATAGCTCCAGAGCTGTACCTTAAAAGGTTGATTGTCGGTGGATTTGAGAAGGTTTTTGAAATAGCAAGAGTTTTTCGAAATGAGGGGCTTTCCAGTAAACATAATCCTGAGTTTACGATGCTTGAATTATATGAAGCTTATGCGGATTGGGAAGACATCATGAACTTGGCGGAGAGCCTAATAGAATTTCTTGCAGTGGAACTTACAGGCTCTGCAATTGTCTCATTTGATGGTAAAGATCTGGACCTTTCAACTCCATGGAGAAGAGCATCAATGACAGATTTAATCCATGAATACGTACAAGTGGAAATTTCCCTTGACACACCAATTGACGAGTTACGTGTGATCTGCGACAGATTAGATATTGAATACGAAGAGTCCTACGAGCAAGGAAAACTGATCCTTGAGATTTACGAAAAATCTGTAGAGGCCAACCTATGGAATCCTTGTTATGTGACCGAATATCCTAAGGAAGTATCTCCATTATCAAGAGACCATAGGGAGAAACCGGGCTACACGGAGCGTTTTGAAGGCATAGTAGCTGGAAGGGAAATCCTCAATGGATTCTCTGAACTTGTTAATCCCCAAGAACAATTGAGCCGCTTCCAAGAGCAGTTGCAAAAAAGCAAAGCTGGTGATGAGGAAGCAATGGGGTTGGACACCGATTACGTTCGTGCTTTGGAGTTCGGTCTTCCACCTACAGGTGGAATAGGTATAGGAATTGATCGCCTTGTGATGCTCTTGGCTGATGTTCAGACAATCAGGGATGTTGTGCTTTTCCCGACGTTACGGCCTGAACATTAAGGAAACACCGTTACCTGTCTTTTGAGGAGCCTGAGGGGATAACCGTGGTCTATAAGCTCGTATTAGCTCTGCTAATTAAATGATTCGTTGCTGCACCTAAAGCTTTGGTAGCTTCAGATTCAGGTAAGTCACTGAGAGCTAATGTAGCCTGATCAGTCCAGAATCGGGCTTTGGAGAGCGCTTCTGGTATGCCACCGCTTTCTCGGATTAGCTCTCTTGCATGGTTCCTTTCATCCACAGTGATCTCTTTCCCAAGTATTTCCTTTAGCGTTTCGCCATGCTTAGAAGAAAAAGCAAAAATCACCGGAAGCGTATAGACACCCTCCATAAGGTCATTTCCCGATGGTTTCCCAAGTTGTTTATCCGTAGCAACAAGATCAAGAATGTCATCAACGATTTGAAATGCCATCCCGTATGAATGGCCGAACGACGTAACTACATCAATATTATCTCGCGAAAGATCAGCAGTAATTCCGCCAATCCGACAAGCTGTAGCAAGAAGTGAAGCTGTTTTTCCGGCTATTGACCGCTCGTAGCTTTCCTCAGTCCGATCCAACTTAAATGTTGATTGCAATTCAAGGATTTGTCCTTCACAAAGTTCCCCGATTGTCTTCGCGAGTAATCCCGCTACCTCTGTCCCCAGTGAGGCTGCAATTTCAGACGCTCGCGCCAATAGAAAGTCGCCTGCCAAGATCGCTGTTAAGTTCCCCCAAAGAGCGTTTACGGAAGGTACTGTCCTGCGCATCTCAGCCTCATCCATAACATCGTCATGGTATAACGATCCTAAATGCACGAGCTCAACAGCAACACCACCCATAAGAACATCAGTTGTCGCAGGTTTAGCGATAGGAGATTGCACTCCGCTAGAAGCAATAGCAAAACCAGGTCGGACTCTTTTCCCGCCTGCCAGAATTAAATGACTAGCTATTTCTGTGAGGTAGTTGTCCTCGGCGATAACAGAATTCTGGAGTTTCTCTTCAAGCATTGATAAATCATCTGCCAATGTAGGGAGAATGGAAAGAGAAGATACCAGAGCCATGATCTCAAAGTGTAAGGCTGCCTTTGGTGGGACAACACATGTAAAGCCCAAATAAGATGAAGATCTTTAAGGATTTGCAGAAACTAACTTAATTACCGGTGAAAAAAGAAATTTCTTACTCGAATTGGAAGAAAATACGTGCTTTTGGCGTTGTAAAGAATGTAGAGGCAAAATTAGTCTCTCAATAAGCGTTCTGACATAAAACTAAGCTCGCTGTACACTGAAACATAACGAAATTTAAGGGGTAATTCTTGTTCGAAAGATTTACGGATAGGGCACGAAGAGTGGTTGTATTGGCTCAAGAAGAGGCGCGACTACTCAACCACAATTACATAGGGACAGAACATATACTCCTTGGATTAATCCACGAGGGGGAAGGTGTCGCTGCAAAGGCACTTGAATCACTTGGGATTTCATTAGAAGCTGTCCGGGATCAAGTTGAGGAGATTATTGGCCAAGGTGGTTCCTCACCTAGTGGACATATCCCTTTTACCCCACGAGCAAAGAAAGTCTTAGAACTTAGCCTCCGCGAAGCCTTGCAGCTTGGACATAACTACATTGGCACGGAACATATCCTCCTTGGACTAATTCGTGAGGGGGAAGGTGTCGCTGCCCAAGTACTTACCAAACTAGGAGCTGACCTCTCAAGGGTTCGACAACAAGTTATACAACTCCTTTCAGGTTACTCAGGATCAGGAGAGCAAGAAGATGAAGGTGGAAGAAGAGGGGAGAGAGCATCCGCTGGTACTGGAGGTCGAGGAGGTGATTCAACAACGTCAATGGTGCTTGACCAGTTTGGCAGAAACCTCACGCAATTAGCGAAAGAGAAAAAACTAGATCCTGTAATCGGTCGCACACGAGAAGCCGAGCGTGTTATGCAAGTTCTCAGTAGGCGTACAAAAAATAACCCTGTACTCGTGGGAGAACCAGGAGTGGGGAAAACAGCCATCGTAGAAGGTTTAGCTCGATCTATTGCCACTGACGATGTTCCCGAGCCTCTTAGAGGAAAGCAGCTTTACACACTTGACTTAGGAGCGCTTGTAGCCGGTTCCCGCTATAGGGGAGACTTTGAAGAGCGTCTTAAGAAAGTCCTAAAAGAGATCCGCACTCGGGGGGACATAATACTTTTTATTGATGAGCTTCATACTCTTGTAGGAGCCGGAGCAGCTGAAGGTGCTATTGATGCTGCTTCAATATTGAAACCAATGCTTGCACGTGGTGAATTACAGACAATAGGTGCAACCACACTTGATGAATACAGAAAACACCTGGAGAAAGACGCAGCACTTGAACGCCGTTTCCAAAAAATTGTTGTTGATGAACCATCAGTTTCACTAACAATTGAAATTCTCAAAGGTCTCAGAGATCGGTATGAGGATCATCACAAGGTCACAATAACTGATCAAGCACTTGTCGCTGCGGCTAATCTCGCCGACAGATATATTTCTGACCGCCACCTCCCAGATAAAGCAATAGACCTTATTGATGAGGCTGGTTCACGTTTACGACTTAAGCGTATGGAGACCCCCCCTGATTTTAAAGAAATTGAGAACGAATTAGCCATTGTTACGCAAGATAAAAAAACCGCGGTGGAATCTCAAGATTTTGAAGAAGCAGGACGGTTACGGGATCGCGAAAAGGAACTTCTGAATAAAAAAGAGGGGATGGAGTCAGAAATGAAAGACTCCGGAGTTGACTTCTTTGACGAAGTTGATGAAGAAGCTATAGCAGAAGTGCTTTCCGTATGGACAGGGATTCCTGTTTATAAACTCACTGAAGAAGAAACAGCGAAACTCCTTCGAATGGAAGATGAATTGCACAAACGAGTGATAGGCCAGCAGGACAGCATTAAAGCAGTCAGCCAAGCTATTCGCAGAACTAGGGCTGGGCTTAAAGACCCCAAGAGACCATCAGGGTCATTTATCTTCCTTGGACCATCAGGAGTAGGGAAGACAGAACTCGCAAAGACACTCGCGGAATTCCTATTCGGCGACGAGCAAGCCTTAATCAGTTTAGATATGTCAGAATACATGGAGAAACACACCGTGAGCCGACTCGTTGGTTCACCGCCAGGGTATGTGGGTTATGAGGAAGGTGGACAACTCACTGAAGCTGTCAGACGGAAACCATTCTCGGTAGTGCTGTTTGACGAAATAGAGAAAGCACACCCTGACGTGTTTAATGCCCTCCTTCAAATTCTTGAAGAAGGCAGACTTACAGATAGTCAAGGCAGATCAGTTGATTTCCGCAACACCGTTCTGATAATGACGTCGAATTTAGGTACTCGTGACCTGCGTAAAGCTAATCTTGGGTTCACGAAAAATGATGAGTCTGTTACCTATCAACGAATGAAGGAAAAAGTAACGGAGTCGCTGAAAGAGCATTTCCGCCCAGAATTTTTGAATCGTGTTGATGAAGTAATCGTCTTCCATGAACTTTCCAAGAGCGAAGTTACGCAAATTGTTGACCTAATGACTGCACGAGTTGCGGAGCAGCTGGAGAATCAAGGAATGGGTCTTGAGGTAACAGTTGAAGCTAAGCAATACCTAGCTGATAAAGGATATGACCCTGAGCTAGGAGCCCGACCGCTACGAAGAGCGATACAACGACTCGTTGAAGATCCCCTTTCTGAGAGACTTCTGTTAAAGGAATTTACTGCCGGTCAAATTATTGTCGTAGATGTTGACTCTCAAACAAATGAAGAGACAGGAAGCAGGATCATTTTTAAAGCGGTGGAGGGCTTTGAACCTCCTTCCGTAGAGGAATTCATCGCAGCAGAATAGATCTTCGTTTTCCTGAAACAGTTCGGACTATTTGTATCATGGGGTTACTATGCAATAGTGCGCTTCAAACCAATCATATTGCTCTTAGGGTTAACATCACTGCTGATTCTCCTTGCTAGCTGCAATGTGCAACTCAGAGTGGTTATTGATGTTGAACAGAACGGTTCAGGCGAAATTACCGCTGGAGTCGGTCTTGATGCAGTTGCTCGTGACCAAGCGGTATTTCAGGATCTTGAAAATATTCTGCAAACATTTGATCTTGCAGACAGCGGGTGGAACTTCCAAAGTACTGGTCGAGGGTCAGATGGCCGTGACTGGTTTGAAGCGAAGAAATCATTCTCTAATTCTGAAGAACTGCAAGCAGCCCTAAATCAATTAACTAGCTCATCGAATACGTTTACTGGGTGGGTGATACAAATAGATAGCTCAGAAAAGAAACGAGCCTACTCGGTGGTTGGGAATGTGGACTTAACAGAGGGATTTGAGATATTTACAGATCAAGCTTTAACAGATCTTCTAGAGGAACCACCCTTAGGAATACCGAGAGAGACACTTGAGGAGAATCTAGGAGAGCCATTAGAGAACTCTGTTGACTTCCGAATAGTTATTAACCTTCCTGATGATAGTGATGGGAAAACGTTTGATATTCCATTGGGTGAACAAAGAATTATCGAGGCAACCGGGGGAAGTGAGCACAGAGTCGCACAAATTCTTGACTGGGTAGTCTGGGCGCTAGTTGCATTACTAATCCTCGCGGTCCTTCTTGCAGTGATTAATTTATTTCTTGATTTCCGTTATGAAAAAAAGCGCCCACAAAGACGGCCAACACCTGTAGCGAGACAAATACCAGGAGTAGAAGAAGGAACTCTAGGGACAACTCAAGTGCAGAATGCGCAACTCCAACTTTTGGTAATAGATATCCATGGAATCATTTTCAAACAAGGACAAACCCTGCAAGATCATTTACATGACTTTATCGAGAGCAATGGCGGGACAATCACCCTCGACGAACTATCAGAGATTCACAGAGAAGGGACGCTTGGGAGATTAGAAACAAGGGAGTTTTGGGAACAAGCTGGCGTTGATGGCAATGCCGATGAATTAGACCAGAGATATATAAAGAGTTTTAAGTTTCAGGTGGGAGCAAAAGATTTTCTGAGGAACTTACACAAACGGGGCATTGCTGTAGCGGTAGTTACCAATGATTTCGCGGCATGGTCTTATGGGCTTAGGGATATGTATGGCCTACAGGGAATAACCCCTTGGATCGTGAGCGCCGAGACAGGAGTGAGGAAACCAGATCCTGCTGCGTTTGAGATCCTTAATCGGGCTTCGGGATGTGGGTATGAATCGTGTCTTGTTCTTGATCAAGCACCAAATCTATTAGATACTGCGTCAGCTCTCGGTATGAAAACGGTTCAATTCACCCCTCAACATGATTCGAAAAATGATTCATCAGGGCACCCGAAAGTAAAGCGTTTTACTGAGTTCTTCCGACGTTAATAAATTCAGGTAGAACGTATCTCTAGCTGTTTACGGTCCCGGATTATGTATTTCTCACCATTTTGTTCCATCCATCCCAATTTAATGAATGAAGAAATTGATTTGTTTACTCGTTCTCGAGAAGCACCAATCATTCCAGCTAATTCCTCTTGTGTAATTGGAAGTTGAAATTCATCCATGTCACCCGCCATCTCCAAAAGCCTTTTTGCTGTTCTTCCTGTTACATCTAGAAACATGGTGTCAGCGAGTGCCATATCTGTATTTTTCAAGCGACTTACAAGCATGTCAACGACACGCCAGAGTAAATCAGGATTCTCTTCATACAAATTCCTCACTGGAGAGTAGGGGATCATCACAACTGATGAGTCTTCTAAAGCTCGAGCCTCTGCAGACCGGCCGTCTTTTCTGAATAAAGGCATTTCTCCAAATAAATCACCGGGTTCCATTAGTGCAATAAGTGATTCTCGACCATCAAAGGATTTATTTCCGATGGCTATACGGCCGTGGGTAACGATATATAGGCTGTCGGGCTCGTCACCTTCATGGAATAATACGTCGCCGCGTTGCAACCTGAGTTCCTCACATTTTACAACTATCGGATTCAACAACTCCTCACTTAAATCCGAGAACATATCAATTGACCGCAGAAATTCAGAAGATGTCATGGTAACAACACACTAATACGCAAACATCTGTAGCTCACATCAATTAATGATCTTGACGTAAGTCATGGTGATATGTCGATAGCCTTTGTAGAAGCCCTTAAGTCCATGTGGACTTGAATAGTTAAAGCTGGAAAGCGAGATTTAAAGTGAGGATCGGGCACGGATTTGATTCCCATGCATGGGAAGAGACGAGAAACAAACCGCTCATTCTGGGGGGTGTGGTTTTCGAATCCGAACGTTCACTCAGTGGCCATTCCGACGCAGATGTCATTGTGCATGCGTGTATAGATGCTCTGCTAAGCCCTGCTGGACTTGGTGATATCGGGCAGGTTTTCCCTGATAAAAATCCTCAATTAAAGGGAGCTAAAAGCACCGATATGCTCGAAGAAACTATACGGATGTTAGGAGATGCTGGTTGGGAGATACTAAATATAGATTGTTCCGTAGTTGCTGACCAGCCGAATATATCTGCAAAACAAAAGGAAATAGAAAACCGACTAACCCAAATTACTGGCGCTCCTGTCTCGGTAAAGGGAAAGCATCCCGAAGGCTTGGAAGAACTGAATGGGGTAGTTTGCTTCGCTGTGAGCCTTATCAGGAGAATAAATGAGTAAGAAAAGAGTAACTGGCCGGAATCAGAACCGGCGGAAGAACTCCCAATCCAAACAGGGTTCTTTTGGCGAATCGAAACGCCAAAGTGCGGAAACGCAAGTTGTTGAAGGGAGGCACGCTGTACGAGAAGCTCTTTTAGCTGGAACGCGAAGAGTCCGAGAAGTCGCAATTTCTGATGGGCTTGACGTTGCCCCAATTCTTGAAGATATTCGGAATCTGGCAAGTGAACTTAGAGTTCCGCTACATGAATATGGGAGGGCTAAGTTTAACTCTCTTACGGTGACGGAATCAGCGCAGGGTGTCATAGCAAAATGTGACCCACTTCCCGAACTTGATTTAGAGAGCCTTGTGAAAGAATTCGCTAATCCCTTCATTCTTGTTATGGATGGGATAATGGACCCTCGCAACTTAGGAGCTATTATCCGAAGCGGCGAATGCGCAGGCGCAACTGGAGTTCTGCTGCCAAAGCACCGTTCAGTCCGGATTACGCCAACGGTTGCTAAAACAGCTCAAGGAGCTATAGAGCATATTCCAATCGCTACTAGTTCAGGAATCCCGAAAGCAATCACACAACTTAAAGAGTTAGGTGTTTGGACGGTAGGGATGGACATTTCTGCGGATAATGATATTTATGACCTTAAAGTTGCAAAGGAGCCAGTGGCGTTAGTTTTTGGAAGTGAGGGTAAGGGATTGGGACGTCTAACCAGAGAGCGATGCGATGTACTTGCCGGAATCCCCCTTGAAGGAGTCACTGAATCCCTCAACGTAAGCGCCGCCGCCGCTATAGGATGTTTTGAGATTGCGAGGCAGAGAAGGATCGGTGAACTATGAAGAACAGGAGCCGCTAGCACCTAGACTATATCCAATGCCGGGTTAGCTCAGTTGGCAGAGCACTTCTCTTGTAAAGAAGATGTCGTCGGTTCGATTCCGACACCCGGCTCAATCAAAGAACTTTAGATTTGTCATCCCTCAGCAACGTGCTCATTAAAGTTACGATCAGGATATGGCACTTACTGAACGACAGGTTGCAATTATTGAATTTGAAAGAACCTCTTGGCAGCTAGACAGTTCAAAGGAAAAAGCGATCCGTGAACAATTCTCTATTTCCCCTTCGCGGTATTACAAAATAAGGGATGAGTTAATTGATATTCCCGCAGCTATGGATTTTGATCCGATGGTGGTTAAGCGTTTGCAGAAACAAAGAAAAGCTAGACGTTCTAGCCAGTTTGGTATTTCAGTTACCAAAAGCCCGATTCGCTAAAATAAAAGCAAGGATTTAGGATAGATTTATCAGAGCCTAATTCAGGAGAGATTTGAACATGAATATAGCTGGGAAAGGGATCCTTCTGATCATAGTGGTCGTCGCCGCAGGAGTTTTCGTACTCAGTGAAGGGTTTGATGATACAAGTGGGCCTGTCTCACAAGCAGTACAAAGTACGCCTGAGGTAAATCAAGAAGAGCAGCAAGATGACGCTGAGCAGCTTTCGGAAGAGTCTGAATCTTCTTCTGAACAGGAATCACAGGGCACGGGAGACTCTTCAGGGGAGCCATCAACAACCTCGGTACTTCATCCTGCCGCAGAAGTAAGAGTTCTCGTCGCTAATGGAACTGATGTCACTGGGGCGGCCGGAGCGACGCTGGACACTTTGGTGGCAAGTGAGGGTTACAACGGTGTTCAAGCCGTTAATGACCTTAGTGATCTCATTCTTGAAATGACCTACGTCTACTATTCGCAAGGTTATGAACTTGACGCTCGCAAGGTCCAAATGATCATTAATGCTGATTCAGATTATGTTCTGCCCATGCCGGCTGAGTTACCCATCGAAGATCTTCTTGACGCAAATGTCCTAGTCCATGTTGGAGCTGATTTGTTCCCCGGTGGATGAAAAGAAATTCGTTAAATGAAGGTTCTCGTTGTCCCGGACAAATTTAAAGGAACCGCTACAGCAGAAGAGGTTGGGAACGCAATAGCATCGGTTTTTTCGCGCGCACATGAAATAGCAATACAACCAATGGCTGATGGCGGGGAAGGAACTCTTGGAGTCTTTGGTGGGCCAAATAGGAAATCCACAGTTCTTGACCCGTTGAGCAGACCAGTCGAAGCTGCTTGGAGGCTTGAAGGGAAATCAGCGGTTATTGAAATGGCACAAGCATCTGGTTTGACCCTAGTAGATGGTAAAGAAGGTAATGACCCTATTAATGCTTCGACTTTCGGGACAGGGCAACTTATTTCTAAAGCAATAGAACGGGGCGCGGAATCGATCCTGGTCGGTTTAGGTGGTTCAGCTACCACGGATGGTGGTTTTGGTGCCCTTGAAGCTTTAAAACCTCATGATCGTCTAAGGCCAGTTGAGCTAAATGTTGCCTGCGATGTAACTACCAGCTTCGTTGATTCAGCTCGAGTCTTCGGCCCTCAGAAAGGAGCTAGTCCTCCCCAAATAGTATTTCTAGAAAAAAGATTAGAGCGATTAGCTCAGTTGTATTTTGAAGAAAGAGCTGTTGATGTAAGAAAAATACCGATGTCTGGATCTGCCGGTGGACTTGCGGGAGGATTGGTTTCCCTTGGAGCAAATCTTTTGAATGGGTTTGAAGCAGTAGCGGAAAAAGTTGGGCTCTTAGACCTGATCGAGGAGGCAGACTTGGTGGTTACAGCCGAAGGTGAAGTTAACGAATCAACTTTCAACGGCAAGGTGGTAGGGGGAGTCCTTAAATTAGCGGAGGAAATGAAAACCCAAGCTTTAGTAATTGCTGGGAAGGTCACAGGGGATATTGCTCAGTCTCTTCCCATCATTACTCTCGTACAGTGCGTCGGGGAAGAAATGGCTTATACAGACACTCAAAAAGCAATAGTCCTAACAACTGAGAAAGCGATGTCTGACTGGTCATCTAAGAATAGGTAACGATAGAAACTACGGATGGTTGAAATAAGCATGCGTAAATTTCGGCCACCTGCAGCCGAACTCTTAGTATCTTCCTGAGTATGGAGCTATCGAAGGAAATCTAATTCCCTCTGAGTGTTTCCTTAAGAACTGGAATCAAATTCGTTCTTGATTTCAAGAATTTGACGGGGGTTATGTGTTCTTCCGTAATCGAATCCAACTTCAAGAAGGATCTCCAACAAATGCTTTCGCCCCCCATCCATTTTCCACGGCAGGGCGATGTAGATAGGTAAATCAAATGCGCGAAATTCTCCTAGACTGCTATAAATACGCTCCTGATATATATATCGCTTTCCCCATTCCCAATCAGGTGGGCCAAAGCCTGTTCCAGGATCAATAATCATCTGCTCCTTTTGCACACCGGAACGTTCAAGACGATCTAGAGACTTTTCAAACCAACTTAGAATAAGCGGTACCGGATCCTCAGATATGAATACAAGACTTTTAGGATCATCACCGCTCAGGAAGGGGATAATAACTGGGATACCTGACTGGGCTGCTATCTCTACCATTTCAGGATTTTGTAGGCCATCGGCAGCATTCATAAAGTTCGCTCCGGAATCAATAGCCCTTGCCATAATTTCAGGATTCCATGTGTCTACGGAGAGATCGACTCCTAACGCAGCGATAGCTTGAATTTTCCCATCAAGACGATCCCATTCTTCCTCTAAATCAACTCGTTGAGCGAATTGCGTGGATCCAGCTCCACCAAGATCTATACCTACACATCCCGCTTGAATTAACTCAGTAGCACGAGCCACAGCAGAATCCGTGTCTAGGGCAATTGAAAAATTAGCCAAAGAGTCCGGCGACGCATTCACAACCCCGTGCAATTTCACATCACCTAAGTTAGTGCCAGAGAAGACATCAAAACGAGTTGTATTTGTGTATTTACCATTCATCCAAATTTCTTTTAGAAGATGAAAGAGCAACTACTACCGATACATTGTGAGTGTGAATGTAAGGATCCGTATACCAACGACATTTAGAGAATTAACAAGAGGTGAGCCAGTTCTTTCAGCATCCGCAGGTTCTGTTGCGGAAATTCTCAGCGCACTCGGAGAAACAAATCCTGATTTTATTGAACGCATCCTTGATGAACAGAAGTGTCTTCAGCGATTCGTCAATATTTTCTTAGATGATGAAGACATCCGATTTTTGGATGGTTTAGAAACGAATGTTTCTGAAGGACAGACTCTATCTATAGTTCCGGCTGTTGCTGGTGGGACCGGAAGTTTTTAATTCTGAAGTTGCATGCATTGGGAAATTTCCAAGACGGAAGTAAAATTCCAGTTACGAACGAAGATGTCTGAAGCTTAATGTCATCAGAAAAGGAACTTCGCGGAATAAATTCACAAGAAGAATTGTTGAATCAATTGAACAAAGTCTAAGGAGCGATAATGGCAAAAACTATTTCATTCAATGAGGAAGCTCGGCGCGGTCTTGAAGCAGGGATGAATACCCTCGCTGACGCGGTTCGAGTCACACTTGGTCCGAAAGGAAGAAATGTTGTTCTGGACAAGAAATGGGGTGCGCCAACCATAACCAATGACGGTGTTTCAATAGCTAAGGAAATTGATTTGGAAGACCCTTATGAGAGAATTGGGGCAGAGCTAGTAAAGGAAGTAGCCAAAAAAACAGATGATGTAGCAGGAGATGGAACTACAACCGCGACAGTTCTTGCATGGTCTATGGTTCGAGAGGGACTCCGTAACGTCGCTGCAGGTGCAAACCCGATGTCCTTAAAGAAGGGAATTGAAGCGGGTGTAGCAGCTGCTGTTGAATCAATTCGCGATCAATCACAGGACGTTTCATCTGACAAAGATCAAATCGCTAATGTTGCAGCTATCTCTGCAGCCGACGCTGATATCGGTTCTAAAATTAGTGAAGCGATTGACAAGGTTGGTAAAGATGGGGTCATAACCGTTGAAGAATCACAGACCTTTGGCATGGATATGGACTTTGTTGAAGGAATGCGTTTTGACAAAGGATACATCTCTCCTTACTTCGTCACTGACCCAGAGCGAATGGAAACAGTCCTAGAGAACCCATATGTGCTCCTTGTCTCTTCAAAGATTACAGCTGTCCGTGATATCGTTCCCCTTCTTGAAAAAGTTATGCAATCCGGAAAACCGTTGCTTATCATCGCGGAAGACATTGAAGGAGAAGCTCTAGCGACGCTCGTTGTCAACAAGATTCGAGGAACCTTTACTTCTGCAAGTGTCAAAGCACCCGGTTTTGGTGACAGAAGAAAAGCGATGCTTCAAGACATGGCGATTCTTACTGGCGGTCAGGTTATCAGCGAAGAAGTCGGCCTTAAGCTTGAAAATGCAACTCTTGATCTTTTGGGTGAAGCTCGAAAAGTAGTGATTTCAAAAGATGAAACAACGATCATAGAAGGTTCAGGGACACGAGAAGATGTAGATGGTCGTATCTCGCAGATTAAAGCTGAGATCGAAAACACCGATTCCGATTACGACCGTGAGAAATTACAAGAAAGATTAGCGAAACTCTCAGGAGGGGTTGCGATCCTTAAAGTTGGTGCAGCGACGGAAGTTGAACTCAAAGAAAAGAAACACCGTATAGAGGATGCTGTTTCAACTACGAAAGCGGCGATAGAGGAAGGCGTAGTAGCTGGCGGTGGTGTGACTCTTCTCAGAGCACAAACAGCGGTTCACGAAGTGATTGAATCTCTGGGGGACCCAGATGAAGCTACAGGTGCTCGATTAGTAGCTAAGTCACTTGAAGGGCCGCTTAACCAAATAGCTATTAATGCTGGTCTTGAAGGTGGAGTTATTGTCGAGAAAGTTCGGAATCTTGATGGCCCTAACGGCTTAAATGCATCAACGGGAGAATATGAGGATCTGGTGAAGGCAGGGATAATTGATGCTGCGAAGGTTACTAGATCAGCTCTTCAAAATGCTGGCTCAATAGCAGCGTTGTTTCTCACTACAGAAGCAGTAATAGCGGATGCTCCTGAGGAAACTTCGACTATGCCTGGCATGCCAGATATGGACTTCTAAAGACCAGAGCCAATATGCAATACAAAAACACGATGTTTCGGAACTCTAACTAGACTTTCGTTATGGACCGACTTACCCCATCAGTAGGGTTAGGTGTACTGCACCTTTTCTGCAAAACTTCCGGAAAAGTAAAAGAGACTCAACTAGTGGAAGCGATTGAGGAGGTCCGTTTACTAGGCGGTCAGGTAATACCCGTCTCTATTCTTGGCCATAAGGCAGACATCGCTTTAATGGCTTTGTGCGATGACTGGGTTGCCCTTAGGCAGTTTCAGCGTGGCGTTTCCGGTTGTGGATTGGAAGTCATAGATTCGTACGTTTCCTTAACTGAGATTTCCGAATATGCCTCCGAGGTACCAGAAGAGATGCGAAATGCTCGCTTATATCCGGAACTTCCTCCAGATGGGAAGATGGCCTGGTGTTTCTATCCGATGTCGAAACGGAGAAACGTTGACCAGAACTGGTTTACCTTAGATTTTGAGAAAAGAAGGGATCTTATGTATGAGCACGGATCATCCGGACGAAAGTTCTCAGGCAGGGTGCTGCAAGTCATCACTGGGTCCACAGGGATTGATGATTATGAATGGGGAGTTACCTTATTCTGTGAGAAACCCGATGACTTGAAAGACGTGGTCTACACGATGCGGTTTGATGAGGCATCAGCTGAATACGCTGAATTTGGTCCCTTTTATGCAGGAATAGTTGGAGATCTTGATCAAGTTATCAACTTAAGTCTCTAAACCGTCCTACGTGTCTTTCTCTTGATCAGCTAACCATTGCTTTTTCACGCTTCTCCATGCTTCGTCTGTATGATCTCGTTTCCAATAAGGAGAGATAGAAGCTGACTCAATATCAA
>MDTE01002409.1_pt1 | contig 26596 bp, 19 predicted proteins | sample 811231 | NCBI WGS metagenome assembly MDTE01 (sample SAMN05326651, study PRJNA326480) | marine metagenome | isolation source: seawater | place: Indian Ocean: Red Sea | collected 2010
ACCCATAATTGCAGGCGTTGTCTCCCGTTGCGTCGCCCCATCATGGCCATCCAGGCCATCCCGGTGGCTAGACCGGATACTGTTCCCCACAATAAGGCCAGAAATACGGCCGCTAATATGCCACGCCAGGAATCCGCAAGAGACCCGATTCCGCTCCATAGAACGATGGAGAGCAGATCGACGAAAAGGCCCACGAGGGCAACACAAAACCCATAGAGCCAGCCATCGACAAAGTTTGCCTTAATGACCGACCGTCGGGTGGCTACGCCGTCCCCATCCGCTTTCCCACCGAAAAACATCCGCGCAACCTACCACAAGGGTTTCCACTGGGAAACGCAATTCTTGCGGCAGGCTTTACGGATGAATTCAGGGCTCACGCTCTACATTTAGCGACGCCGCCCTCGACTCGGAGTTGTGCTCCGTGAACGTCTCGGAGACTTGGGCGTAATCTTGGTTTTGGGAGACCGCCGATTGCGCTTCTTCGTCTTTTTACGAGGCACATTATAGGGTTTGGGCTTGATAACGTTCTTACGCATCGGGCGTGCTTTCGGCGCGGTGCGACCAGGGCTAACACTCGGCTTCGAACGCCGTTGCGGCTGCATGCGACGCTTTCCGGTGGAGGGTACCGCTGGGGTACGCGCCTTCGGATTCGAGTGATCGTAACGCGGCCGTGTCGGCTTTCGTGTCCGAGCATCCGGGAACTTTTTGTTCACGCGCGGCGTACCACGAGGGACAAGGTTGCGGTGTCCCGGTGCAGGCTTGGCGCCAGGAGTTCGGGACCGAGGGGGCATCGTCCGCTCCGGACGTCCGGCTGAGTTCGAACGACGGGCCCGAGGATGACTCTTCGGCTGATACGCTCGCGGTCGTGGGATCCTCTTGAACGAGCCGATCTTACGAGGTTTCGGCGGCTTCTTCGGGCTCGCTTTACGGATCGGCTTCGGCGGCGGACCAAACTGGTACCGGCTGCCATTATGCCGATGCCAGCGTTTATGGGGCCGTGTAGCGCGATAGATCGTACCCACTCGATGACGCGGTACGGCCACGCGATGGACATGTGGGTAGAGGAAATAGTTGGTCTCAACAAAGACCCAGGTGTCTACACCGTGATCATAGGTGTACCAATGTGGGTAGAGTGGAGCCCAGCCAATATGGCCATTGGAGATCCGCCAATCCACCCAGGACGGGGCCCATTGACGACCAGGGATCCAGACCCAACCGTATTGGGACGTATAAACCCAACGGCCATAGTGATATACGATGCTTCCGTAATCTTCATAGGACTCAAAATACCAGCCAGCATCCGTCTCAACCCACTGTCCCTGGGTATAGGGCTGCCAACTTTCACTCCGGTCCGCAGGCATCCAGGCCCAGCCGAGTTCATCGGTCCAGATCCATGCCCCCTTACCATTCAATTCGTCCCAGAAAGGAACCGACCCGACGGGGTCATCCACATCGTAGGAATCAGGACCAAGAACCTCTTGCTGCCCCTGCACCTCTACTTCTTCTTCAACTTCCTCGCCTTCATCATACCAATCGCCGTATTCACGGATCCAGGCATCACGACCTTCTGGAGTCCAACCATCGGCATTCTGCGCAACCGCAGATGCAAGAAAACCCGTCAAACAGACCGAAAAAAACATTAAAAATAAAAGTTGGCGTTTCATGAGAATCTCCCTCAATTTCGCATCATTTGTCGGGCTGTAGACGATTGTAGACTGGTTTTATTCACTATTTCGAGATTTTTTCTCCGCATGGCCGCTCACGCCCAAGCGCCCCAATAATGTTCGTAGTGAATCCGTCGATGAAACACCCCGACCCTGCGCCGCAACGAGCGCATGAAACATCAAATCGGCAAGCTCAGAAGACACCCGGTCTTCCTCTTCAGACTCTATGGCCCGACACAACTCTTCGGCCTCTTCCATAATCTTGGCTCGAGCCTTTGCCGGGTCGGCCAATAGGCTCGCCATATAGGAATCATCGGCAGAGGCTTTTCTACGGGCCTCGACCATCATATCCAACGTCTCCAGAATACTTCCGGCAGCCAAAGTCTCCGGACTCTCACCATGCTGTTCGTGCTGTCGTTCGAAAAAACAGGTGGGACGCCCGGTGTGGCAGGTAGGACCAACAGGGCTCACCCGGTAAATCAGCGCATCGCCGTCACAATCCAGCCAGATAGAATGTACCTGAAGGACATTTCCACTCTCTTCCCCCTTTCTCCAGAGCCGCCCGCGACTCCGACTGAAAAAATGAGCCTGGCCAGATTCGACCGTACGCGCGATGGCGTTCTCATCGGCCCAGGCCACCATCCGCACCGTACCCGTCGCCGCGTCCTGGGCAACTACAACAACAAGCCCGTCATCGTTGAACTTGATGTTCCCGGGAAGCTGTTCCGATGCTGAGCTCAAATGGACTTCTCCTGGGTTCTGAGTTCGATACCCGCCAAGCGCATTGCATCTTTCACCTGGTGAATTCGAAAGGTGCCAAAATGAAAGACACTAGCCGCGAGGACAGCGTCTGCGCCTCCAAGTAGAATACCATCAATAAAGTGTTCAAGGGTACCCACTCCGCCGCTGGCTATTACAGGTACATCAACACGCTCTGTCACGGTGCGGGTGAGCTCCAGCTCAAACCCTGCCTTCGTCCCATCACGGTCCATACTTGTGAGAAGGATCTCTCCGGCCCCACGTCGGATCCCCTCATCAACCCATTCCAAAGCATCCATACCTGTCGGAGTCCGGCCACCACGCACATAGACCTCGTATCCAGACTCGGTCGTCCCCGTCTTGCGAGCGTCGATGGCCAATACAACACATTGAGCACCAAATCGTTGGGCACAGGCGGATAGCAGCGTTGGATCTTTCACAGCCGCACTATTCACCGCGACTTTATCTGCCCCGGAATGGAGCATTGCCAACATATCATCTGGCGTTCGAACACCGCCCCCAACCGTAAGAGGGATAAACACTTCGGATGCAGTCCTCTCAATAACATCCAACATACTGCGGCGCTCCTCGTGGGTCGCCGTTATATCGAGAAAACAAAGCTCATCTGCGCCCTCAGACGCATAGATGCGCGCACATTCCACCGGATCCCCCGCGTCTTGAAGGTCCACGAAATTGACCCCTTTGACGACACGACCACCTGCAACATCCAGGCAAGGAATAACGCGCTTGGCAACCATAGATCAGACGACGATATTGACGATACGATCGGGAACCACGATGACCTTACGAACCTCCTGGTCCTTAATATGTCGCTGCACATTCGGGTCATCCAACGCGAGACGCTCCAGCTCTTCTCGATCGAGCCCTGGGCTCACCTCAAGAGTCGCACGCAGCTTGCCCCGAACCTGCACACCAATTGTGATGGTCTCGTCTTTCGCGAGCTCCTCGTCATATTCCGGCCATTGCACTTCGGCGATGGAGGGGTTGTGCCCAAGCACCTCCCACAGCTCCTCTCCGAGATGTGGAGCGTAGGGAGAAACAAGTTTTACCAATGTCTCTACACCCCATCGGTTCGGCGCATCCGATTGGGACAGATGGCGAGAGAGAACCATCATCGCGGCCAATGCTGTGTTAAAACGCATACGGGCGGTCAGTTCGGTCACCTGCCGTATGGTTTTATGAACAAGGCGCCGGGTCTCATCATCGGGTTCGTCATCGGAAACTTCACTGGTGCCCAATCGCCATACACGATCCAGGAACCGTGAAACGCCTGGTATCTGCTCGGTCTTCCATGGCTTCACCACGTCGATGGGGCCCATATACATTTCGTAACAACGTAAAGAGTCTGCACCAAACTCTGCGACAATATCATCGGGGTTGATCACATTGCCACGGGACTTACTCATCTTCTGGTTGTCTTCTCCAAGGATCATTCCCTGGTTCACCAGTCTGGCAAAAGGCTCTTTACTGGTCACAAGACCAAGGTCGAAGAGGAATTTATGCCAGAAGCGAGCATATAGCAGGTGAAGAACCGCGTGCTCTGCCCCGCCAACATATAGATCGACGGGTAGCCAGGGCGCTACGGTTTCGGGATCAAAAGGTGCCGTCTCGTTGGTCGGGTCAAGATACCGTAGATAGTACCAACAGGATCCTGCCCACTGGGGCATCGTATTGGTCTCCCGCTTTGCCTTAAGCCCGGTAACCGTACAGGTTGTATTCACCCACTCCGGAATACCGGCCAAGGGTGACTCGCCAGTACCCGATGGCTGAATTCGTTCCACTTCCGGAAGCCGAACAGGCAGCTCAGACTCCGGAACAGGCACCGTTCTTCCATCTTCCAGATGTAGTACGGGAATCGGTTCCCCCCAATATCGCTGGCGACTGAATAACCAATCCCGCATACGATAGTTCACTTTGGTCCGACCCAGCTCACGCGCTTCCAGCCATTGCACAATCTCTGTCTTCATGGTCGCCGTGGTCATGCCTGAAAACTCGCCACTATTGATCGCGATGCCATCGGCTTCCTGGGCCTCTTCACTCACGTCGGGCTCTACATCGGCGGAAGCGGTAACAACCGGCACGATGTCCAGGTCGAAGGTCTTGGCAAACTCATAATCGCGCTGGTCATGGGCGGGTACGGCCATAATGGCTCCCGTTCCATAATGACCCAAGACATAGTCCGCCACCCAGATGGGGATGCGAGCCTCGTTCACCGGGTTGATGGCGTAGGCTCCGGTGAAAACACCGGTCTTTTCTTTGGCCAACTCGGTTCGTTCCAGATCGCTCTTTACAGCCGTAGCATTCTGGTACGCTACGATCTCGGCGCTGCGATCCTCACTGCAGATGGATTCTACAAGCGGATGCTCGGGCGCCAGGACCATATAGGTCGCACCAAATAATGTGTCGGGACGCGTCGTAAACACCTCAATCGGTTGGTCCGTCCCCTCTACAGAGAAGCAGACCTCTGCCCCATAACTGCGGCCGATCCAATTCCGTTGCATAGCCTTGATAGATTCCGGCCAGTCCAGCTCTTCAAGATCATCCAACAACCGGTCCGCAAATGCAGTAATACGAAGCATCCATTGACGCATCGGACGCCGCTCTACGGGAAACCCACCGACTTCGGACTTCCCATCGATCACTTCCTCGTTGGCCAAAACAGTTCCCAGCTCAGGACACCACCAGACAGGAACCTCGGCCTGGTAGGCCAGGTCTTTCTCAAGCAACTTCAGGAAAATCCACTGCGTCCAACGAAAGTAATCGGGATCACAGGTCGATATCTCCCGGTCCCAATCGTAGGCGAATCCAAGAGACTTCACCTGTTCCCGAAAGTAATTGATGTTCTTGTCGGTGGTGATTCGCGGATGAACCCCGGTCTTGAGCGCGTATTGCTCGGCGGGAAGACCAAAAGAATCCCAGCCCATCGGATGCAGCACCTCGTAGCCCTGCATCCAACGGAATCGGGTCATGATATCTGTAGCCGTATACCCCTCAGGATGCCCCACATGAAGCCCCGATCCAGACGGATACGGAAACATATCCAGAAAGTAGAGCCTCTCCTTATCGGAGGTACCGGTCGCTTTAAAGGTCTTGTTTTCAAACCAGTATTTCTGCCATTTCGGCTCAATCTGGGAAAAGGGATACGGCATGGCTCAATCTCAGTTGGTTAAATGTTGGATTGGTCTCGTATAGGGCGCTGATTTCTAACAGGTTTGGGACTGGCGCAAAAGCCCATTATTCCGAGGCAACACTCGAAGGTTCAATTCGTTGAAAAATACTGTCCATCATTTGAACCATATGGGCCTCACCCACATCCAGACTATGTCCCGTAAATAATCGCCCTTTTGCCTCCGCACTATGCCCTTCGCCTCGTTTCTGAAGTTGCTGGAGAAGTTCCGGGGTCCTATGGGCACAAAGGACAAGCGCCGTCGTCACTCCCTCGTCCTCTCCTTCGTACAGATAGAGGCGAATTTTCTCTTCATTCGATGAGTCTGCCTGAATCTCTGTGCGTAGCTCCGGTGAAAGACGATTGGAAAACAGGGTTCGGTTATGGCTCGAAACGATCCGAATGGTCTCGCCAGTAATTTCGAGCATTCCGAGCTTTTGTCTCCCCAGATACGTCGGAATGGTCTCCCGCACTAGGACACGAACGCCTCGCCATAAAACGAGGGCCAAGATCGCGATGCCAACGCAGACCGCCCACACACTATCACTTGTAAGTAGGCTGAACAGCTTGACGTCGATGCCGAATGACACGCTGATGAGCGCCAGAATAATCAGCGTGATGGCGTAGATATAAAGCGTCCTCCAAAGCCATTGCCGACGCGACGTTTTCGCAGCAGTCTGTACTACCTCCCCCTGCCTGGATAGTACGCGCCAGGACGTAAACAAACCGAGGGAGTCGGCCGAAAGAGACTCTTCCTGATCGGTAGAATCAAAAACAAGCCCTAGGTTCCACTTTTCTGGATTCTTGTCGGTCAATGTCCTGCTGCCGTCCCATCGCCCCGACAGTCCGGGGCTCCTGCCCATCCGGAATCCGTTCGGAAAATCGCCTGAACATTGGAAAAATTACCCACCTCTCGAACGAGATGCCGTTTCCGTCCAAGGTTACTGATCGTATCGGGGCTCAACGCGAAGCGCTCCGCCATAATATAATCTGGAAGCCATTGGTGGTGGAATCGAGGCATGCATACAGCCTCTCCAGGTTTCATCTTGAACAAAAACCGGTTCAAGATGGTCTGAAAAACCGCGTTGATAATAAACGATCCTCCCGGGCTTCCAACGACAACTTCGACCTCATCGTTCCGTACAATGATCGTTGGAGTCATGCTCGATAGAGGACGCTTCTTTGGTGCGACCGCATTTACAGTCCCCTGCACCAAGCCAAATGCGTTGGCTCTTCCCGGGCTCGTAGAGAAGTCGTCCATTTCATTGTTCAACACGACTCCTGTCCCATCGGCCACAATCGCGGACCCGAAGGTGAGATTGATGGTCTGGGTCTGACTGACCGCATTACCCTCAGCATCGACAATGCTGAAATGCGAAGTATGCGTTCCTTCTCGCTTAAGCTTCTTTGGGTCGAGTATTTTACGAGACGGTGTCGCTTTCGTGCGAATCGCTTTGCGATCCTTACGACCCGCTTTCGGATCTTCAAACCTTTCAATCGGCACATCAACGAAATCGGGATCGGCCAATAGCAGGTTACGATCCGCATAGGCCCGTTTCATCAGCTCGGAGAGGATATGTACGGTATAGGCGGAATTCCACCCCGCATCTTTCAGATCTTTCCCTTCTCCGACCCCATGCAACATGCGAACAAGGACCGCCCCACCACTACTTGGGGGAGGAAAGGAGTAGACATTCATTCCGGCCCACTCTCCCCGTATCGGCTTACGCCACCGAGCCTCATAGCCCGCCATATCGGCTTCCGTCATAACGCCGCCATATGTACGAACGGTCTCTGCGATCTTGCTGGCTACATGTCCCTTATAAAAACCTTCCGGGCCTACTTTCGCGATTGACTCTAAGGTAACCGCCAGATCCGCCTGTTTTAGAATCCACCCAGCCGGTGGGACTGTACCCTTGTGAAGAAATATCTTTCGAGCTCCGGGAGACATCCGGTCGGCGAGTGCGTCAATCTTCCGTTGCAATAATGGCGTAATCGCAAAGCCATCCCGAGCGAGTCGAATGGCTGGCTGAAGCAGTTCTGCAAAAGGCCGTTTCCCGTATTTTGAGTGCAGGGTATGCATCTGACGAACCAGGCCAGGTACGCCAACGGCCAACCCCGTAAATCGCGACAGATCCGGCTTATATTCACCCCCTGGATGGAATAGCGCCTCCGTAATGTTTAAGGGGGCGGTTTCGCGTCCATCCAGGGCAAGAACTTCATTCGCCTTTGCATCAAAAACCAGGGAGAACCCACCCCCGCCGATTCCACTCGAATGCGGTTCACAGACGGAGAGAGCGAAGGCTACTGCGACAGCCGCATCCACGGCGTTACCACCCGCTTTCAGAATCTCAAGACCGGCTTTCGTGGCCTCTGGGTGCGCGGTCACCACCATCGCCCGCGGGCTGGTCGGAGCCTCTGGTATGGCTGCCAGGCTTCGTCCCGAAACCAGAACCAAGACAAAAAGCAACAGGGTTGGAGTAAACCCCAAAATACAATTCAATGCTCTGGTCATTGGGTAATCTCCATCGCCTGGGATGTAACCGAATACGAAGACATGCCGCCCTGCCCGTCGACCGTATGCCCTGACACTTGTACACGAACTGTCCCCTCTAGAGCCTGGCTCGGCCCCGGCGTCTGCACGGTCGTTCGCAATGTTCCTGTCCACTGAAAGGTCCGACCTTCCGGGGCATTGGCTACGGTCCAAGGTGGTGTTGGCTCCATACTCAACACGATTCGGTATCCTGTCTCATCGATCACCCGGTCCCCCGCGCGATACGGAATGAATTCTCCCGTCTAGGGATCCAGAGATTCAAGTACCATATGCGGTAAATCCACCCATGGATCACCACCTGTCCATGAAAAGCTCACCTCGGTTCCTGCCGTCACCTGGTTGGGAAGATCCTCCACTATTGTTCCAAATTCTATCGATGCGTCCGGCTCATAGGGGACCCCATCGCCTGGTTCGTACACCTGTGGGTTCGCCAGCTCAAAGGATAAGGGGGCGTTCGGATCATCCAATCGATGCGACAGATTCGCGACACTATCCGCCAGATAGATTCCCTGTTTCGGACCCCATAGATTTCCACTGGCTTCGTAACCGCCAAGCGCCCAATCCTCGGGAAGAAGTAGATAGCCGGTATAATCCTGGGCGTAGCTAAATAGCATTGCTGCGGCAGCATCTGTCTCCGCCGTCACCTTATCCAACAAATACTCCCCTAATGTCGTCACCGTCTCACCGGGCAGAGTTACCCCGGTCAGTTCTCCGATACGAAATGCGGTTAACCGCGCTTGTGGTATCGAGGCCTCTTCCGGTGCTGGAATACAGAATTTCATATTTGGGACATCTCCCGACTCCGGGCAGAACTCGCCCAATCCACCGCAATACGCGCCCCCGAACTCAAACTCGAACTCCCCCGGTGCGTAACCAAAAACATCGTGCCGCAACACGGCTTCTTCCGAGACGATCGCCAGCACTGGATCTTCGTTCAGCTCCATATCATCCCACACGGATAGAACGGTCTCCGTCGCTGAACGCCCTAGCGCCTCCAGTTGATCAAAACTCGGATCAGAGGATTGGGGATAGGGGCTCTCTGCAGCAAAGTGCGTTGGGTTCCCTGGCGACATATCCCCAGCCCAGGACTGGGTATACATAACCAGTGGTGCCCCGGGTAGTGCCTCCTGCACCTTCAATTCCACGGCCCTGGGAGCATCCCCGCTGAGGATCGCGTCCTTATAGCCAAAGATCGTCCCGTGCATGGAGTAGTTAACCACCGCCGCAAGGGTCCCGCTGCCATCCCGGCGTTCGAACCGTAGGATACCCATCGTGTCATTCTGGTAGAGCGGGTTCTCGCATCGACGATCTTCATGCATCTCCGAATTCTCACCCATCGCATACCCAAACGATACAGGCACCGACTCCATCATTAGAGCATCGATGACCGGCTGCGCGATCGACTGGAGAAGTCGCTCGGCGATGACCTCGTCATATGTATCAGCGAGTATACCTCCCAGAAGATGGTTCACATGACGCCCCGGCCCCGCATGGGTGTGGGTCGCCATGAGCACCAGGTTTTGCCGTAAATCAATACCCGTCGCTTCTTCAACAATCGCGACTACACGCATGAAGTGTAGATAATAGATACCGATAAGATCCGTTTGAACGAGGACCAGCCGCCTATCACCTTTGAGCAAATGGATTACACGAGCGATCGGTTGATGTAAGACCCTCGTGGTCGCGTAAAAACCGTCAGCAAAAGGGCTCTTTGGTGTCTCATCGGTGATTCCCGTCTGTCCATAGCCAGCTGTACCGATGCCCAGAGGGACATTGATCGAGCCCACGGCCACAGAGGCCCGGAATTGATCGTCTGGTGGCTGATACGGACCCGTCTCAACGACCTCAGTCTCCATCGTCTCGACCACATCAGAGGCCACGGAGAGGTCGTCTCCAGAGGTGCTCGCTCCCCCACATCCACTACACAGCCAGAGGGCACAAAACAGCCACACAGGTATCGCACATCGAGCCGTCGTGTTGGCGTCCATTGTCGTCCTCCAGTATACGGCGCGTCAGGCTACAAGGGCGAAACAGATATGCCAAGTAAAGAATGCCGATAGAAAACCAGGGTCAATACCACCAGCTTGGAGCGCTATATGCTCCGGAACGAGAAAATAGTGGGTGCTGCCAACGACCGTCTTCTGTTCCTACGAACAGGCGTGTCATACCACCGCGTGTCGAGACAAAGACGACATATCGGCCATCGGGAGACCAGGCCGGATCGCGATTGGATCCCTGCTCTTGCGTGATTCGCTCCTGCGAACCTCCAATGGTGGTCGTAAAGATATCCGATACGAACTCATCGAGACCTGCATAGACGACTTTTCCGTTTGGCCCGGTATCCGGGGCCGTATTATATCGGCCCACCATGGTAAGCCGACGTTTCCCAGAACCATCGGGCTTCATAATGTATAGCTGAGGCGAACCCACGCGGTTACTTACATAAACGATGTGTTTACCATTCCGTGTCCAACGAGGAGACACCTCGTCTTCCGACGACTTCGTAAGGTTTTTAATCTGCTTACCATTGGGCTCCAGAAGCCAGATATCACTCTGCCCCTCACCTGTATCAATAGAGGCGGCTATCACCTTCCCATTCGGTGCAAAACGCGCACTTCGAATCTGTAGATTCGGTGCAGTGAGCTTCTTCCCATCGAGATAGAGGCTGGGACCATTCTCATCAATCTTGGTGTACAAAAGCTGACCACCCGGCCCAAAAGATGGGAACATGAAGATTCCGCCGCCAGCCATTCGAACCTTGGGGCTCGGATCACCAAATCGAACTGTGAGGAGGGCGCGCCCTCCCTTTCTCGATTTTTGTGTAAATACGATGGTGGAACCCAGAATTCCGTCACGGCCGGTCAATTCCTTAATGAATGCATTCACCTGCTGGTGGATCTGCATCAGACCGTCCTTACCCGTCCACGAATCGGAGGTCTTTAAGACTACCTTCTGTCGACCGACGACATCATAGAGCTGTAAGGAGATCTGGTGCTTCTTCTGCTTTTTCTCAACTTTACCCTGAATCAGATACCGGGCTCCCACGTTGAACCACGAATCATAGGGGATTGGACTTCCATCGAGTACCGATTCCGCCAGGTATGCATCCGGATCAATCAGTTGGAATACACCGGATAGATTCAAGTCACGACGCAAGACGGATGTAAATCGTTTACAGGGACCGTTCTCCACCTCGTCCCCACAAAAGAGCTCTGGCACCGCCACAGGTTCTAATTCCACACCACTGGGTGGAATCACCAATTGAATCGCCTCACCCGTGGTGGCCGCATCTGTAGCCGCGCCCTCTGTCGGAGCGGGGGCCTCTTGCGCGCCTGCTGTTGTCACCACGAAGAGGAGTATGGGCAGGGAGACAAGATATTTGCTGAGATTTCGAATCATAGCCAACTATTACCAGGGTCTTGAGGCTGGACGAAATTATTCCGATGGAAACGGACCACATCATAGGAATCTTTCAGGTACAACCCTTTATAAAGCAGTTCTCTTCCCAGCCGATTGCCTACGGAACGAATCACCTATCTTCCTTTCGGAACGAGTATAGCCGCACCACCAGATGTCGAGTTCACAAGGCAATTTGTCTACTATATACTGGTGTTCGCGTTCTTCTCTGACGCGATAGGGATCCGAGATATGGGAGTTTTCGATGCGGGTACAAGTTTCGCTGCACCTGGGGGTTTTCGCGGTTTGCTCACTTCTTTTCCTGGGGTGTGGTGACGATACCAATCAAAGCAATACCCTGACCTTTCCCGATGTGGGTGACTCTAGTGCTAGCGACACACCGGCCCCCAGCGACACTGGGACACCGGAAGATATCGCGCCAAATGACACCGGCGGAGCCGATACGGTTGCCTCGGACGCCGCCCCGAGCGACACCTGCGCACCGAGCTGTGAAGACAAGAACTGTGGCGATGACGGATGTGGAGGATCATGTGGCGACTGTCCAGGCGGCAGCGTCTGCAATCCAGACGAAGGGGTATGTGAGGAGTCTCCGGACTGTGATGATAAAGAGTGTGGCCCCGATGGTGTAGGTGGGTCTTGTGGCTCGTGTGAAGTCCCGGAAACCTGCTCTGATGAAGGCCTATGCGTAGCGCAATATGAATGTGAGGACATCACAAAGATTGGTTGTTGTGACTTCGACAACCTCTGGGTATGCGATGACGGTGAAGTAACCACGACCGACTGTAGTTCTTCACCAGAATGTGGCTGGAACGGTTCGGTTGGAGGCTACGATTGTGGAACCGATGGAGGGGAAGCTCCTGGTGGCTTGTTCCCCAAAATCTGTCCCTGGGTCTGCTTCCCAGAATGTGACGGGAAAAACTGCGGCCCGGACGGCTGTGGGGATGTCTGTGGTGTCTGTGACGAGGGCGGTAGTTGTGAGGATGGAGTCTGCTGTAACCCGGATTGCGACGGAAAAGAGTGCGGTGGTGATGGCTGTGGGGGAACCTGCGGTAGCTGTGGCCCCAACGACGTCTGCTCCTCCGATGGGCTCTGCACCAACGCCTGTGTTTCGAATTGCGACGGGAAAGAGTGCGGGGCCGACGGTTGTGGCGGACTGTGTGGCCAATGTTCTGGGGATCTCTTCTGTACCGATTTCGGGAACTGTGTGGAGGAATGTGAACCCGATTGTGAAGGAAAGGAATGCGGGAGTAACGGGTGCGGAGATAACTGTGGGATCTGCGATAACGACGAATTCTGTTCCCCTGAAGGCCAATGTTCCGAAGAGTGCCTACCCAATTGCGATGGGAAATCCTGCGGACCCGATGGGTGTGGTGGGCTCTGTGGTATCTGCGAGCCCGGCATCGCATGCACGGTTGGTGGGCAATGCGGAAATAGCTGCCTGAACTGCTCCTTTTCTTCAACATGTCTTGAGTTCGGTTTTGAAAGCGGAAACCTGGCAGGCTGGAGCCTCGCAGGTGACGCCAAGGTAGTAGCAAACCTCGGAGAAACCGGTGCATTCAAAGGCGATAAGATGCTCGATTTGTCGAACGCTCTGGCAATGGAAGGTAAGGTCATTATTCAAACTTGCGTGCCGAGCAACACCACGGGAATGCGATTCATGTGGAAGCTCTATTCGGAAGAATTCCTTGAATGGTGCTCGTCCGCCTTTCAGGATTCATTCCGGGTAACCGTACAACTTCTCGGAGATACCGACGGCCCCTCTGCGGTATTCGAGCGCAGTATTTCCCAGCTCTGTCCTTCAGAAGAGTGTACCGACTGTGGTGAATACGAAGTACCCCTTATCGCGGCAGATGTCGGCTTCGATATGGGTGAAGTCTTCATGACACAATGGTTAGGCAATACCCTCGATCTTTCCGACGTGATCGGGACTGGGCCGACCAAACTTCATATTGAGTTTGCCGTCGACGATGTAGGCGATTCTATTTTCGACACCCATGTGTTGTTGGATGCTGTGGAATTCCTGAGTGCCTGCACACCGGAATGTGGCGACAACATCTGTGGGTCGGACGGCTGCGGTGGGGTATGCGGCCAATGCTTTGAAGGTGTCGACTGTACAAACGGAGATTGCTGTACCCCCGAATGCGATGGTCTCACATGCGGAGATGATGGTTGCGGTGGAGTATGTGGCATCTGCGGCGACGGTGAGATCTGCAATGATGGGAACTGCTGTGCACTTCAATGCGACGGAAAGAACTGCGGTTCAGATGGCTGCGGAGGATCCTGTGGCACCTGCACTGAGGAGAACCTCTGTGTATCTGGAGAATGCACGGAAGAAGATGATGTCTTCGGCAGCTCTTGCGAAAATGACGCTGATTGTGGCGGGCAGGGGTTCATCTGCCATGACCCATTTTTCTCACCGAAAGTATGTACGCGTAATTGCAGCGTGTTTTCCCCCGGTGATTGCCCGGACAACTGGATATGCTCCCCTGTTCCAGGTAGCGGTCTGGGTTCGCTCTGCGTTCCAGGGTTTTGAGCTGGTCGCTACCTAGTCGTTAGAGTCATCTTCCGCCCAACGAAGCATCTCGACCACGAATTCACGTAAGACATTTTTCAGGTCTTCGGCGCGCTCTGGAAGATATTCGTAAGGGTGGGATTCCTTCATATAGTTTGCCTGGGTCAGCTCCATTTGCACGGCGTGGACCCCTTCCGCAGGCTGACCAAAAGTGCGTGTAATGAACCCGCCCTTGAAACGACCATCCACCACCGAAGTGAACCCAGAGGCTCGTCCGATACTATCGCCCAATCTTCGAACCAGCTCCTGGTCCGCAGTAGTCTGACCACCAGAACCGAGATTCAAATCCGGTAACACGCCGTCAAAAAACCTCGGCACACGACTGGGGATAGAGTGCCCATCCAGTAATAGAGCGCGACCAAACCGCTCCTGAAGACGCCCCAGTTCCCGCCGCAGTGCATCATGGTACGGTCGCCAATATCGCTCGATCCGCGATGACACCTCGTCGCTATTTGGAGCCAGATCGGTCCGGTAGATATCCTCGTATCCGAATGTAGTCGTGGGACAGAGTTCGGTATTATCGGCACCAGGATACAGCTCCGTCCCTGTCGGGTCTCGATTTAGATCGACCACGTACCGGGAATGGGTGGCCACCAATAAACCGACGCCCATCTCCTCTGCGAAATCGTATAGCCGGTCGACGTACCAATCGGTATCGGCCACCGCCAACCCCGCGTCTGTCATCCGCTCCTTCATCGCCTCCGGGATATAGGTTCCAGAATGAGGAACACTAATCAGAAGAGGCCTGTCGCCCGGTGTGAAATGGTAGATATCCATAACCGCTTTGCCTTACTATCCAACCGTTTCTACCAAACCACTAATCGACCAATCGCTGCAAGGTCAGTGAATCAACTACAGAAAATTTCACAAAATCAGATTCGAGAAATAGAGAAAGCAGTTGAACTGGGCGCCCGTTTATTGCAGGCTAGCCCTCCGCAAAGGAACTTTAGGAGCAAAATATGCGTCTTACCGCCTGTATTCTCTGTCTCGTAATTTCGGTCGCTTTCGGCTGCAAAAAAAAGGGTGAACCAGCATCCGGCAATTCTTCTGACACAGCCTCATCACCGAACAACTCCGGTGAACCGGCCAACGATGCCAACAAACCAGGTAACGCCAATAAAGCGACTGGAGCTGCGAACACCAACGCCGCGAACGACCAGGCCAACCAGAAAGCAGGTGTCGCAAATACTCCTGAAGACGCCAAAAAGGAGGCTACTGTGGAAAAGGATACTCCAGCCGTAACAGCGAACGACCCATTTGCTGCGCCATCCGATGTGGCCGCTCCACCAGCCGATGCCGAGAAAACAGCAAGTGGGCTTGCATCCAAAGTATTGAAAGCCGGCACCGGCTCCGATCATCCGGCTGCGGCCGATACCGTGACCGTGCATTACACGGGCTGGACCACCGATGGAAAGATGTTCGATAGCTCCAAGAAACGTGGACAACCAACAAGCTTCCCCTTGAACAGAGTGATTGCGGGTTGGACCGAAGGCCTCCAACTCATGGTAGCGGGAGAATCCCGACGGTTCTGGATTCCAGAAGATCTCGCATACAAAGGTCGACCAGGTGCCCCCCAGGGTATGCTGGTGTTCGACGTCGAGCTCCTGAGCTTCAAACAAGCACCGAAACCACCCGCCGTTCCAGAAGATGTCGCCGCTCCACCGGAAGATGCGGAAAAAACAGCCAGTGGGCTCGCCTCGAAAGTACTGACAAAAGGTACCGGGGAGACGCATCCAAAGGCGACGGACACAGTGACTGTCCATTATTCGGGTTGGACTACGGATGGAAAGATGTTCGACAGCTCGATTACACGTGGACAACCGGCTAGCTTCCCTCTGAATCGAGTCATTCCAGGCTGGACCGAGGGTGTGCAACTCATGGTTCAGGGCGAAAAGCGCCGCTTCTGGATCCCCGAAGAGCTGGCTTACAAAGGACGCGGCGGAGCACCGCAGGGTATGCTGGTGTTCGATGTAGAGTTGATCGGAATCCGGTAATCGTCCGAACTAATCTATATCGGTCTTAATAGGTGCCGGGCTTTTCCGGCGCTTGCTTTTACGTGTCCGCTTTCTAGTCGGCTCACTTTCGGACTCTTCTAACTCGTCTAGCAGAAGCAATCCGTCGACCGCCACAATCCGGCCGTCGGGGCTCAAAGTAGCAAGGCGACCCGTAAAGACCTCTTGTTGACCAACGCGAAGCGCCAACGATTTCAACTGGGGACCGACTACGATCAGCCGAAACCCGTTACGCTCGTCACTATGGGTAAGAACGGCATGCGTTGGTAGATCGCATCGCATCTCGTTCTCTTCAGGACATATCTGAAGGTCGGCGACGGTCCCCACAACCGCCACAGAATCATTTCCCAGTGTCTCGAACTCGCTTAGAACTCCCCATACGGTTAACACCGCCTCGGGGCGACCGGGCACATTGCTACGCGTGGGTGGTAATCTGAAGTCAGGAGCCTCTGGCAGAACAATATTCTCAGAGGGGATCGTGTTCCCCCCCGATTTACCAGAGCGCTTATGCGCCGACTTATCGCCGCCACACCCAACCAAAACCAGGCTCAAAAGTCCGATCACTACACACCAGAATCCACATAGATTCCGATATGATGGATGCTTTCCAGCCTCTTCTCTGGTCTGTTGCGTTACGATAGCCTTCATCGTTTAGTGCTCTTTTCACCCCTTGCACATACACACTAGCGAGCCCCATGAGAATACATAATCGACCATTCAACGCAAGGCGTTGACCCGGAAGGAGGCAGCTGTTATGAACCAGTACTTAATAACTCGGCCGGTCGGTTCTGGCCATAACGTAGTAAATAGGTGCTCGAATGGCAGTTGATACTGTTGCTAGTTTCTTTGAAGACGTTGTGCCCCAACGAATTGTATCCAACCCGCAGGCTGCTCTATCAATCGGCGCAATCTACCAATTTGATATCGCTGGTGATGGTGGCGGAACCTGGACGCTTGATTTCACGAAACCGGAAGTCCGCGACGGTTCCGACGGCTCTGCTCAATGCAACGTAAATATGGGCTCAGACGACTTTCTTGCGCTCGTAAATGGAAGCCTGGATCCAATGCAGGCCTTTATGATGGGCAAGCTGCAGGTGTCTGGTGATATGGCCCTTGCAATGAAGCTTCAGGGTGTTCTTGGAGGCTGAGTAGAGCTCTCTCTACCGTTCCCCATGACTCATCGATGGACCCATCGATCCCAAATCCGAGTCCTTTACAGGGTTGTCGCGTTCTCGACCTGACACGTCTCCTGCCCGGGCCAGCATGTACATGGCTATTGGCTCGAATGGGAGCCGATGTCATCAAGGTGGAGGCTCCTGGAGCGGGTGATTACCTTCGACATATCGAAGGCAGTGGGGTTAGTGCATCCTATCGCCTGTTGAACGAGGGTAAAAAGCACATTGTGCTCAACCTCAAACACGAAAACGGGCACAAAGTTCTGCGACGGCTACTGGAGAACACCGATATTCTGGTCGAACAATTTCGCCCAGGTGTATTGGAACGACTCGGTGTACCAATACCCGAACTGCGGCAGCAATTTCCTCGTCTTATCATCGCCTCTATTACTGGCTATGGTCAGACCGGCCCATACCGCAATCGTGCCGGACATGACTTGAACTTTATGGCCTTGTCCGGCCTTCTGGCCCAGGAATTCGCACCCGAACGGTCTTCGAGCCATCCGGCTTTTCAAGCCGCCGATATGTCTGGAGGGACCTACTACGCCGCTGTATGTATCCTTGGTGCACTACTGAAAGCTAGCCAGACAGGAGAGGGAGCGCACCTCGATATATCCATGACGGAAGGTGTTCTACCGCTGGGCTTTTCCGGATTGGGAAATGCGTTCTCCAATTCCGAGGGACCCCAACGATATATATTGCAAGGATCAATGCCGGGCTATGGAGTCTATCGTTGTAAAGACGATACGTATCTAGCTGTTGCCGCAATGGAACCCAAGTTCTGGGTCGGGTTCTGCCAGGCCCTTGGGAAACCGGATTGGGTAGGCAAACGCGCAAATCTCGAAGGCTGGCCAGAATTCGAAACGGAGCTAGCGGACCTTCTAGCTACACAGCCCCGGTCGAAATGGCTCAAAGATTTGGAACCATACGACTGTTGTGTGGAGCCCGTACTAACGCCAGCCGAAACCATCGAACATCCGCAACACACAACCCGAGGGGTTTTTGTTGACGGTCCCGCGTGTCGACTTCCCGCTCTCGAGGCGCTACGCGGTCCATCGGAAGACTCCCCAACCGACTTCGAGGCGGGTTCGAGCACGCGTGAAGTGCTGCTCCAAACAGGTTTCAGCGCCGAAGAGATCGATGCTCTCATCGACAATCAGGTTGTGAGTACATCCTGAGCTATCGGCTCAACTACCACCGAACCCACGCTACCAGGTGCGAATTCAGGTTTTCGAGTACGGCCCTGGCGTCAGCGCCCGTAAGGGACAGATTTTTTCTCCGACCCGTGGACTCCAGCACCCCCAGTTCAGAGAGGATATTTAGAGCGTTGGCCATCGTAGCTGTCGAACAGGCCTCACGTGCAAACAGCTCCCCTGCAGCATACCGGGTCTCCCCCTCGCGAATACAACCCAGGATAAACTCTCGCTCTGGCTGCGGTTCTCGCAGTCGTGCGGCTCGCGTCACGACTAGATGATACGACTCCAGAAATGGCATGAGTCCACGCCGTAGATAATCCAATAACGGCCGTGAAGATTCAGGAATCACCACTTGTTCGCCCTGTACGTGGATCCAACCCATGGATTGGAAGTACTCCCAGGTCTGAGCAAAAGCCTCGTCAAAGGTCTGCCCCGGATCGTATGTAAACTCATACTTCAGTACACGTGAGACGATGGAGCAATCGTTCTTTACCGTATCCAGACGTACGATACGGTCCTCGTTCACCGCTCGACTTATCGCCATCGCTAGAAGGCATTCTCGAACCAGACCATGAATGATTGTGTTCTTATATCGGTCCACGAGAAGGCGTCTTTCTGCACGTACAAGATAGACGGAAGTGTTCTCAAAAACCTCCTCGTGCATATAACGTGCATTCTTAAAAGAACGTAATGCCTCATCAATAAGAGGAGTAATCGCCTGGCCAAGCTCCTCGTATAGGCCCCGGTACAAACCGTATTCATTCTCTTCGTCGCGACTGTAGCGAACATTCATATGGTCACTCAGGCTGATCTGAGCACGCGCCGCATCGATACTGGTTCGACGTGCCGCCAGAGCTGCAACAATCGTGGGCGCCATTGGGACTTTATTACGGCTTAATGTCTCAATCAGAAACCCGACTCTCGTGATCAGCTCTTCTCGCCGCACACCGCGCCTTGGATGGGCCAAAAGAGCCCAGGCGGCCAGGGCGGATGGTGTAATCAGGGTAGCATCATTAATCCCCTTGAGAATCTGGTATGCCATTCGCTTCACAAAGACAGGAAAACCCTCGGCATTATCGATGTCAGCCATCGTCTGCGATTGCGCCGTCGACGATGCCGGCGTAAGGGCGGTCTCCCCATCGCTCGCGGTATCCTCTGTATCGTCGACACTATCATCGCTCGTATTCCCCAATAACTCGCCAATTGTTTCAGGGGCAATCTCAATCGGCTCACCAAATGTCACTGTAAGTCGACCGTAGGAGTCGGCCAAGACGCGTGGAGTACCAAGAAGCTTACCAAACGACTCTCTTTGTTTTCGTTCTCCAGACAGTTCACGCAGATAGGATTGGTCTTCCACGATCTTTTCATACGAAAGACCTACTGGGATAAACTGCACTCGGGAAGCGGTGCCCGATAGGTCGGCGAGTACCAGTTCCCGCAAAATCCCATATTTGGGTGGGAGATTCTTGCCCATACGAGAACGACCACCTTCAATGAAAAATTCTATCGGTATGCCCTCTTTAATGAGCTTTCGGATATACGCACGGAAGGTTGCGGCATATACCGGCCGATCGCGGAAGGACCGCCGTATAAAGAAAGCCCCACACTTTCGAAACAAAGTTCCCACTGGGAAGAAGTTCATATTCTTTCCCGCAGCGATATGTGGGGGAATAATGCCATGGTTTTTCAGGACATAGGATACGACCAGGTAGTCTACATGACTCCGATGGGCCGGAAGATAGACAACAGGGCCTTTTCGAGCAGCTTCTCTCAGCCGCGTCAGTCCATCACGCTCCACATGGATGTCCCGATACATCCTGCGAAAAATACCCGTTAATAAAAAGAGAACCCAATCGAGCCAACGAAGGGACATATCTGCTGTGATCTCTTTCAAATACCGACGTGCTTGTTTCCGAATTTCACCCACAGGTCGATCAAGCTCAGCTGCCAGGTCATAAAGACCGGCGTCAAACTCAGCGTTTCGTAAGATCTCGTCACGGATCTGCCGTGCTGGCTTGAGGATTGGCCCCGCCAGAGCACGTCGTTCAATATTGAATCGCCGTAGAACTTCGGTACGCAACAGTTCGGGAGCGTGTTCTGGATCTACGTCGGCCGAAACAAAGTTTCGAACATCGATCGACTCTCCAATGGTAAAAAACGAGCGTTTACTGTGGCGAATGAAATTAAATAATCGCCGTAATGCACCCGGCGCGTCTGGGTCACCGAAAAGCTTATCCCAGAATGTCTGCCTTGGTCGCGATAGGACCTGCTTCCATATGATGAATTCTGGCACAATATAGATGGGGCGTTCGCTTTTGGCTTGTGCCCGAAGCAGAACTTCGGAATACGGTCGTAAGAGATTTTGCCCCCCCAGAAAAAACTGCCGCGGGCGTTTCACATAAAGAACCGACGACCGTCCGCTCATCAGCGCATTTTCAAATTGCTCCAATTCCGAAGTGCGATTGCCTTTTCCAAAGAGTCGCTTAACGCTGTAAGCGATCAGTCGAAAGATCGGCCACACCAACAGGAGGCTTACACCGCCCAAGAATGTTGCGTACGGCAATTTTTCGCGTCGAAGTATTCGGCTCAGAACCAGCGTGTCCAACACACTTGTAGAAGGAAGAACATGGACAACAGTACCCGTCCGATGCAGCTCATGTAGGCTTTGGGCCACCTCCGGATCCACGGCCACCCGATCAAAATAGCGGCGCGCAAACAGGCTCGTGAACAAGCCCATTCGCGGTATCATAGTAGAGGGTTCCGTCCACGGCGGAGGCGGATCATTAGCCACTGCAGATGGGACGTGGTTCAGACTATGGGAATCACTCTCCACAGCCTGCCGTTTCTTGTCGGCAACCATAGATAAAGTGTCCCATCCCAATCCATTTAGTGTCAATCTGGACCCTGGTTCTACCTCCTTTCGCTTGGCATCGGCCTCCAGGTTCGCTAGGATTTTTCGCGTCTACCCTTCAGATGGAAGGTTAACGGAGGTTCTAATGCTATCAGGCGGCCCCAAACGAATCTTGTTCGCGTGTATTTTAGCGACCGGATTTCTTTTCAATATTCAGACCAGTTCGGCGATGACGGTACTTGCCGCGGACCTGCCAGATCTGATCCGAGACAGTCATACGATCGTTCGAGCCCAGGTAACAACGGTCCAAAACCTGGTCCTGGATACAGAAGGGAATAGTGTCGACGAACGAACTCTAGCCACCCTGGATAAGAACACTTCACCAAAAGGGCTGCGAGCGTTTACTGACGTAACGATACGAATTCTGGAACATTATAAGGGCGAAGGAAACGAGGGGGGAACTCTCAGTTTTCGTCTCGTGGGAGGGACCATGGGCCCCTTTACCCTCGCCATCCCCGGCATGCCAAAGTTCCAGCCGAATACTGAAGTCGTACTGTTCCTGGAAAAAACAGGTACCTCGCTGATCCCGCTCGGAGCCTCACAAGGTGTTTTCCGCATCGACCGTACGAACCAGGGAAGTATGGTAGCTGTACATGACCTCAAAGGAATGGCGATTGTTCGCCATGACGTGGTTCCTGAAGGGTGCAACGAACATACTGCAGATGAACAACGCTGCGCCCCACGCACAGGGCCCGGGGTTCCTGCGATTCCGGAGCGAATGCCATTTAGCGTTCTCGATGGTCAAATCCGCGCATTTCTCGGGTTGCCAGAGCGAGAAGGGTTACGAACGGCACCACCACGAGTGCTGCAAGTACGTTAATATCCGAGCGGTATAATACGAGTTAAGTAGAAGGAGGGGGCATGGGGTTATTACCCGACGGCGCAAGAACGCTCCGCCCCTCGGAAACGGATAATCTTGTTCGGTGGAGCCCAAAGACAGCCGATTCCGGCCATGTCGAGTCGTTTTTCGTCAAATGGAACATCACGGACGAGACGAAAACGAATGGGGATCTACCGCATCGTGCCTTTTGGCTAAAATTTACGATCTTCCAACCAGCGGAAAATCGCGCGCCTGTTCTGGGAGAAGTCTGGGGTATTGGCTTTGACCCCACCAACCAGGACCACATCGCAGTGAAAGAATCGTTCGGCCAGGAGCAATGGCTCCTAGAAAATGACATCTGTTACCTACGATTCGGTGATTCCGAGCTGCGACATGGCGGCAGTAGCGGGGCTATATCCAATGGAAAACATACCATCCGTTGGGGCATTGAATGGACGACGCGTACCCATGGAGTTCGGCAACTTCCATTCCAGTGGATGTACACAAAGCCATTCCCCAAAAACAAACTAACCACACCGCAGCCTGATGGGAAGGTCTCTGGTTTCATTGAGATTGACGGCCATCGCCTCGATTTCGATAAGGCTCCCGGTATGCAAGGGCATAACTGGGGAACAAACCACGCCCCCGTCTGGGTTTGGGCGCATTCGAATATTCTCGAAGGAAATGGGCGAGCGGTTATAGAGGGCGTAAGTAGTCGAGTAAAACTCGGTCCACTTCGCTCCGGATGGCTAACGATCGTATACCTCGAATACGACGGGGAACCGATTCTTCTGAATAGCCCCGCCCAACTTGTTAGAAATCGTTCCCAATTAGATGGCTTATCGTGGACTTTCGAAGTCGGTAATAAAGAGCATCGGATTGTTGGTCGCTTCGAAGGGGAACCCGATTGGTTCGTTGGGGTCAATTACCACAACCCCGACGGAAGCCTGATACATTGCCTAAACACCAAAATGGCCTCTGGTCAGATCGAATACTATCGAAAAGGGGGGGGCTCCGGGTTTCAACTTGTCGACACATTGGTCTCGAACCGGGGTGCTGCGTTGGAGATTGGGACTCGAGACAACACGGAGTCTATCCCGATCCGAATCCTTTAAGGGACCACGCTTTCTCCGTGGAAAGGTGCGAAACGACGAAAACTATGAATAAATTCTTCACTCACACGTCGTATCCTGCAGCCAAAATCACAACCTTGTTTCAAAATTTCGAATAATAAGTGGAGTAACATATGCGTTATTCAATCTCGAAGATGGTGCTTGTAACCACATTGGGCGTCGCCTTTTTGTTGGCAGACTTCATGGGACTCTCTGTGGTTGACATTGCAACAGCAGATGCCAGCGAAGAAATCTCTGCAACGTCTACTGATCAACTGGAATCGCAGCAAGACGAAGAACGGGTTTCCGTTCGAGTGCGCCCTCGGCGTATTCGTCGTCGCAGACGTCGGCAACGCGCTGTAAAAACCCACCCCTATATGGGTCTAGGTGGCGTAGCAACGTTTGTCTTCGAGGGCGACGCAGAAGTTACGCAATTAGTCCGCAGCGGCGGTGGCTTCAATCTGTTCCTTGGCTCAAGAGTAAGCCCTTTCTGGGCAGTTGAGCTCGGTTTTCAGGTAGGCGCCCATAATACTGAGAACAATAATACAACGACGAAGCAGACCGACTTTCTTCAAGCAGCCACAATCGACGGGAAAGCCTATTTAATGCCGAAGTCCGTCCGAATGGAACCCTTCCTTCAGGTCGGTGTCGGGTATTACGCTGTACATAGCGATCTTTTCGCCTCGCAAGAACTGGAAGGCTTCGGAGTACAGTTTGGTGGCGGTGTCGATATGCGTGTGAATCCAGCTGTAGGCGTTGGTGTTCGAGCGATCTACAAAGGCGTCTATGTGAGCAACTATGAAGATCAGTACTGGGGCGCCCCCCCAGAGGCTGCCTTTATGAACACCATGTCTGGTGAAGTAAACGTGCAGTTCTTCTTCTAATCATCGACGAACCATATTCTAAGTACATCGGAGAGCCGGAAGTATCATCTTCCGGCTCTCTCTTTTTTGTGACGATCCACTATTTTCCTATAAAAGCACTCTCGGCCATTTCGCACCACGAGCCTATAAATCGGTCCTATACGGAAGCTCGTATTGACACTGGCCATAGCCCCTTCCTAGACTTCGCCACCATTTTTATCACAACGAGGGCTCCAATGCGTTCGCCTATGTACTCGGTTCTTCTATCTGTTCTCATTTCTATGTGTGTGTTCACATTCGGTTGTGATCAAGACAATAAGTGTGGAGCGGATCAGCCCTGCGCCAACAACCAGATCTGCGTCCTGGGAGAATGCCAGGTACCAACCACGGATGTGACGGGTTCTCCCGATACCACAACGACAAACGATACGGGCGCCCAGGACACGGGAACGTCGACCGACGTTCAAACACAACAGGACTCAGAGGATGACACCGGTGCGTTGGATATTCTTCTTCCGGACACAACCGGTCCAGAGGTCGTATCGATCACTCCGAACGATGGTACCGCGGATGTGGCACTGACCACCTCCATCGTTGTGACATTCAATGAGCCGATGAAGGCGAATTACTTTACGACGAATAGTGTGCAGCTCCGAAATGCAAATGGTGGGATTGTAGAGGGTGTCTTTACCTTCAACGATGACTTTACAGAAGCAACATTCCAGCCCGCAGAGCCTCTCCATGCAGCGACTCCGTATCAAGTGCTTATAACAACTATTCTCACGGACCTTGCCGGTAACGCCGTCGTAAAGGGCGAGCAGGTAACGTTCACCACGGCCATCCCCGAGGGCATGTCAGATTACCGAACATTGGCTCGAATCTATGCTCCTGTTGTCATCTTGGAAATTCCCACCGCAAAACCAGAGTTCGAAATCCCCACCAGAGTCGATCTAACCGGCGAATGGTCCACGGAGCTCAACTCCAGTTTCTTGAATTTCACAGGTGAGTCCTTCAACGCAGCCGTGTACTGGTCGGTCATCGAAACCAAGACGCATTATTTCATTAATTATATGTACTACTGGCCACTTCGGGATACCGAACTAGGAGCGGCACAAGACGTAGAAAACGATACAGCGGGTGCAATGGTTGTCGTGCGAAAAGGCACCATCGACCCTGAAATCCTGGTCACCGTATTCTCGACCGGACCACTTCATACCGAATTTGTTTCCTTCTCCAAGCTTGGAGCCAATCTGCTCACTGAATATGACGAAAACACATTCGACCATCAGGTGACTGCTGCTCAATGGTTTACAGAAGAAGGGGATATTCACGACTTCCGCTCCTTCATTCCGGCCCATTCGCATCAGTCCTGCCTCTGGGAACACCCCGGCACATTCAATTACTGTGAGCTCAACCCCAGCCTACGTACTGCGATCAATACCAGAACGTTGGAATGGAGTGACGCTCCGACGCAGATCGTCCGCGAGGATGGGCAGTGGAATATTCCAGATAGTACTCTTGGATATGAACCTGTCTCTCTGCTCGAAGCACTCTGGCTACACCGGCTTGTGGATGCTGACTCTACGGTATGGCAGACCGAAGCCACGTATCAAAATCTGCCGGCTAACCGTCCCGGTAATGGGACCCTATACCCCGCCAACTTCGCCAAATTCAAAGACACAACGGACTACGCTGGCCGACCCAGCTGGGCCTGGCGCTGGAAGAGCGCGTTGGGCGCCGGCCAAGAAGATCTCGCCCGTGGCCTGGCATTCTTCGATCCGGCATGGTTCGTTGCGTGGCGACACATTACCGATCGAAAAATCAACGATGTCGTAGACACATGGATCACAGGGGACGGCACCTCGGGCTATAGCCTTGAGTACTGTTTCAACCCGTTCCTGAATATCGATATCCGGCAGGACGACCCCACCTGCGGGTTCTAGACCAGACCGACATTGTTCAGACTGTACAATCGAGAAAAACTAACGTAACTCCAGAGGTTCTTGTTGCCTCTTATAGGGAAAAACGGTTGCCATGCGTTTTAGTTCGCTGGTTGCGGTTCGGATCCTCCGAGGCGGGCAAAGTCGAAACCTGTCCGTCGTAAGCAAAATCAGTGTTATCGGAGTTTCTATCGGCGTCGCTACTCTCATCGTGGTGTTTAGCATCAGTGTAGGGTTCAGCTCGGCTTTCAAAGAAAAAGTCCTATCGCTTCAACCGCATATGATTGTTCAGAAAGCGAATGCTTTCGATGATGTGGGCCCCATACAAGACAACCTATCCACCGTACCCGGAGTGACCGAAGTCCTTCCGGCTACTTACGATCAACTGATGATTGTTGCCGGACAACGTCGGAG
>MDTE01103311.1_pt1 | contig 26588 bp, 26 predicted proteins | sample 811231 | NCBI WGS metagenome assembly MDTE01 (sample SAMN05326651, study PRJNA326480) | marine metagenome | isolation source: seawater | place: Indian Ocean: Red Sea | collected 2010
ACTCTTCTTCTTCACCATCCCAATCTTCTTCATCACCTTCCCAGTCTTCTTCATTTTCTAAATAATTACACTGATCGTCATTCCAATAACAATAATCAAATTCTCTGCAATCTTCTTCTTCTAATTCTTCGCAATTAACTTCATCGCCATCTTCCCACTCTTCTTCTTCACCGTCCCAATCTCCTTCATCACCTCCCCAGTCTTCTTCATCTTGATCGAATAATTCTAAACAATTTATATCTTCGTTCTGTAAACATTCTAAACAACCTTCTACAAATTCATTTATTTCGTTTACTGTTTCTTCATCACAATCAATAAAACATGATTCAAAATTTGGATCAATATTCCCAAAAATTGATACAATCCAATCACATGTTTGATCTGGATTTTCCTCTAGGTTAAGTTCATTGATACCTGAACAATCATCTAAACAACTTGGGACTTCATTATCTTCAGGTCTGTAGCAATTATCATTTTCCCAAAAACAACCTATTAAAAAACACTCTTCTTCATTATCAATAAATTGACACTCATCATCAAAATCGTTTGATAAACATACTCCATCTCTCCACAAACAATCTTGTGTAATAACACATTCATCTTCTGATAGTCCTTCGCAATCTCTGCTAAAACTAAATAATGATGTTTCGTAACTAAATAAAATTGAAGATAAAAATATAAAATTTATAAAAAGCTTTGTCGTTGAAATCATGAACATATCCTTTAATTTAAAATTGAATCTAAAATTAATGAATTTTTGTGAAAATAAAAATTAATAAAAATTACCACTTAGAAGAAAATGTTTTCTTAAAAATAACAATGAAAAGCCAATTCATAAACCATAAAAATAAGACTTTAATATAACCTAATTTCCTATATCTTCTTGGAGATTCATATATATTTACTAAGTTAAAGATTGATGTTTTACCAAATTTTCTAATCCTTCTAAATAAATCAACATCCTCTCCAGCAACATATTCTTCATTGTAACCATTAGTCAAATCAAAATATTTTTTTTTTATTATCTGACACCCACCTCTTGAATATCCAAAACCTATAAAATTCATTATATTACTTATTAACAAAATTATTAAATGGACAAATTTATCAGTAAAATTTTCATAATTGGGGTTTACCGTTATCCTAGGTGAGACTGCAATTAAATTACTATTAATAAATTGATTCTTTAAAGTTTCAAAAAATAATTCTATATCTGGAACTTGCATATCAGCATCTAAGAAAATTAAAATATTATTTGATGCAAATTTAGCTCCATAGTTTCTAGCTTTAGATATATTACATTTTTTCTTTTTATAAACAACAACATTATCAGCAATTTTTGTTGATAATTCTACAGTGTTATCACTACTTCCTGAATCAGATATAATTATTTCTAAATTATATTTATTTTTATAATTATCAAATTGTTTAACTACTTTATAAATATTATCTTCTTCATTTAAGGTTGGAATAATTATAGAAAACATTAAAATGTAAGTATTTTCTTAATTGAATCTTTATGCATCTTTGGAGTCTGTGTTGAAATATCAAAATTATAACTAAATCCAACATTAAATGAATTTTTATTTGTAGAAAATAATTGATTTTGATTTATTAATGTTGGATCAAAACCAGCATTTTTCCATTTAATATTTGTAATTCCAAGTTGAATTTCAAATCTATTTTTCAAATCTTTTGATACTAGTAATTTTATTTTTGTTAATGATTCAGTTAAATTTGAAAATCTATCGTAATCAATATTACTATACTGATCTTCAAGCATCTGTATTGTTAATTCGCCTCTTTTTGCATCTGAAAAAATAATCGAGAAATTAGAATTAAACTTTCTAAATGAATAATTTAAATACAACTCCTGTGCATGAGGTCCTGCCCAAAATCCTAAAGGATAACCATGACTATAATAATCATTAATTGAGTTTTGATGTCTATACAATCTATGATCAGTCCAATTAAATTCAAGAGTTATCTCATCATTAACAAAAAAAGAATTTTTTAAATTTGTTCCAAGTTGATATCCAAACCAATTTCTATTTATCTTATCAAAAGTCATACTTGGATCCCATTCATCCATTAAAAAAGATAAGTATAAATTTCTATTTTTATCGAAGTACCATTGCAAATCTAATTCCCATTGAATGTTATCTAAATCGCCTTTATACTGCTGTAGTGATAAAAATGGGGCAAAAGGTAATAAATATAATAAATCAATATTTCTTACACCGTACACAAGTGTTTCACTTGCTCCTAGTATTAAATTATCAGATATGTTCCAACTAATTCGATGTCCTACTAAAAATCTATTATACTCAGGAAATTCGGCACCAATTCCTTCATAAATAGAACTATGGATTTCATCTTCTATTAAACTTCTTAAAGAGGCATGAAAATATTGAAATTTTATTGATTCACTTATCTCCCAATTAAAGCCAAATTGAGGATATGTCGGTGATTTAGATGATAAAATTAAAGATGATTGTCCTGGTCCCCAATGCCTTTTATATTTACCTAATTCAAATTCAACAGATTTAAATTTGTATGATAACTTTATATTTGTAACATCAAAATCAAATTGGTCACCTTCAGGGTCGTTTCCAACCCATGATAATCCCTGTTCGTGAGAAAAATAATTGGGTTTATCTGTAATTCCAAAAAATCTATTATTATAAGCATCCATAGAAATATTAAAATTATCTACACTACCATAAATTGTCAATCCCCAGCCAGCAACACCAACTTGTTTACTATCTGGAACCCAAGTTCCTCCACTTGATTCATAATTTGAATAAATTATTGGTGCAAAAATAAATTCACCACATAATAAATATGAAAATAAAATATTTATATATATATATTTCTTCATTTAATTGACCTTTATAAAAAAAGCCTCAAACGAGGCTTTTTTATATTTAACTAAAATTAATTAGCTGTGTACTATAGTTGAACTAAGATTTATTTAGGAACTACATTTTTTGCAGCTGGACCTCTATCACTTTCGCCAACTTCATAGTCAACAGTTTGTCCATCTCTAAGTGTTTTAAATCCTTCCATTTGGATAACACTCATATGAACAAATAAGTCTTTAGAACCATCGCCTGGGTCTATAAATCCAAAACCTTTTTTATCGTTAAACCATTTAACAGTACCTGTTTTTACTTCACTCATTAATCGTATTCCTTATTACATTAAATTACAACTGTGTAACTTAATGTATAATTTTTAAAAATCTATACTTTTTTTAATTTTCTTTATACTCACCTAATTCTCTAGCAGAGGGATCTTTAACATCTGACCAATTGGGTAACCAAAAATGTGGAATTAGGTTTTCATGTTTAGGAAAGTATTTATCAAAAATTTTTCTATAATAATAGCTTTCTTTAGAGTTTGGTGGACAATGCTTATATTTGTTAGCAGAGTTTTCAAATTCATTATTACTAATTTTTTTATCAAAAAAAGACTTTATAATTGTATGCCAAGAATTTTTCTGATTACTCACACCATCTGAAAATGCACATTTATTCCTCCATAAAATTTCATCTGGAAGTAAATTATCATTTTTAAAAGCCTCCCTAAGTAAAAATTTTTCTATCTTATCTTTACCATCAAAATCTTTAAGTTTCGGACTTATTGAAAAATAATATTGAACAAACTTTTTATCTAGAAATGGTGTTCTTGGTTCAAGACCATTTGAACTTATACTCCTATCAGATCTTAAAACATCAAATAAATAAATTTCATCTATCAATTTTTGACTTTCCTGCTGTAATGATTCTAAATCAGGAGAGTTTTTAAGATAAAAATATCCACAACAAACTTCATCACTTCCATCTCCATTAAAAATAACCTTACAATCTGAATTGTTTTTTATGTACTTGGATACTAAATAATTACCAACACTAGCTCTAACAGTTGTTATATCATAAGATTCGATTTTGTAAATAACCTCATCAATTGAATTTAAAAAATCATTTTCTGATATTTCTACATGATGATGATTTGATCCAATATGCTTTGCAACTAAATCAGCATAATGTAAATCTATACTTCCTGGCATCCCAATTGAAAATGTATCTAATTTGGAATTATCGCCATATTTTGCAACTAATGCTGCAATTAAACTAGAATCTAATCCTCCTGATAGCAAACATCCTATTTTACGATCTGACATTAACCTTTTAACAACTGACTCTGTTAGTATTTTATTAATATTTTTATAAATTTCATTTAAATCAGTTATATTTTGAAATTTTAATTTATAATAATAATTAAATTCATGAATATTTTTTGAAGAAAACCATGTGCCGGGTTTAAATGGAATGATTTTATTACAATGTCCAACTAAAGACTTTGCTTCGGATGATATATATATATCATTTTTATCATAACCTATAAAACCTGGCCTAACTCCAAACGGATCCCTTGCAGAAAATATAAGATTTTTATTTTGATCATATAAAACAAACATAAAAACACCATCTAACATTTTTACTGTTTTCTCGATCCCAAATTCTTTGTATAAAAATAGTATTATCTCACAATCAGAACCACTTTTTAAATTATAATTATTTTTCTTAGCTAATTTTTCATAGTTATAAATTTCACCATTACATATCAAAAATAAATTCTCATCTTCTGGATGAACAAGAGGTTGATTACCTGAATCTGATAAGCCAACAATTGATAAACGATGAAAACCAAGTATTACACTATCGTTTATAATTTCATACTTTGAATTGTCTGGCCCTCTATATTGAATTAAATCAATCGAATCTTTAAGATTGTCTAAAGATTTTTTTTGACCTTTATATGAAAAAATTCCGCACATTTAATTATTTTTAAAATATATTATTAAAATATAGAATAGAAAATTAAGTAGAAATATTTAATTATTTAAAATTAAATTTATAATAGATATTACATCCTGGACATTCAATAAATTATCTTCATTAATATCAGCTAACTCACTATAATCACCAGTCAAAATAAGATTAACAATACTTACAACATCAACTACATTTAAAATACCATCATTATTTATATCACCAGGTAAAAAATTAGTCATTTCATCAATCAATATTTGAATTTCGGAGTATAGCTCATTTAATTCATTATTGCTTATAGATGAACCTGAATATATCCCCACAAATCTTCTTTCAAGATTTGAATCAACTAAAACAATTTTTTTTCTATGATCGCCTGATCCTTCAAGAAATTGATTCCAAACGTCTAAACTAAAATCTTGTACCCAAGGTCCAGAAACATTCCAGGAACTCATTGAACCAGCACCTATTCCAACACCAATTAATTGGACTTTATCAGTATCCCATGCTTGATTATCGTTTAAATCACACAACTGTATGAAAATTTGTCGTCAACCACCTCAACTTTCCCAACCAAAATAATTGATAGTAACTTTTCCCTCAAAATAAGAAGGTCCAACAAAAGTACCGTTTAAAGAACTATTTGGATTTACATCTTGAAGAGAATAATCATAATCTTGAGCGAAAAAAAGATTGGCTAAAACTGAGATTAATAGAAGATATTTATTTATCATGTAATTTAATTTAAAACAAAATTTAAAAGAAATGTAACAATTATTTTCTTAGATTTGATTTTGAAAAAATAACATCAGGTATATCTTGATCAAATTGAATATCTGTTATAATCCATTCAGTTCCTCTGCTATTTTTCTTTAATTCATCTTTAAATATAAATCTGGTAGGAAACCACCTCTCACCAATTTTTTTTATTCCATCCATTGAAGTTGATTTTAATAATTTTCCACTTTTTGCATAGAGTTCTTCTTTAACAGGTAAAAAATATTCTGCGTCAACCCACTCTCTTCTTTTAGGATATGATATACCCTCTGATTTAGATTCTAAAAATAATACATAACATTTTCTATCATTTATTATTTCTTCCCCTTCAAATATAGCGGTATATAATTGTTCTAATGGCTTATCTTCCATAACATCATTATATGACATATCTGAGCCCATTATTGATTGTCTTAACATATGACCTGATATTTGAATAATTCTATCTGTTTGCGGAGAATAAGTTAATAATACGTCATCTAGCTTTAACATTTTACTTCCCTCCTCTCTTGGAGGAGAAAGATACTCAGTAAAAGCTCTATCAGTACCAATAATCCAACTTTTTGAAACAATATTCCTACTTGTTCTTCTACCATGGACAATCATTTCACTTGTTATAACTCTGTTTTTTGAATTTAAATTAAAATCAATCTTGTTTATAATTTCATCAACTGATATATCACTTGAAATAACAATACTAATTAAAATAAATACAATTTTATATCTCATGCTTCTAACTCCTTAAATAATTGCGCCATTTCTCTACTATAAATTGCACGTCCTGCTAACATAGTTCCAAAAACTGTTGCTAGAATACCTGGAATAAATCCAATGTAAAATAAATCTGAAGTAACTTGAGGATAAAATACATTAGGCATAGCAAAATTCGATGAATTTAAACTGTCAATTGCTTTTGAGTAATCAAGTCCAACTTTTTGTAAATAAGATGTAATTGAAATACCAACGATTGTTCCAAAAGTACTACCTATAAAACCAATCATTAATGACTCAATAATCATAGATTTAAAAACATGACCTTTTGTTTCGCCAATAGCTAAACGCATTCCAATCTCACCATATCTTCTAAGACCATTCATAATACCCATATTCCATAAAACTAATGTTACAACTACTAAAAAAAGAGACATAATAATAAACATAATAACATTACTAAAATCAACTATTGTTGACATTTGATTTGAATCTCTAAGAGCAAGCATTACGGGCCTATAAACATCCGTAGTATCTGAAAATTGAATATTGAAATCATTTCTCATTAAAACAGTTTCATTATCATCAAAATATAAACCTTTTTCATAACCAAGTATCTCAGAAGCTGCATTTTCCATATCTAATACAAATTCTGCTCCTTTAATATCAACAATCATCATATCTTTATCTATTGGACCAAGATTTAAATTAAAAATTCCTGAAATTTCAAAATTAAAAGTTGAAAAAGATCCATTCATTGTTGAACCAATAAAAGTTACAACATCACCAGGTTTAACATCTAACCTTTCTCCTAATTTTTCACTTAAAAGAACTTGATTTTGATTGGAAAAAATTTTCCCATTTATTATTTTTTTCTCAAGATCCCAAATATTTAATTGTTTTGAATTATTTGATAAAAAATCAATTCCCAAACCAAAAACTGGACTTTGCGTTAGAGTTTCACCATTATCATCCGGAACATCTAATAAACCAGCAAAAGTGATTCTAGGAGTCCAAATGTAATCTTCATACTTATTATTTAATTCTTTTAAAAAATCATCAGAATCTAATAAAGCTAAATCATTTGGTAATAATTGATATTCTAAATTATAAGCATGGGTTACAACTTTGAGATGACCAGAATTGACAAGCGCTGTATTAAAAAATAATGAGTTGTATATACCGTTTAAAAATCCACTAAAAAAAATAATTATTGCAACGATTAAAGTAATAATAACTAAAGGGAAAAAACTTCTTGAAGTGTCTCTAACTAAGCCTTTATATAAAAATCTTATCATAAAGCTGTTTTTCCTCTTATTGCATCTACAGGATGCATTCTTGAAATTCTTCTAGATGGGATATAGCTAACTACTAGAAGAATAATGAAAACAATAATTGCAGTTGCAATTAATAAAATTGGTGAATAAACAGGCATAAGTGTTTTAGAAATAATTAAACCCATATCTGAATAATCTATTGGTAATGGAATACCATTTAAATTAAAATAATATAAAAGAGGTCCAAATAGAATGATTGTTAAAAATATTGCAAGGATAGCATTTAATGCTCCTTCGATTGTAAATAATAAAACAACTGTTCTTTTTTTCATGCCTAAAGCCATCAATGTTCCAATTTCTTTTTTTCTTCTAAAAATTGATAAGGTTTGTGCATTAAAAATGCCCATTGCTGCCAGAGAGAGTAAAATAATATAAATCATTATTGCATTTGGTCGGTCCTGCTCAATTATTGTCTTCATATCTCTAACTAAATATTCTACATCTCTTTTAATCCAGCTTCCTATATCTTCAATTTCTTCAGTACCTTGATCATATACAATATATGAAGATTCATCAGGCATAGATAGAATTTTTCTTGCCATTTCAATTGAAATCCATATATGCCCCATATCAATTTTAAAATTTCCTGAATCCATTATATGAATGATTTCACCTTCAGCTGCATCATATGTTTTTGAATTATCCATCCATCTAATAGTAAAAGTATCACCTAATTCAAGTTTTGTATATGCTGCCATACCTTTACCAATTATTATTGGAATATTTGCCCCATTATAATTCAATAATTCTTTACTAGGAATATTTAAAATAGATTGATCAGCTGTTATTCCTTTCATAATAACTGGTACAATTCTACCATCAGGATAAATTGCAGCTTGATTAACTAAAACTTCTAAAGCTTTTTGATCATCTACAATTTTTTTTAAATTTATTGGAATTTGTGAATGAGCATCTTCAAAACTTATAGGATCGTAGGGATCATATTTAGGATGCCAATATGCACCACCAGCTATTTCTGTGTCAATTGAAACATTCATAGCATGTTCCATCATTCCAGAATACATACCTGAAGAAAAAATAATCATAAAAATAGAAACTGAAGTAACAAACACATTTAACCATGTTCTTATTCCAGCACCTAAAAGATTTTTAATGGCTATATTAAACAACATGTATCAATTAATCTTTTTATCTTTAATTATTTTACCATCCTCTAGATAAATAATTCTTTTTAAATAACTCATAATTTTTTCATCATGAGTTGAAAAGACAAATGAAGTTTTATATTCATTATTTAATTTTTTCATTATCTCCATTATGTGATATGAATTTTCTGAATCAAGGTTTGCAGTTGGTTCATCAGCTAAAACTATCGATGGATTATGCACAATTGCTCTTGCAATAGCTGTTCTTTGACACTGACCGCCACTCAATTGATTTGGTTTTGATTTAATCTTATCAAGTAATCCAACTGATTCTACTGCATTAATCACCATATCTTTTCTTTTATTTTTATCTATTTTATTAAGTATCAATGGTAATTCAACATTTTCATAAACTGAATAAACTGGAAGGAGATTATAATTTTGGAAAATAAATCCCATGTGTTTTCTTCTAATTAATGCACGATCTTCATGAGATGTTTCATTAATTAAATTATTTAGAATTCTTACTTGTCCTAAAGTAGGGGAATCTAAACCACCTATTATATTAAGAAGTGTTGTTTTACCTGAACCTGATGGTCCTACCAAACCAGAAAATTCACCTTCACACACTGATAAATTTATATCATTTAATGCAGTAAAAAAGTCTCCACCTATAGGAAATTTTTTAACTAATGACTTAATTTCTATTATTTTTTCTTTATTCATAAAACCTTTCTAATGATTATAAATTAGCATGAGCTTAAAACTATCTTGAACTGGTGATGGATTTATTGATAAAAGGCAATTAATACTTAAATAATCAAAGTTTGTTGCCCATCTAATTAAATTATAAGAATCCTTAGTTTCCCAATCTTTAATCGAAATTAACATTATATCATTTAGCATTCCTATTGGAGTACTAGCAATTAAAGATGATGTAGTTTGATTTAAAATCCAAGGATTCTCATCTGTTCCTTCTGTACTTTGCTCAGAAATTATTGAAAAATACATAGATTCTGATGATAATAATAAACCATTAAATATATCAAAAGTATAATCCCCTCCTAATGTTAAAACATCAAAACGATTCAAATTTATATTTTTTGTAGAAGACATTATACTTGCACCTTCAAACCATAAACCTATCATTCCATCATACCTATAATCTAATCCAATTCTATGGTTAGATCCTGGAAAAGGTAATGAAGGTTGATTTTCTATTATACGTGGTACCTTAAATACTTCATGTTGATTATTATTTTCATCATTAAAATACGTTATGCCAAAGTTTCCAATTTTATTTAAAAGCTCAAGCCTTCCACCACAAGAAATTTGATCATCATCTATACACCACAACGATAAAAGTGAATTATTCAATAAATAGAATTGTAATCGAGCCGCTTCAACACCACTTGTTTGACCTGTAGTTGATGCAAAATCAATCGTATCAAACCAATTTAACGGCCTTAGAAGTGATGCTGAACCAAAAGATATTTTTTGTAAACCAATTCTAAAATCATATGTTGGCTGTGTGTACCTAAGCCATAGTCTGTAATTTTCATTTTTATTTGCACTACTTAAAGAATGATTTTCTGATAAAAGCTTTCTACTCCATTCAAAATCTAAATTATTATTTCCTTTTAATGATAATTCAGAAATATATCCGAAATACCAAAAGTTATCTGATTTATCTATATAATTTGTATCAAGCCATAATTGTCCTTTGTAAGAAAAACCACAAGACATTGATAAAAAAATAAAAACTATTAAAAATTTATAGTTAGAAATTATAAACTTACTTTTATTCACTTTCCTTACTCACTATATTAAATGAAAATAAACTGGAAGGATTCCATTTAATTGCAAAAACTCAATCAATTTTATAAGTCCAAATAAAAATAAAAAACCAAAAGATTCCTTTAAAACTCTTTCTACTTTAAAAATATGAATATTCATTTTTTCATTTTTATTGAGCGGCCTATATAAATTAAAGTTAGGTAAAATTTTAGGAGTTTTATTAAAATAAATCATATAATCTTTATCGTGATTACTAATTAAATTACTTTCTTCATTATTCATAGTTTTTCTATAAATAAAAATCCATATAATTAAGAAAATTATGAAGATAATTATCGATTTAATAAAAAGACAAAAACCAATCAATAATATAAAACTAAAAAAGTACAATGGATTTCTCATTAAGGAATAAGGACCTTTTGTAATCAAGGTTTTTGTTTTATATCCTTCAATAAATAATGAAGACCAAATTCTTCCAATAATACCTACTAATCCTAGAGAGTAACCAAAAAATTCTAACCATGTATATGCTGGACTCCAATTATTAACCTTATTATCAGATAATAGAAGTAAAAAAACAACAATAATTAAAAATATTCTTGAAATTAATAATCTATATTTAGCTTCAATATTTTTAGACATTATTTATTTTACTCCACATACATTTTTTATAGTTTTATATGAAATTTTTAAACCGAGCATAAAGTTTTCTATAGAAATTCGTTCATCAATTCCATGCATAGTTTGAATATCTGTTTCACTAATTAAAATTGGTACAATTCCATAACAATCCACTCCTCTCTCTTGAAAAAACTGAGAATCTGTTCCACCAATGGTCATAAAAGGGGTAACAACAGCATTAGGTTGTTGATTTTTTATTTCACCAGAAATTGTATTAAAAAAATCACTGTTCCAATCAGATATAAAATTATTTTGTGGAACTCTTTTTGGTATAAATTTAACTCTTTTATCATCAACAATATTATGTAAATCATTTAAAAAATATTCATGATTAGTCTCAGGTAATAATCTTATATCTAAAGAAGCACTTGCTTTTTCTGGGATAATATTTGTTTTGTATCCAGATTGAATTTTTGTAAGAGAAATTGTATTTCTAATCATTGCATTAACGGTAGTTGATTTTTCAGAAAGAACATCAGAAAAAAAATAATTAATTAAAGGGTTATTAATATTTTTCATTACCAACCCTTCTATTCCTTTCATATTATCACCTACTCTAAAAAACATTTCATTAACCACAGCATTTATTTCAATAGGAGTTTCCCAATTAACAACTTTTGATAATGCAGTCGCTAATACTTCATTAGGATAACCATCGTAAGGTCTTGATCCATGACCGGATAATCCCTTGACTTCAACATCTACCCAAAATGATTTTTTTTGCGCAACAGCTATAGCAAAGACATTTAATCCTGGGAAAGAATCTAAAGATCCAAAACCTCCCTCATCCCATACCCATTGTGGATCTAATAAATCCCAATGATTTTTAATCATCCACTGAACACCATATTCGCCTAAGATTTCTTCATCCGCAACAGCAAGAAATTTTACTGTTCTTTCAGGGACCCAACCTTCTCTAGTAAGTAGAATTAGACTTATTAATTGCATCATACCTAAAGACTTCATATCTAATGAACCTCTACCATAAATAATACCATCATGAATTTCACCACTAAATGGATCATATTGCCATGCATTTATATCAGCCGGCACAACATCTACATGATTTAGTAATAATAAAGGTTTAAGATCTGATTTTCTTCCTTTTATTTCAGCTAATAAATGCATTCTTCTAGGATCTTCATCAACAGTAAAAGTTCTATATGATATATTATTTTTCTCACAAATTTCAGCAAGCCATTTAATTGCTTTTGTTACATCACCTGGAGGATTACTTGTATCAATCTGAATATATTTTTGTAATAAATCAATTGATTCAATTTGAATCTGTTCCCAATTGGGAGTTGCATTGATTACTGATAAAAAAAATAATAACTGATAAATAAAAATTGATTTTACACTTAATTTTAACACATAATAATTTATTAAAAAAATGACTCATTTTGAGCCTTTAATTTTAATATTAATATTGTAAATTTGTCGATGGAAATAATTATATTAATAATTGCTGCTTTTATAACATCCTCAATTTCAGCAGTGTTAGGTATGGGAGGAGGTATAATACTGCTAGCGATTATGGCTATTATTATACCTAATGGCTATATGGTGATTGCACTTCATGGTATAATACAATTAATAAGCAATTCAACAAGAACATATGTTTTTAAAGATCATTTAAAAAATAACTTAATAAAAGAATTCTTAATTGGGTCTCTTTTTGGTGCTTCTATATCAGCATTAATTATATTATTTTTAATAAAATTTTATAATGTTGAATCTGCAAGTGAAATCAAAGTTGATTTTTTAAAACCAATGATTGGATTTTTTATCATTTGGTATCTTTTTTTAAAAGGACCAAAAAAAAAGAAAGAAGCAAAATCATTTATTAAAGTTGGTAGTATCAGTGGTCTTGCATCTATTTTCATTGGAGCAACTGGTCCACTTATTGCTCCTTTTTTTCTTGATAGTAATTTAAATAAAGAAAATATTATTGCTAATAAAGCTGCTTGTCAGATGATTACTCATTTGACAAAAATACCATTATTTTTATTTTTCTTTAATGTGAATTATTTTAACGAATACAAACTACTTGTTCCTTTAATTATCGCTGTATTTATCGGTACAAATTTTGGTAAAAAAATACTTAGTTTCATACCCGAAAAAATATTTATAAAAATATTTAAATCTGTACTTTTCTTAATTGCTTTAAAATTAATTTTAAGTTTTTAGTTTATTATTATTTTTAAAAATTATTGGTAATAATGAAGATACTAATATATATAAAGAAATAAAAATTGTAAAGATTTTACTTAGACCAAACCAAGTCAAATCTTGATAAAATAATATATAAAGAAAAGTAGAAATTTTGATTATTGCATATAATTTGAATGATGTTTTTGCATCAAGAAGCAATGAATAAAGGAATATATACAAAAAAACATATCCAGCATAGTAATAATTCAATATAAATGATTGATTATCAAATAAAAAAAATAAATGAAACATCATTGCAGATGCAACGAAATATTCTATCCAAGAGAATATAACTAAATTTCTTGAAATATATGGAGCATATTTTTTTTGTTTAAATGGATTATCAATTTTTTGTATAGGAAATTTTAAATTAACATCATCAGGTCTCCAGCCAGTAGGCATAAACCAAATTTTAAACTTATCAATATAATTTTTTGTTCTCCATGCATCTTTAATTAATTGCCACAAATGTTTAAAATTAATCAATATAGGATTCCAAGTTAATGATGGTGTCAATGTTCCATAAACTGGTTTTACATTTGGTAATTCCTTCTGGAAAGTTCCAAATATTTTATCCCAAACGATAAAAATTTGACTATAATTTTTATCTATATATTCAGGATTAATTGCATGGTGTACTCTGTGATGTGAAGGAGTAACAATTATATGCTCTAAAATACCCATATCCTTAATTAACCTAGTATGGTACCAAAATTGCATAAATAAATGAATTGGTCCTAAAACTGCAAAAACATACGGTGGAATTCCAAGAATTGCTGCAGGAATCATTAATATTGCCGCATAATTAAATGTTTGTGAAATTGATTGCCTTAAAGCACATGATAAATTAAACTCTTCACTGGAATGATGAATAACATGTCTATTCCAAAAAATATTAACCCTATGATTTAATCTATGAAGCCAATATCCAGTAAAATCCTGAACAATTAATGCACATAAAACAATGATCCAAAATTGTTCAACTTTATAAATCATAATATTATCTACAAGCCAAGGATAACTAATAAGAACAATACTAAATTTCAAAACATCTTTAGTTAAATTTGTAATACCAGAACTTAAGCTTGAAATCATATCTGCATTTCTATTAATTATAATACCTTTATATCTAGCATATAATTCTTCAATTATAATTAATATCATGAATAAAGGAATCGCAACAAATAAGGATGTTAAATAAAAATTCATTAGATATCATTTCCAATTATAATATTAACCAATTCAATAATATCTAATATATTTACTGAACCATCTTGATTAGCATCAGAAGCAACAAATTCTTCATTTGAAGGTGTATAAATATCTATAGATATATTAATTATTAGTATAATATCTATAACATCAATCGATCCATCAAAATTATTATCGCCAATACTAAATTGTTCACTGAAGTAGTACGATTTTTCATTCAAAGTAATATTAACTATATTTGAAGAAGATTTAATTTGGTAATAGTAATAATCGTTCGGATATAAAACTTGATCTAGATTCCATTCTTCCCATTCAATTACTCCGACATTGTCAAAATAAGCTACTGATTCTAGAGAGTCATTAGGAAATGAAACCATTCTAAGATCAATATATCTTGAATTTTCAGGAACAATTATATTTTTATAGTGTTCGCTCCAATCTGTAGTTCCATCAATATCTGAAGTATATTGAGTTTCAATAATTCCATTGCATCTTGATTCATAAAACCTAACTCCGATTCTTGTATCATTTGAATTTTCTGTCTTGATATATCCTCTAACAGATATTTCTTCTGGTTGATTTACAAGAGGATAACAATAATAATTATCAACTAGTGCATTATCAGTATTAAGAGGAGTTCGAACCATTTTAACTGATGAATTTCCGTTCCAAAAAATAGAACTATCTATTTCAGAAGTTCTCATATTCCAATAATACGTGCTTTTATTTACACAAGAGTCAACAGGAGGATTAAAATCAAAATCTCCCATCCAAATGATTTCTCTTCCAAGCCTATAATCTATATCTTCTGATGAAACAATTTCTTCAATATGAAAATTTTTATCTAATCTAATTGGCTTAGAGATAAATCCACCATTTTCATCTTGTTCTAAAATTAAAGTAGTATCTTTTGAAAAAGAATAAAAAGGTTCATCATAAACTAAATTAGCAATATTACTCTCTCTATCAACTTTTAAAAAAGTACCTAATTTTCTTGATTTCATTGATAAAAAATCAAGTATATAATTACCTAAATTTCCTGTTGCAATTTGGGGTAAATAATAATTTAAATAAATTGGTATTGCTTTATAATCAATAAATCCATTTTCATTGAAATCAGCATTTAAAATTAATGAAGACCATGTTTCAGGAAAATTTTGATCAAAAATAAAATTACCTAAAGAATGTGCAATTAATTTATTATTATAAAATTCTAAACCCTGGATAACATGGGGGTGATGTTGAACAACAATATCAGCACCAGCATCAACAGCATAATGTGCCATTTCAATCGTTCTCTCGTTTAGTGTATTTAAAAAAGGGTTATATTCGTAATTTAAACTTAATCGATTTTCAGGTTCAAAACTATATTCATAACCAGTATGCATTTGATATACAATTATTGCACTATCTTGATCTGAAGCAAGTAAATTCATTTGATTATCGATAGAAACTTCTGACATTTCACAAAATCCAGGACTATCCTCTCCTGCAGTTGATAGCGGCTCACACAAATCACCTTCATCTTCACCATTAACACTGCTAGAACTTAGAAAATATATTTTCAATTCATTATCAAGAGTCATTAACGATGGCGCACAAGCAGATAAACTATCTAATCCAGAACCTCCATATGCAATACCAGCATTATTTAAATATAAATTAGTACTAATAATACCAGTTGATAAGTAATCTAGTACATGATTATTACCTAGATTTAAAAAACTAAAATTTATATCAACTAGTTCAGGGATAATTTCTGGGCAGGAATGAAAAACTATTTTACAACTATCATATCCAAAATGAGGTGTTGAAGTATCTAAAGTTACAACTGATTCTAAATTACCGACATTGATAAAATCTGAATTTTGAAAATATGATTTAACACCCTCAAATAAAATATTTGTTCCACATGTTGGTATTATTCCAGGAGAACCAAAATTATCACAAAAACCATCCGGCATTAAACATAAATTATCTTCTAAATCTTGATTATTACTACTATAGCTATTTGCATTAGTACAATAATATCGTCTACCCAACATAATATCACCCACAAAATTCATAGAACTTTGGGCCTTCATATCTATGAATAATATTAAAAGTAAAAAAATAAATTTAATCACAATTTTCGTGTACTTCTGTTTTTAATGGTTTAAAATGTATATGCTCATTAGGTATTAAAAAACTTGATAATATTTCAACTAACATAATATAACAACCTATAGCAACACCAATCCAATTTTGAACAATAAAATCTGAATATACATGTCCAACATGTAAAATTCCATGGAATCTTAAACTCCATCTTAAAATTTCTATTAAATATTTTTTAATTATTTACTCCTAAAATTATATTTGTAATCTCTATAATATCTAAAACATTTAGCGTATCATCATAATTAATATCCGATAAGGTAAGTTCTTGAAAATCTAACTGAGTATTATTAATAATGAATGAAATTAATAGTATAATATCTTGAATATTTATCATTAAGTCATAATTAATATCACCAAATTCGTAACATTCTGAAGTATATTGACCCCAAAAATCTGTTGCTTCAATACAGTAAGGGTAAGGAGGACATAGCTTATTCCAAGATAAGTCAAACTCAAGATAATCATTATGATTTGAATCAAGTTCACAAACAGTATCAGGAATATATCCAGATAAATAATTTCCCTCTAATCTAAAAGTTCTAAGACTTGTTAATTCATTAATTTCTTCTGGTATAGGACCAGATAATTGACAATATATATATGCTCCGCACATGATGCTAGTTAATCTACCATTTTCCCATTCCTGAATCCCTAACTCAAGAGGATCTACAATTCCATTTCCATTTGGTACCCAATTATAGTATTCTCCATCAACTGTAACCCACATCCAAGAATCAACAGAATCCATTGAAGGATTAGGAGATCCACAATAACTATCCCAATCTTCACAGCCTAAATCAATTTGGCTAGCATAACTATTATTAATTAGCTTTTGTATAAAGCTATAATCTCCTTCATGAAAACAAAAATCATTTATTTCAATAAATCCATCATTACATTCATCTAAATAACAATTTTGTTCACACTCTTCCATTGAATTAAATAAATAGCTAGAATAATCAACATTATCTATAATCGAATCACAACCAGATATATAATTACAACTACCATTATACAGACCAATACCAAGTAGCATTTCGCAAGCTCCAAATTGAATATCAATTAAATCATAACAACCCTCATTATTATCTTCACAATCTGGATATCCTTGCCAAGAAGGTATGCTTGAGCCTTCAATTTCAAAACCATTTTGATCAACACACCAACAATATCCAGTTGAACTCCAACATTGAGTAGATTCCCAATTGCAATCATTAGTACACTGCGGTATAAAGCACCCAGTCATCCCGTCACAATCACTTATCGCAATTTCCTGTTCTACACAACAATCATTTGATAATGTAAAACCAAAAAAAATAAATAATATATATATATTGAACTTATTCATTCACTTTATAATAATCAATTTTATATCACTCTTCATCAATTAGGTGTGGTTTATCATGACAATTTTCACTAAACCCACAATTTTCACACGAATAATGACAATTAATAATAATTACTTCACAGTTACATACAATACAATTTTTCTTTTCTATCATAAACAAAAAATATTTAATTAAAATTAATAATTGTAAAAGTTAATAAAATTTTACAATAAGATGAAATTTATAAAAACAAAATCTAATGCTAGAAAATGGTATACTAAAATCGTGAATTTAAGATTTAAAAACAGATACTTAATGAATCATTTTTTTAATTCATTAAATTAAAATTTCAGGAACTAGTTTAGAATAATATTAATTAGAAGTATAATATCTTGAACATTCACAATATTATCTGAATTTAAATCCGCTGAAATATTATAATCACCAGCTGTTAAAACTAAATTAACAGTTAAAACTACATCTTGAACATTAATGATTAAATCAGCATTTAAATCTCCAACCATAACTTGTTCACAATCAAAATTAGTTAAATACTGTGATGCTGATGCGGGTATTTCTTGAAGAGTTTCGCAATAATTATCATCATTTAAAATAAAGTAGTTCATGAATGCTAATACTTTTTCTTCTACATCTGGATTTGAAAGTTCAGCAAAACCATGTCCAGAATTTGCACCTTCAAAAAGAATTTTATCTGTTTCAGCAGGTAAATTTGCATAAATATCTTGTCCTAATAAACCATCATACGCTGTTAATTCATTTAATTCAAATTGACCAGCAAAAATCAGTGATGGCAAGCTATGTGCAATCAATTCAGGTACTAGACATATACAATAAGTTTCTCCTTCATAAGTATTTGCAGGACATAAATTGCAATCTTCAAAAATTACTGTTGGATTTAAAGATATAACTGCTTTTACATAATCATATCCATTAGCTTGAGCAATCAGTGCAGCATCATGAGATGCACCACCACCCATAGAATAACCGGAAACCGTAAAGCTATTTTCATCTATCAAACCATATACAGGTGATCCAATACGATTATTTTCTTCTAAAATTGTTTGAACTCCATCAATTAATCCTTCACCTCTTTGATAGTGAGAATCATTAATCTCATCATTTGGTCCAACAGTCATTGCTACAAATCCATGAGATGCATAAAAAGCAGCCCATGAAGACATTGAAGCACTATTACCACCAAAACCTGGAGACAAAACTATATTTTTGTATGGAGCATTACCATCTAAAGGATAGTATAAGACACCATCTCTATAATCAGGACCATTTCTAAGTCCATCTGATTCTGTTATTGTTGCAAATTCATAAGGACCGGAGCCAGAACCTCCTCCACCTGTACCTCCTCCTCCAATTTCTGTACAAAGGCTAGCTGTTTCACTCCATTCACAATACTGAGAATAATAGATACACAAATCGTAATCTAAATCTGAGCATTCTGAAAATAAAAATGTGATTGAAAGAATAAAATTAATTAGAAATATTTTCTTCATGATTTATATTTATTTGATTATGTTAACTATTTATTTTAAATAATAAAATTGTATTGGTATATATAAAAAGTTTTAACTATTTGTAACAGGTTAATTATTATTATGCAAAACTCTTTCAAAATCATTTTTATTATAACCAAAGTCTTTTTCTAAAGTATTTAAAATATTATTATACAATGATAATTCCATCTTTGTTGAACGAGTCATTATCCAGCCAAATGAATTATCCGGATAACCTACTACCATATATTCATAATTATCTTCTAGTAAAATAACTTCATATGGTGCTTTGAAAAAGGGAACCCAAGGTTTAGTAAATTGGATTTCCCATACAGCTGGATTTTTTTTGTCAACTATAGTTCCCTTTTGCTTAACAGTTCTTTCTTTACCATTTTTGATAGCTTTGTATGTAATTCCAATAGTTCCATCCTTATTTAAAGTATATTCATCATAAGAATTAGTTGCACCAGATTCAATCCAATTTGGAATCAAGGAAAATACGTACCATCTTCCCATAAACTTGTCTATATCTAAGTTTTTAACTACAGGATGAGAAAACAATAAAGAAAAACTAAAAAGAAATATTATTTGATTCTTTAACATATTTTTTTAAACTTAGATTATTCCTAACTGTTATCTTTTAACATTTTTTCTACCTCAAGAACATGTAATTCCTCTTGACCAATCATAGTTCTTGCGTACTCTTCTAAGTAGACTGATTTATCATTTACTAATTCTAGCAACTCATAATAAATTCTAATAGCTTTTTTTTCATGATCTAATGTTTCTTGAAGTATATCTTTTATATTATGCTTATCAGTTTCTTCAGGACTATCGATTCCCAGTGGTGGATGACCACCTAAGCCTGTTATATATTCTCCTGCCATATTTGCATGATCAAGAGATTCTGAAGCTTGCGCTTTGAAAAATTCTATTAAAGGTAATCTATTATAACCAAAAATCATTAGTGAATAATGTGTATATCTAATCACACCTGATAATTCTAATACAAATATCTCGCTTAATTTGTCTATGACTCTTTTTTTATCCATAAATTTTCTCCATCAGTTTAAATAAGTTACAAATTCATATAATATTTATTTATAATAAAATTATTTATAATACTAATTTTTAATTATGAACAATTTAATAAATAAAGCAATTAAACAACTTAGTAAAGATATAAAACTAAAATCACTAATTGATAAAAATGAAAAACCATTTTTTGAAGAAAATAATAACTATTATCATGCATTATCAAAATCAATTATATATCAACAATTAAGCGGAAAAGTTGCAAAAATAATCTACAATCGATTTTTAGATTTATTTAATAATAAACAACCAAAAGCTAATATTTTTATAACTATTGATGATTCAAAATTAAAAGAAATTGGCTTATCAAGACAAAAAATTAGTTATCTTAAAGACTTATCAGATTATTTTTTAAATAAAGGTAAATCAATAGATTTTAAATCATTGAGTGAACAAGAAATTAGAGATGAATTAATAAAAATTAAAGGAATTGGTCATTGGACTATCGATATGTTTTTAATGTTTACAGTTTTAAAATTGAATATTCTACCTGTTGGTGATTTAGGAATTAAAAAAGCATTTAAAGAACTATATAATTTAGATGATTTACCAACAGATAACTTTATGATAGAAAAATCAAAAAAGTGGGAACCTTACAGAACAATTGCATGCTGTTATTTATGGACTATAGTTGATGATGGTGATGTATGGTAAATTTTACTTTCTTCTATAAATAAAAATAATAAAAATACAAAATACATTTGCAAACCATATGTAAGGATTTGACCACGGAATACCATCAAATCTATAATCTGATATTGGCCAAAAAATCGGTGTTGGAAAAAACTCTTTACTATGTGTAAATACATCTAATATAATATGAAATGGCCATGCAAGCATTGGAAAACACAAATTCTTATTAAATCTGTAAACAATTAAAATAAAAATTAATGCAATAATTAAACTATGTGAAAAGTCATATAAATTAAACACCCAAATAGGTATCTCATCAAGCGAGGGTTTACCCATTTTAGGACCACTAGAACTAAAAAATAAATTAAATAAAAAATATAAACCAAAGGAAAATAAATCTGGTAATGCACCAAAAAATAAAGAAAACCACCTATATTTTCTATATCCAAAAAGGCCTTTACCCCATAATGCATGACTCAATGTGTCCATTCATCCATCCTTTAAAAAAATTAATACTAAAAAATCATATAGTAATTAAGTTATTAAAATATAAGTTATAAAATTAAACTTATAATTAAAATTACATCTTGAATATTAATTATATCGTCTTGATTAATATCAACAACAAAATTATATTCATTATATAGAATAAGGTTAACAGTTTGAATAACATCTAAAATATTTACAAGACTATCATTATTTATATCTCCAAAAAAGATACTATTATCTTGACAATAACTATTATCTATTTGATATGTTCCGCCATAACAATTATCATACAAATAACCATAATTTCCAGCGTTATACCATAAACATTGTGCTTGGTAGCACTCAAAGCTATTAGTTATATCTGAGCAATTTCCTATATCTATATCATTAATCCATTGACAAACATCATTATTAATACATTCTAATTGATTTAAATTAGAGCATTCAGGCATTGCATTCTCTAGACAATAACCATAATCTATTGTAAATTGCCCACCTTCGCAATCGTCTTCCCAATTTGTAGAATTCCAACTTGTATAACATCCATATTCTGAATAACTATTACATTGATCAGATGAATTAAATTGGCTACAATTATAAGACTGTAAATTCTCTTCCCAATAACAATCTGTATTAATTAAACATTCTTCAAAATCGTAATTTCCACATTCTGCATACATTAAAGTTGAAAAAAATATAGAAAATGTAATATATGATAATTTCATTGTCATTTTAATTTAAACAATATTAACTAATTGAATAACATCTAAAACATTTACAAATCCATCATTACTTATATCTGCTAAATAATCATCCTGATTGCTTAGAATGATATTAACAATTAATATAATATCTTGAACATTAAGTACTAAATCAAAATTTAAATCTCCAATTAATTGATTATTGCATTCAATATTTGTCAAAAAACTCGATGCTGTAAAAGGTTCAGCTATCAACGAATTACAATTTTCATTATTTTCATTAATATATTTTTCTATCCAAAATAATGCTTTTTGAGCCATTTGATTATCATTGTATGGGCTACAAACAGTATAATGATCACCTTGAGATATCTCAAATAATAATTTATCTATATCATCAGATGTATTATTGTAATGAAGATTTGTATGAAAATTATTAGGAGCTGTAGGATCAAACTCTCCGCTAAAATAAATTATTGGGACTCTATTATTTAAAGCATCAAAAGCATTAAAGAGCCAGGGAGATAAAGCTATCACAGCTTTAATTGATACATCTTGCTGAGATGCTAACTGAGCTCCTCCTCCTCCCATTGACCATCCTGCTACTGCAATATCTTCAGTATTTAAGTTTGAAAATAAAGGAGATTCAATTCTTGTATCTTCTAACTTAATTGACACTATTCCATCAATAAGAGCACTAGCTCTTGCATACGGATCTCCAAACCAATTATTTACATTAACAAACATTGTCACAACACCGTATGATGCTAAATAAGGACCCCAATCATCAATGTCAGATATGGGACTAATAAATCCTGGAATCATAACTATTATTGGCAAAGGGCCTTCAATACCTTCTGGATAATACACTATTCCACCAGCATAATTTGGACCATTTCTTAGTCCATCTTGCTCTGTTATTATACCAACAGAATAAGGACCATCTGCAAATAAAAATGATTGAAATAATGTATAAAATAAAATTAAATATCTTTTCATGGTTTTGCCCTCAAAATTATAATCTAATTTAATATTAAATTCATTAATTGAATAACATCTAAAATATTTATTTGATTATCAAGGTTAATATCTGCTGAAATAAAATATCCATTATATAATATGATATTAACAACTGATATTATATCTATCACATTAACAATCCCATCATTATTAATATCACCAATTTGAGAAGTTAATTCAAAACAATAACTATTGTCAATTTGATAAATACCACCATCACAACCATAACCGATGCCTAAACATTGTCCACCCCACATGGTTCCTAAACAGCGCCAATCACAACCAGAATTTTCGTCACATATTAATTCTTCGTTAAAATCACTACAGTCAACACTCTGTAAATCTTCATACCAATTACACTGTTCAAATTGTAAACATTGAGATTGTAATAAATCAGAACAATTCTCAAAATTTGATTCAACTGATAATTTTAATGCAACAGGTCTATGGTCTGATATATTTTGATCATATTCATTAAAACCTCCATCCATAAAATCATCAATTCTTATGACTTCTGTATATAAATTATTATCAAATAGTTCATTTGTTATTAATAAATGATCAATATGGGAAGGCCATGATGGATATGACCATTCCGTACTATTATTTTGTGCTATTTCATAATCAGTAAATAAATAATTTTCAGGATCATCTAAGAACATTTGAAAAACATTATTATTTGGATTATCAATTAATTGATCATTTAAATCACCAAGAATAATAACATTTTTATCAGAAAAATTATTATCAACATACTGTTTTAATAAATTTGAAGCTATATATCTTCTGGTTTCCTCGTCTCCTTCATCACTTATATCCATATAGTCATCACCACAACATTTAAAATGATTATTAATTAATATATAATTTTCACCCATAAAATTTAGATCCATAACCATTGGAGATCTTGGAAAAGGACTCCAATATGCTGATGAAGTATATATTTCATAAATATCATTGATTTCAACTGTCTGATTATTATAAATATAAGCTAAGCCAGCAAACCAAGTAGATTCTAAATATCCACTGTAATCATCTAAACTATTGATTAAATTATTAAAAAAAGAAATATTATCAACTTCCTGTATTGCAAGAATATCTATTTCTAAAGCATCGATAATTTGACTAACATAATTAACAGTTACTTGACCATTTTTAGGAAACCACTCAATATTCCAGGTCATTAAATCAAGATCATCATCGGTACCAAAATATAATTCATCTAAATCTTGGGCAAATGAAAATGCAATAAAAATTATTAATAATAATCTATTTACCATGATTTAATATATAAATTTTTATAATCATTAGAAAATAAAGGAAAAAATAGAAAGGCTTAAAGATTTAAATAAATTTATTTAATAAATTAACTAAATCAACTACACGATTAGAATAACCCCATTCATTATCATACCAATTTAAAACTCTTAAGAATTTACCATCTATTATTTTTGTTCCTGAAGTATCATAAATTGATGAATATGAATTTCCAATTATATCAGTTGAAACAATTGGAGATTCTGAATATTGTAAAATATTTTTTAAACGTTCTGTTTCAGATGCATCTTTAATAACTTTATTAAACTTTTCAATATTAGTTTGTTCTTTTAATTCAACAAATAAATCTACAGCTGAACCATCTGGGACTGGAACTCTAGAAGCAATACCATCTAATTTGCCATTTAAATTTGGAAGAACTTTACCAACTGCTCTAGCTGCACCAGTAGAAGTTGGAATAATATTTTCTGCTGCAGCTCTAGAACGTCTTAAATCCTTGTGAGATACATCAGCTAATCTCTGGTCGTTGGTATAAGCATGAATAGTATTAATTACTCCTTTTTCTATACCAAAATTTTCATCTATAATTTTTGCCATGGGAGCTAAACAATTTGTAGTACAACTTGCATTAGAAATGATATTGTGGCTAGAATTTATATTTTCTTCATTAACACCTAAAACAACAGTATAATCTATTTCATCTTTAGATGGAACTGTTAGGATTACTTTTTTTGCTCCAGCTGTTAAATGATTTTTTATTTGTTCTTTAGTTCTAAATATGCCTGTTGCCTCGATTACAATATCAACATTATTTTCATTCCATGGTAAATTTTTAGGATTTGGTTCGCTAATAATTTTTACTTCCTGATTTGGAGTAAATAAAGTTTTTTCTTCAATTTTAACTTCACCATCAAAATTACCCATTACAGTATCATATTTTAATAAATATGCAATGCTATCAACATCACTTAAATCGTTAATAGCTACAATTTTATGATCTGTTCGAGATGTAATAATTCTAAAAATAGATCTTCCAATTCTTCCAAAACCATTAATAGCAATATTCATTAATCTAAATTCCTATATAATAAAATTATATCTAAAATTCTTCTAGCATGATTATAACCATTATCATACCAAGCTAAAGTTTTAACCATGTTATCGCCAATTTTTAAAGTTCCTAATCTGTCAAAAACAAACGACTCCTTCATACCTACAACATCTGAAGATACAATTGGGTCCGTTGTTACTTTTACTAAATCTGGAAATTCTAAAGCTAAACTATCAACTGATTTATTAATTTGTTCTTCATCATTAAAGTTATTTTCGAAAACTGTTGTCATATCTAATAAAGATCCAAATTGAACTGGAACGTTTAATGCTGTTGAAAAAACTTTATTTTTGAATTGAGGTAAAATTTTCTCTATCCACTGGGCTGATAAATTATAATTTGGTATTATATTTTTTGCTGCAGACCTACTTCTTTTTAAATCTGGATTAGCTATATCAAGTAAAGGTTGATCACTTGTATATGAATGAATAGTAGTCAAAGAAGAGCACTTGATATTCCCAAATTTGTTCAATGCTTTTAACATTAATGCAAATGCGTTTGTAGTTGATGAACCTGCAGATATAATTTTATCATTTTCAGAAATATCAGAATCATTTACAGCAGGAATAAT
>MDTE01172820.1_pt1 | contig 26585 bp, 17 predicted proteins | sample 811231 | NCBI WGS metagenome assembly MDTE01 (sample SAMN05326651, study PRJNA326480) | marine metagenome | isolation source: seawater | place: Indian Ocean: Red Sea | collected 2010
CATGACTATCTCCATACCGAGCCCCATCAAGCCACCAAACCGCCATTCTTTCGCCATATCGAGGTGATTCGAGTAAACGGTCAATCACTCTTTCATATGCACCTGGCTTAGTATCCTCCAAAAATCTATCAACCTCTTCCAACGATGGTGGCAAACCAGTTAAATCAAGAGTTACTCGCCGAATTAACACCTCTCTTTCAGCCCGCTTCTGAGGTGATAGATCAACCTCAGTCATTCGCCTTAAAATAAACCTATCGATTTCATTTCGGCCCCAATTACCAACACGGGGAAGCTTGGACTTAGAATGTGATTGAAATGCCCAATGCTTCTCGTAACGAGCACCTTCTATAATCCATTGCTTTAGTGTAGCCTTTTCCAGACTTGAAAGAGCAACTTCATCGGGAGGGGGCATGGCTTCACTTTTGTCAGTCGTGAAGATCCTGTTAATCATTTCACTTCCCTTTATGCTTCCAGGTAAAATAGCCTGAACACCATCACGCATTGCATAAGCCGAATTCTTATCATCAAGGCGTAAATTTGCTTTTCGCTTAACCTGATCTGCCCCATGACAAGAAAAACATTTATCTGCTAAGATCGGAAGCACATCCTTGTTATACTTCACTTCCCCTCTAGATAGAGAAACTAAAGAATAAAACAAAAAGATGAGCAAAATCCTAATCATTATTTAATAGATTCAATCAACTTATTGAAAAGGCCTCCACTCCTTAATAGCCAATTGCGCCTCCATGAATTCTTTTTTCATTATTTTAACTCGATCTGGATATATATTTGCTAAGTCCTTTTTTTCGCCAACATCATTCAATAAGTCATACAACAAACCCTGTTCATGATAAACAGAAGGCTCCCTCTTCCCCGTGTATGGATCACGAGTTCTGGATCGGGTATAATAATGTATTTTATAATTTTCTTTCCGATAAGCCATAGGCTGATGAAAATAATACAAATGCTTAGTTCTGGTTCCTTTCAACCCTTTAAGCCAATGCGGAGAAAAATCAATCGAATCAATAGCCTGCCCTTGAGAAACAATTATACCAGACAAATTAGCAAAGGTGGCATACATGTCATAGTTTACCATTAATTGATCAGATACAGCTGGTGCAATTTTTCCAGACCATGAAACAATACAAGGCACACGTTCACCACCCTCCCAAGTAGTCGATTTTTCGCCACGTAAATCACCTGAAACCCCTCCAAATTCCTTAAACATAGTCCATGGTCCATTATCACTGGTAAACACCACTATTGTATTATTAGTCAAATCTTCATCATCAATCGTCTTGACTATTTGCCCTACTGACCAATCTATCTCTTTAACAACATCACCATATACACCATTTCGGCTTTTACCCTTAAATGAACTAGATGCAAAAATTGGCACATGAGGCATATTATGGGATAGATAAATAAAAAATGGTTTCCGGCCATGTTCCCGAATTAAACGCACAGCCTCTTCTGTATAGCGTTTCGTAAAAAGCGATTGAGATACAACTGCGCCCTTGTTTTCACGATTTACGATTAATGGTGTTTTCCAAGCTTCTTCCGGAGCATCTTTAAAGGAATCATAATTTGGCCGAGGACCATCCCAATCATTACTCCCAGGCGTTCCATACCAATAGTCAAAACCTTGATCTAAAGGATGCAGTCCTTCTGACATTCCCAAATGCCATTTCCCAATCAAAGCAGTTGCATACCCTCCAGTTTTTAACATCTCCGGCATGGTAATTGCATCTGCGAGTCGGCCCATTTTACCACGCGAATTTCCCCAAGGGCGACTAGCATGGCAACCTGTCATCAAAGCCCTACGGCTTGGAGCACACCAAGGTGCAGCATGAAAATCCATCATCTTTAATCCAGTTGAAGCTAATGAATCAATATTTGGCGTACTGTTAAGCAAACTACCATAACAACCTAAATCTCCATAACCCAAATCATCAGCAAGGATATAAATTATATTAGGCCTCTCCCCATCTATTGACTGCGCCTTAACAAGCGGTACAATTGCTAACAGCTTAAGAACTATCCAGATGATAGACCTTTTAAAATTCATTCGACCGGACGAAGTTTAAGTCTAGCAGCATGAATTGCCTTTGCTTCTGCCTCCTTATCAAACTTCGGATTGAGAGTTTTAGGAACAATAGCACCAGTATCCCTTCTCCAATCTTTAAGCAATTTATGTAATCTCCTAACCATGGCAGGCCGCTCTTTTGCCAAATCGTTTTGCTCTGATATATCCTCTTTGAGATTAAACAATTTAAGCGCTCCATCTTCAAAATATTCATGTAACTTCCATTCTCCCAAACGAATAACACTACATGGACGAGTACGAAACAGAGGGTCTCTTTGTTCCTCATAAACATCATAGCTCTGTAAATAACATGGGAAATGCCAAAACAATGGACGAGGGCCAACTGTTTGCACTTGTCCAAGTAAAAAAGGCGTTAGGCTGACACCATCAAGCGGCTGATCAGGACGTTTTGCACCAGATAAATCAAGTAAAGTAGGGAAAAGATCAACTCCGATTATAGGTTCATCTGTCTTTTGGCCTCCTTTAATCCTATTTGGCCAATTGACAAAAAATGGAACACGAATTCCTCCCTCAAAATAATTCCCTTTATATCCATAAAGTGGAGCCATATCAGTAGCCGGACCATACCCCCCATTATCCGAGAAAAATAAAATTACAGTATTATTACGCTGTTCACTTTTATGAAGTTTGGCAACCAGCCTACCAACCCCTTCATCAACAGACTGAATCATGGCAGCCATGACTGGATCACGATGGAGTTTACCCGAACCTTTTTTTTGATACTTTGATATTATTTTATTTTTAGCCTGAAGTGGAGTATGCACGGCATAGTGTGAAAGATAAGCACACCACGGCTTATTAGATTTTTCCCCAATAAAATCCAGAGTTCTTTCCGTTAGCAAGTCTGTTAGATATTCCCCATTCTTTCCTTTATGGCCTCTCATACCAGGAATCTTATTATGCTCAACTACAACATCGAACCCTTGTGCCTTTGGCGACGGGCCAAGATGCCATTTACCAAACATTCCTGTTCTATATCCGGACTGCTTTAAGCATTCCGCCCAGGTAATAATATTTAGTCCAAGTTTATTAGTTCCAGCAATATGCTCTAGTCTACGATGCTTTTCATTTCCTCTTGGCCGAGTACCAACATTGTAAATTTGATGGCGCGGCGTGTATTGACCGGAAAGCAGACAAGCCCTTGCCGGGGCGCAATTTGCTGAAGTCGAATAGGCATCGGTGAAGATCATCCCCCGCTTAGCTAAGCGGTCAATGTTCGGGGTCTCATAAAAATCCGAACCCATATAGCCGGTATCTTTCCAGCCAAAATCATCAAGATAAATGAAAAGAATATTCGGACGCTTATCAGCCTGTACGGTCAAGCCAAGTGCGAAAACAAAGCAGCAAAACAGTCGCTTCGTCATGGCTGATCCTCCTTCAGTCTTGGCATCTTGGCATCCACCTCTTTTCGCCAAGCACGTAACTTGCCCAAGAGTTTGGCTGCCCGTTCTGACTCGGCAGTTGCCAAATCGTTTTGTTCGCCCAAGTCCTTCTTGAGGTTGAAAAGTTGCACCGTGCCATTTTCAAAATACTCAATCAATTTGTAGTCCCCTTCGCGGATCGCACCAGCTGGACTCTGCATTCCATGATTGCTGTAGTGCGGAAAGTGCCAATAAATCGCCCCTCTCTCAAACGACTCATCACGAAGTGCAGGCACAAAACTCTTCCCATCCTTGTGTTGGGCGGGGTTTGCCGGAAGGCCTACCATTTCGAGAATGCTAGGATAAAAATCCGTGCTAATAACAGGCTCGGCGCAGACCACGTCAGATTTACCTTTGCCAGGCCATTTCACGATCGTGGGTACTCTAACTCCACCCTCATATAGCCAGCCCTTAGCTCCTCGAAGGGGCAGATTGGAGGTTGCGTAGGCTAAATCAAGCTGACTGTTCTTAACCACTCGTTTTGGATTTCCGAAATTACCAGCTGACATTCCTCCGTTGTCAGAGGCGAAAATAATAATCGTATTTTCTATCTGACCAAGATCTTCAAGTTTTTTCATCACACGCCCTAAGCTCTCGTCTACAGCCTCCACCATAGCTGCAAACTCGATGTTATCCTGACGCTGTTTGATCTTGATCGTGCGTTGTGGCAGCACCTTGTGCCCCTGATGCGAAGACTTATTTAAAAACTCTGTCAGTTGTTTTCTCGATAATGGATTTTTGTCATCCGGATTGCCCTCGAGAATAAACTCCGGCCCTTGAAAGAGTGGCAACTTGGTCTGCTTGGTCCGATATTTTTCCACGAGATCCTTCCTTCCTTGAATCGGGTCGTGCACCGAAAAGTGTGAAAGATAAAGAAAGAATGGTTTCTCTCCAGCCTGCTCTATAAAATCGAGTGCCAGGGAGTTCAATCGATCCGTCAGATACTCGTCCTCCTTCCCTTCTATCTTCAGGCCTTCCATTTTGTACGGCGGATGATAGCCACCCCTTGGACAGCATCCGTTCCAACTTGGAATCTGGACATCGAACCCCTGACTCAACGGTCCCGCCTGATCATTACCTAGATGCCATTTGCCAAAGATGCCTGTGAGGTAGCCATTCGCCTTGAGAGCCTCGGCCAAGGTGACCTCCTCCAACGGCAAAGCCTGTAGTTTCTCAGCACTCAACAATCGCTGAAAAGCAAAATCACGGCGCCCCGAGAGCCAATCGGTGAGATTCAACCTACCCGGGTATTTTCCGGTCATGATGCTTGCTCGCGTGGGGGAACATACATGGCATGCCGCATAGGCGTTGGTGAATTTTACCCCCTGCTTGGCCAAGCGGTCGATGTTGGGAGTGTCATAAAAAGAACTTCCGAAGCAGCCAACATCGCGCCAGCCCATGTCGTCCACCAAAAAGAACACCACGTTTGGCCGCTTGGCCGCATTGACTGACAAAAAGGCAAGCACACAGCACAACACCATCAGGAAAATTCGTTTCACGGTAGCAGGATTCTGCCCAATCCCCCGCTACGTGGCAACGCTTGGCTAAGTTGAAGTTCAGTTTTGCAAACAGTTTTTTGGATATCAAAACCGATAACTTGACTCGATCTAGCGCTTCAAAACTACTTTCGGGGTTTCGGGACGGGATACTTATCGAGAATTGCTTTTAGTTTTTTTACCACATCTGGCTTGGCTGTATAATGGTTTTGTGTTTCCCACGGATCGGTCTCGTAGTCGTACAACTCATAATCAACTGGCACGGTAGTATCACTATGGTTTTTCCACTCGATGAATCGATACCGTTCGGTGCGAATCGCCCTACCCAGTTTTCGCCCACGGGGATAGGCATGAAACGCGTGGTCACGAACCCGAGCTGAAGGATCCTTCAAAACCGGTACCAAGCTGACCCCATCGATTTGTTGCGGCACTTTCGGTTTTGGCAAGCCGGCCAACTCCGCTAAGGTCGGGAAGATGTCCACAGTCTCTGCAAGTTGCCGTGAAGCCTCCCTCGCCCGAGCAACCCCGGGAGCTGAGATCACGATTGGAATACGGTTAGCTTGTTCGAAATTTGTGTGTTTCGTCCAAATACTTAAATCACCCAGATGCCAACCATGATCACCCCATAGTACCACGATTGTATTTTCCACTAGCCCTAATTCGTCCAAAGCACGGGTGACTTTTCCAATCTGCGCATCCACGTACGTTGTACTTGCGTAATAACCGTGAATCAGTTTACGAGCCAACCCATCCTCAATCTGTCCATCTGACGGCACTGGCTTAAAAGCTGAAATTTCTCCACCACGCTTAAGTGCTACTCTCGGCGCGTCCTTGGGAAACGATTTATTAACTGCAAGTGGAAGCTTAGCCGGGTCGTGCAAGTCCCAATATTTTTTCGGAGCGGAGAACGGCAGGTGCGGCCGCACAAAACCGGCGGCGATAAAAAACGGTGTGCCTTCCTTTGCCCGGCGTGCCTTCGCAGCCTTCAATCGGTTAATCGTCTCGATAGCAACGCGACCATCTGCATAATCCTCATCCTTGGCAACCGGAGCTTCAAATGCAGCTCCCCTTGGGAGCGAACGAATTTGGCCCAACTTTTGGTTTGTGAATAAAGCCTCCTCTCGGGTGAGTTTCCCGCCATCTGTACTATCAGGCACCAGATACTCGATCACCTTGTCATGAAAATGCGGCACCTCGAACGCCTGCGGATCGCCAAGGTTCCCGTGCCCGATATGGAACACCTTGCCCAACGATTCAGCCCGATAACCGAATTGGGAAAAATACTGTGACATGGTCACCGCGTTCGGAATCACTCGGCGCAGGTGACTGCCCAACCCATAAAGCCCAGTCGAAGTCGAGTGTGCCCCCAGCATCAACGTAAACCTCGACGGTGCACAAACCGCCTGATTACAGTACGCTAGGTCGAAACGCACACCCCTCTTGGCCAAAGCGTCCATGTGCGGCGTGATCGCGTGTTTATCACCGTAACAACCCATCGCCGGCTTCAAGTCATCCACCAGCAGCAACAACACGTTGGGCTTGGACAATGCATTCGATTTGGCTAAGCCTAGAAAAAGGACCGTTGAAAAAATTAAAATTCGTTTCATCCGAAAATTGGACGCTGGTAATCCGTTGAGACCACGTTGATACGATGGTAGGCTCCTCTAACAGACAGAACGTCATGCGTTGAAATAGACAATGGAAGTCACAGAAGCAATTCGAAACCGCAAATCCACAAGGGCTTTTCTGCCAAAACCAGTGGGTAAGAAAATAATAAAAGACATTTTGGAATGTGCCCGTTGGGCTCCATCCGGCGTAAACTCACAGCCCTGGCAGGTTGCTGTTGTCTTTGAGGAAACAAAAAACAAACTAGCCAATGCCTTAGCTAAATGTCGTGCGAACGGTGAATCTGCAAGGCAGGATTATGATTACTATCCCACCAAGATTGAAGAACCTTATATCTCTCGAAAAAAAGCATGTGGAAAAGCACTATATACCGCTTTGAACATACAAAAGGATGATATCAAGAAACGTCAGGAACAATGGATAAAGAACTATTACAGTTTTGATGCACCAGTAGTTCTTTACTTTTTTATTGATGAAATATTAGAAACCGGATCATGGGTAGACTGCGGCATGTTTATCCAAAATGTAATGTTAGCCGCACGCGGATTTGGACTCGAAACCTGTGCTCAAGCCGCACTTGCCGAATACCCAGATGTTGTCCGCAATATTTTAAATATAAATGATACAAAAAAACTAATCTGCGGCATGGCTCTCGGTCATGCCAACTACCAAGATGCATCTTACCAATACCGTACAGAACGTGAACCGGTGGAAGCATTCACAAGTTGGTTTAATTAATTTTCCTTAATCCTATACCAGTATCTGATCCAATGAACCTGTACTATCGGCAAAACGACGACCCTTCAAGCCCATCACCTGGGCTTGAGTCAACCAAAGATTAGCCAAAGGCGTTCCAGTAGGCATGTTTAAGTGCTGCCCTCCGGCACGTAGCTTCCCTCCTCCACTACCTGCCATAATAATCGGCAACTTATTGTATTGATGTGAAGCCCCATCACCCAAACCAGAGCCATAAGTGAAAACTATGTTATCAAGCAAAGTTGCTCCATTAGCCTCTTTTATTCCTGACATTTTCTCTACTAAATAAGCAAATTGCTCCATATAAAAACGATCCACCTTTGCCAAGTCATCTACAAACTTCGCTTGGTTATGCGACATTTGGTGGTGGCTGCGCGGCTTATCAAATACTCCCTCAAACATGTAGGGAGTATTCCAACGCTCAGGACCAATCATCATTGTAGCCACTCTTGTTAGCCCGGTTTGTAACGCAACAATCATTAAGTCCCCCATTAAACGAATATATTCACCACGTGGAAGATAAGCTGCCACAGGCTCCTTAATTGATGCTTTTAATAAACCACTTTTCATCCGAGCCATATTTTCCATTTGTTCCTCAATGGTTCTAATAGAGTCAAAGTATTCATTAAATTTATGGCGATCCTCCGTTCCTAATTCACGCTGAAGCGAATGAGCATCCTCAAGGACCAAATCAGTAATGTTACGAAAATTTTCCACATCCCTTGTACCAAACAATCTACGATACACCTTTTGTGGATCCCTCATAGAAGGTGCAACATGTCCAGTTCCATACCAAGAAATATTGTCGAAGTGGATAGACTCTACATTATCCTTATGACTGTTACAGCTAAACTCCAGTGTCCTGAAGGGAGTATCATCACCAACATAATCAGCAACAACATGATCAAGTGTACGATTCAATGGCCAAGCGGAAGATTTAATCCCATACGGAATAGCACTACTCAAAAAACAACTCCCACACTGAGCATGAACATCCGTACCGTTTTGATAAACTCGATCCAAACCAGTGATCAAAGTTACATGTTGTTGAATTTTTTTAAGTGGCTCAAGCGTTGGAGTCCACTCAATAGGCTGATATCCACTTTTGTAGATATCCGGTTGATCACGCCTTCCACCAAGAAACCCCTGAAACTTGGGCACCTCAGTTTGTGACTCCCCAGGAAAAAAAGATCTTCTTACAACACCAATAGGAACATAGTAAACCGCTAAACGAAGTGGTGGTTTAACCGAATTAACCCCTTTAGCTATTGACTCTAGCCAAGGTAACGAAAGGGTGGAACCAGCTGCACCTTTTAAAAATGTTCGTCGATTTATCACGGAAATATCATTTCGGTTCATTCAAAAACGGCTCGCTAAGGATGATACTTTTCAGGAGTGGTTGAAAGCGATAATCCTTTTTTTCAGCCTCATCAGCAATAATTTCCAATGCTGGCAAATCAGCTGCAGTTAACTTTCTACCAAGTGCAAAGGATAACATATGCCCAGAGAACGCTTTCACAAAACGTGGTTTTTCCGCCAGAATCGCATCTTTAAATTCTTCGATCGAAGAAAAATCATGTTTACGAAATAATTTACCCGAAGAGTCGATCTTTCGGCCATTTTCATATGAGTCTCGCCATGCACCAACCGGCCCGTAATTTTCCAACGCAAAACCAAGCGGATCAATTTTCAAGTGACACCCTGCACAATCCGGCCGGTCTCGATGTGCAACCAAACGTTCACGAAGCGTCAATGTTTCATTGCGTTTTCCCTTTATAATTTCCGGTAAAGGTGGAACGTCAGCAGGTGGAGGTTCAGGTGGATTATTGAAAATTACTGTCAGCATCCAGGCTCCACGTGTAATCGGTTGTGACCGGGTCGGATTTGAAGTCATGGTCATCACGGCCGCGTTGGTTATAACTCCACCCTCTCGCCGACTTGTAAGAAGCTCTCGTTTATAGGCCAAGCGCGTTGGAGACAATCCTCCTGTTCTTTTTCCATTCTTATACCAATTGGAAAGAGGACCACTTCGATAACTAAAATTGGAATCAATTAACTCATAAACTGGTCGATTTTCGATAAGGATAGTTTCAAATAATAATAATGGCTCAAGCATCATATGCATGCTGGTCCTGTAAGCATTCGCATAAAAAGTTGGGAACATGATTCGATCCGGTGTTGAAGTAATAATTCGCTCTAACTGAAGCCACTGAGAGGGAAAACTATCGCAAAATCGCTTCAATCGTTTATCTCCCAGCATACGCTTTACTTGCGCAGTCAGAACCTCCTTCTGACTTAGAGTTTTGGATTCTGCTAGTCTCAATAGTTCTTCATCAGGAATACTGCCCCAAAGAAAAAAGGAAAGCCGTGAAGCCAAGTTAAAATTATCGTCCACCCCCTTAATAGGGCGATCGTAAAGGTACAAAAATCGAGGAGAGCATAAAACAACTGAAGCTATATCTTTCATACTACGAGTAAAAGATTCTCCCTTGGCAATTCGGTGTTGGACATTCTTGACATATCTTGCAACCAATTCTGAGGTTACAGGTCTGCGAAAAGCGCTTCGAAGAAACTTCGATAATCGTTGATGAATAACTTGATCAAGCTCCCTACCCTCCTCTTGTGGCTCTGCAAAAAATTCATCCCAGATACCACAATGCTTGGCCGTAAAAGTATCACTATTCACAATAGATTGACTAAGCTTGTAAAAGTCCTCCATCTGAATAGGAGACAACGAAAGGTGATCACCTTGATTGTCAAATCCATGCTCAGCACGAAGGTCCTGCGGAAATGGCCCCACTCCAGCCAGTCGAGGCTCGATCATCTGCGACTTACCAAGAGGCCTACTGCCAACATGTACTGTATCTGGAATTTTACCTGAAGCAGGATCAAAATATCCATAACTGCGCATCATTTTTTCCGGCAATGAAAACACCTCCACATTCAATTCAAACAAATCCTTAACTGCATTATTATACTGAAAACGATTCATACGGCGTATTGGCGTCTTTGGAATTAATCTACCCTTAGTAACAACATCATTAAGTATACCACGCAACTCACTTACCACTCTTTTCCTGTCAATGGGTTTTAGTTCCGGCTCCCCTTCAGGAGGCATCTCACCGTTAATAATGACATCTATTAGGCCCTGAAGAAGATCTATGTTTTTACTCAGTGTTGCAGAATTTTTTATCTCCAGAAGATTCACCTTTCCCTTCACCTTCCCCCCTTCTCCATGGCATTTAACACAATGTGATCCGAACATTTTCAGAATAGAATGTTCCGATGAGTTCGCACTTGTAATCCCGAAAGAAAACAGAATCAAGATGACCGTTAATCGCAAAAAGAACACAATTTTTTGCTCTTTATTAAATGCTAATCTTAATTTGACCAGCCCCTGATTTCGAACCGGATTGAATACTCTTAAATACCCTCATATCCGGCAACTCTCGACCAATCTTAACGGTATATTTTCCCGCGGAATATACCTTAGGCTGGAATCGGCCATTTATAGATCGGGCTGTATATAGAACCTCTCCACTTTCCTCCTCGACAACCTGTACAACGCAATTTTCACCATTGGCGAAAATGTACTCAGGAAGATAACCTGCCACCTTTCTCCCATCATTTTCATCCTGTTTTACTGTTATCGGCCAGCCAGGAAATTGTTCGCTGTCACCATTTCTCACATCACAAAAACGAGGCCAGCATTCAAATGTAACTTCACGATTTTTTTTATTAAACCGGGCGATACCAAAACCGTCAGCACGCTTACGTTCATCATTTCGGTCTTCCGGATTGGCATAAGCCATCATTGAAATTTTATTACCAAGCCCATCCTTGAAATCTCCTGTCCACGGCAGCGGACTTTTAGGCACAGGATTTGGCCCTGGTTTCTCATCTTCTGGATGCCACCAACGACCATAAATGGTATTTACCAATGCCGGCCCAGTAAATCCGTAGGGCCCATCACCATGTTCTGAGATTCCATGCTTAACAACCACCGCAAGGTGCTGATCCCCGCAAAGATGTACCGCCCATGCTCGACGAATAAGTGTAAGAGCACGGCGACTCGGTGTTTGAGGCCAACCGTTGCAATCTAAATCTGCCAGTAAACGATTTTTCGGGCCGCCATGCATATGAACCGCTCCACAGAACGCAGTCTGTGACAGAACGCATTTCATCTCTGTCCCGGTCCAATCTGAACTCCAACCCTCTAAAAACTTTTCCTGACGAGGACCCAGTAGTTCCAACTCTGGGAGATCAATCTTACTCGGATTGTATTTAGGATCGTTGATATGGTCTGGCCGCGGGCCCATCTTCGGTATTTTACCCGCCGGACCACTTTTAAATTTACGATCCTCTAAAATTGCAAAATCAACTCCACCTATATTTAGGTGTGTAAAGTAAACACCTATTCCTCGATCTACAGGTTTCGGATCAACTGGATCTGGCAAGCTCGAAGTCTGCTGTCTCTGAACTTGATTCACATAATCAACCGGAAGACGATAACCACCATCAGCATCGCCACGAATTGTTGAACGCTTACCGCTCTCTCCCCAAACATTGCCGTGGCCAACATCGTGATCATCCGGAATACAAATCGTAGGTCGATCACGAATAATATCACGATACTGCAGCCCAAATTCAATCCAACCAGTCGTATGCTCTGTATGACGATAGTGTTGGTCTCCACCAAAAAATAAAAGGTCCGGATTAAGCTGGCGTAGATTTGCAACTATCTCATCACGCGGACCGGTAGTTCGACTGGAATTACACGAAAGATTTGCAACAACTATTTCATTCTTATCAACTGGATCACGTCGAATAACACCCTCAAACTTAGCTTTGTCACCATGGCAAACTCTATATTTCACATCCCTTTTATTATCCCACTTTTCGACACGAAAATGAACATCCCAACCTGGATAGTGCACCTCGGATTTCGCAACTTCACTCCATTTTTCACCAGCCAACTGAAGTTCCAATCTAGCTTCACGCTTTTCACCCGGCTTCAATGGAAATAACTGAGCTGAAAGTTTTAACACCTCACCATGGTGTGTATACATCGCAAACGCAACCACCTGATCTCTAGGAACATTCATGCTTGGCGGAGCACCCTTTCGCCCCCTCGGTGCAGGCTTTCCATTATTCCCTGCTCGTTTCCACCACTCTCCTGTCGTGAGTAATTCTAAATTGGCAAATCCTTCACCAAATGGCTTGGCAGCATCTGCAGATCGAAGAAACTCCGGCGTAACAACCAAGCCTCCTACTCCAACAGCTGCCGTCTTAATTGCAGTACGACGGTTAATTTTCATATTCACTATTACAACAACACTACTAAACTAAAAAATTCTTTAAATCAGAAATTTATACTCACCATAAAAAGGAAAGTTTAAATTAAGCAATCAAGGCAACTCAGCTGTTTTTAGATTACGATAATCTATCGACATAATGCGATTACCATGTAACTGAATACCGATAGGTCCTTTCTCGATTGCCGAGTCCGACTTGTAAGTCATCACCTTTTCTCCTTTCAACCAAACAGTATACTGTTTTCCAACTGCTTTTATTCTCATTGTATTCCAACCTTTTAGATTAAGTAGCTTTTTAATGTTTTTAGCCTCAACCGGATAACCCTTTCCCGGAATATACGGCGAACAGGTCATGTCTCTTTTAAGTGAGCCAGAAATCCCGATTTGAATCTGATCCTGGTTACGCACATGAATCCCACTATCAACCGTTCCCTCACCAAACCTAAAATCAAACTCCATTATAAAGTTACGGTATTTATTTTCAGACCAAAGGATGGAACCTTTTTTCTTTGGTCCATTCTTTATTTTTAATACTCCATCAACAGCAGAATACCAACCTGCTTCGCTATTGCCCTTCGGCACAACCCAGCCAGACAAATCTTTGCCATTAAAAACCGATTTTAGTTTTGGCTCGGCGTGCACAGATGTGGCAAAAGCCAAAACCACTATAAAAAAGAGAAACTTGGACTTCATAGCCGTAAATATTGTCGAATGAAACTCAACGGGCAAAGCAATTTTCCAATAAGAATAATTTCGGCTACTTTCTTTTCTTTCGCTTAGCCCTTCGCGCCATGGATTCCTGTTCCTGCTGCTGAACAACTGACTCTCGAAACTCAGCATCATTGCGCCGTTCAAATACAGTCAACATGGGATCACCTGTCTTCTTCATCCACCATTTAAGCCTCTCCTGTAATTGGTTAAGCACCATTTTATGCTCGGAACTGTCTATAATATTGTTGAGGCAATCAGGATCTACTGAAACATCATACAGCTCCTCCGGTACTCGATACTTATACATGGCCAATCGCTTAGCCAAACGAGCATCAGATTTCGCCAATGTCGCCATACGTCGGTAGGTTACAGTTCCGGTAGTAGCAGTCGCAAAAACACGCTGACCATTGGACCATGGATTAAAGAGATAAAGAAATTGTTTTGTTTGAACCGCACGCATCGGGTCTCGTGAAGCCCCAGCATTTTCATTGTATTCCTTAAATACATGGTCCCTGTTAACTTGTTGTTCTCCACGGATCAAAGATAAAAATGATCGACCATCAAGTCGACCAGGGTGTTTTGCTCCAACAATATCTAGCAATGTAGGCAACATATCCACCGCAGATACCATGTGGACATCATCAACCTTCCCAGAACGAGTGACCCCTGGCCAACGGATAATCCACGGGGAATGCGTGCTATGATGATACAACTGGGTCTTCGCAAACGGCAGCGGCATTCCATGGTCAGAAAGAAATATGACAACTGTGTTTTCCGCTTCACCGCTATTGTCGAGTGCCTCCAGAATCTTACCAACACAATCATCAGCTCGACGCACACTCGAATAATAAAGCGCAAGCTCTTCCCTTACCTTTGGATCATCGAATAAAAATCCAGGAATTGGCATTTCTTCAGACTTAAATATTCTCGAAGGGATATTTGTATCTTTTTCACCTCCTTTAACCTGACTCCAAAACGGCTTGTGTGGATCTGAAATATTCACAATTAAACAGAATGGCTTCCCGGAATCCTTAGCCTTTCGAATCCCATCCGAAGTAGAGATCCCAAATGAATCAGCATTCTTGAAATGAGCCTTACTACCATCTGGCAAAGTATCGAGAATAGCATCCCAAGCATAAGGTTGATAAGGTGTCGAATGGGACACCTTGCCTCGTATACCAGTAAAATAACCTGCCTTTTTCATCAGATCGACCATGTGAGGCCATTCAGGATTTTTCACCTGATAAAATCCTTCTACTTTGTTGTTATGGGATATCAAACCTGAGAAAAGTACATTTCTACCTGGCATACAATTACCTACCGTCATGTGCGCATGGGAAAACCTCATACCCTGACTGGCTAAACGATCAATATTGGGCGTAGTACCGGAAAGTTTGGATCCAAAAACGCCAATTGAGTCGGCACTCATATCATCCACGGTAATCATCAATATATTTACTGGTGCCGCCTGAGCTGACAAACCAACCAATGAAAAGAATAAAAATAGTTTATTCATAAAAAATTATTTACGTTTACGGCCACGATGAAACGGTGAGCTCTGTGGAATTTTTTGCATTGGCATCACCTTCTTTGGAAGAGCATTAACCAAGCGCATCTTAATCTTAACCAAGCTCGGATCAGAAATAAGATTCTGAAATTCATTTGGATCAGTTTCTAGATCATACAACTCTTCAAATCCATCGCCATAACGAATGAAACGATATCTTGAATCAGCGATAGCTAAAGAAGGTTTATTCTCTTTCCAAAACTGAAATGCAGTCAATGCAGGCTCATTTTTGACAGCATTTGGATCTTTTAATTGGGGCACTAATGAATTCCCACTACACAATTTAGGAATCGGCAAATCTGCCAGCTCGCAAAGGGTCGGATAAATATCCGTAAGAGTCACAGGTTGACGAGTACTAACCCCATCAACACTAACCCCTGGCGCATGCACAAAAAACGGGACTCTTGTTGTTTGATCCCACAATGCAAATTTTTCCCAATTTTGTTTTTCACCAATATGAAAACCATGGTCACTCCACAAAACTATAATGGTATTCCCCTTTAACGGTGAAGAATCCAATCCATCCAGTAAACGTCCCAGCTGATAGTCCACATAACTAATGCTAGCAAGATATCCCTGCATGAAAATCTTCCACTGCTTATTGTCACTAACCCACTTGTGCCATCCTTCTCTCCCATGGCTATGGGCATCCTTAAGGTCATTTTCAAGATGCTTAGGAAGCTCAACATCCTTTAATGGATAAAGATCAAACCACCGCTTAGGCACCTCCCAGGGTATGTGTGGCCTAAACAAGCCAACAGCAAGAAATAATGGCTTATCTGTTGGTCGGTTCATTTGATCAATGGCCCAGTCCGTTACAAGGTGGTCCCCATAACTTTCTTCCGGCTCCAATAACGGCGCAGCACCAAATAACTGGCTACGCATTCCACCCCCAAGAGGCCTACCCGCAGTTAATCCTGACTCTGCGTCAGAAATAAGGCTTGGTCTTGGCCAGTCTGAAGATATGGGATCATTTGGATCTCCACGATAATCATCCCAAGATGAAGGATCATTTTGAGAATCACCTGGTGTCCATTGTAACGTATGGAAAATCTTTCCACCCCCCACAGCACGATATCCGTGATTTCGGAAATGTTGTGATAATACCACTACATCCTGAAGCAATGGCGACTCGTGCCTCCATCTGGGACCATGAGCACCAAACATATTCCTGTAAATTCCAGATCTAACTGGATGAACACCCGTCATCACAGCAACCCGTGATGGATGACAAGCTGGGGCAGCACAATGAGCATTGGAAAACGTAACAGACCGTTTGGCTAATCGGTCAAAATTTGGAGTCTTAATTCCAGGGTGATTATCTAATGGCGAAATATAGTCATTTAAATCATCAATCGATATAAACAATACATTTGGCTTAGCAGCATAGCCCAATGGAACTAATCCGAACCCAACCCAAAGTATGAACAATATCACACGCATGCAACTAAGCCATCAGCTCCTTTATTGGGTCCCCTCCAAACTGGCTCAATTGCTTAAATCTACCTGCATGAAAGTATGTCAACTTGTTATCATCTAATCCAAGTAATCTCAATAAAGTAACGTGAAAATCCCGTAACGGGCGCACCACTTTCACAGCCTTAGCACCAATTTCATCTGTGGCACCAATTGTATGACCAGCCTTCACTCCTCCACCAGCCAACCAAACATTCATCGCATCAGGGTTATGATCACGCCCATACTTAATCCCACCACGTATACCATTATCAGGTGTACGCCCAAACTCACCCATCCAAACAACCAATGTTTCATCGAGCAATCCTCTTTGTTTAAGATCCTTTATTAAGGCAGCTATCGGTTGATCTACATTATGAATGCGAGACGCATGCGCCTTGGCAATATAATCGTGACTATCCCATGTACTGGCATAAAGCTGAACAAAGCGCACCCCTTTCTCGACAAGTTTACGAGCAAGCAAACAACGTCGGGCAAAATTATCCGTGGGCTCCTTTCCTACCCCATACATCTCCTTAATTTGATCCGTCTCTTCATCAATGTTGACAATATCCGGCACCTGCATTTGCATTCGAAAAGCCAGCTCATAATTCTTCATTCGAGCAACCAATTCCTTGTGCTGAGGATGCTGCTCAGCATGTCGTTGGTTAAGCTTAGCCAGAAAATCCAGGTTTCGACGCTGTTGCTTCCGGGTTACTCCAGGTGGCGGATTAATATCAAGTAATGGAGAACCCTTTGGTCGCAGTGCAGTAGCCTGAAATGTCGAAGGCAAAAAACCATTCGACCAGTTTGATGCACCACCTTGCGGATAGGAAAGCTCAGGCAATACAATAAACCCAGGAAGGTCTTTATTCTCCGTTCCAAGACCATAGTTGACCCAGGCCCCCATTGCAGGATCTCCGCCAAATCGATTGCCGGTATTCACATGATAATTTGCAGTCGGATGGTTCACCGATTCAACCTGTAAACCGCGATAAAAACACAAGTCATCCGCTACATCAGAAAGTTTTTTCCAGTGTTTATTCATGTCTGCCCCACTTTGGCCGGCCTTGTGGAACTCAAACGGACTCTTAACATAATATCGCTTACCCGAACTCATTGGACTCTTATCTTCTCCAGAAGTGTTAAACTCCTTTAGATGTAATTCCTCGAGTTTGACCTTGGGATCGAATGTATCGATATGGGATGGCCCTCCTTCCATATAAAGGAAAATGCAGTGCTTCGCCTTGGCCAAAGGAAAATGAGACCCTCTCCCAGTCGCTGCTTGCGCGGACTGTGCCATCATCGAAGTAAAAGCAACACTGCCTAGACTGGCATTAAGTCCATAAAGAAAATCGCGACGGTTCATGATATCTTGCCTGGCTCCCTAAATATTATCTCCACTGACCGACGGACGTCGAGTCGCATTTCTCCCTGAAACATAGCTCTTCACATTGTAAGAGTCGTAATCATTACAAAAATGCTTAAACAAAAAAACTGCAGAAATACGTTTCAATTTACTAATATACATAGAGAAATTCATTTGCATTAAGCAAAGCCAAGCAAAGGTCGGCTAAACCGCGTGTTCGTGCATCTACTTGGTGCGGTTGAAGATCCGGTTGATAATCCTGATACTCAAACAGTTTCTCTCTAAACGTAAAAGTCTGACCAGTATTCTCCTCATTTGCAGTGCGTAACACCTCAGTAGGATAAGTTCTAGGCATAGGATTACGTGAAACTTGTTCTTTTGATGCCACTTTCCAAAGCTGAAGTGCAGCATCAATCTCAAACTTGTGTGGCACACGACCAAAAGCGAGTCGAAAAGCCCTCTGAACTGCTTCATTATCATCCCTAACCTCATTAAGAATCCGCACTGAAAAAGCCAAAGCTCGATCAGCTGACTCTTCACTGTTGAATAACGAGAACACCTGTGGTGTTACATTTGAACTATCCCGTAATTCACAAGACTTATCAAAACCTGGCTGATTAAAAGTAGTCATGAACGGATCACGTTGCCCCCTTAATTTTAGAGCATAAATCGACCGACGATTACGCTGCTCAGGTTTAACATCCGGAATATAGCTCGGGGCAAAAGTACCCATGATCATTCTTGGCTGAAGAGCAGCCTCCAAATTCATATCAGGGCGAGCAGGAATACCCCCGGGTTTTCGATTCAGCTCCCCACTCACTGCCAACATCGCATCCCTCAATTCCTCTGCAGCCAAGCGGCGCGGCAAAAACACAGCATAACTATTACTGTCAGAATCCAATCTAGATAATTTTTCTACATTCGGATGTGCACTGGCTCGGCGATACGTTTCGGATGACATAATAATCCGATGGAGTTGCTTCAATGACCAACCGTTATCAATAAATTCAGATGCCAACCAATCAAGCAACTCTGGATGCGTCGGTTTTTTTCCAGTAGCCCCAAAATTATTCGGATTACCCACCAAGCCTCGACCAAAGTGATATTGCCAAACTCGATTTACTATAACACGAGCAGTAAGAGGATTATCTTTATGAACAATCCAGTTCGCTAAAGCAAGACGACGCCCCTTGATTCCTTCTGGAATTCTTGCCTTCAATCCGACAGCACTTAAGACAGCAGGAACCACTTTTTCTCCAGGTGAAAACAAATCGCCTCCTGTCAATATGGCTGATTGCTCCAACACACCTTTACCCATTGGATCTGAAGGCCGAAATCGACGTCGGTTTACGTTTCGATCAAGCCTTGTTTTTCCATTATACACCGTATACGCAATTGGAAGATAGCGGTCAAAACCCCAACTGAACAATATATCCCACTTGCGCCCAAGTCGTTCACGCCCAAAATCGTTCGGTGTAACCCGTTCCTTTGGCAACGCTGCCAACATTGCCTTGTTTTCATCATTACGAAACTGGTGATATTTTTTGTGAACCTCAAATCCGTCTGTATTCTCATTAGGCTGAAAAGCAGCGTTAACTTCAGCAAATTGGGTATTTGCGAATATTGCCTGCATTGAGTAATAATCACGGGTTGGTATCGGATCAAACTTGTGATCGTGACAACGCGCACATTGTAACGCGTGACCTAGAAAAACCTGTCCAACGGAGTCCGTCACATCATCAAGAAAAAACTGCCTTGTTACACGAGCAACCGCCATTCCAGTCTGTTCCCAAGGACCCATTCGAAGAAAACCAACTGCAATTTTATTTTCTATTTTATTGGAATTAATCTCATCACCAGCAATCTGCTCACGTACAAATTGATCATATGGTTTATCATTGTTTAGAGAACGAATTACGTAGTCCCGATAGCGCCATGCATTAGGCCGTTCGAAGTCATTTGCAAAACCTGAACTGTCTGCATAACGAACAACATCGAGCCAATGCCTAGCCCACTGTTCACCGTAATGAGGTGAAGCTAATAGTTTCTCAATAAGATTTTTAAAGACATCCGGACCTGACTCAGAAAGATAAGCATCAATCTCAGCGGGCGATGGAGGGAGACCAGTCAGACCAAAAGTCGCACGACGAATCAATGTCGCAGAATCTGCCAACGGCGCTGGAGCCAGTCCCTCAGGAAGTCTCGCATTTATAAAGGCGTCAATCGGGTTGGAAGAACTTGAAGGCAACTTCGGTCGCTTAATCGGTCGATAAGACCATAAATCAGCCGGATCATAGCTGCGATTTGTCCATGAATCGTCCAAGCCACCACTAGTTTCCACCTGCACTCCATCAGGCTCTCCCCAAGGATTAGATTCTTTTAAAATAGCTGTAATACGTTTGTCATCAGGCCAAAGTGCACCAGCGTTAATCCATTGTTTTATATAACTGATTTGCTCAGGGGTAAGTTTGTCATTCTCCTTGGGAGGCATGGCAGTCCAATCGTCCTCGTGCTCCCTCGTCACTGCCAAGTAAAGCGGACTGGAAAGTGCATCATCCACTACAAGCGAAGGTTTTTCACTGTCGCCTCCTGCAAGCAATCCATCCAGAGTACGCATGTCTAGCCCTCCCTTAATTTTCTTCTGATTATCCCCGTGGCAAGTAAGGCACTTAGCCTTCAAAAGCGGCTGAACCTTCCTGGCAAACAAGACATCTGCCCCAACATCTTCGGCTAATGCCTCTCGAACTAGAAGAAAGCAAAAAAAAGAGAAAAGAATTGAGGGAAACCGGTTCACGTAAGACAGGAAAATAATTCTAAACGAATTAAATTCAAACATAATACCCAGCGAAATTTAGCGCTGTACCGGATGAAACCGTTTTACTTTATTACCAAGAATATCTGAGCAAAGTATTTCTACAACGATCTCCCCCTTTGGTAGTGGCCTATCAAGAGTCATCACAGCAGAACGAGCATGAGGTTTAACTTCCGAATAACTTCGAATCTCGCTGCCCTTACCGTCTTGGCCACCCATAATTAGCCTCAATTTATATTCAAACTGAGGAAGCGTTTGATCATCAGTCTCCCAATTAACATTTAAATTGCTATCGACCAGTTTAGCTTCAAATTTAACCAGTCGAATCGGATCGTATGCCGGCTTCTTCTCAGTTCGCATAATCGCATGGCGGGATGGATTTTTTACGTTTGGTTTAGTTGTTTTCCCTCCCGCAGTCATAAAGTAAAAGCGACCAGTCCCATCTTCAGCCACCCCACCGTTCCAATTAGTTTTATAATTAAACGACCGTTTACCAGGGTCTAAATCCCAATAATTTACCGAATAGCGACCCTGTTGAAACGGATACCATTCCCCATTTAACTTCCGTTTCCAGCCCCCACGTAAATTCGTAGTTCGCACATTCCTCCCAGTCTCCAACCAATCCTCAATGAAAGCATCCGTACCCCCCTTGAAAAAAACATTCTTCGCCGCAACATCCATCGTTACCAAATGAGTCCATCTTTTCGTTTTCCCGGACTTCGCCCAAAATCCATAAAAAGTATTCTCACCGACAGCCCAACTTCTCGAGACCAGCGTGTACCAAAAACCAGGGTCCCAGCCCAACTCGAAATTCCACGACTTCAAACCCGTTCCTTCGCCCCCAAACTTTTCAGTAATTGTCCCCGGGCCTCGATGAACAGCTCTAATTGGAGCCTGATGATCTTTATGATCCCAAATTGAAAAAATGAAATTGTTTCCTCGAGGATGAACCTGAATCCCAGCATACCCAGATGCTCCTCCTCTCCATCCAAGAGTTTCGTAGTATGTGTACATAGCCACGCCCGATTCAGGAACCCGAACCTCATTGATTAAAATATCTCCATCAAAATTATCATCAAAAACAAGATGGGAAGAAGGCGCAGCGTTCTGGCCTGCATAAATGGAGACGGCCAAAAACAAACAAGATACATATAATAAATTTCCTCTCATTTTCACATTAATCAAAAAACTCTCGTTCATATTCCAATACTGACGGAAAATTAGTTGTACCACATAACAACGGTCCCAACCTAGGTTTTCTGTCATTATAAACTTCAACAGCATCCGCATCTGCATAACGTAAAAATAAAATTCTACGATCCCTGCTACTTGACTGATTCCCTTCCGACCGATGAAGCAAATGGCAATGAAGAACCACTACATCACCAGCTTTCAACAGGACAGGAATCGCATCCGACTCTCGATCAACTTCAACGCTCAAATCCACACCGGCCGCCTTACTCTCTGCTGAAAGACGATCTGAAATATCAATCTGGCCTGATTGATGTGATCCAGGTATCACCCAGAGGCAACCATTCTCAACATCTGCATCATCAAGTGCAGTTAAGGTAGATATTGCATTTGCAGGATCAAGGTAACCGTATCCGTTATCCTGATGCCATCCAAAGGGCTTAGTGTTTCCTTTAAGCTTAAATGTTAACTGCGATGTTGCCCCCTTAATATTGGGCCCAATCAATTCCTTGGCAACATCAACAAGAGGACCTTTAAAATAGTAATCTCGAATCAAGCCAGACCTATGATGAACATCAACCAATAATGAATTTTGCAACCAAGTCGCCTGTGGATTGAACTCTCCCTTTTCCGCACTCCAAGCATCCATACATTCAGACGCCAACTTGGCAAGCTGTTCTCCAGTTATTATCCCTTTTAGAACGAGAAACCCATTCTGAAGATAATAATCATGTTGTTCTCTGTTCAATTTCAAGGTGATCCATTAAATTAGATTCCTTATAACTTCGAATATTTAATGAGCTTAAAGTAAACCCAATAAAAGCATTATCACAAATCCGATAAAGCGCTATTAAAGATAGAGCTGGGCCGCATCGCATCTGCTGCCTCTTCATCATTAGGATGATAGTATCCACCAATATCCATGGGTTGTCCCTGAATAGCGTTAAGTTCATTGATAATTGCAGACTCATTCTTTTCCAGAAACTCTGCACAATCAGAAAATTCAGCTGCGAAATCCAAATCTTCAGCTTGGGTAGCCAAAGATTTAGCCCAATATAGGGAAAGATAAAAATGACTACCTCGATTATCCAGCTCATTAACTTTTCGAGAAGGCGACTTATTTTCATCAAGCAACTTACCAATGGCATCATTTAAAGTTCTCGAAAGTATTAAAGCACGTTTGTTACCAGTTTTATTACCGAGGTCCTCTAGAGAAACGGCAATGGCAAGAAATTCCCCAAGTGAATCCCATCGCAGATGGTTCTCGGCGTTAAATTGTTGTACATGCTTGGGAGCTGATCCACCTGCACCTGTTTCAAATAAACCACCACCAGCCAGTAAAGGAACTATTGAAAGCATCTTTGCACTTGTTCCCAGCTCTAGGATTGGAAATAAGTCGGTCAGATAATCACGCAACACATTCCCTGTAACTGAAACAGTATCAAGACCATCCTTGCAACGCTGACAGGTAATGCGCGTGGCTTCAACCGGCGAAAGAATCTCTATATCTAAACCTCCTGTATCATGATCAGGCAGATATTCGTTTACTTTCTCGATTAGATTACGATCGTGCGCCCGGTTCTCATCCAGCCAAAAGATGGTCTTGGCATTGGTCGCGCGTGCCCTAACAACGGCCAATTTAACCCAATCACGTATCGCAACATCCTTGGTCTGGCACATACGCCAAATATCACCGACCTCCACCGAATGACTTAACAAGGCGTTACCATCACCGTCTACCACACGAACAGTACCTGCTGCTGATATTTCAAATGTCTTATCGTGAGATCCATACTCCTGCGCTTTCTTCGCCATAAGGCCGACATTCGAAACATTTCCCATCGTCGTTACATCAAACGCACCGTTGGCTTTACAGAAATCGATCGTTTCTCGATATACCCCGGCATAACTACGATCAGGAATTAAAGCTTTCGTATCGCAAGGTTGACCATCAGGCCCCCACATGCGACCTGAATTGCGAATCATCGCCGGCATGGAAGCATCAATGATTACATCACTGGGAACATGAAGGTTTGTTATGCCTCGATCAGAATCCACCATGGCCAATTTAGGTTGCTTTGAATAAAGCTCTTCCATGTCGGATTTGATTGCCAACTGCTGATCTTCAGTTAATTGATCAAGCTTACCATGTAAATCACCTATTCCATTGTTAGGATCAAAACCAATTGATTCGAATTCGGCCGAATATTTCTGGATTAAATTTTCATAAAACACACTGACACAATGACCAAAAATAATTGGATCACTTACCTTCATCATGGTGGCTTTCATGTGCAGCGAGAAAAGAACATCCTGATTATTTGCATTATCAATTTCTTTACTGATAAATCTTCGCAATACAGCAGCACTCATGACCCCAGCATCTATCACTTCACCTTGAAGTAATTTTAACCCTTCCTTCAGAACAGAAGTCTCACCATCCGACTCTAATAAAATCTTAACTTCATCATCCTTAACCATTACATGAGACTGTTCGCTTCCATAAAAATCACCTTCCTGCATGTGGGCTACATGGGATTTGGAATCTGCAGACCAATCACCCATAGAATGTGGATTCTTCTTCGCATATTCCTTAACCGGCTTAGCAACACGACGATCTGAGTTGCCCTCACGTAGTACTGGGTTAACTGCAGAACCAAGCACCTTACGGTATCGCCTGTTAATCTCCTCCTCTTCCTGATCCTGTGGTTCCTCTGGAAAATCCGGAATATTGTATCCGTGAGTTTGCAATTCCTCTATTGCCGCAACGAGCTGGGGTATTGAGGCACTAATATTTGGCAGTTTTATAATATTTGCCTCAGGCGTGGTTGCTAGATTACCCAGCTCAGTCAGCGCATCTGGGATTCGCTGTTCCTCGTTTAGGTTTTCAGGAAAGTTGGAGATAATACGACCAGCTAGCGAAATATCCTTAAGCTCAAATTCAATCCCAGAGCTTTTAGTAAATGAACGCAAGATGGGCAACAGAGATTGAGTCGCCAACGCAGGCGCCTCATCAGTCTTAGTATATATAATCTTTGCAGTGGACATGCTGTATAATTACCCAGTAAAGCCCAAGAATTTATCACGTAATACTCCAGTCTTCAATGAACTTTGAATTCCCCTTCAATTCTATCGCTACCTGTTTTGACAAAAAAAAAGAGGCCGGGCACTAGGCCCGACCTCTGAAGTGTGTTCTCAGTTTGGTAAACTCACCAAATTACTTCTTCGCGCGTCCGAACGCAGCAGCGGCATCGGCTGGAATTGTAAGCGGGCTAGCCGCATCAACATCAGTCCAAGGGCCATTCACTGCCGGTGCAGTTTGCAGTGTACCTTCAAAGGTAACTGTCACAGTACCGTCGCCGTTGCGAACTACGCTAATGGTAGGTGCAGCAGCTGCAGCAGTACCCAACAACTCAATCTCAGCAACCTGCATACAGCAACCGTTAGAAGAAGCTGTAGTTGGGAACATAAGTTTGTAGTCGCTAGCTGCTACATCGTTAGCAAACGTCACAACTTGACGTTGGAAACGATCTGTAAACGCTGGCACATCACCTTCAGCGATAAGCTTGCCGTCACCCCAAAGCTGGAATGTAGCAGGATCGCGCTCAGGAGCATCATTAGCTGATGTCAGAGCCAAACCTTTAACAACACCGCCACCAGTAGCAATTGAAAGACCGGATGGAGTGTTATTCCTACCGACGAAGTTCAAGTACTTGGTTTTTGGATTGTTATCAATCGCATTTGCAACCTTTTCACTAGCTGGGCTATCTTCAGATGGAAGAGCAACAGTTGCGTCACCTGGCTTAGTGATATCTTCCAAGGCGGAAGGATCAATAATCCATTGTGAGAGGTGATCACCACTAATTGGTTCTGCACCTGCAGCAACATCAGCGTCACCAGCTTTTCTCCAAGCAACAGCAGCGTTGTCTCCTCCGCCACCTTCCTTAGTGATCAACTGAATGAAGTATGCCTTACCACCTTCAAGTGCAACTGCATCAGATGTGCTTTCGTCAGCTTGAGGCTGGTAGTTACGGATACCCTGCCATTGTGATTCTTGTGCAATCTTAACAGCGTTAGCCGGGTTCTCATCGGTTGACAACCACAACTCTGAGTTATCATCAGTAGCAACGTGGAACACGTACTCACCAGTTTCTGGTGGGTGAACGTAACCGATTAGCAACCAACCGTAGTTGTCGCGAACGTTACCAGCTGGGTTTGTACCAATGTCACCAGACTGTGGCCACTCGAAGTAAGGAGCGGAACCTTCAAAATCAGGTGAATCAGGGTACTTACCTTGACTCTGCAACGTAGCAATAGAGGTTGTACCAATTCCGTGATACTCACGAACAGTCAAACCTGGAGCAGAACCTGGAGCAGCACCTTGCGAATAAAGCAAAGGAACATTGAAACTCCAGCTGGCGCTAGTTCCGTTGTAGGAAATCTTAGCATCAGCAACTCCGCTTACGTTTGTTGCAGTACCAGTAACAGTAATTGTGTCACCATCAGTAGATACCTTAGTGTCAACATCAACACCATTTACGCTCAACTGTGCACCAGATAGTGCAGCTTCACGCTTGGTCATTGTTACAGTCAACGCAACAGATGAACCATCAATCAATACACCGCTTGGTGAAGTTGATGTTACAGCCGGTGGATATTCCTGAACAGCTGCAGGTACAAATGCCATGTAGTTAGCATCCATGTTACCTCCAACCTTGGTCAAACGAACTGTGGTCTCTCCAGCTATCTTAACAGCTGC
>MDTE01120280.1_pt1 | contig 26582 bp, 16 predicted proteins | sample 811231 | NCBI WGS metagenome assembly MDTE01 (sample SAMN05326651, study PRJNA326480) | marine metagenome | isolation source: seawater | place: Indian Ocean: Red Sea | collected 2010
TCGGGATCCTTGGCCAAATGCAGAAACCAGTGCTAACTGGACATGTGTAGGGCTTTGTGCTCATGAGTCAACAAAAATGGGTGGTCAGATTATTCATTTGCCTTCATTTACTTTAGGAAACTAAAGGATGAAGTACTTAATGGTTATAATTATCCTTTTTTCCAATACTCTTTTCTCTCAATCTTCTTTTAAAGAAGAAATAGGATATGTATTAGTAATGGAAATAGTTTTTAGTTTAATGAGTTATCTTGTAACTCATAGTCAAATTTATGGCAATATAATTACGGGGTTTTTTGATCTTGTTATGGGATTAGCCGGTCTTGAGAATGCATCACTTAAAGAATTACATATACAATCAATCCTTCATTATTCAATATGTGCTGGATTTATATCAAAATCTATATTCAATTTTTGCCTGACTAAAAGGTATAATAAAAAGATACAGTTTTGGTCAAATTTTATTGGATACAATGTCTTGGTCTTTTCGGGCTATTATGTAGATACATTGAATTAATGTTAATGATTTAAATTGTGAGCATTATTTAATTTTCTTAAAGTAAGAAACTTTCAATAGGAGCCATTCATAGAATGGTATTATATAAATTATTTCAATAACACCATTTTTTTGCTTTGGTTGAAATAATGAGATTCTAATCTATAAATATAGACACCGGTACTGACAGGAATCCCTCGCTGGTCAGTTCCATTCCATAGTAAACGGTGACTGCCAGTTGGTAGCCATTCATTGGTCAAGGTTCTCACTTCCTGTCCCATAAGGTTGTAGATCTTCAGACTGATTTGTGATGGTTCAGGTAGATCGAATTTTATAGTGGTGGTGGGATTAAAGGGATTAGGATAGTTCTGGTGCAGTGAAAATTTTTCAGGCAACTGTGATAGTATCTCTTGGGTCGTGAAACTGACATATTCTGGAGTTCCGGCAATAATCTTAAATGGGTAGAAGGGAAGTTTATTCCAATTCTGCTCAAAGATTATGGAGGGAGTCTCTTCAATACTGATTATATCTCTGGTTAACATATTGAGAAGAACAATATGATTTTCAACTGGGAAGACACCTTCCATTGAAAAAGACATTGAGACAGGCCCATCTTCATCTCTAACTCTCAGTTCAATATCCCAGACACCATTTTCCTCATCCAGGGATCTAATATCAGAAGAGAATTGTGAGATGTTATTTTTCCAGCCATCTCTGGGCATGATCACAGAAACATATCCATCCACGTAAGGGGGCTCTGGATTATCCCGGAAGTCATATTCCTCTAAAGACCCTGAGATTCTCCCAATAGCGTTGTTTGGATCAGCATAGGTTTCACCATAGGCACTTAAGTTTAATTGCCAGCCATCGGGAGGTAATACTATATTGCGAGACAGGGACGGGGAATTTTCCACAGGTTTAAGTTTCACGGTTGTGCTAAAATCAGTCCTATTAAAAACCGCATAGCCGCCCCAAGGCTCCAGGTCATTTTCGATGGACCAGCCCTCGATACCCCCTTTACCATAGGTATGAGGTCCTGAAAAAAGAGTGTCATTTAACTCAAAGGTGGTCTTAAAAGGGTAGGGGTTTCCAATCATATTCCATCCGGGATCGAGGTTGAATAGAAATCCTGATTGGTCCTTGCTTGATCCTGCACCAAGTTCAAACTCAGCTGCCGAATTCACATGTTGTATTAACCAGTAAGATTGGCCGGGTGAGAGTAACGCGGGCTCTATAAAACCTCTATTTTTTTTACCACCGTTATACGACCAAATAGTCCAGTTTTTTATTTCTAACTTGCCCAATGCGTCCTGAAAAACTTGTTCCACACGATTCTCATTAAGATCAGCAGGAATGGAAATCATTCTCCACGAATCTTCTGGAAAACCAGTGTCGAAAAAACTGTCCTTTATATTTGTAGAAAGCTTCCCGGCCCCAAATGAAATTTGGACTGATAGTGTGTCACTGTTTTTTACATTTCCTCTTCCGTCTTCCGCTCTTATGTAAAAGTTCATGCCTCTCCATGTGATATTCTCACCTGGGATCTCTGCTGTATAATGGGTACTGGTCTCACTGGTATCTTTTGTCATAACAGTATTATTATATATTCCATCCCATCCATCTCTGTAAAACAGAATGACGTCATCAGTAATTACTTCATTTACGTCTGAAATATTTGCGGATATCTCAAGTTGCATGTTCTCTTGAATGGACTCTACTACACTTATATTTATTTCGGGGCCTACATAATCGGCAGTTATTACATGAGCGATTACCTCGATGGTAGATAGTTTATCTTTGTCTGGATCATTATGAGAGAAAGTAAGTATTCCAGAAAATTTTCCTGTGCTATCTGATGGAGTAATTCTTACTAGAATTGAATCCATAGAAGAGCCTGAAGTATCTGGTGGGATTTTCATTGAGTTGCTCTCTAGAGAAAAAATATCTCCTGTTATCTGAATGTTTGATAATGAGAGTGTGTCATTACCGGAATTCTCAATCCTGATATATTCTAAAGAAGTAGTGTCAGTTTCAATACGAAAAAAGTCATATGAACTTACCAGTGGAAACATATCTGCCTCGTAGTCCTTATTTTTAACGGGTACAGGAGTAGTTTCCATACCCTTGTAATATGGATCTTCAGATCTCATTGGTGTGATTTTTATCTCGAATGTCTGGTCTCCATCCGCTTCATTGTCATCTTCACCAGTGATTGTAAATATTATAGGAGTATCCCATTTGTCTGGCCAAATTGTACCGCTGGCTGGTGAAACAGTACCTTCGGTTGTATCACTACTAGAGACATTAAAATCTATAGCATGAGTAGGTTCACTTGAGATTTTAAAAGTAAAGGTCCCTTTGCCACCTCTCTCTGTAACTACTATAGGATCGGGCTGTCTTTCCCAGGATTTTCTTATATTCCCAGTATCATTATCTTCATTAAATACAATAATATCTACTGGATTGATATTTTTATAATCTGGATCTTCGGATATAGCTGGGAAAGTAACAATTGCAAACCCTTTTTCTTCATCTGCCTCATCATCATCAATTCCTGTTATAGTCACTGTTTGTGATTCAGACCAGTTGGAAGCATTGAATGAAACAGAGATTATTGATGAAAGTTTTCCTCCGTCATAGTTTCCTATTGAAAGTTTTCCTTCATTATCATTTGCTGTAGCAATTAAAAGTGTAACTGGTGAGGATGGACGTGTCCTTAATTGAATGGTGGCTTCGGCTGTGGTACCATCTTCTGATACTTTAAGGCCACTTACAGGTTTAATAACAAATCCAGGACCTTCATTGTCAATATTATTATAAATAAGGTCAGATGAAGGAATACCGTTGTATAAGGTGTCTTCTGACACAGTTTTACTGGTAATCACTTTGAAGACCTGATTACCATCATCATCACTATCATTCTGTCCTTCAACTGAAATAAATTGAGGTTGATCCCAGTTATCGAGCGTAAATACGACCGAATCCTGATCCAGTTTTGCCTCAGAAGGATCATCAATAGATAGCCCGATTGAAACGTTAGCCTCAGGCGGTCTAATGTTTTTTGGTAGCAATTCAATTTTAAAGTCACAATTATCACCATCTTCACTAACGTTTAAACCACAAATAGGGGATAGAGTTACACCCGGTCCATCAATGTTCAAGTTGTGAACTTTGGGATTTGGAAGATCAAAATTGTTATAGGCTTCATCTTCAGATATGGCTGAATCTGATATGATTTCGATCATTTGGTCTCCGTCAGCTTTCTCGTCCTTTTTTCCTTTAACATAAACTTTCTTAATTCCTTCCCAATCGTCTGTTGAGAAAATCAGGGTATCTGGACTTATACTTACTTCTGAAGTATCTTTACTTGTAATTCTGAAGGGTATCTTTACGTCAGATAGCGGTGCTGCCATAAGTCGTACATTAAAGAATGCTATTGTACCCTCTTCTGAGGTAAAAATTCCCTCTTCCGGGTAGAGTAGAATATTTTTGATGTCATTATCTCGATTAGTTCCGATAATGTCCGTGGGGTCTTTTCCATTATAAGCCGGATCTTCTGAAACGGCACTACCAAGTACTATTGTAAAATTTTCATTTCCATCAGAGACGGGATCATCAACACCCGTTACAGTTATTTCCTGAGGAGTGGACCAATCAAGGAGGGTAAAAACAATCTCGCTGGCGGCGACAACAGCTTCGGTGGTATCATCAGATGAGACTGGTATGGTCACTGTATGAGTAGGTTCATTTTGAAGAGATATTTTAAAGACATCAGCCTGGCCGTTTTCTGAAGTGATGAGGCCTTCCGCCGGTACTTTGATCTGAAATCCACCTTTTTCGTCATCTTTATTGGTTACCGTCACATCTTCAGGATTCAAACCATCATAATTTGGATCTTTAGATACTGCGGGTTTTACCCTTATGATATAGTCCACATCAATTACATCATCTGTGTCATCCTCACCGGTCACGGTAACTTTTTGGGCTGTATCCCAATTGGTGGGAGTGAAGATAAGGGTGTCCGGCGAAACCGTTCCCTCTGTAAGGTCTGATGACTGAAGAGGTATCATTACCTTTTCAAGGGGCGCGGAATCGAGGAATATGCTGAATGTGTCCTGACCCGCCGCCTCTGTGGTAACAAGCCCGGAAGTGCGGGTTACTGCAATTCCTTCGGAAACATCAGAGACACCGATAGAGACTGTCGCAATATCAGAAGTATAAACGCCATCTGTTGCTGTAACACCCAGCGTGTAGTTGTTTTCCGTTTCATAATTAAGAATTTTAACTGTTTTAATTACGCCTGACGATGCAACAATAGAGAAAAATCCTTCATCATTTCCTGTTTCGATATTCCAGTCCTGGATTGTATCACCGGCATCGGCATCAGTTGCTAATACTGTACCTATACTACTTCCAATGGCCGAGGCTTCTGAAATTGTGAAAGATTGATCTGACTTTACGATTGGAATATTATCGTTAATCCCCTTAACAACGATGGTAATAGATTCTTCATGAGTAAAGCTTCCAGAATCAGTGACCTTTATTCGAATGGTGTGAGTTTTCTTTGTTTCGGCGTCCATGGTAATGGCCGCCTTAAGAGAATTATCGGTTATGGAAAAGTTTGAGTTATCTGTGCTTCCATCACCTGAAACAAGTGAGAAGGAATGATTGTCCACGGCGTCCACATCAACAGCACTCAATTCTCCAACCACAGTTCCAGATGGGCTGTTGTCATCAATAACTCGGCTCGACAAAGAAATACCTGATGGTTCCTCATTGACACTGGTGAGCCTTACCGCAATAGTTTTTGAACCTGTCGTTGAGGAGTCATCTTCAACCTGAACTGTTACCATATAGTCGCCGTCACCGTTGTTATCATCGGGAGATTCCATATCCTTCGCTTCCTTGAAGGTGAGAACACCCGCTGTTGTAATGGAAAATTTTGACTCATCGTCTCCGCCACTCAGGCTGTAACTGTAACCTGTAGTTGTGCCGTCAGGATCTGAGAAAGTTATGGTGGTTACATCAGTTTGGTTCTCTGGTACTGTTACTATATCTGACGTTGCAATGGAAGGTGGGTCATTAATACTCTTTATATTTATGCCAAATGATTCTTCAGCTGTCTTTCCGTTTGATTCAGCCTGGATCGTTATGGTCCCTGATCCGTGCTTATTTTCTAGGAAGTCCAGCGTTAAAATATTTCCTGATATAGATGCGCTTATAATGTCACTATTACTAATTGATGAAACTGTTTTTGTTACATTGTCTCCATCTTCATCGATGAATACTCCAGAAATGTCAAGTTCACTGTCAGACGCATCTTCATCGACTTTTACTTCTGGAATTTCGTTGGCGACTGCTGGCCCGTCATCATCATCAGTAACAGTTATGATTACTTCTTTTGTATTGTCAAGTGAACCATCAGAGGTTTTTACAGAAATCTCATAGTCGTTATTCGTATCATGATCAGAAGGTGATTCAAAGTTCGGCATCTCCTTAAAAGAAAGTGAACCTTCAGAGCTTAGCGTGAATTTTTCTTCATCATTACCGCCAACAATGCTATAGCTGATGTCATCATCTTCCGGATCACTGGCTTCTATGTCACCCACTAGGGTGGTATTCTCAGGTGAGGTTATCGCCGTCTTGCTAACAGTAGGAGGATCATTAACAGCTGTTATGGTAACATTTATACTCGCATCCTTTGAATTAATACCACCGTTTTCCGTTCCTCCATTGTCAGCAAGACTCACTGTCAGGGTTATATTCCCATTTGCATTTAATGCTGGTATAAAAGCAATTGACCCGGTCGCTTCTGAAGACGTATAGGTTACTGTAGGATCATTAATTTTATTTGCGTCAGCACTGGAAGCTGTTACAGTAACCGTCTGGGTTGAATGATAATCACCATCAGAAATTCCTGAAAGATTTACTGTGGTCTCATCAGAGTCTTCATTAATGGTGACATCTGAAATTGCATCGATTACAGGAGGGGCGTTTGCGGGAGAGTTCAAACTGTTTTCATATGCACCGATATCAGGATTATTTCCTGAAGGCCGGGAAGTACTATCATAGTCCACACTGACCGCTGTTTCATCAATATAGGGTGACAGATCAACGCTGGCACTTGCGTAGCCGATGGCCGGTGAGTAATTTTTCAGGGATAGGTCATAATTTTCACTGTCTGAAAAATATGGGTCTGTGTCAAAACTGGTATTATCGTAATCAATGACGTCATAGCCTTCAGTATACGTTATGGAAGCAAGGCCCTTAACAATAGAATTCCTGGCTTCAAATCTTCCTTGGTAACTTGCACCCTCATTAAATACTATTTCTTCGGAGTTTGACCCAGCCCAGTAAATGGAATTATAAAAATAGAATTTTACGCCCTTATTGGCGGTAATTCCTGTATTGACCTCCCCATCACAATCGCAATTATTATTAAATATTGTAGAATGAAAAAACTTTATATTCGGTCGATTAAGTGCGTGGATAGCTCCACCAGATTCCGTTGCTGAATTATTATGGATAATGGTGTTAATAAATTTTGGCCCAGCATGATGCCTAGCAGCAAAAATTCCTCCACCTTTTTCCGCATTATTTCCTTGAATTATAGCCCTTTCAAATAAAGGGTCAGAATGATCTATATATAATCCACCTCCCAGATCTGAACTATTATTTGAAATAATCGCATCATAAAATTTTGCTTTATTTTTCGAATGAGGCAGATAAATGCCACCAGCCCGTTCCCCAGCGGTGTTATTAGAAACAAGAATATTAGAGAATTCTGAAGTGTTATCATTTCCACCACCAACACGCATACCACCACCATATTGAACAGCAGTATTCCCAATAACCCGCATTCTTTTGACTACTGTTCCGCTTGTTACTGAACCGTTACCGTATCCACCTCCCTGATTAGATGTATTACCCTTAATTAAAAGACTGTCAAGTTTTACATCTGCATGAGACCATGTGGCTATCCCACCTCCCCAAGTATTTGCTTGATTGTTGTAGATGGTGGAGTATTTCAGTGATGCGTCACTGTCATATCCAAAAAATATTCCTCCCCCATAGTCAATAGAGGAATTATTATTTTTTACGAGTAAATGTCTCAGTCTGGGGTTGGATCTATCAAGATAAATTCCTCCGCCGGCTTTTGATGAGCTGTATAATGTGCCGCTACCGTTTTGTATGGTAAAGCCCAACAACATTGCGGCTGAGGTTTCAGAGGTTGCGAAAGTCACGACCGACGCACTATCTGAATCTGATGGTGAACTTCCATCAATTATAGTACTGGCAACATAGCTTTTATCACATATGGATAATGTTTCGTTACATGTGGTTAATGTTTTCGAGGCAAGAACAATGTCCTTGCCGCGGAAATTTATATTTTCTGTGTAAGTGCCTGGATCCACAAGTACGGTATCGGCGCTTTGGCTCATGTTTATTGCATGCTGAATTGTTTTATATGGACTTGCTTCTGAACCATTTCCAGTGTCATCGGATCCCGATGTAGCCACATGAATTTGCCTACCGTTATTGTACCAACCGATGCCATAATCTGCAGTTCCGGCATAATTGGCATAAATAATGTCCATAGTTCCATCCTGATCCAAATCTGATACTTCAATCCTGTATGTTTTTACTTTAGGCATATTATCAATTGTTTTTCGGGTGAAGGTTGGATCGGGATTTCCATCATTATAATAGATGTTATTTGGGCTACTCCAATTTCCTGTCACAATGTCTAAATGGTCGTCTCCATTAATATCTTTTATAGATACATCAAGTATACCCTTTGATGAATCCGCATCATGTAGAATTTCTATTCCAGTGAAATTTTCGCTACCGTCATTTTTGTACATAATGAGCTTATGAGCACCCCAATCAGCTGCAATGACATCCATGTCATTATCATTGTCCATGTCACCCCATCTGGCCCACATAATATCAGTAAAACCGGTCATTAAAGGAAGATCATGCTGCGTAAATGAGTCATTAGAAAGATCGCTTTCAAACCACACAGGTTTTTTCTCATCATTTGCTAGAGTTAATATATCTAAATCACCGTCCATATCAATATCTGCTACATCGATAGAGCCAAAACTAATATTATTTCCGTCGCTGATCTTTTTTTCTGTAAAAACTGGTTTTTCAGATCCACTCCAGCAGTTTGAATTCTGAGCACAGTTATTATAATATAGCGCTAGTTCTTTCCGGCCTTTTTGTGATAATATATCGATATCTTCATCATTATCAATGTCTACAGCATAGAGATCTGCTGTGTGAAAATGAATATTAAGCTCGGAATTTTTCAAAATCTTGATGGTATCTGAGAATGTTCCATTTCCATCGATATTTTCAAACCAGTACAAGCCTAAATTTTCTGCTAAAAGGATGACATCATTATCTCCATCATGATCGAGATCACTTCCAATAATGTGACCAGGTGTAGAACCTGTTCCACCAATTTGCTTTATGGTATTATTCTCAAAATTTTCTCTTCCATCATTTTTGAACCAGTGAACACGAAGCTCACTATCATGATAGCCCAATGCTAGGATATCAAGATCATTGTCTCCATCTATGTCTACAGTGGAAATGGAATTCCATTTTCGATTGTCCTCCTCAATATTAATTTGCCTAAAGTCATCATACTGGGCGTTTAGTGGAAAAGACAGGCAAATTGCCAAGACAATAAATAAATAGTGGTTCAGGTCACGATACCGAAACCTAGATTTTCTTGCTTCTATGGAAAGGATGGATTTCACCTTAATCCTGGATCCGGGAATTTGGGTGGCATGGGTTTTTCAGGAGGCTGTTTACTCTCGTACCATTTTATGGCCAGATTTATACTGGAATATAAAATGGAGCTTCCGACAACCACCAAAGCCGGTGTTGAATTTGCCAGAAAATCTAGTAAAGGATATCGATTGAGGATAACTTCAAGATATGTATATGATCCAAGGTATATATCAGCAGAGCTACTAAAAGCTTCACCATCAAAAACTCTGAATGAAAATGAATCGGCCATAGTTGAATCAGAGGCTGGAACATAGAGGACCAAATTGTCAGAACTTATAACATCAGTGGGAACAACATTGATGGTGTCACCTATTGTCATATCATCTGAAGTTTGAAAAAGTTGTCCGTATTCTGGCAAAGATGTAATTGAAAATAACAGTGTATCCCTGTCCTTATCAGATCCCATTAATTTTACAATAATCAGTGAGTCGTTATCAGCGGGCACCAGTTCCGTAAAGGCAAGCGGTGCTGTGTTTCCTGTTTCACATGATTCTATTTCCAGATTGCTGACAATATCATTTACCATAGTTTCTACTTCAGAAAACAGATCTTCCTCTGTACCAAAAAAATTCCGTGGAAGACCTGGATGTATCATTGGAAAAAATAAGCCGCTAAATGAATCAGAGATTTGAGAGTTAACCTGAAAGAGACTTATTTCTATAGGACCTTCTAACTGCCCTTTATATGGAAAAACAAGTATGCTAACCTCGGTTCTTCTGTTAAGACTGGATGCTATCTCTTGTTGTTCAATGGTTTCTAGACCTGAAATAAATTCAGCAGTCAGTATGTCATCTCTTTGAAGAAAAGGATATTCTTTTGTATCATCTTCAATGACTGTATAAGGTCGCATCTGTCCAAACCCTCTTGAACTCAGTTGTTGCTTATCTACCCCTCTATCCAAGAGCCAATTTTCAACGGCAACAGCCCGTTTCTGGGATAATTGAAAGTTTGCTAGTTCATTTCCTTGGGCACTAGTATGAGAAGTTAATTCAATCCTCATATCGGGATATTTGTTTAGCAATGAAAGGAGTTTGATTAATTCTTGATTGGATTCATCTAAGATTTTATCTGATGCAAAATCATATCTAAGGTTTTTTAGCGAGAAAATTGTTTCTTTGGTCAAACGAACTATATCAGTTCTTAGTATAAATATATGAGTAGCGGGTGTATTAGCGGTTTCATTTAAAGCGCATTCTGTGGTTTCGCAACCTGTATTATGATAGGTATCTAATATTTGAATATCTTGTATTTCATTTTTTATTTCATTAGTCATTATCTCAGCCATTCGCTCAGCATAAAGTGGAGTTAGATTCTCTGAATCAAGAACGTATACACTGGATTTGCAAATGTTGAGTAACTCAACAGAATTCGATTTAATTGATGTGTTGTTTTTCTGGTTATCAATAGAGAACTGAATAATCTCGTTTGAATCAGACGGTGTTATTATAGACTCTAGAATAATTAATTCCGTTGAGTCATTTTCGAGTTCTTGATTAAATATAGTAGAATGTGTTGTTGTGTCGGTAATAGTTATATCAAGATTATCCTGAGAGAGAAGCATAGAGGACATAAGTGTAAAATTAATTATTTTTAAGAATTCCATTGAATTTTTTAACAAAAAGTCAAATAATTTTATTGATTAAATCTAATATTATTATGTTCTTAAAATTAACTATTCATTCTATAAAGATATTATAATTTATAAGAGGAATTTTTATGAAAAAATCTTGGGTAGAAAAAAGAGACGTAGAAAAAAATCTCAGGTTAAAGTTAATGCAAAACAATTTGCTGATATTCCGGTGGGAACAAAAATGCTTATTCCCACACCAAAAGATTTAAATAAATTGGTAATGGATATTCCAATTGGATCTTTTCTTTTCACAAGAGAAATAAGAAAAAAACTTGCAAAAAATAACAATGCTGAAATGACTTGTCCTCTAGTAACAGGGATTTGCATGAGGATTATTTCTGAAGCAGCATTTGAGGAATATCAAAGGCATAATAAGATCGATAAGATATCTCCTTTTTGGCGCATAGTCGAACCAGATTCAAAATTGGCTAACAAGTTAACTTGTGGAAAGGATTTTATTGTTCAAAAACAGTTTGAAGAAGGAATTGAGGTTTATTTTTCAGTTATAAAATGAAAATATTTTTTATACATTGTTTTTGATTTATCTATGTTTTCTTGATTCAATAAAAACGGTAATTTTAAATTTTATAAACTAAAAAGGAGTTAATTATGGATGTACTAGCAGTTGTTCATATAAAAAGTAATTATGATGCTTGGAAAACATTATTTGATGAAGGTCAAGTACACAGAGAAGAGTTTTCTGACGAATCTCGTACAAGGGTAGCCAAAGTTGACGATAATACAGCAATGGTTCAGTTATTTGATGTCGATATGCAAAAAATGGCTGAAACACTTAATAATTCATCCGTAGGTCAAGAAATGGCTGAACATGTTGAAAAACGTGACTTATATAAATTAGAGGTAATGACACCACCAGGTGCCTAGGAATAATAGCATAGGTACCACGGAGTACGGGGAGAATTCAGTGGTTATGACAATTATTCGTGGATAGGAGGAAAAAATAAAAACTTTTGGACATGCTCTCGTCCTTTTCACTTTTTTTGCTCTAGAAGTATCAGGTCAGACACCTCATCACCACAACTATAATCGTGAAATTTATTTCCCGGATGTTCCAGGATACAAAACTCTCCTCTGTGATTTTCATATGCACACCGTTTTTTCTGATGGGAGTGTATGGCCTGATATTCGGGTGGAAGAAGCGATCCGTGATGGCATCGATGTTATTGCTTTGACTGAACACCTTGAGTACCTTGGCCACAAGGATGACATCCCTTTCCCAGACCGAAATAGATCCACTATTATCGCCAAGGATGCTGCAAAAGATAAAGATTTGATTGTTCTGAACGGTTCTGAAGTGACTCGGGACATGCCACCTGGGCACGTTAACGCAATCTTTGTAGATGACTCAAATCGACTTCTTCAGGATGATCCTACGGACGTTTTTCTTGAAGCTAAACGGCAAGGCGCCTTTATCTTTTGGAATCATCCTAACTGGTTGGCTCAGGCACGGAACGGCATTGTTCCACTAACTGAAATGCACAGAGACTTGATTAGAAAAAATCTCCTCCATGGTATTGAGGTGGTGAACGATATTACCTATTCGGACGAGGCGCTTCAAATTGCTCTTGATTATGATTTGACTATCATTGGCACCTCAGATATTCACGGTTTAGTAGACTGGCAATACCGTGTCCCTGAGGGAGGGCACCGGCCGGTGACACTGGTGTTTGCCAAAGATAAATCATCTGAAGCTGTGAGACGGGCTCTGTTTCAACAGAAGACAGTGGTTTGGTTTAGAAACTTTCTTATTGGTAGGGAACGACAGCTGATGCCCCTATTAAAAGCATCTCTTACTATAGAGGAAGCTTTTTACAGTAAAGGCAGAGATGTGGCTGAGGTGATCATTAAGAATCATTCCGATGCTCGATTTGAACTGAAAAATACAGGGAAGTTCAATTTTCATGAAGGGATTGATCTAGTAACCATACAGCCTCATTCAACGATTACTCTTATAGTAAAGACAGTGGAGCGTCGAAGGTCATTTAAGTTGGCGTTTGAAGTCATGAATGCAATAACCGCACCTCGAACACATCCCACGTTGATACTATCCGTCCAACCTGACTCCTAATTGGTTTGAAATCCTCCTAAAGAGAATTTAGCTTTAACGAGAATAGTTTTGGTAGAACAAGAGACCAACTGTTGAAAGGAGACAGTTGACGAAGAAACTTATTATTGTTCCATTTGAACTGATACTATTTATACCTCAGTTGAAGAATAATAATAGAAGGGATAAAGAAGCGGAGTCTTTTTCTGATTATTAATTCACTGAACGGTCAATTTTCGAATTTTTTGCTGAGTGAAGAATGAAGTGTTTCTTATTTGTATTCATTCTATTGAATTCAGCATGGGGGAAAAATACAGAAAATAATCGTGTTGGTGATCCAAGAGATGCATCAATTCCTGGCGCATATATAGGTATTTCGTATCAATTTGATGTAAAGAAAAAGATTAAAGGATATCAAATCAGTTTTGGATTTGCATTACCACAATTTGGATCACCTGGTTCTGGTCCCTATTTATTCCCTGGCATCGCTATTGGAAAGCGGAAAATATCAGATCATAAAAAGTCTTACAGCTATGTAGATGCTCAAGTAGTTCTGATAGAAGGTTTTTGGGGTGGATTTGGATATGGCATTGCTTTTATGGATGGTCAAAAGCAAAGAAGAGCTAAAACTTTTGGCGGATATCTTTTAGCCGGATTAACGACTGAATATATGCAAACGTCTAAATTGGAATTGGAAACTAATTTATTCATACCTTATTACCATTTTGGATTAGCATTACCATTTCCTGGATATCATTTCTATCCATAGAGGTAAATTTTGTAACAATAACATAAATAACTAAAAGGAGAATAGTTATATGGCAAAAAAAATTGATTCACCATCAAAGGTTGAATGTGTAGGGAATAAGCCCAAAATAATACAAGAATATATCGGTATCGTAAATTCTCAAACAACAGATTTAAGTATTGCTCAAATGGATTCTCCTGGAGGCTGGTCCGAACCTGGTCAACGACCAGAATTTGATGAGTACACACTTGTTCTTAATGGCAGATTGAAAGTTGAAACAGAAGATGAGATTATCTATGTTAATAAAGGAGAGGCGATAATTACATACTCTGGAGAATGGGTCAGATACAGTACGCCGGAAAAGGATGGGGCTCAATATGTTGCAGTTTGCATGCCCGCTTTCAGACCAGAAACAGCACATAGAGATGATCCTGCAGTACTTTAATCTACTGGATTTCCCTTATTATTTAGCATAATTGGATCTCCGAAACCAAGAGATTTCAAACCATCATACTGAGTAGCCGCATCACCTACTATAAGGTAGATCATTTCACTTGGGCGTACATACTCTTTCGCTAAGGCATGGTGTCTTGCAATAGTAAAATCACTAACCAAATTTTCTCTATCTTTGATATAATCAAAGGGCAGATCATAGGTGGAAATATTACTAATCATACCCCGTAGTGCTCCGAGAGTTTCAAAGCGTCGGGAATTAGACTTGATTAGCATATTTTTTGTAAACTCTAAATCTTCCTTAGTAATTGGTTCCCGATAACGGGTCATAATATCTTTAAAGATTTGGACAGATTCTTCTGTGGTATTCGAACGTACAGCTGAAGAAGCGACAAAAAGACCTTTAAATCGGGATCCCGTAAAACGTGAACGAGCACCATATGTATAACCTTTTTCTTCTCTTAGTGTAAGGTTTATATCGCTGGAGAAATTTCCTCCTAATTTCATATTCATCACTGAAGCAGGAAAGTAATCTGGATCAGTATATTGCATGGAAAGGTAGCCAATTCGGATTTCTGACTGCTTTGCTCCTGGAACATCTACAAAATAGATTTTGGCCTTGTTATTGGGCTCAGGCATGGCATACTCAGGAAAATTAACGTCCTTAATCTCCCAGCGATCAGATAAACTTTTGAAAGCTTTGACTGCACCACTTCGTTTAATGTCACCAACAATGCTGACGGTTGCCAAATCAACTGAGAAATTATTTTCATAATAGTTTTTCAAGTCTTCAATTTCAATGCTCGTTACTGATTCTTCAGTACCCATCGTAGAGTTTGCTAATATATGCTGACCATAGTTTAAACGATTAAAAACATTAGATGCGATAGTAGAGGGTATTGCAGAACTACGATTAATCCCTTCAATAGTTTCAGCCTTTATTCGATTAAATTCTTTTTCATCCCAGCGTGGTTCGAAAAGAATCTCTTCAGCTAAAGCAAGGGTGGCTTCAAAATTTCGTTTCAGACAAGTAACTTCAATACTGATAGATTCTTTTGTGGTATAAATGGATATGGAAGACCCTAATGCATCGATTGCTTCTTCTAATTCTACTGGTGACTTGTTAGCAGTACCTTCAATCAGCATGTCAGAAATAAGGTTGGCTACACCTATTTTATCTGGAGAATCAAGTAACATGCCACCACGAATACGAATACCAAAGTTGATGAGAGGTAGTTCATCGTGGTTGGCACCAAATAAAGATAATTTGCTTGGGTAGTCATGACGCCATACCATTGGTATATTTAGATTAGGGTCTGGACCCTGTTCAGGCTTTATGGATCGATCAAAACTAGATGAGATTTTCTCCACTTCTTCTTCGTTATTACTGACCAGCTTTTCTATATTCTTAACGATCTTTTCTTCCTTAATAGCAAATAATTCTGAACCATCTGCTACTAGATCAGTCTTTCCTTTAGGTACGAAGCTGGTTAGTACATAATTTTGATCTTTTATATATTTATTATAGACTCGCTTTATATCATCGATACTTACAGCAAGTACGCTTTCCAAGTCGTTGGAAATGGCACCGGGTGATCCATAATATTCGTTATAGTAGGCCAATTGGAACCCTTTTCCTAGGACTGAAGATATGGCTTGATAAAATGCTGTTTCGTACTTGGCCTTCAAGCGATCTAGATCATTTTTTGTGAAACCGTCGTTTTCAAATTTTTTGAATGCTCCAAATATAGACTTTTCCAAATCAGTAAGGTTGGTAGTAGGAAAAGCTGTGACAGTGATATTGAAAGTTCCAGCAATTTCTAGAGGACTATTATAGGAGACTACACTAGGTGCTAATTTATTTTCTTCGACAATAACAGTATAAAGTGGCGCCTTTTTCCCATCTCCCAAAAGTTGCCCTAAAAGCTCTAGAGCAGGGGCATCACTATGGCGCTGATGAACGGTGGGAAAAACCATCCGTAAGCGTGGAGAATTAGCAAAATTGTCTTCGTGAAAAACTTTTTTAGTAGTTTCTAAAGTTATGGGTTGAGGTTCCATATCCAATACGGTAGGACCTTGCTGAATTTCACCAAAGTATTTTTGCACCAACTTTTTTACCTGACGTTCATCGATGTCGCCAGCAATTACAAGGGTAGCATTATTAGGGCCATACCATCGCTTGTAGAAATCACGAACATCTTTTAATGTAGCATTCTGTAAGTCTTCCAATTCTCCAATAGTTGTCCAATTATAAGGATGATCATCAGGATAAAGGTTTTTTATGACAGCGTAATTATTATGACCATATGGACGGTTGTCCACGCGTTGACGTTTTTCGTTCTGAACGACCTCTTGTTGATTGGTAAAAGCAGCCTGAGTAATAGTGGGAAGTAGCCAACCCATACGATCTGACTCTAACCAAAGAACAATTTCGAGAGCATTTTTTGGGACAACCTCATAATAAACAGTCCCATCCTTGTTTGTTCCTCCATTAAGAGTGCCACCAGCACTTTGAATTATTTTAAAAAATTGATCCTGACCCACATGTTGAGATTCTTGAAAAAGCATATGCTCAAAAAGGTGAGCAAAGCCAGTGCGGCCAGGAACTTCCCGGTTTGAACCAACGTGATACTGTATAGCCACACCTACAATAGGATCAGAGTTGTCTTTGTGTAGAATTACCTCTAAACCATTGTCTAAAATGTATTTTTCGTAGTCAATAGTAAAAGTTGTGGAAGGTTTTGAATTGCAGCTAACAATCAGAAAGGTAAAGGAAAGTAAAATTGGTCTGAATTTTTTTATCATGTGAATGTCCTTTTTTATATGTCCATGTCAGTAATAGAATTTAATTGTTTTAGGTCATTGACAATTATATATAAAACACTATTGCAAAAAATTATATAGAAAACCATCAAACTAAAATAAGACTAAAAATGTGTTTTATACAAATTAGGGTACAGATAATTTTGAGGGATCAGTGAGTACAGACCTTATTTAGGGCTTAAGTATCATTCCTTCATCTACAATTTTCCATATATAGAGAGATGCTATAGTCCTATATGGCTTCCATTTTTTTGAACGAGAGATCATGGATTTTTCACTTAAGAATTTTTCTCGACCAAGTAAAATCATTAAACCTTTTTTAATACCTAAATCATTTATAGGAAAGACATCTAGACGATTCAATGAAAAAATAAGAAACATGTCTATTGTCCATTGGCCAATACCTTTGATTGGTTTTAGAATCTTTGCTATTTCGTCATCTGATAATGTTGAAAGTTCTTCAAGACGAATTTCTCCACCATCAATTTTTTTAGCAAGTCCTTGAATATATTTTGTTTTCATTTTCGAAAGCCCAATATTTTGCATGGATTCCGATGGGGTTTTTAAAACTTCTTCAGGGTTGGGGAATACGCTTCCATCATAGAGGGCTAGAAACCGATTCTCAATAGTTTTTGCAGCTTTACCGCTTAACTGTTGGTGGATAATTGATCGAACCAAAGACTTAAAGTGGTTTTGCTTGTTTTTTAATGTTATCGGTCCAAAATAGTTGATTAAAATTTTCATGTTATCATCTTGCCTTAGATGATTTATGGCAATTTCTATTTCGGGATTTCTATTCATAATTATTTGTATAGCTAAACATAGTATGGAATGATTCTAATGTTGAATTGTCAAAGGTCAAATAATAGTTCAGTAGAATTTTTTTCATTAATGATTCGATTTTAGCATGCTTAAAAAGTAAGTGAAAAATTTTTAGTTATATGTATTTTTATTTTTTGACTACAGTATATTCAAACTAGTATAGTAAACTAGATATAAAAACATTTTGAGGGGTAGAATGTTTTACGGTAAACAAATCCTTAATATGAAAGAGATAGAATGATTCATGAGAACATAAAAGGTCTTATTGCGGCTGTTCACACACCTGTTCACGAAGACTATTCATTAAACTTAGATTGTGTTAAGATGCAAGCTGATCATCTTATAAAAAGTGGTGTCACAAGTGTTTATGTTAGCGGTACAACGGGGGAGGGTCAATTATTTGATGCTGAAGAAAGAATAAAATTGTTTCAAGAATGGGGAATAATCGCTAAAGATAATTCTTTGCAATTTATTGCTCATATTGGACATAGGAATCAGTCTGAAGCAACGAACCTTGCGTTAGCGGCCAGAGATGCAGGTGCCCATATACTAAGTTCCATGTCTCCACCAAATACTAATATTAGTAGACCAAAAGAGTTGGTTAAATGGTTGAAACCAGTTTTGATGGATGTGCCTGACATACCATTTTATTTTTATGATACTCCAAAAATCAGTGGTGCTGAGATTGACATGGAAGAATTTTTGAAATTGGCGGTTCATGAACTACCATCCATCGTTGGTCTAAAATTCAACAATACAGATTTGTCAATGCTGGAAAGATGCATGAACATAGAGCATGAGAAATTTGATATTCTTTATGGAGTTGATGAGATGTTGATCTTAGGGATGGATCAAGGATGCAAAGGAGCTGTCGGAAGTACCTATAATTTTGCAGCCCCTATTTACCACAGACTAATTGAAGCTTATGAAGTCGGAGATAGGAATGAGGCCGATAAACTCCAGGATTTTTCCATTCAATTCATTGATATTATTGGAAAATACGATTTTTTGCCAGCAGCAAAAATGCTAATGAAAAGCTTTGGTATAGATTGTGGACCTGCTAGACCACCTAATCGTCAATTATCTGAAAATGAATTTGAATCTTTACATCATGAATTAGACCAAATAAACTTTTTTGATATCATTAATAAATCATGAATAATAAACCAATTATTTGGCTCTTATTTTTCTATTCCTTCCTTTGGTCTGAGACATCAGTGAAATGGCATAAATTGCCAGATTTCCCAAATCCGTTAGGTGTGGCTGGATCCTTTGTTGGAGTTCATAACGATGCTCTGATTGTAGGGGGTGGAGCCAATTTTCCCTTGGGATTGCCTTGGGAGAAAACCAAAGATGGTTTCAACTCACCAAAATTTTATACGGATCAAATTCATGTATTAATCAAAGATGAGGATAAATATAGTTGGCACAAAAGCTCAGCTACTTTACCTCATATCCTAGCTTATGGAGTGTCCATACCTACGGATAACGGTATCATTTGTATAGGTGGAGAATGGAAGGAACACAAAAAAGAGCCCAACACAAAAAATTACAAAACCACTACAGGTATTTCTGAAGATGTATTTGTGATCAAGTGGGATAATAGAATAAAAATATCTAATCAATGGACTGAGCCTGGTGACGATGAGAATCTGGTAGAAGACATTCCAAATTTCCCATTACCGATTACTGTTTCAGCTGGTACGATCATTGGTAATAAAATTTATGTTATCGGCGGTGATAACGGGAGTGGTGGAACAAGAAAATTCTGGATGTTGGATCTGGATTTTCGCTTTTCTCCTGAGAAATACAAATGGGAACAATTACCTGCTTTGCCTGGGTTGCCAAGAATGTATCTGTTAGCCTCTTCTCAAAATGATGGAAGGGAAGAGTGTGTTTATGTTTTTAGTGGTCGTTCCAAGATTAATGGTCAATGGGAAATACTAACTGATAGCTATAAATACATTCCCAGCCGTAATGAATGGGAATTCACTGGTAATATTCAAATAGATGGTGATGAAAATCCTCGATGTGTCATGGCTGGAACCATTCAAAAAATTGGGGTTAATCATTTAGCTGTTTTTGGTGGTGCGGACGGAAAAGGGTTTTTATATCTGACTGGATTAGCTGAACAGATCATAAAAGCTCAATCCAAAAATGAAATCCAAACACTCTCTTTATTACAAAAAAAGCAAACAGAGTTCCTCAACAATCATGCTGGTTTTAGTAGAGATGTTTTGCTTTATAATACGGTAACGAATCGATGGTCTAAGCATGGTGAGCTTCCTGATAAGAGTCCTGTTACTACCACAGCTGTAAAATGGGATGGTTCTATCCTCATCCCCAGCGGGGAGATTAGCCCAGGCATTCGAACACCTAATATTTTTAAAATGAATAAACTTGAATCTGGAATTGGATTTGGGAAGTTCAATTGGATGGTGTTGGGTTTTTATTTAACTATACTTGTAGGTATGGGATTATGGATGTCTAGAAGAGGAAAAACCACAGAAGATTTCTTTTTAGCGGGGAGAAGGATTCCGTGGTGGGCGGCTGGATTAAGTATTTATTCTACTCAACTAAGCGCCATTACTTATTTGGCTATTCCAGCAAAGACATTTTCAACTGACTGGACTCGTTTTTTAATTCAACTAGGAATTATTGCTTGCGCACCTATTATTATTTATTTCTTTTTACCTTTTTTTAGGCGACTAAATGTGACTAGTGCCTATGAATATTTAGAAATGAGATTCAGCTTGGCTATTCGATTATTGGGGAGTACTTCTTTCGTCATCTTTCAATTTGCTCGCATGGGTGTTGTAATCTTGCTTCCAGCTCTTGCCTTATCGGCTGTTACGGGTCTTGATGTTATTATCTGTATCATCTTAATGGGAGTCCTCAGCACACTATATACAGTACTTGGAGGTATAGAAGCGGTTATTTGGACCGACGTATTACAAACCGTGGTTTTATTAGGTGGTGCATTGGTTGCTTTTATTGTCATGATGACGAATATTGATGGAGGATTCTCCGGGTCTATTTCTCTTGCAGCTCAGCAGGGCAAGTTGGAATGGGTTAATTTGGATTGGAATCTAACGGATGATACATTGATAGTGATTCTACTTGGAGCCATTTTTACTGTATTACTCCCTTACACCACTGATCAATCAGTAGTCCAACGTTATCTAACTACCAAAGATGAAAAGGATGCAGCGAAAGCTATTTATACCAATGGATTGCTAGCCATTCCTGGTTCGATCCTTTTTTTTGCTATCGGAACGGCTTTGTATATTTATTTTCAACAATTTCCATCTCATTTACCCCCAATTGAAAAAGCAGAGCAAATTTTCCCTGTTTTTATTGTAAATGAAATGCCTGCAGGTTTGGCTGGTCTATTAATTGCGGGAGTGTTTGCCGCAACTATGAGCAGTTTTGATTCCAATATTCACTCCATTGCTACCGTATTGACTACGGATTTTGTACAGCGTCTTCGCCCAAAAAAAATAAACTTACTTTCCATTGCAAAAAAAATGACAGTGATTTTGGGATTGCTAGGCACTGCTTCAGCTATTTTTATAGCGTCAAAAGGTGTCATTCATTTATGGGACTATCTTTTAAGCGTTATAGGTCTTTTACTTGGGACGTTAGGCGGTTTATTCATGTTAGGTATTTTTACAAAAAGTGTTCACTCATCTCATGCTTGGGTTGGTGTTGGGACATGTGTTCTATCCTTATGGTGGGTAAAGAATTATACGGATTTTAATGGCCTATTGTATGGAGCTATTGGAACGGGGAGTTGCTTTTTTGCGGGATTTTTAGCAAGCAGAGTTTTCCCAAAAAAAGCTATGGAACTAGATGGTCTTACCTGGTGGTCTCGAACTAAAGGTGTGTAAATTCAATAAGGATACAATAACACCAGATTTTGTTGATTGTTGTTTCAAAGTTTATCAACTTGTTTGAGTTGTTAATTCAAAATGAAACATGGCTTGATTATCTTGAAAAAAAGTAAGAAGTAAAAAATATGAGACATTCTTTTTCAACTTTCGGGAAATTATATATTTTCGCCATAATAGTTGTTACAACAATTGGTCATGCTGAGGATTTTTACCGCATTCCAGTAATTGATCTTGACCACCGCAAGGATCTTCAGGTGATAGTGGATAAAGAGGAGGGTGTCTACCTTGGTCACACCAGTACTGTTCTTCTCGAGGATGGGAAAACAATTTTGGCTGTTTATCCAAAGGGACATGGAAAAGGAGCAATAGTATACAAGCGGAGTGAAGATGGTGGGAAAACATGGTCACCTCGTTTATCGGTTCCTGAGAATTGGTCTACAAGTAAAGAAGTCCCTACAATTCATAGAGTCATTGACTCCAAAGGAATAAAACGCCTTATCATGTGGTCCGGGTTTTATCCAGCTCGACTTGCATTATCATCTGACGATGGACTTTCTTGGTCACCATTAAAGAAAGTTGGTGATTGGGGTGGTATTGTTGTTATGGGTAGTGTAGAGGCATTAAAAAAAACTGGTCATTACTTAGCCGTATTTCATGATGATGGTCGATTCTTTACAAAGGAAGGAAAAGGCGATGTAGAGTTTACTCTTTATCAAACTTTTTCTACTGATGGTGGGCTATCCTGGTCTTTCCCAAAAGGCTTTTATTCAAATTCAAAAATCCATTTATGTGAGCCGGGGGTCATACGTTCACCCGATGGAAACCAGTTAGCCATGCTTCTTCGAGAAAACAGCAGAACAAAAAACTCCCATATCATGTTTTCTAATGATGAGGGAAAAACTTGGTCCTTACCAAGAGAATTACCCTTAGAATTAACTGGAGATCGGCATACAGGAAGATATACCAATGATGGAAAACTCTTTATATCATTCAGGGATATGGCTAAAGATAGTCCAACAAGGGGAGATTGGGTCGCTTGGGTTGGAGATTATGAAGATTTAACTGCGGGTAATCTTGGGGATTATAGAATTCGTATAAAAGATAATCATAATAGTTGGGATAGCAGTTATCCAGGAGTTGAAGTATTGCCAAATGGTACAATTGTTGCTACCACATATGGCCATTGGGAAGTAGGTATTCCGCCTTATATCATTTCTGTTCAGATTGATTTAAAACATGTTAAACCTAATTAATTTACTTTAGAGGGGGATGATAGATGAAAGTACTGATTAGTACGTTTTTATTTTCTTCAATACTTATGTCGCAGGTGATTGAAATGCCAGCCGAGGTTTTGCGAGACAAAATTAGAGGTGGGTTATTAGGTCAAATTTTGGGAAATCTGAATGGTCTTCCCCATGAAATGAAATATATAGATGAACCTGGAAATGTTAAAGAATATATACCATCCCTTCTTGATGGAGCCAGAACTGATGATGACACAGATTTCGAATGGGTATATCTCTATGTTATGCAGGAAGAAAACGAAATTTTTCTTTCGTCAGAGAGACTTACTCAGTTATGGAAAAACCGAATTAATCAAGGAATTTGGTGTTCAAACAGATATTCCAGACACCTCATGAATCTAGGTTTTCAGCCTCCTCAAACCAGCATGTTTGCTTTGAATCCTTGGGCAGATTTCAATATTTCAGGGCAATTCATATCTGAGACTTTTGGGTTGTTAGCTCCGGCCATGCCACAAACCGCAAGTCGTATCGGATTAAATTATACGAGAATTACTATCGATATGGAACCTGCCCAAACCACTCAGTTTTTTTGTACAATGATCTCAACGGCTTTTATTACCGATGACATGGAAAAGATTCTTGGGGCTGGTACTAGAGCCCTTGATACATCAAGTTATATTCGCGAAATTGTCAATGATGTAAAAAAATGGCATAATCTATATCCAGATGAATGGGCTACAACTCGTCGGCTTGTGAAAGAAAAATACAGTCATTATGATGGGAAAATGCGTGATAAGAACGGTTTTGAATTAAATACAGCATCAACTATTGCCGCTTTACTTTATGGCGAAGGTGATTTCAGTACAACCTTAATGACAGCCTTTAATTTTGGCTGGGATGCCGATAATACTGCAGCCACAGCTGGAACAATTATGGGCGTAATAAAGGGACATAAATGGATGATGTCACAAGGTTGGAAAATTGTTGATCGCTATAAAAATACTAAAAGAGAAAATATGCCAGACGATGAAACTATTACCAGTTTCGCAGATCGAATTATTGACCTTTCTGAAAGAGTTATCACTAACAATGGAGGCGAAAGAGTGGTCATTGATGGTACACCTGTATATAAAATTGTTGCGGAAAAGCCCCGTAATGTTCAAAAGCTACCTAACATTGATAGTCAGATTTCAAACTTAAAGAAGGAATTAGGAAAAGAAGTTATAGAGCATATTAAAAAAAGTAATGAGCAACAGGAATTAGCTCGTGCTGCCTATCTTGCCATTTGTTTAGAGATGGCTCCTTCTCTTCAAAAAAAATATCCAGAACGTTGGAGTCTGGCATTAGATGCACTTTCCGGATATTGGAGGGTCATGCAAAATATTTTTTATGATGATGAAATCCCAGGAATTCTTCCTCTTCGTAAAAAGGCTTTAGCTGCTGGTCTGAAAAAGCCTAGTGAGAAAAGGGATGTTTGGTAAAAAAATACATTGTTCGTTACAATAGTTAAATATTTCATTGTCATAGTATTTTTTATTTTTTCAGCTAAGGCGCAAGATTGCAATAAGAATAATTGGAAATCCTTTTATTCTAGCGACGGATATAACATGAAAAATTGTAATCTTGCCAATGCAAATCTCCAAGGAGCATACCTGGAAGGTGCAAGCCTAGAGGGGGCAAACTTTAGTGGAGCAAATCTCCGGAACGCAAACCTTGAAGGAGCTGATCTTACTGGAGCAAATTTTACTGGAGCTAACCTTCAAGGTTCATATCTTGATGTGGTCAACTTACTCAATGCAAATCTTCAAGGTGCTGATCTTTCTGGTGCTGATCTTCTCAGTGCTTATCTTGGGAACACTGATTTAACTGGTGTAGATCTTAGAAATACAAACCTTAAAAGGATTGTGTCGAATGGTGCTAAAGCGACGAATAGCCTATTACCCAAAGGGTGGAAGTTAATTAAAGGATATTTTGTAGGTCCAACAGCAAATCTCCAGGGTGCGGACCTTTCTGGGGGAAATCTAAAAGATACAATTCTTAAGCATGCAAACTTTTATGAAGTAAACCTTGAGGGAGCGAAATTGAAAGGAGCAAATCTCGATGGAGTAATTTCAGGATATATAAAAGGGGTTCCTGAATCGTTACCTGAAGGATGGATGCTTATAGATGGTGTTTTAATGGAAGGGGGAAGGTAAAAACATCTATTTCTTTTTATTGTTATGTATCTATGATACATTGATAACAGATGGTTACACTGGTGAGAGGTTTCTCTTGCAGAAAAGTTTTATCCAGAGGAAAATAATAGAACCATTTCTTTTTACTCTAAAGATGGGGATAGTGTAATAAAGGCCATGGATTTATATCGTTTGGAATCTATTTGGTTAGGCAGAGAACAAGAACTGGGATACTAGAGAAATCAGTAGTTCAGGATAGATAATATAAATCCTTAAAACAAGTCATTGGATAGATATTCAATTAGGAATAGAAAATCAAATAAGAATTAAAAATGAAGATTGATTTTGTTCCAAATCTAACAGGTGTATTTGGTTCTCCTGTAGCTGAAAATCCTACTGTTCTTATGATGGAAGCTGGTTATAAAGCCTTAGGTTTAGATAATTGGAAGTATCTCACATTAGAAGTTCCTTTAGAAAATTTAAAAGAGGCTATTTCTTCTCTAAGAACGTTCAACATGAAGGGGATACACCTGACAATTCCTCACAAAGTTTCTGTACTTGAATATCTTGATGAAATTAGTTCAACAGCTAAGACCATGGGTGCTGTGAATACAGTGATGAATATAGATGGGAAGCTGGTAGGTGAAAACACCGACGGTAAAGGGTTCATGGAGTCCCTTAAGAAAGATGCAAAAGTAAAGCCGGCGGGAAAGAATATTGTTATTCTTGGTGCTGGCGGTGCTGCCAGAGCTATTTGTGTTGAACTTGCTTTTGCTAATGTGGATTCTATCACCATTATTAATAGAAGCAGAAAAAGGGGAGAAGAATTGGCTCAACTACTTTCTGATTCATCTAATGTGACAGTGGATTTTCTTCCTTGGGATAATTTATTGTCCTTACCATCAGATGTAGATATTTTGGTTCAGGCAACTTCTATAGGCTTATATCCAAATAAGGAAAAACCCAGTATAAATTACGATTCTTTAAAGCCCGGAATATTAGCTTGTGATGTAATTCCTAATCCCCCCCAGACTGAATTCTTGCAGCAGGCTAATTCCGTTGGTGCTAAAACACTAGATGGGATGGGGATGTTAGTTTATCAAGGGGCTCTTGCTTTAAGAATGTGGACAGGTAAAGACGCTCCTATAAAAGAAATGAAAGAAGCATTGAGTGGTTTTTTTGCGAGAAATGGTTAGATCTATATCTTATTGAATTGAGAATTCATTAAGGAGTGAATAAATTAGACAATATCGATTATCAAATCATTCTTTTAATACAGGAAATCAGTTATTATGATTGGTAAACATTTTTCTAACTATTACAAACTCCTATTTTTATTACTATTAGTTTCATTTGCATGTAAGAAAACCCCAGAGGAGGAAGTAGACCAAGAAGCTCTATGTCTTCCTGATCCTCAATATGTTTCGTTCCA
>MDTE01136696.1_pt1 | contig 26581 bp, 23 predicted proteins | sample 811231 | NCBI WGS metagenome assembly MDTE01 (sample SAMN05326651, study PRJNA326480) | marine metagenome | isolation source: seawater | place: Indian Ocean: Red Sea | collected 2010
AATAATGAAACCGATATCTGAAAATAAAGCAGATGTTGTTATTGGTTCAAGATTTTTAGAAAAAAAATCAGATGAGATGCCAAGTTATAGAAAATTCGGCATAAAAGCAATTACGAGTGTAACAAATACATCAATTAATGAAAAATTGACTGATTCTCAAAGTGGATTTAGGGCTTATTCTAAGAAAACACTAGAGCAAATTACTCCAACAGAAGAAGGTATGGGCGTATCAACAGAGATATTAATAAAATGTAGTAAAATGGGATTAAAAATTTCAGAAGTAGCTATTACAGTGAATTACCAAGGTGATACATCTACACACGATCCAATATCACATGGAACATCTGTTATCTTAAGTACACTAAAATTCATTTCTATTCATAATCCATTAAAATTCTATGGAATACCGGGAATAATTTTTTTAGGAATTGGATTAGGGTTTATCGGATGGACAATTCAAATTTATTCCACACATCAACAAATCATTACCAATGTTTCATTAATAGGCATTGGCAGTGTTGTTTTAGGAGCAGTGTTGTTGATGACTTCGGTTATTCTATTTTCAATTGTAACGGTTGTAAAAGAAAAATGAAGGAAAAATCATTGATTAGACGAAACATATGAATGAAATAATTATTATAATTACAATAGGCATACTGATTTTTACTATAAATGAAGTAATTATTAGAAACAAAATTTTGAAAGCAAATAAAAATTTTCAATGGATGATAGTTGGAAAAGATGAAAGGCCAAATTTTTCTAAAAATGGTTTAGAGAAATTTTTTCAACACGGATATGATTCAGAATTAGGGTGGATTAGAAAACCAGAAACCGAACATGAAGAAATGGGGAAAAACGGAAAAACCATGTGGCATATAGACAAGAATGGTGCTAGAAATAATCCAATTTTAGGATATAAAGAAGGGGAAATTTCATGTTATGGTGATTCATTTACATTTGCAAGGCAAGTCAATGATAACGAGACGTGGAGTTATTTTTTATCTGAATTAGCAAAAACAAATATTCAAAATTTTGGAGTTGGCAATTATGGAATAGATCAATCATTATTACGATTAAAAAGAGAATTTAAAAAATATCCATCAAACATTGTAATTTTAGGAGTAGTTCCAGACACTATTAGTAGAATTTTGAGCGTATGGAAGCACTATTATGAATATGGAAATACATTTGGATTTAAACCAAGATTCAAAATTATAGATGGTAAATTAACATTAATAAAAAATTTCATCGATTCTAAAGAAAAATTTGTTAATTACAAAAAATTTCTTAAAGAAATTCAAAATAATGATTTTTTTTATAAAGAAAAATTTCTTAAAGAAATAATTAGATTTCCATATTCAATATCAATTTTAAAAAATCTCAGTAGAAATATAAGAATTTTACAAAAATTAAATAAAATTGAAAAAGATCAATCTAGAGGAAAAATTGTTGCTCAAAACTTCGAAGCAATGAAAATTATTATGGCAAGAAATCTAGAATGGAGAATAAAATTATTCAAAGATGAAAATGCATCTAAATTATTAAAAGGAATCGTTCAAGAATATGCAAATTTTTCTCAAAAAGAAAATTTTAAGGCAGTTTTTGTGTTTCTACCTCAAAAAGATGATATAATATTTATCAAAAATAACCATAATTTTTACAATGAATTTGTAGAAGAAATTAGAAAAATAAAACATTTAGTTGTTTTAGATATTACAAGTAAGATTTTGAAAGAAGAAAAACTAGAAGAATTATTTTCAGAAAAGACTGAATATGGGGGACACTATTCAAAATATGGAAATAAGATTATAGCAAAAATGATCTACGATGAGATGAGAACAAAAATGGATCACAATACAAATGAATTGTACAAAACTGATAAAAATGACTAATCTTTCATCAAAAATTAGCTTGAATGAAAATTTGGAAACTATTAAACGACCAAATTTTTTTTATGTTGGGCATACCAGATCAGGTACAACATCATTAAAAGAAGAATTGGACCAACATCCAGAGATTTATTTCTATTATCCAAAATCATGGAAAAAACCTAATGGTCCATTTGGATTTGAATCAAGTTTTGAAAGTGAAGAAGAGTTTCTAGAGGAGTTTAGAGGAGTATCTGAAAAAAGAATTGGTCAAAAACGAGGAGATTATCTTTCATGTCCTTGGGCAGCAGAAAAAATTAAGAAATTTTCTCCTAATGCAAAAATCATAATGACTTTGAGAAATCCAATTGATGTAATGTATTCATTACATTCCACTATGCTTTATCGAGAAACAGTAGAGAATATAATAGATTTTGAACAAGCATTAAAAATGGAAAAAGAAAGAAAAGAAAAATATGGTTATGATGTAATTCCAAAAAAATATCATCCACATATGCTTTATAGAGAAACAGTAAGATATCCTAAACAAGTAGAAAGATATTTCAAACTTTTTGGTAAAGATAATGTAAAAGTAATAATTTTTGAAGAATATATCAGAAATAAGTCATCAATTCTTCAAGAGATTTTTAAGTTTTTAGAGGTAGATGATAGTTTTGAGATTAAAAGTGTGAAAACAAACGCAGGTAGAAAATATCGAAATAGAACTCTACATTCAGCAGTTATGAATAATAAATTCGGAATTAGAGGTATATTAAGAAATATTCCTGGCATAGCAAATGCATATAGAAAAATTAACAATAGTGAATCTAAACGTAATCCACTAAATCCATTATTAAAAAAATCACTTCAAGAAGATATTAGAAAAGAAGTTGATGAGTTGAGCACAATGTTAGGAAAAGATCTCAGTTTTTGGTATAAAAATTAAGAAAAAATCATAGTTAATTTTTCAGTATTTTTTTTCTCCATGAAATTATGGATAAATAAATTGCACTTCCAGACATTCCGAAAACATAGGAATATGCTATTCCAACCTCTGATGAAAATTGAAATGAAATAAAAATTCCAATTACCATGATAAAAATTGAAATAATGTGACCAATGGGAACATGAAAATTTTTCTCTTGTGCCAAAAAAGACGACATCAACATTAAAGTAATTGCTCTCGGAATTGGTGCAAAACATAAGATTGGGATAAGCAATACTGCTTCAGTGAATTCAGGTAGAAAAATTGGAAGTAATTGTGGAAGAATAATTGCTCCAGCGAGACTTACGATTACTGATGACAGTATTGTAATTCCTTTAACTTTTAATGTAGAATTTCCACGTGAATCTTCACTTAAAGTATATTTTACAACTAATGATGGTAAGATGTACATTAAACCAATAATTTGTAGTGCTAAAAAATAATTTCCAAGAAGAGATAATCCAAATAAAGGAACTGTGAGAAGCTCATCTATATGATTTCTAGTGGTAGACACTAGATTAGACAAATAATTTGAAAAAATTATTTTTCTCTTTTGTTTTATAATTTCAAAATTTGGTTTGCCTTGTTTTAGAATTTTAATTAAATGTTTCATAAAAATAAAATTGGATAATGCAAATCCAATTAAAATGCCCTCAAAACCAATAGTAAAGAATAGTACTAATGATAATGAAACAAATAGTAATTTTTGTAAAATGTAAATTTTACTGTGTTTGGAAAATAATTTTTTTCCAAGTAACTCTACTAAATACAGATTAATTATACTAGTGGATATAACTAATAATGATAAACCAATATCATCAAACATAAAAAATAGAATAATTGCTCCAGCGAGACTAGTAATTATAGAAATAAAGTATAGAGATGATTCAATTTTTAATCCTTTGGAAACATACACTTGCATCGTGAAAGGACCACCAAAGCTTGCAGCTACTGAAGTAATGCCCATGATAGCTAGAAAATAACTTAGTTGACCATAATTTTCAGTTCCTAAAATTCCAGCTAGAAATAGCCAAAAAACTGATGTAATTGCACCACCAATTACATTTCCGGCACCAATAGTTAAAATTCCAGAAAATGCTTTATTATTTTTTAATCCATCCCCAAACAATTAATCACCAAAAAAAAAATTGTCTTCTAGGATTTAACTCAAATGACTGAATCATCAATATCAGAGTCTTCTAAGGAACCTTTTGTACAAAAAATATTGATATCTTCTAATTTAGAATTGGGATATTTTTTCATCAAGTCATCAATAGTTACTAGATTTATTTTATTATTAGCACCATCAATTTCAAAAATACTATAACCGTTATCAGTTAATAATTTCAGATGACTATCTGGTTCAAATCCATGAGTTCTAATTGCATTTGGCCACCATTCTTGTTGAATTTTCATATTATCATTTTTTTCAAGTAATGATTTCATTCCTTTAATCACACGCGGTTCAGCTCCTGAAATATCCATTTTTAGAAAATTAATTTTATCTTTAAAATTAGTAAAATAGTCATCTAAAGTTATTGATTCAATTTCAACAGTATTCTTGATTGTTGACGAATCAATAAAATTTTCAGGTTTGAATAAAAAATTTTCAGTACTAGTACGACCAGTCATGTATAAAGTAAGTTTACCATTTTTATCAGAAATTGCTTTATTATGACATACAACATTTTTGTATCCATTAACATCAACATTTTTTTTTAAGATTTCAAAATTTGTTGGGGAAGCTTCAAATGCAAAAACTTTTCCTTCAGGACCAACAAGTTTTGCAAATAATACAGTATAATATCCAATATGAGCACCAATATCTATTACAACATCGCCTTTCTTTATCTCATTTTTTACTAAATTAATTATAGTTTTTTCATGAGGAATGCCAGAAGATAATAATAAAGAATCATTTTCATCAAGAAAAATTTTGTTACCATCAATTTCAACAAATTCAGGATGCAAATTACTATTCATATAACGAGATGTTTTTCTAACTATTCCGTATTTTGACATATTTGAACCAACGAATAATTTTACGATTCTTGTATAAATTGAAAAAAGTATTCCTTTCATAATATTTTGAAATATTGCTTATATAATAAGAACGTTCTACGATTTTCAATATTGTGATAAATTATAAATAAAATTTATAATCTAATTTTTAATTATTTGAATGTGAAGCAAAAAAATATTTTTATTATTATTTTAGATTCAATTAGAGCCGACAAATTTTTTGGTGAAAATAGTGCATCAAAAATACCCAATATAGAAAGATTAATCGAAAATGGAATATATTTTGAAAATACCACATCACCGTCAGATGGTACTCTATTAGGATGGGCCGGAATATTCACAGGTCATTACCCATTTAGAACAGGAATTAGTTTGGGCGGTTTTTCTAAAATAAATAAGAATATTCCAACATTGTTTGACTTGTTAAAAAAAGAGGAATATAATTTCTATGGACATTTACCAGAAGTGGCTTCTAAAATTGGTTTATTTCCTAAATTTGAAAACAAAAATATTTTTTTTAATAAATACACAAATTTTGAAGATGGATTAGGTGAAGAAATTATTTCTGAATTTTCAGATCTTAAATCTCCATGGTGTTATATTTTACATTCATACGATATGCATTTCCCAATCAAATTAGCAGAAAAATTTGATCAAGAAAAATATGGAAAAACAAAGTATGAACGTGTAATGGCATCAATAGATTATTGGCTTGGAAAAATTTTAGATTCTGTAAATCTAGATGAAACATTACTAATAATTACATCTGATCATGGAACTCATATCAATGAATTATTAATTGATGATGAATCACTTGATATTGAAAAAGATCAAATGTTAAATTCGGTTGCACCTAAAATTGGAAAAATTATTCCTGATAAATTATTACCATTAAAAAGTAAAGTATTTTTTACATTAGAAAAAAAGAGAAAAAAACAAAAAGAAAAAAATATTTCAAATTTAAATTTAAAACCACACCAAGTTAGACAAGTGATGTTTCAGAGGGGAGATCTTGATAAGTTTCTATATGATGAAAATGTTCATGTGCCACTACTTATTGTGGATTCAAAATTGCCTAAAAATACAAGAGTTAGAACGTTAGCAAGATCTGTTGACATATCACCAACTGTATTAGATATTATTGATTCAAAACACAAGTTAGAAAAAATTGATGGAAATACATTGATCCCAGAAATTAATGGGGATGAAGTTGATGAAAAATTTGGGTTTATAGAAAATACGCCATTAATTCAGAAAAAAGCTAACTTAGTGATCGGAATTAGAACAAAAAAATGGAAATATTTCCGAGATAGAGAAGATCCATCTCAACGTGTGTATTTATTTAATTTAGAAATAGATGGGTTTGAAGAAAATAATATTGCAAATTCACGACCAGATATTGTGGAAAAAATGGAAAAATATATTTCAAAAATTAACTATGAAACAAGATCAGAGTCAGTAATTCCAGATAAAAAGGAATCAAAAATTATCAAGGATGAATTAAGAAAACTAGGATACGACTAAGTTGAAATTTAATTTATATTCCAACTATAAAATTTGAATTTAATTGAAACCTAACATAATTTTTATCTTATTGGATGGTGCAAGATGGGATAGAATCACAAAGTCAAATGAATTTCAGGAAGTTTGTAGAAAAGGAACTCTACTGAATAATGTTTCAACTGCGATGCCATATACGATTGGATCAATAAATGTTACATTTTCAGGTCTTTATGGAAAAGAAAATGGCATAGATGGATACTATAAAATGTTAAGACTGAAAAAAACTATAAAGAATTTTCCTGAAATTTTTCAATCACAAGGATATTTTACAGGCTGTGATGTTTTAACCGATAAAATTATTCCAGATAGAGGTTTTGATATGCATCAAGTTCATGATGAATACAATGATGACTTATTCCAAAGACATCCAGAGTTTATTAAAAAATGTCTTGAAAATGCACAAGGGAAACCATTATTTCTTTTTCTGTATTTTTCTAAAATTCATACCAATACAGTTTCAGAAGTTTTAAAAAAATATGAATGGAATGATGAAAAATTTTATCGAAATAAAGAAGAAAATTTAGAACGATATGATTTAGGATTTAAGGATGCAGGAAAATATTCAAAATTTATTATTAATGAATTGGAAAAAAATAATTTAAAAGAAAATACTATTGTGGTATTTTTTTCAGATCATGGAACAGGTGTTGGAGAGAGATTTGGGGAAAGAAATTACGGATCATTTACTTTTGAAGAAACCATAAGAACATTTTATCTATTCATAGGAAATGGAATTAAAAAAGATCGTCAATCAGATTCATTAAGAGCAACAATAGATATTTTTCCAACAATAATTAACTTATGTAATTTTGATTTGGAATTCGAAAGACCAGGAAATAGTTTTGCAAATTATTTACTTAGTAAAGAAAATAATTTAAAAGAAAAAGCATTTACATTTTCAGAAACAGGTGCCTTACATGGACCATATCCATCACCAGATATTTCAAATGTGTTTGCAATAAAAACTCCCAAACATAAGATGATGTACTCAAAAGCTCAAAACGAGTGGCAGTTTTTTGATTTAGAAAAGGATCCATTGGAAAAAAATAATATTTTTACAGGAAAGACAGATGTTGAATTGGAATTAAAAAAAGAGTTAGAAAATTGGTTTGAGCGATAATGAAAATATTATATTATATTATTTGATTTTAGGTGTTTTTCTAAACGTTTTTTGTATGATTTTATTATTTCAGAATTATTTTCATAAATATTATTCAATTCATTTGGATCAGAGTTCAAATCATAGAATTCCCATGTGTTAGGAGTTTGATTAAAGATTATTTTTTTGGAATTAAACTTATAACAAAAAACATTATGTTTTTCGGGTGAAGGCCATGGACCATAAAGACCTCCAGTTTCAGAGAAAAGCTCTCTTTCATTTTTTGTAGGATTATGCATTAGAGAAAATAAATTTTCACCATCTAAATCCAATTCGGAATTAGAGGGAATATTTGCTATATCTAGAATTGTGGGAAATATGTCAATTGTTTGACATGAATTATTTATCAATTGTTTTTCTTTTCCAGGTATTTTCATAATACAAAATACATTTATTGTATAATCATAACAAAAAACTCCATAAAATTTTTCACCTTTTTTTTCACCTAGACTTGTTCCATGATCTGCAAAGAGAATTAGAATTGTTTTATCATAAATTTTTTCTTTCTTTAATGTTTCAATTATAGTTTTTATGTAATCATCACAATACGGCAAGTAAGAATTGAATCTATCATCATTTTCTTTGGTATTTTTAAAATATTCATCATCATTTGATTCTTGATCATATTTTTGAATTACAGCATCAACTAGATGCTTGTGTGTTTCAGTATAATGTAAGAATAGAAAAAATTTTTTTTTAGATCCAAGATTTGAAATAATTTTTGAATGTCTTTCTTTGAAATTAACAGTTTTTTCATCAAAAATATTTTTTTCATCAAAACCTTGTGCCGGAACAACAGAATCATCAATAATGTCGTAACTAGTGAAATATCCATGCTTTTGTAAAAGTTCAGGAAAAGTAGTCACTCCTTTATCAAATTTGAAAATATTGTAATATCCATTTACACCATGTTTAGACGGATATAACCCAGAAAAAACAGAATGTAATGATGCAAATGTATATGGTGCAACAGTATTCATATTGGAAAAATATAATGAGTTATTTTTCAATTCTTCAAGAGTAGTACAAAGATTAATTTTGTCTTTCCTAAAACCATCGATATTAATCAAAATTATATTATAATCTTCAGAATTCAACTATTTTATTAAAAAAAAATTATTATTAAATTGATTGAATGATTATCAAGCATAAGGATTAAAAAATTTTGAAATTGTTTCATTTTCATACATTTTTTGGTATTTTAAATAATCATCGTAAGAATCTAATTCCAACCAACCATTGTTAATTGGTATGGCACGAATTTTGTATCCTTCATCTATCATACCTTGAAGTAGATCTGTCATGTATGACTTTTCAAATAAAACATCTGTTTTTAGATAATTTTTTCCATTTTTTGCATAAGATTTACACTTATTATAGAATGATTTTAAAATTTCACTTCCAGTATTTTGAAATTTCATTAATCCAATATATTGACCTTGAATTTCATCAATATTTTTTATTTTTTGGCCAATACTTTGAATATTATTTAATGAATCAATTGAAAGGCTTTCAAGATCAGATATTGGATCATCAAAACGCAAGCTCCAGTATTCTTTCCAGTTTTTATCTATAATTAATGATATATCATCATCATTTTCTATTAATTTTTCAAGTACAGATTTTTCATAAATTATATCTCCATACGAAATAATTGTTGAATCAGAAATTTTTTCGCTAGCACAAAATAATGTTTCAATCATATTAGTGGTTTCATATTTTTTATTTTCATAAAAATTAATATTTGGAAAATTAATTTGTTCATGTAAATATCCTTTCACAATTGAAATATCATTAATCTGTAAATTTTGAAAAACATCTAATTGCCAATTTAGTAAGCTTTTTCCAAATAATTTAACTAAACATTTTGGTTTATCATTTGTTAATGGTTTTAGCCTATTTCCTTGTCCAGCAGCTAAGATTATTGCATTCATTTTATATCAAATATGTCAGATATGATTTTCTCATCAAATGATTTTTGTTCACGTTCAGGATGCCACATCACTCCAATTATGGGCAATTCCCTATGAATGAATGCTTCAACAGTATCATCAGTTTTTGAAAGTGCAATTGGGTTTAAAATTTTGGCTAGAGAATTAGAAGGAATAATATTTCGATGAAAAGAATTGACTGTGATTTCTGAGGAATTAATTAACTTTGAAAATGAATCATGTTCAATCTGTACTAAATGATTGTTTCCTACATGTACATCATTATTTAAAATTTTATTATTTCCTCCAAAAAATTCATTTAAAACTTGCATTCCTCTACAGACACCTAGCAGTGGTATATTTTTTTTAATTGCAAAATTAATTAATTTTTTTTCAGTTTCATCACGAATTGGATAGTCTCCAATATTATCACCACCAGACAAGATTATTCCATCCAATTGCATTTGTTCTAAAAATGAGGTCAAATTTGACAGTGAATTTGGTATCCAAATTGGAACTGCATTAATTTTTTCAAGAAATATTGGCCAATCATGACTTAGTGAATCCCTTGTTTCTTCATAAGAATCTGCGTTTGTTATTCTAAAAGTTATTCCAATCTTTAACATTTTTTCACCACTGTTATCTGATGTATCCAAGTGATTTCAATACACGTTTTTCGTCGGCATATTTATCAGATTTTGTTTGTTCAAGAATAATTATTTGTGAATTTTGGCAATCAAGATTAATTTTTGATGCATGTTTTAGTTTTTCATATAGTAATTCCCCACATCCAATTGCAGCAGGTAATCCTAATTCTGCACATCGAATTGCCATATGTGAGGCTACGCCACCATATTTTGTTATCAGACCAGAAGGATGGTATGAAAAAATCCAATCATACCCAGGGTCAGCATTTTCAAGAAGAATTATTTTCTCTTTTAAAACTGAAAAATTATCAACTTTTTTAATGGATAAAAGTTCTGAAAATAATTTTTTTGACGTTATAAAATTGGGTTTTGAATAAGGATATGAAACAAAACTAAAATCATCAGTTGACGAAATTATTGGAGGTAAAATCATATTTTTATTTAGAGTGTGTTTTTCTTTTGATTTTTTGATTTTTTTATTCCATTTTTCTATTAAAGATTTAATTTTTAGATTTTTAGAATCTTTGATTATTGTTTTTATTTCTAAATTTGAAAGTTCATCTCTAGTAAAACCTAAATTTTTTCCTGCTTCAGCAATACATTCTAATGCATCACTAAGATTTTTGGTGAATTGAAATTTCATTTCTTCTCTTTGAACAATAGAATTTTTTACAAAATCGTAAAAATCTACTTCAGAGAAAATCAATCCAGAGTTCTTGAAAATTTTATCAATATTTTTAAATTTTATTGAATTTTTTCCTGCCTGTTTAAAATTTAAGGATTCCATATTTTGTAGAAATCTTGAATCCTTATCATAGCGTGTTGCAGTAATATCATATGTTCCAGGTCGAAGATGTCCATATTTTTCCAAGAATTGTTTTTTTGTGATTTTCTTTTTCATATAGTTCATCTGATCATTCTGAAATTGTGATAATGGAGAATTAATTGAATTCATAAATTCATCTAGAAATTTTTCAGTAAGATGACCAGATTTTACAAGATTTTTAAGGATTATTGATGCAACAAACGCAATTCTAGCCATAGTTGAAAAATATATGGTTCCTAAAAATTTACAATCTTTGAGTAACATTTCAGAGGCATTAAAAAGATCATTATGTTTACGAGAAGATGTATTTAATTCATTTAGAATTTTTAATCTATTTTTTTTCATTTGGTTAATTGAATTGTTACATTCGTCTGAAATATTATAAAAATTATTAATTAATTTATTGGTAAATTCAAGTAGATTTTGTTTTAGAGTTTTTATTTCTGAATTTGTGAAGCCATATGATTTCAATTCATTCAATCGTTCTTGAAAAAATGGTTCGTAACAAGTAAATAAAATTTCAAATTCAATTTTATCATGAAGATAAGGATTTTTTTCTAATTTTTTAAAATAAAATTTTATTAATTTATTTTTTAATGTTTTATTGATATTTTCTGGGATTAAAGAATTAAAGCTTGCACGAATATCTACAAATGGTTTATTCCCAAATCTAATCATTAGATTACTATTTGTTTTTTGATAACCAATAATTTCTCTTCCTTTTTGCCACGAGTAATCCATTATAAGGAAATCATACAATGAATAATCAAGAATATTTGTATCATGGCCAATTATTTCTGCAGGATTCCAATCAGCCATATCTGAAAAAATTGTATATTTTCCAAAAAGAGTTTTTTCACTATTTTTTTTATTAAATTGTTTTTTAGAAGATTCAATTAATTTTTCAATTTTGGAGTCTTTCACAAGATTTTTTGAGTTAATTGTAGTAATTGGTCTAACTTGAAAAATTACTATTTCATTGGATTTTGTAATTCCAAATTCAATATCAAGTAATGAATTATTTACAACTTGTTCAATCTCCTTAATTGAATTAAGTAAAGAGTTCCAAGCTTTTTGTGATTTATTTAATTTGGAATTTCTAAAAATTTTAATTGTATTGTTTATAATGCCTTTTGTCACACCATCAGTAGCACCAGTTGTTTCATAGTTTATAATATAATATGGAGAACCGATATCAGGAGTTTTAGTAAATATCACGCCACTAATTTTAATATTTTTTGTTTGTGTTTGAATTAGAATTTGATTTTTTCTATTGAAATTTTTTTTAATTTTATATGAATTAATTACAGAATTAATACAAGATCTTACTTTTGATTTTGATTTTGGATTAATATCTAATATTGATAAATAATTTCCTGCTTGAGATTTTTCTATTGAATCTTCACCTATTGCAGAGCTTCGAATAATAATATTGCTGGAAAAAATTTTTGTAATATTTTGTAATATTGAGTTTTCATCATTAATCCATTGATCTACGGTAAAATCTAAAATATTTTCAATTTTTGATTTTTTTAATTGTTTTTTAAGTAGTTTTAATGTCAGAGATTTGGATTGGAAAAAATTTGATTCTCCAAGTGTATTTTTTTTACCAGTCATAGTATTCTTCAAAAAGTAGTCTTCTAAAACATTACTAAGAATTAGATGTATCCTAATTTTTTTAATGTTTTTTCAACTTTTGCTTTTTCTTCTTCATTAAAATCATGTTCTTTTATGTTAAAATTCCTTAATTTGTTTAAAGATTTATTCATATTTTCTACTAGTTCGGGTCTTTCTGATGAGATGTTTTTTTCTTCCAATGGATCATTAACTAGATCATATAATTCTACAATATTTTTTTCTTCATCTAAATTTCTAATGTATTTATAATGTGAATTTCTGATTCCTATGAATTTTGACGCCGATTGAGTTACAGATGGCGGACTTTCTATTAATGCAAAAGAATCATTTTCAAGTTTACCATTCATATCTGAAAACAAACTTTTTCCATCAATTTTTCCAGGTAAAGGTAATTCAAGAATTTCAAGAATTGTAGGAAAAATATCAACCTGTCGTACTAAATTTTTAACAAAATTTTGTTTAGGTATTCCAGGACCAGTGAATAATAGAGGTACTCTAAGAAAATCATCAAATAATTTGTGTCCAATTGACATTCTAGTAGTTGTTAAAATTCTTTTTTCATATTCTGAAAGCTGTTTTTGATCTAAATTTGTAGATTTTATTTTTTCTCTTGATTTACGAATTACTGAACCAACTTTTTGTTTTAGCGGATAAAGATTTTTTGGAACTTTATTTCCCAATTTCCAAAGTGTTTTATCAGTTGTGGAGGATTCTAAACTGATTATACCGTCTTTTGTTTCAACTACAGGAATTATTTCTCCATGATCCGACGTAATAATGATTATTGTATTTTCTTTATCAATGTATTCAAGCAATCTAGAAAACCATTCATCTATAGAGGAAACCATTCTTTCATATTGACTAATACCAAATTTTTTATCATTAAATGATGAAGGAACTATTACAGGAGTATGAAGATCAAATAAATGAATATAGAAGAACCAAGGTCCTTGTAATATGTTGTTTTTAAATTTATTAATTATTTCATCACCAAGACCAGCAAATAAACTAAAATAATTATCATAAGTGATATCAGGATTTTTAAAATCACAAACCAAACCAAAGTCAGAAGCAATTTCAGGTGCAGTGGCATAAGTAGTATACCCATTCTCATTCAAAATTTTTGCAATGTTATTAGAATTAGATGGATATTTTTTGTAGTCAGTACCACCTAGTCCTAACTTAAATGGATATATTCCGGTAAGCAAACTACTAACAGCTAAAATTGTTGATGCTGCAGAAGAAATAGTCTGATCAAAATATGTGCCATCTTGTATCAATTTATCAAAAGTTGGAGTAATTGAAGTTTTTTTTGTTCCAAAAAATTTATCAAATCTCAAAGAATCAACTACAATTAGTAAAATATTTGGTTTTTCCACAAAAATTATTTTGGATTTAAGTATCTAAACCTTATCTCAAAATTATTCATTTTTTAAAATTCTCACTAGATTAATTCTTATCAATAATCAGATAAATCCAAATACTACTGTAAGTCGAATAAACATAATGGATGATTCGCAATTATTATCAATGTTTAATGGGAAAAATGTTTTGATCACAGGAGGAACAGGGTCTCTTGGTCAGGCATTAACATCTAAACTTTTGAAATCCAAAGTAAATCAAATTCGAATTTTTAGTAGAAATGAATTAAAACAAATTGAAATGGAAGAAAAATTTCATGATAGTAGATTAAGATTTTTTATTGGAGATGTGAGAGATCTGGCACGATTGGAATTAGCATTTGAAGATGTGGATTATGTTTTCCATGCTGCAGCATTAAAACATGTACCAAAAGTGGAATACAATCCATTTGAATCTATAAAAACAAACATTATTGGATCTGAGAATGTCATAGATGCATCAATTAAAAATAATGTGAAAAAAGCAATATGTATTGGAACCGACAAAGCTGTGTCACCTCTAAACACCTATGGTGCAACAAAATTACTTATGGAAAAATTGTTTGTTTCTGCAAATAATTATTTAAATGAAGATAGACATCCTACAAAATTTATTGCTGTCAGATATGGAAATGTTTTAGGAAGCAGTGGTTCTGTAGTTCCAAAATTTATTGAACTAATAAAAAAGAATAAGAAGATCACAATTACGAGTCCAGAAATGACTAGATTTAGTATTACAATGGATGAAGCATTAAATTTTATTTTGAATGCATTATATCATGGAAAAGGTTCAGAGATTTTTGTTCCTAAAATCAGGGCATACAAAATCAATGAATTAAGAGATGCCCTCTTTGAATTATTAGAAAATACAGGAGAAGAAACAACAGGCATTAGAACTGGAGAAAAACTTAATGAGGTTTTGATTAACGAATATGAAATGCCGTATTCATGGGAGATTGATGAAATGTATATGATTCTAAATCCATCATTAAGTGAAAAATCTGTTGAAGAATTATCAAAAATTTACCAAAATATTAAAAAAATGAAGCAGATAGAGAATTATTCTTCTAACAATGTAGAAACAATTCCTAAAGATGAATTGATAAAAATAATTCCTAATGCAGGATTACTGTAATAATTACTTAGAACCTTTTTCCAATTTGAAAGTTTTTTGTAATAGAGAAAAACCTAGATTTTTATAAAATTTAATTAATTTTGTGTTTCTTGGACTGATATTTACAAAATATTGATTCAGAGGATTTTTTTTCATGAACAATTTTATGACAGAATTTGCAATTTTTACATCATCATATTCTTTTTTTAGAAATAATCCTATTTCATTTTGATAAGAAAGATAAATAGAGCCTATCGAATTATTTGACATTTTAATAACATACCATTTTTTATAAGGTTTTGATGAAATGAATTTGATATGACTTTGAATCGATGGCATTTTTTTATGGGAAATATTTGAAATAGGGTTTCTTTCCTCCAACAAATCATATAGAAAATCATAATCTAGTTTTGAAACTTGCTTTAAACGAATAGTTTTCAAATTATACTTCATAAGTTATATACAAAATTGAAAATTTGTTGTTAAATATTTCTATTGAGAGAATTTATTCACATATTTGATTATTTTATCTATATTTTGCTGTGTAAGGTTTGGATGAATTGGTATAGAGACAATATTTTTTCCAGCATCATTAGTGATAGGTAAATCAAATTTAGAAGTATACATTGACATTGTGTGTATAGGCCTATAATGTATTCCAGTTTCAATTCCAAATTCTTCCATTTTTTTCATAAATTGATCTCTATTTTTTACAAGAATCCAATACAAATGATATGAACAGTCATCGTTGAAGGGTATTTTATTTTCAAGGTTAATCTCGTTTTCATATCTTTTTGCAATTTTTTTTCTAATCAAATTCATTTTATCAAGTTTTTTTAGTTGAGAAATTCCTATGGCTGCAGAAAATTCATTCATATAATAATTCCAACCCATCTCCTCAACATCATATGTGTAGCCTTTTCGATTGGTAATACCACACCACCTTCTAGCAAATAATTTCTTTTTTAGATCAGAATGACTCTTTCCATTTAGAGAAATTAATCCACCAGTAGGCATTGCTAAATTTTTGACAGGGTGAAAACTGAAACAAACGGCAGAACCATGTGAACCAATTTTTTTCTTATTATATGTTGAACCAGACGCATGTGCAGCATCTTCAACAAAAGTAATTTTATATGAATTACAAATTTTTTGTATTTCTTTTAGATTACATGGCATTCCTGCAAAATGAACAGGTAAAATTAATTTTGTTTTAGAAGAAATTTTTTCTTTAATTTCATTATGATCGATGCATAAAGTTTTTGGATCTACATCAACAAAAATTGGTTTTCCACCATTAAGAACAACAGCATGAGCAGTCGATACAAAAGACAGAGAAGGTAAAATTACTTCCTTTCCTTTAATATCAAATAATGATAATGCAAGATTCAGAGCAGAAGTGCCATTATTAACTGCAATACAGCTCTTTGATTTAATATAATTGTGAAATGACGTCTCAAATTTTTTAACATTGCCTACACCACTACCAGAAGCCCAAAAATGACTATCTAATGTTTTAACAATTATGTTCTTTTCAGAATCATCAACATGCGGATCAAATAACTTAATTTTTTGTTTCATTTTTCTTGTTTTTTGAATTTAGAAAATCAATGTCTTCTTTTTTTGATTTTTCATATCCTTCATAGTAATCTATGTCTTTATTGATATTAATTAAACTAGGATCAGCATTAAATTGTTCCAAAATATCTTCCAATACGATTGGACGTTTTTTTATTCTTGACATTAAGATTTTGACTAATTCCAAATCTTCAATTCTATCAACTGCATATCGAAATTTTGAAATATTTTTTTCATTTTCATAATTAAAAATTTTAAATTTATTCTTATTATTGTAAAAATATGGAGTAACGTGTTCTCGTTCAGAGGGCAATTTTGCATTATTCCACGCATTCTCTAATGCAGAAAAAGAGAAAATTTCAACTTCAGTGCCTGAAGGAAATGTGGGAGGTAAAAAAGTGGTTACATAATCAAATGAATTTGAATCGAAAAAATTAATGACTTTATCTACCAAAAAAGGATCAATTAGTGGTTTATCAGCAGGAATTCTAATTATCGTGGAAAATGAAAATTTTTTTGCACACTGATAATATCGATCTAGTACATCTAATTCATCACCTCTAAAACAATCAATAGTTTTATTTTTTAAAAATTCAGAAATAGTATCATCTTCTTTTGAATCACTAGTAGCTATAACAAACTTCTCTGTTAATTTAGAAAATTCTATTTGAGATATAACAGAATTCAATAAAGGATTATTTCCCTCCACATTCATCATGACTTTTCCAGGTAGTCGTTGTGATTTCATTCGAGCTTGTATTATACATCCAATCATTTTTACATTCTATTTATGAAATTCATCCCAATAGGAATTTTCCCAATTATTATTTTTTTTATACCACATTTTTCCCCTAAATTTTTCAATAGTTTTCCAAAACTCTTCAGGAGTAATGTTAAGATAATCACAAAATGATTGAATGTATTTTTCAGAACATTTGCCATCAAATTTTTTTACCAATTCAATCCCTTCATTTCGAGAAATTCTATCAGTTCGAATATCATAACAAACTTGATCCATGCATTGACCAAATCCAAATTTAATGAATTTTAACATTTGATTTACAGGATTGAAATCAGAATCTAATGCAGTATAAGCATGATAGGAACCAATTTCATTTGGATCTAAAGTATTTTTTACAGATAATCCATATTTCTTTGAAAAATTGGCATTTACAAATGGGTCCCAATCCTGAATGAAATAGTTTAGCCATATAGCAATAGTTCCTTGTTGTTCAAGTTTTTTACGATCATAATGAAATAGAAAAAGATCTTCTTCCGTAATTCCATTAGATTCTAGATATTCCCTCCATCCAAGAGATAAGGTTTGCATTTCTTCAGCTTTCAATGCATTTGAATCAGTACCAACTCCTGTTAACCTCGTACCTAAAACTAAACCAGGATTTTCTCCTTGAATTATTAAAGGAATATGAAATTTTTCGGCCATAATATACGTAGAAGCAAATAAACAAAATTCCGTTATTTTAATTGGATTAAGATGTTTGTAGAAATCAAATATCATGAGTTTTTTCAAAATTACTGGATTTGGTCTGATTGTAAAAACATCAAATCCTAAACTTTTTAAATTTTCAATATTTTTTTTTCCAATTTCAGTAATGTTTGGAGGTTCACAATTTACTAATAAACATCTAAGACCTAATTCATCTCGTGCAATAATTGCTTGTCTTGTACTATCTTTTCCACCACTTACACCAATGCAACAATCGTAATTACTAGAAGAATTATTAGATTTGACATTTTTTGCTAATTCTAATAATTCATTATATCTTAAATTCCAATCAATTTGGGTTTTTTCATTTTCCCAAACACATGCACCACATATTCCATCATCATTAAAATATAATCCAGGTCTAGAGTCGGGTTGAATACACTTTTTGCAAATTTTCATAGTTATTTTGTAATTTGTATGTATTTCAGTTTATGGATTAATTAGTTAGTATAAATCAACATATCATGATAAATTATCTTTACTATTAATTTTGAAATTAAATCTTATTAGTATTCAGATTAACAAATTTCAATGATAAAACTTTGTTTTTTAAAAAAAATAGATGAGAAATATCTTGATAAAATTGATGAAGAATCAATTATTTTTCCTTTAGATTATGAATCATTAGATATTCTAGAAAAAAGAAAAATAAATTATGAGATTATAGATAGATATCTGACAGATGAAGATAGGAAAAAATTATTTTTAGAGTGCAGAAAAAATTGGGAACAATTATCAAAAAAAACAGATGATAAATTAAAAATAGAAAATATCAATATATTTAGAATAATAGATCGTAACGAGATTCTTGAATATCTCATGGAAACATATTCAGAAATAATTTTAATAAAAAAAGTTATTCAAGATTATCATCCAAATGAAATTCTAGCACCAAAAAAAATTATTGATTCAATTAAAGAACTAGAAAATGGAATTAAATTAACAGAAATATATGATGATAAAGAACATGAACTAAGTTTTGATTATGTAAACATACGTAAAAAAATTGGAATAATAGAAATTAATTCAAAAATATCAAGAAAGAAATTCAAGAGTATAAAAAAAATTTTAGGTTCATTTAACAAAATTTTAATTGGGAAAAATCAATTCGATGATAGAAAAAAAATACTGCTACTTGAATTTGATCCTGAATTATATGAGAATTTATTAAAACAAATTAATCAAAGTGGGCATACACCAATACTGCTAAATTTTCGAAAGCCAGCAATATCATCTAATAACTCGTTGAATATTATTAAAAAAACAAATTCCTTAGTATTTTCAAATGATATGCTACAAATCGATGAAAAGTTGTTGTCAAAAAAAATTGAAGAAAAATCTATGGAAATAATACAATATATTGAAAATAATGAAAAATTTTGTGAATTCGATTTTTTCGATGTAGATCATTCAAAAGTGATTAAAAAACAAGTTATCAAAATTTTGAAAGAACGATTAGAAGAATACTTTTGGCAAATTGAATGTTGTAAATTTTTAGACAAACAAAATGATGTAATTGCAGGACTGTCATTAAATTTATCAGGAGAAACAGAAGTAATTTTTTCTAAAATTAAAAAAAATACAGAATTAATTCTTTTACAACATGGTTTTTCAAATTATTATGATTTTAACCAATATTCGGATACTTTAGATGATTATGATTTGATAGAAGACAAGATTGCGGTGTGGGGAACCCCAGTCAAAGATTATTTGGTAAAAAATGGAATTTGTCGCAATGAAAATATTATAATTTCAGGGTCTCCAAGACATGAAAATTATATTCCTAATGAAAAAAAATCTTCAAGAAAAAAAACTATAGTGATTACACCTAGACCATTAATCAAGCATGTTGAAGGAATAAAATTAGAATTACAATCAAGATATGAATTAATTTTGAAACAATTAATTCTTTTATTTAAAAAAAGAAATGATATAGAAATAATTTTCAAATTACACCCACAACAAAATTTTCATAATGATATTATCAAATCAACAATAACTAAATTTGATCCTAAAATTCAAATTTTACAAGATGAATCAATTAATCAAGTACTAAAAAATGCAGATTTCCTAATTAATATTTCACCAGATAACCTAGATGCATCAACTGTTGTTTTTGAATCAATGTTACAAGAAATACCAATATTTAATATCAAACTTCAAAAAAACTCCTGGATTTATGATTTTGAAACAATGAATGCAGTGAAAAGTTTTGATTATGATTCAAATTTTCAAGATGAAATTTTGGAGATTATCAATAATTTAGAATTTCAGAATTTACAAATTAATAATATTAAAAAATTTTTAGAGTTTTATCTTTATGATAAAAAATTCGCTTCAAGGAATTTAATAAATTTCATTAGTAAAAACTAAGAAGTTTTTATTTCCACTTGTTCCAATCGTAATCATCGAAGGTTACATTTTTCATTTCATCGTCATTTGGAGTCCAAGCTGGATTTGCTAGTGTCAGAATTGTGGATACTTCATTTGTAGGATTAATGTGTGCGGAGATAAAATTTTTTGGGACTTGTATCAAAACAGGTTTTTTTTCACTAGATTCTATTTCAAGATATTTTCCTTTTTCATCTTTTGCTACAAAGATAACTTTTCCACGAATACAAACAAAATAACTATCTCTTTTAGTATGAAGATGAGGACCCTTAATTTCGCCAGGATTCACGGATGAAACATAGACCATTTTTGGCTCTACTTCTAAAATTTTATCCCAATCTCTCCAAATTACTGTTAATGAACCATTCACATGCCCATCTGATATGTCCTTAGTTTGATGTGTTTCAAGTTCTATGTGACGAATTGTGTCATTATTCATTTTTTTTATTTCATGAAAAGTATTACTTAAACATTGAAAAGAGTTTATCAACAAACAATAAAAATTATCAAAGAAACTAGAAAATGATGTATAAGAACATGAATTTGGGAAAGGACACAAAAATTGACCCGACGTGTATTTTTGACAAAATCACAGAAAATAGTCAAATTGGAAGATTCAATTTTGGAGATTATTGTTCAATTCAGGAAAACTGTAGATTTTATTTTTCTGATTCAGAATTTAAGATGGGCGATTATGGAACAATTCATAATAATACATTTCTAACTGGTTACAAAAATTGTAAATTTGGTCATAATTGTTGGATAGGTCAAAATTCAATTGTTAATGCAACTGACGAGTTAATCGTAGGAAACAATTGTGGTATAGGTGCATTTTCAAAAATTTGGACACATGCAGCATGGGGAGAACTTCTTTTAGGGAGTAGAATAGCAGTAGGATTACCAGATTTTCCATCAAAATCGGGTGCAGTTACAATTGGTGATGACTTTTGGGGCATAGGTCAAATCACAATTAGCCCAGGTGTAAAAATTGGAAACAAAGTAATTGCCTTAACAAATTCATTAATAACAAAAGATGTTCCAGACAATACAATTATCGGAGGCAGCCCAGCAAAACCAATTAAGATTGATGGTGACTTTCGTGCATATCAAGATTTATCAGAAATAGAAAAATATCAAATGATGAAAGAGTTTGCAAAGCTCTTTTCCGAAAATAATAATATAAAATTCATATTTGATGATAAACTAAAGATTATTCAATTAGGAAATGAAGAAATAAAAATTCATTGTAACAAGGAATATGAAATTGATGGTAATGATTCGGCTACAATATTTAACATAATAAAAAGAACGTATAGAAAAAAACATAACCCAATGGAAAAACAATTCATGAAATTCCTACTAAGTTATAAAGCAAGATTCACCCCAGAATAAACAATATTATAGATTAAAATATTAATTAAAAAATTTAATTTTATTGAAATCATTCATTATTGCAGAAATTGCTTCTAATTGGGAAGGAGATTTAAAAATTGCAAAAGAAATTATAAAGAAATCTAAAGAAGCAGGAGCAGATGCAGTAAAATTTCAGATGTGGAGAGCTAGAGATCTATATTCAGAGAGTCATCCATTGTGGAAATTTATTAAGAAATCAGAATTAAAATTTGAAGTAGTAAAAAAATTAAAAAAGATTTGTGATAATTATAACATAGAATTTTTTTGTAGTGCATTCTATCCTGAAGCAATAGATTTTCTTGAATCAATTAAAGTTAAAAGATATAAAATTGCATCAAGAACATGTTTGTTAAAAGATCCATTTTCTCTTGAAACATTAATTAGTAAATCAAAAACAAAAAAACCTGCAATAATTAGCATGGGAATGGGCGGAGATAAAAAACGTATAAAAAGAATATTTTCGAAGAATAAACCGATTTTTTGTTACTGTATTTCAGAATATCCAACCGATTTTAAAAAGATAAAATGGAATGAGGCAGTAAAATTTGATGGTTTTTCGGATCATACACTAGGAATTACTGCACCAATAATTTTTTCAGTTTTAAAGAAACAAATGAAAACAAAAAAAATAATTATTGAAAAGCATGTGAAATTGCCTAATTCAAAAGGTCCAGATGCATCGTCATCAATAGATACAAATGAATTAAAATTAATGGTAAGCGAAATAAGAAAAATTGAAAAAATAAAACTATAATGAATTCTAAACAATAGAAAGAAGATTTTATAAGCCATAAAATTACGGTCAAATGTTGAAGTTATTAGTCACCGGCGGTCTAGGTTTCATAGGTAGTAATTTTATAAAAAAAATTTTAATTGAAAAAAAAGATATACAAATTGTAAATGTAGATGCAGAATTAGAGGGTTCAAATTTAAAAAATACAAGTGAGATTCAAGATTCTCAAAATTATGAATTTGTTAAAGGAAATATTACAAATAAAAATTTGATGGATAAAGTGATAGAAAAATGTGATGCAGTTGTTAATTTTGCTGCAGAATCATTTGTTGATAGAAGTATTTTAGATGCAAATCCATTTCTTGTATCTAACATAAGAGGTGCATATACAATTTTAGACATTATAACAAAACAAAAAAAACGAATGATCCAAATATCAACTGATGAGGTTTTTGGAAGTTTGAGTAAAGAAACTGCAACAGAAAATTCAAAATTTAATCCATCTAGTCCATATGCTGCTACAAAAGCATCTGCTGAATTGTTAGTCAACTCATATTCAATCACACATAATTCAGATGTGATTATTACACGATGCACAAATAATTATGGCCCACATCAGTTTCCAGAGAAATTGATACCGAAAATAATTCTTTTAGCCAATCAAGATAAAAAAATTCCAATTTATGGAAATGGTAAAAATATTAGAGATTGGATACATGTAGATGATCATTGTGAAGCAGTTTTTTCAGTATTAAATGATGGAAAAAAAGGTGAATCTTATAATATATCTGCTAACAATGAAATAGACAATCTTACAATTGTGAAAAAAATTTTAGAAATTATGGGCAAAAAAGAAGATCTTATTGAATTTGTGGAAGATAGACCAGGTCATGATTTTAGATATAGTATGAGTTCAAAAAAGATTTCCAAGGAATTGAATTGGAAAACAAAATATACTTTTGATAAAGGTCTAGATGATACAATAAATTGGTATTTGAATAATTTAGAGAAGTTGGATAACACATCTACAATAATTTCTGATCAGACTCCTTGGAGAAATTCTAATAATTAAATATGAGATTGAACTAAAATGAAAGGAATAATTTTACACGGAGGTCATGGTACAAGATTAAGACCATTAACCCATACAGGACCAAAACAACTTTTGCCTATTGCAAATAAGCCCATGTCAGAATATTGTGTAGAAGCTATAAGAGATTGTGGTATCACAGAAATTGCAATAATCATAGGAGGAATTGGTTCAAACAAAGTTAAAGAGTATTATGGAGATGGAACAAAATTCAATGTAAAAATATCATATATTGAACAAGATGAGCCTAAAGGTATTGCACATGCCATAAATCTATGTAAAAATTTTGTAGGTAATGAAAAATTTCTTGTTTTTTTGGGAGATAACATTATTCAAAAATCAATTTCCGATATTTCAAAAAAATTTGAGACTTCAGATGACGATGCACTTGTGCTTTTATGTGAAGTACCAAATCCTGAAAGATTTGGAATAGCAAATGTAGAGAAAAATAAAATTATCAAAATTATTGAAAAACCAAAAAATCCACCGACAAATCTAGCAGTTACTGGAATCTATTTCCTTTCAACAAAAATTTTTGATGTTTTTACTAGATTGAAACCATCATGGAGAAATGAATTAGAAATAACAGATGCATTACAAATGATGTTAGAAGAAAACAATATAGTAAATTTTGAAATGATTACTGATTACTGGAAAGATACTGGAACTCCTGAAGACATCATACATGCAAATGGTGAAATTTTAAAAAATATGAAACCATATTTTTCTGGAACAAAAGAAAATGGAGCTGAACTTTCAAGTAATACTATGATTGGAAATAATTCTAAACTTTCTAGTAGTTCAAAACTACTTGGTCCATGCATTATTGGTGAAAACTGTTCCATAGGAGAAAATTGTACAATAGGTCCAAATGTCAGTATTGGTAACAACTCCAAATTAAAAAATTGTAATATACAAAATTCCATTATCATGGAAAATTGTATTATTGATTCTAATATGAAAATCAGAAATAGTATACTTGCATCTAATTCATCTATAACAATAGATAATGAAAATGATGAAAAAGTTCTATTGTTAGGTGAAGGAACAAAAATCTCATTGTGATAAAAATGGCTTTTTCAAAAGATATACTGCAAATTAAAGATGTTCAAAATATTAAAAAATCATTAGAAGATTTCATACGTGAACAAACATTTGAAAAATTTAGAAAACGAGGTATAGTAGTTGGGATTAGCGGAGGCATTGATTCTGCAGTTGTAGCAGCACTTGCATGTAACGCAGTGGGTAAAGAAAAAGTATTGGGAATTGTTTTGCCTGAAAAAGAATCTAACACAATTAGTCAGGAATTCGCAATAAAACTATGTAAAAAATTAGAAATTGAATATATTGTTGATGATATTACAGATATACTGGTTTCAAGTTCGGTATACGAAATCAGGGAAAAGATTGTAGAAAAAAATTTTCCAGAATTTAATAATTCATGTAAGTATAGATTAATCTATACAGAGAACTTTGATAGTGATGGACTAAGTATACCGTATCTAGAAATTCAAGATTCCCAAAACCAGGTTCATAAAATCAAAATTTCACTGAATGATTATCTAACAATTACTTCCGCTACAAACATTAAACATAGAACTCGTATGAATCGATTATACTATTATGCAGAAAAAAATAATTTCTTAGTTTGTGGAACAACAAACAAAGCAGAATTTCAATTAGGATATTTTGTAAAATATGGTGATGGAGGAGTAGATATAGAACCTCTAGCAAATATATTCAAAACACAAGTATATCAATTAGCAAAATCACTCAATATTCCAAATGAGATAATGGAAAGAAAGGCATCACCAGATACATGGAGCTTTGATGTTAGTGATGAAGAATTTTTCTTTAGTTTAACTTATGAAATTATTGATCTCATGATATATGCAAAAGAGAAATCTATTCCGATTAATGAGATATGTTCTATACTTGAACTTGATGAGAACAAAGTAAAAAGAATATTAAAATCTCAAGAACGCAAATGGAATTCAAGTAAAGCATTAAGAACTTTTCCACCAAGTTTTGATAATAAGGATGTACAATAGGAATTTTTAGAATTGAATGAGTCTACAGAACCATTGGTAAGTATTGTTATCCTAAATTATAATGCAGGAGAATTTCTTGATGATTGTATTAGCTCAATATACAAAACTGAAAAAGCTAATTTTGAAATAATCCTAGTCGATAATGCATCTGCTGATAAATCATACAGAGAATGTGCAAAAAAATTTCCTGGCATTAGATTAATAGAAAATGAAAAAAATCTTGGATATTGTGAAGGAAATAATGTTGGAATGATAGCCTCAAAAGGGGACTATATTGTTGTGTTAAATCCAGATACAGTTGTGAAACCTACTTGGTTATATGAGCTAATTTGTGCATACAGAGAAAATGGAGAAGGCATCTATCAACCAAAAATACTTGCAACAACTGATCATGATATGCTTTTAAGTTCAGGACAATTTATTCAGCTTTTTGGGTTTGGTTATTCACGTGGAAAAGGAGAAAAACATGTTCAAAAAAGTAATGCTGTTGAAAAAATAAGCTATGCTTCTGGAACTTGTCTTTTTGCATCTAAAACAATTCTAGAAAGACTCGACTATTTTGATCCTTTTCTATTTGCATATCATGACGATCTTGATCTTTGTTGGAGAGCTGCCATGTTTGGAATTAATTCATTCTATGTTCCAACATCAGTAATCTTTCACCC
>MDTE01032015.1_pt1 | contig 26574 bp, 21 predicted proteins | sample 811231 | NCBI WGS metagenome assembly MDTE01 (sample SAMN05326651, study PRJNA326480) | marine metagenome | isolation source: seawater | place: Indian Ocean: Red Sea | collected 2010
CATCACATCACATCCGTCACTCGCGGACGCGATGGAGAGCGAACGAGTCGTCGAGTCGTCCTCGTCGACGAAAATCATCGCTCGCGCCTCCTCGTCGTCGCGCGCGTCGACGTCGACGACGGGCGTCGATCGTCGCGCGGAGACGGTGACGTTTCGAGCGACGTCTCGACGAGGCGGCGGCGAGGAGGAGGAGGACGAGGACGAGGACGAGGACGTCGTCGTCACGGTGCGACAAAACCGAGGGGCGATCGCGGTCGATCCCACGGCTCGGTGGGTGTGGGACTCGTGCCCGCTCGTGTGCGAGTACCTCTGCGACGAAGAGAACGTCGACGGACTGGTGAGAGGACGACGCGTCGTCGAGCTCGGCGCCGGGACGGGCATGCCGGGATTGGTGTGCTCAAAATTAGGTGCCGCGAGCGTCACGCTCACGGATCTGCCGAGTGAATTAGCGCTGTTGGAGGAGAACGTAAAGTTGAACGCGCGTCCGGGAGATTCGCCGGTGTGCGTGCGGGCGTGCGCGTGGGGTGAACTCGACGACGAGACGCGGACGTACGACACGGTGGTCGTCTCCGACGTGCTGTATCATCAACCGGTGCGAGTGCTCGAGGCGTTGGCGAACACCCTGCGCGCACTCGTGGACCCAGATAATGGTATCGTCGTCTTCGCGTACCATTTTCGCGAAAATCTCATGCACGATTCGCAGTTTTTTGAGTTCATCGATCGCGCGTTCGACGAGCGCGCGCGCGTCTCCTTTGAAGACGCGCCAAACGTGTGGTTATACGAGTGGACGCTCAAGAAGCGTTGAGACGGATTCGGTCGCTCTCGAGTCGTAGATATAGATCGAATTGAGTAGTGGTGAAAGTGTCGTACGCCATCGACGAACGCGATGGACGGACGTCGCGCGCGCGTACGCGTCCGAGGCGTCGCGCTCCTCCTTCGCCGCCTCAACCCCAAAGCTATCCACACACCGCCCACGAGGGACGCGAGACGCGCGCGCGCGCGCCGCATCGTGGTGCCACCGCGCGCTCGAACGTCGACACCGATCGCACGCATCGTCTCGCATCGTCGCGAACCGCTCGATCGTCGTCTCGGTCGCGCGCGAGGGTGCGACACGACGCGGGACCGATGGCGTCCTTTTCGCGCCGGAACGACGAACCGACGCGACGGGCGCCGAACGCGACGTCGCGACCGGTGGCCGAGGGCGAGCGCGAGTACGGGCGCATCGTGACGCTCAAGGAGTCGTTCGGGTTCATTCGATGCGGCGCGCGATTGGAGATTGGCGGAGGCGCTCGATCGAGGGGCGGGCCGCCTCGCGAAGCGCAGGTCTTCTTTCACGCGAGCGAGTTTCACCGCGAGCTGCCGAATCGCGACAAGCCGGCGCTCGATCCGGGCGATTTGGTCAAGTTTATCGTCGCTCCGAGCCCCAAGGGAGACGGTCAGATGAACGCATTCGACGTGCAAAAGTGCGACGCGTCCGAGCTGCAGGTGAGAGTGGAACGCGAAGGCGTCTTGGGCGTGGTGTCTCGAACGTTGCGCGGGAAGATGAAGAGAGACGCGTACGGAGGTAAGATCAAGTACGATGGAACGAACGTTGCCGAGGATACGGACGCCGCGCCGGAGACGGACGCGAAAGAGTCGGATGAAGGCTCAGCGAACGCGCCGGATGAGAGCGACGTCGACGTCGACTCCATGAAGGACGAGCTCGATTTCTCTGGAGCCGATCTCGCCGACGCGTGTCGTCTGTCCAAGCTCAAGCAAGGCACAAAGGTGAAGTTTACCCTTTCGTTCGATCCGTACTCTCGCGCGATGCGCGCGACGGATGTGTGCGAGGCGTTCCCGCAGGCGAAGGAGCAAGGAGATAGAACTGGAGTGGATGGCGACGATTGGAATAGAGAAAAGGTTGCCGTGGAGGAAGAGTTTGGGGTGATTAGCGTTATCAAATCTGGATACGGTTTCATCAAGTGCTGCTCGCGAGCGAAAGATTTGTTCTTTCATTTTAGTGAATTGAACGAAGACGCGAGCACCGCGCGAACGGGGCAAGAGGTGCAGTTTCGCGTCATCACAGAGCCGAGAACGGGCAAGGTTGTCGCGAGTGGCGTCCGCTTTGCGCCCAAAGGAAGCGCAGTCTTTGAAACCATCGATGAGAGGCCTGTTCGTGGAATCTGCAGAGCGAAACTTCTTTTCTCGACCAAGGGATTCCCGTCGAGAGACGGAGAACGCTCCGTGCCAAAGGGCATGGTCGAAGAAACGACGGGTCGTGACGAACGCAAGCAATACGGGTTCGATCGACACGGGCTCCTCGACGCGAGACAAAATCCGCGCGAAGGAGAGCTGGTTCAATTCTGCGTTCGAACGGATAAGCGAACGCAGGTGGAGTCGGCGTGTAAAGTGCAGATTATGCGTTTCACGGGTAAGGTGACGTCCATCAAAAGCGACGGACTGTACGGCTTCGTGGAGCACGTCGATCAAGGTACGGGGGAGAGCGGCAAGGCGTTCGTACACGGCGCGGAGATCGAGGGTCAATCGAGGCTGAACGTCGGCGATGAACTCGAGTACTCGCTTCAAGTCGGTCGAAAGGATGAAGAGTTTGCGGCGAAACGAGTCAAGGTTGTGGTGGCCGCGCCCGTCGATCCCAACGCGCCCGTGAGTCGACCCGAGTCTCCGCGCATGAATCGCGATAATCAATTCTCCGGTTCGCAGTTCAAAATTACGAAAGGTCCAGACGGTACGCGAGGATTCTCCATGGGTCGCGGCAACGGCCTCGCCGAGAAGGCGGCGGCAATGTTGTCCACGTTGACGACGAGCGCCGAAGCCTTCGTGCCGCTCGGCCCGTCAAACACGAGTTCGAAAGCGTCTCTGGTCGACGCAGACGCGGTAGAAATAGATGAGCGCGCCGTTCAGGACGCGTAGAAACTAACGAATAGAATCCTCACGTTCCCGTTGATTTGATAAAATTGGTATTTATTTACAACAAGAATAGCGGCGCGGCGATTTACATTCACACAAACTCCCAATCGCTGAATTCATCATCGCGCTCCGGAACGGGTCGAACGCTCTGTTCTTCGACGGTTGGCACCGTCGGGGTCCGAACGAGAAGTATGGGAGCGGCTACGTTCGCCTCGGCGAGCGCTCTCGTTCGAGCAAATAAATCGTCGACGTCGTCAGAGTTTCGACAGTAAAATCCAAGAGCGAGAGTCGGGTCGAGGTGTTCGCCGCGCACGTGCAGAGGCGTGGAGCAGTAATAACTTTCGACGTCCATCGTCCCTTCGTCGTACGAGGACGCAGGCTGCACGACGTGAGGATCCAGGTAGAAGAAGACGTCGTCCGAGTATCCGACGAGATAGAGCGAGGCGTTCGGACGCCCTCCCAATATGCCCACGGATTGTTTGAGCGCGAGTATCGACCGAAGTTGATTGAGATATCTCGCGTTAATCGTGCGTCCGACGCCCAAGACGAGAGGAACGAACAACAGGAGCGCCTTGTCGATGTCGACGCTCTTTGCGCGAAGTATGCGCTCGTCCAGCATCGGCACGCCGCCGTCGTGGTCTTCGCTCGGTCGCACGACGTGCACCGCGAGAGACGTACCGAGCGCTTCATCATCAGCGATGAGTTCTTCGAACGCTCGACACATGACGCTCGGTTCGAACCAACGTCCCGGCGGTATTCCCCACTCGGCCGTCTTTTCGCACACTCTGTGAATGGAAAACGGCGCTCGCGCGTCGTCCGCGAACCATCGCAAGATGTCCTCCTGCGCGTCGCATCCTCGCTTCGTGAATCTATTTTCCGGAATTCGTAATTTATTCACCACCTCGCTGAGAAACGACAGTCTCGTCCCAGTCTCGTCGCCGTCGTCGTCGTCGTCGTCGTCTCCGGTCGCCGCCTCGTCTCCTCCGTCGTTCAATTCCAATTCTCGACGCCAATGTCGACCTCTGCTGTGTACGCTCAGCGCGTTCGCCACCATCATCTGCGCGCTTCGCAGCGTGCAACCCCACCCAGCGTCTGTGCGCCACTCGCTCGTTTCCAACGCCTCGAATCCTCGACGATACGTCATCCAACACCTCGAACGCCAGTCGCGCGTCCACGCCGCCTTGCCTCGCTCGTACGCGTCTCGTCCCTCACCCTCCTCCGCACCCTTTTCGCAGTACACCGCACCGAACATGACCAACGTCGCGTCCGACGGTAAATCATCCACTCCGTGTCTCCCGACGACTCGTCGTATCGCTCGCACGCGCGGATGGTGCGCCACCGCCGCGCGGCTCGTCCTCGCCAGTCTCCCGAACGTCTCCACCAACGGTTCCCTTCGCGCGTCCGCGCGACGCGTCGACGTCGACGGCTCGGCAAGTCGCGCGAGACGCGCGTCTTCTCCCTCGTCCACGACGTCTCGCGCGATCTCGGACGCGTCCTCGTCGTCCATCGTCGCGCGCGTCTCGCCTCGGTCGTTGGCGCGCGGGGACATCTTACCGTCCCGCGACGCGCGTCGACGGACGTCGCCGTCGACGGCGGGCGAGCGAGGCGTCTCGGCTCGCGTCGAGTCTCCGCGCGACCGATCCGCCGACGTCGGCGTCGTCGAGTGACGAGGGAGACGCGTCGCGAAGATGGAGGCGAGATTAAATGTGACGCGGCGGTCAGCTTTTCGCGCCGACGAGGACGAGGACGAGGACGGGACGCGTCTCCGCGCGCGCGGTGAATCGCGAATCGGGAACGACGACGCGGTGGAGAAAACACGATGATTATATCGATGGGGATTGATTCAAGGGCGGGATCGGGTCGTGGGGGTTGAGAAGACGGAGACGGAGGAGACGCGCCGCGCCGACGAATGACGCCTCTCGCGCGTTCATCGAAACGAATGGTACAAATGGTACGCGCGCGCGACGCCCCGCGCGTACCCGTCTCGACGAAGGATGCGAAGCGAGACGTCATCACAATTCCCCGTCCGATTCCTCGGCGTTCTCCTCGGATTCACTCTCGGTGTACTTTTCGTGCGCGTCGACCGCCTGTTCGATTCGTCGCCACGCGAACTCCTGCGGTCGGTCCCACGTCGACTCCTTCGTTCGCTTGTTGATGTAATACTTTTGTCCACTGTGCGCCGGGTCCTCCGATACCGCGCTCATCCACTCGAACGGGCTCTCGTACGTGCTCTCACCCGTGTCGACGTCCACCCAAAAGTCTCGTCCGTCGTCGTCTTGATACGTCGCCAACCCGTCCGGGTCGTCCCAACGCGATTCTTGCGTGACGTCGTTGTAATAAAACACGTGCGTGCTCTCACTCGCGAGCGCGACGCGAGCCACGAGCGCGCACGCCAGCGACACGAGCGATGCCGCGCACACCGCGCGTCGAACGCGCGTCATCTTCACACGATTCGATTCGTGCCGATGATCGATCGACAACCGTCTTTTGAATGGATTCGCACGAAGCCGTCGCTTGGGAACGAGGGCGGGGGACGCGCGGGTACTCGCGAACGATGCGAATGCGCGAGGGTACACGCTCTGCGCGCGGGGGAGTGTGCGGGTGAGGCGCGCGCGAGTATGATTCTCGTGACGACGGCCGAGACGACGCCGGGACTCGACGGCGGACGGCGGCGTGCTAGAATGGACTAGGTGTGATGATTGATGGACGATGGACGCGTTTGAATCACGGTTTTTTTCTCTGGGCACGAATTCTTCCACCCGTGACTCTGCCCTGGACGACGCTCGCGGCGCTCGGCGCGTCGGCGTCGGCGCCGACGGCGAGTCGATCCAACGCGTTTTCTCCGTGCAGCTTTCGTCGCTCTTTCGCGCGGTCTCTGTACTGTGGAATGGTGAGCGAGACGCCGTGCACGTCGTCGACATCGGTCGTCGCGGGTGGTTTCGTCGTCGTCGTCGTCGTCGTCGTCGGTGCCGAGGAAACGGTGGCGACGACGGGTCGTTTGTCCTTTGTCTCGGCGGCGTCTCGCTCGGCGGCGGCACTTCGTTCGGCGTCTCGCTCGCTCTTCGCGTCCGAGCCCACGACGGTGTACTCCTGCGTTTTCTCGTTCCACGAGTACCACGACTTTGTCGCTGCGTTAAAGAATAAACCGGTGTTTGCATCGTACAAAACACCGGTCGTTTTGTGTCTATAATACCCCGTCGCCTCGTCGTAGACGTAATCGGAATCTCGAGCGCCGGCGGATTTCGTCATCGAGGACGCCGCGGTGGCCTGCAAAATGGCATTCGTCGCCGTGGAATTGACGGTGGACTGTTTTTGTGATCTCGCCGAGAATGAATAGTTCACCGAGAGCGCTCCGTGAGACCAGTCGTCGCGTAACGTCGCGCCGTTGAGCGCATCCTTGACGAGGGTGGCGTTTTCAATCGACGAACAATCGACGAACGCGAAACCTTTGCATTGTCCGGTCGTCTTTTCCGTGGGAATCTGAATCGAACGAATCTGTGACTTATCCAAGACGGTGGCGACCTTGTTCGCTATCTCCTCCTCCGTCACATCGAACGGGATGTTTTTGAGAAAGACGACTCGCGTGGCTTGACCGAACGCCGCGCCCGACGACGCGTCTCGACTCGTCTCTCTGCGCAGTTTCCCCGCGTCGTCTTCCGAAAAGCATTGAAAACACGCCGTTCTTCGAGCGAAATTAAACGCACCGCAGTGCGCGCAATCCCAATCGACCGCCACGGGCCGCTGGTCTGGCTGCGCGCGCGACATCTCAGGCGCCTCGCGAGGCGGCTGCGGCGACCGTCGTCGTTCGCGAGAGGGCGAACGCTTGCGCTCGCGAGAGAGCGAACGCCCGCGATCTCGATCGCGGTATCCATCGTACCGGTCTCTTCCGCCTCCTCGACGGTATGCGTCGTCGTCGCGATATCTCGGCGGCGAACGCCCGCGATAATTATCGCGCGGCGGCGGCGGTTCGCCGTTCCAGTCGTCTCTTCGATCGCGATACTCTCCGTACCGATACTCCCTCGCCCTCGGCGGCGATCGATCGCGGTATCCGTAACCGTATCGATCGTCTTCGTACCTCTCGTCGTATCGATACCAGTCGTCGTCTCGTCGTCGATCCCACCCTCTCGACGCCCCCTCGCGCTCGTCGTACCGCGCGTCGTACCGCTCGTCGCGGCGTCCCGTCCCGAATCTCGCGCGCCCGCCTCTTCCCTCTTCCGAGACCCCCTCCCCGAATCTCTGTCGCTTCATCGCGCGCCTTCTCGAGGTGGAAGGATGAACGTTACGTAAATCTCTCGTTCGCCTGCGCGCGCATCGCGTACGTGTGCGTCGTCGTCAGCGTCGTCTGTCGATCGATTCATCATGATGCAGAGCGTCGAGGTCGATCATGGATGCGCTCGCGCAGCCGTCGCGGAGGCGTCGCGGAGGCCTCGCGCGCGCGCGATGACGAACCGAATGAATCAGTGTCGGCGTGTGATCGGTCTAGGAGCGCGCGCGACGGGACGGTGCCGACATGAACCGAGACGCGCGCGCTTCGACGTGTGAGGTTTGGCGGCGAACGCGCGCAGAGGGAGAGGAGAGAGACGACGCGTCGGTATCGTCGACTTACACGGCTACGGAGGAAGAGACCGCGCATTCTTTCGATCGGTCATCGTACGAGGTTGGCGAACAGGGCTTTCGGTTGGGAGAAGGCGATGGTGGAGGCGCCGACGACGACGCTCCACGCGCACGCGAACCAACCGACGGCGTAAAAGGCGGACGCCGCGACGGTCGGCGGGACGAGACCGCGCGAGAGAGCGCTCTCGGTGACGTCGATGGAGTCGTAACACCATGCTCCGATGCCGCACGAGAGTAAGAGAAGCGCGGGCGCGGCGATTTGGAGCGCCACTTTACACACCAGGTGGTTTGTCACGCCGAGTTGTCTCTCGACGACGGCGCGTTCCGTCTCCGTCAGCCGCTCCTTGTCGTTGCCCTCTTTCACTTCGTACCACGTGATCAATCCACTATCTAAATACGCTTGCAGTAATGGGTGCACGCTCATCAACAGACACAAACCGGAAACGACCAAGACGCCGCATCGCGCGTCTCGTTCCGCTCGCGGAGAGAGTCCGAGCGGTTCTGCCACCATGGACGGCGCGCTCACGACGAGGGACATCAGAGGCGCGGCGAACGCCGTGCGCAGAATAAACTTACGCCAGGATGGAACCGCAAACGTACCCGCGTATTTATTCGCCCACTCGGGCATCTGTGTCGCGAGCAAATAACACTTGATGACGCGAATCACGCTGGCGAAGAGTAAACCGGCGACGACGGCGGCAAATATCGAATACGTCAAACCAACCTGCAAGACGGTGACGCGAGGCGGCGTGAGCGTCGCCCCAGACGTCATCGCCATTCTCGCCGCGTATCTCTCCAGCGACGTGTTGAAATCGTTCGCGGAGCGCACGAGACGGAAATCCACCACCGCGCTCGGGGCGAGAAACACGACAAAGGTGGACGCCATCCACGCCGCGAACGCGAACGCCACCGCAATCTTCCGCTCCGTTCCCGGCGTCACCCGCGCGTCCATGTACGCCGAAAACAACGCCTTGAGCGCGAGCACGACCCCGAACATCGCCATCACCGGCGTTAACCCGTCTCTCGTCCCGAACGCTCGATCCGCCGCCGCGGCGCCGCCTCCGTTCGCCGCGAGCACGCACGTCAAAAACACAACCTGATCCAACTCTGGATACAATATCCGCCGTCGCAGACTCTCGAATCGCAAATCCACCCTCGCCACCGTCGTTGTCGCCATCTCCTTCGCCTCCGCGCGCTCTCGCGCCGCCCTCTTCGCCGCCCCTCGCCCCGCCGGCGTCGGCTCCTCGTCGACGCTCGGGACGTAAAAGTACGCCAACTTACCGCACACCGCTCGCGTGCCTCGCTCGAGTGCGACGTAGGACGCGACGACAGTGATCATCGCGAACGGTGCCACCGCGCGCCACGACGCACCGCTCGTCGACGCCGTCGATTCGCCCGCATCCATCGCGTTCGACACCATGACGATGAACTCAATTCGTCCCTCGATGGACGACGCACCGCGAACGAACGCGCGTGGCGCGCGCGCGACGACGACGACGAAGACGCGACGCTCGCGCGACGCGACGCTCGCGGGACGCGATGACTCCGTCGCCGCCTCGCGCGCGACGAGGTATGGCGCTGTACATACATAAAACACCGTACGTCTAACAAACACAAACACCCCCGGGGTGTCACCCCGTAGAGCCTCCGGGCGAGATCGATTCGCGCCGCGGCGACGTCACACGCGCGCACACGAGGAAGCGCGCGCGCGACGACTCGAGCGATGCGCGCGATGCACGCGATGCAGACGATCCAGACGCGCGGATGGACGACGAGACGACCGTCGACGACGACGACGACGACCGTGGAGAAGGCGCCGATGCCGCGGATTGGAAAAATATCTCAACCGGCGACGCCGGGGGTGCGCGCGACGGCGCGTGCTTCGACGAGAGCGCGCGCGGGGAATGATCGAGGCGATGGTTCCGTGCGCGGCGACGGTAAGGGCTGGCGCAGAACGATTTCGTCGTTCGCGGGCGTGGGGGATTCGTTCGATGAGTTTAAAGGCCTCTTCTCCTTGCCCAAGCGCCAGGCCAACGACGGCCAGCGGGAAGGCGGGTTGGGACTGGCCTTGGGCCACGACCACGACGATGACGAGATATCGGTGCACAAGAAAGACATGATGAAGGTGTTTTTACCGGTGGCGCTGTCAGCGGCGGTGGCGTCGGTGGGATATCTCGTCAACGTCGTGCGCATGAATGCGAAACACGGCGTGTCGGATTTATTGTACAAGCTCGTCTTCGACGACGTGTGGGCGAGCATCGCGATCACGGTGCTCTGTTTGTACACGAATTTTGCGCAGACGACGGTGTCTTGGACGTTCACGACGGCGTCCAACTTTATCAGACCGACTCGCGTGAACATGCTCTGGTGGGTCTCTCTGTTCATTCAGCGATCCATCACGCACGTGACGTCGATGATCAAGGTGACGCTCGTGTGGAGTCTGGGGAATCTCGTATGGTCGTTGATTCCGCTCGGAATCGATCTCATCAAGGTTGACAACGCGACTACGGACGGTACCGATCACGTGCACACGCTCTTGACGACCATGTTGGACGCGAATAACGACGGAATTGTCACCACCACCGAGGTGCAAATGTGGTTCGTCGCCAAGACGTTGCGTCTGCTGTGGTGCTTTTATTTCTTTGAAATCTCACGATGGTTCATGGCGTTGAAATCGGCGCCGACGATTCAAGAGATGCGAACGAGAGGCACGAGTTACGATCGCGAAGACTTCATGTCGCAGGCGCTCAGACATCATTTCGCCGGTTTACGCGGCGACCGAGGCGTGTCGTGGGATCAACAGGCGCGCAGCGCGCTCATCGATAAAGCATTATCTATCGCGACATATCTGTTCGGTGCGTACTGGTGTTTGAGCTCTTTGGGCGTGAACATGACCGGTCTTCTCGCCGTCGGAGGGGTGTCCGGTATCGCCATCGGTTTCGCCGCCCAAAAACTCGTCAGTAACTGCATCGGCGGTATCTTAATCTTTGTCACGCAGCCCTTCGTCGAGGGAGACCATGTACAATTCGGAGGTATCGAGGGCCGAGTCGAGCTCGTCGGCTGGCACTCGACGAGAATATCGTCGCTCGAGGACGGTTTCTCGTACATCGTCCCCAACACCGACGTTCTCGGCTCAGCGCTCAGAAATCTCTCTCGACGCGAGTACATCCCAATCAAGGAGACGATTCCGTTCCCAGACTCGATCAAGACGAAAGAACAGGTGCAAAAGTTTATGGATGACATCACCAAACTCGTCGTGGACACCGTTGATGCGTGGAGCGTGCGTAAACCCGTCGTACACATGACATTTGACGGTCTCACGCCGAAGATTCGCATCAAAGCCTTCATCGACGGCGCAAAGGATAAAAACAAGGCGGATGAGTTGACTGTAGAACTCATGCGCGGCATCGTCGAAAAGTTGGATCATCCGTCCGCCGCGCGGGCGATAGAGTGATGCGCCTGTGGATGAATTTCATCATTCCGTAACTGTTGTTGATATCAAATGCCAAGAAATATGACTAAGTATTCGTCGCGTGCCTCGAGAAAGGCACTTCTATAGTTTACTCTGCCCGATGCCGAAAACGGCGGCGCGTACCTGCGCTGCCGCGCGCGCGCCCGTCTCCATCGCTCCTTGGAGACACGGATTCACGCCAGTGTGCGTCGCTTCGCCGGCGAAAAAGAGCGTGTTGGACACGGGCGCGGCCAAAAGCGCCCTTGAGTCGCCGGCGTTCACCGTCGGGTGCGTGTACGCGCCCTGCACCAACCTCTCTTGCGACCAACCGACGTACTTCATCGTGGTGATGTGTTCCTTGCACGAGACGTTGAAGATGGTGTCGAGTTGGTCTATCGCGCGCCGGAACATGACGTCTCGGTTCATCTTGTCCAACTCATCCGCGAGATCACCGGCGATGAAAAACGTCACCAAACCGACGGTTTCCGCTACCAATTTCGCCTCTCGACTCGTCGCGACTTCGCGCGCGAGCGGTGATTTCGAATACTTTGTGATCCAAAACTCGGGTAAGAAGCAATTCGTGCACACGACGTCGAAGACATCCTCCGGCCACACTATTTTACGGAACCCCACGAAGAGTTTCGCCGCGTTTCCGATCTGAATCGTCTCCGCCGCGCGCGTCTTCGCCGCCGGCAACCGCGGAATGAACCGCACTCGATTCTCCGTGTTGTTTGGACGAAGCGCCGTGATGGGGAGCGCCACGATGCACTTTTTCGCGGTGATGACCTCTTTCCCGCCTCGTCGCGTCACGCGCACCACTCCCGGAGTGGAGTAATCCACGCTCTCAATCTCCCAATTTGTCCGCACGTCCAAACCGTCGGCGAGCGCGAGCGCCACTTCGCGCATCGGTCGATCCAGCACCAAGTACTTTTCCCCGTAAATCCAATTCTTCTTCTCCTCGATGACTTCGCGCATGCCCAAATGTCTCAACGACGAACCAAAATCATTCGCATAAATAGTCTCCGCCAATTTAATCACGCTGTCCGACGCGCGCACCGTGTTCGTCAACCACTCCAGCGCCGTCTCGTCGGCGTCCTCCTCTCCCGGCGCCCCCGGAAGTCGGTCGAACAGTTCGTGCACGCGCCGCACGTCGCTCGACGTCGCCTCCGCCTCATCCGCGCGCACGAGCCTCCCCTCCCTCCCTCCCAGGTAATACCTATCGGGCCACTCCCTCTCCGTCGTACCGAACCCGTGATTATCGATGAACCTTTTCAGCGCGCTCCCTTCGTCCCCGTGCGCGAACTCCGGTCCCAGATTCACGTCCCACGGCGCCGCGTCTCTCGCCGCGCGCACGCGTCCGCCCACCTCGTCTCTCGCTTCGAGCACCACCGCGCGCATCCGTCGAAACGCACCCCTCGGAATCTCCTCCTCGTCCTCGTCGTCTCCCTCTCCCCCCTCGCGCGTCGCCCCCGACCGATGCCGACGTCGTCGTCCATCGTCGCCGCCGCCTCGTCCCACCGGTGATTCCGGCGCCTCCATCGTCGCGCACCTCGCCGCGTGTAATCCCGCGACGCCGGCGCCGAGGACGACGACGTCCACCGTCGACGGCTCCGACATCGTCCTCGACGTCTCCGAGGCTCGATGTGTCGGTCGGTCGTAAACGAACGCGATGAACGTGCGATGCGATGCGATGCGACGAGAGGGTCGTGACTCGACATCACATTGCATGATGAATGAGTGATGAGTGGATGGATGATGAATGAATGATGAGTGATGAGTGATGAGTGATGACGCGAGACGGTGACGCGCGACGACCGACCGAAAACGACCGACCGATCCGGGGCGTCTCTCCGAACGAACCGAGGCGCGTCCGGGTCGTCGATTGCATTCATTCATTCACTCCTCTCATTCATTCATTTCCATCCATGGGTGTCTCGGGCCGAGTGGTGCGATGGGTGGGGACGTGTGAACGGGCGTGTGACGCGTCGATGGCGATGCTGGGACCGCCGACGGCGATGTTCGGGGTGGTGTTGACGCTGGGAATCGCGCGAGAGACGGTGGAGGCGACGTGTTTGGCGCTGCGGGGGAGAGGGGAGGTAGGGGCGGCGGCGGCGTGCGCGCGGGCGACGGTGGCGTGCGCGGCGAACGCGTTGTTTAATCACGCGGCGTGCGCGGTGACGAGACCGGGTGGGCCGAGAGACGCGGACGCGAGGCGAGCGATGGAGCGAAGGATGAAGGAACGGGCGCAGGTGGACGCGGAGAGCGGTGGGGGGTTGCGGAAAGCGGTGGAGGAGGGACGGTACTGCGAGACGTGCGACTGTCCAAAGCCGGACATGTGTCATCACTGTTCGGTGTGTAAAAGGTGCGTGTTGAAGATGGATCATCACTGTCCGTGGGTGATGAATTGCGTGGGGGTGAGGAATTATAGGTATTTTTTCAATTTCATCTTTTACGCGTGGTTTGGGTGCGCGACGGCGGCGCTCGGCGGCGCGGCGGTGTTGCTCGGAACGCCGAGGGAGACGCCGACGTCGGAGGAGACGCTTCGACGCGTCGTCTTCGTCACCATCATGGCGGTGGCGGTGCTGTGCGCGCTGACGTTTTTAGTGACGTGGCAAGCGTATATCGCGTTGACGGGACAGACGACGATCGATTACTACGATTGGAGAGACGCGGCGAACGAATTAAAGGCGAGAGGCGCGACGCCTCCGAAAAAGACACCCTTCGATCGAGGACCCGTCAAGAATTGGCAGGACGTCTTCGACGAGCACGGGAGGTTTTGGTACCTCGCGTGGGCGTTACCTCGTTTCCGTCCGCATTCGGGGTCGGGGGTGTACTACAAAGAATTCGGACCGCGCGCGCTCTGAGCGAGCGACGGCGGCGCGTACGCGTAGACTTGTTAGATATTAAGTGAACAGACAGATAGACAGACGATGACAAATACAACACGAGACCGACTCGCTCACTTTCGAGTCAAGATGCCGCCGATATTTTCTCGCAGTTCCTCTTCGCTCACCTCGTCGTAATCGGTGGCTTGAATCTCCACCGCGATGCCCGACAGTCGTCCCTTGAAGAAATCCTTGGTGGACGCGTATAACATCTTACTCTTCAGACGCGCGGAATCCGGGTTCCACACGATGAAGACGAGCTTTCTGAACTCACACTCCTCCGAATTGACGTATCGGTAATCGTACACGGCGTATCGACAATCATCCTCCGGAAGCGCGGCGACGAAGTCTTCGTAAGCGCCGTCGACGGCTCCCGTGGCGGCGGTGAGCACGGACCCCTCCGTCTCTTCCACGCGAAACGTCGCCCACTGCAGATCGCTCGTGCGCATCTTCACCTTGTTAAAAACCGTCAAACAATCATCCGTGACGGCGACGCCGCTCAGACTCTTCCCCGTCGCCGCGGGTGCGCCTCGCTCGACCGGCGGCGGAGGCGCCGCGGGCGCGGGCGCGCTCGGAGGCGGCGGCGGCGCCGCGGGTGCGGGTGCGGGCGCGCTCGGAGGCGGCGCCACCGGTGCCTCCGAGCGTTCGTTCGCATCACCATCCTTCCCATCGCTCTCCTCCTGCACTCCTCCTATTTTCGTCATAAACGTCGGTCTCGCCGCCGCGCTCTTCTCGACGTTGAATCGTCCCTCGCGCGTCGTCGTCTCTCTCAACACCTCCAATTCCTCCCCATCCCCCACGTTTTCGCACAGTAATCGCTCCACATCACCGCTCACGCTCAACGCACCCTCTCGCATCGCTCGCAACATCGCTCGACGCACGCCATCGACGTCAGACGCGCTCAACACACCGGATGCGTTCGCCTGGGCGATCTTGTGCGTGAACAGAAACCAATCTTTCGCGCGCGCGTATTCGTCGACGGTGATGAGACCGGCGTCGAGCGCGGACTTGACCGAGGCGAGGGATTCCATGGTATCGTTCGTCCGGTCGTTCGGTCGGTTCGTCCCCGATCGGTCCTCGGTTCGCGCGCGGTGAATGACGCGTTCCCAACGGCTTTCGGTGGGAAAAATGGAAAAAATCAGACAGACGCGAGGGAAGAGAGAGGGAAGAGAGAGACTATCGGTACTACGGGGCTACCGTCGCGGGTGCGCGTGACACCTCGCGACGAGGATAATCGCGCGGGTTCGTGGACGGTCGGTGGACGGTGGGAACGGCGCGCGTCCTACGGGTGGTCGCGCGCGTCTTCGAGGAACGCGGCGACGGCGTCGTCGAGCTCGGCGAGCGCGTCCGTGGAATCGAGTCGGGCGGCAAAGAAACCGCGGAGGTGCGCGGCGAGCTCGTAGGCGGTGGATTCGCGAATTTCTTGGCGCGTGCGTCGCGTCGTCGTCGTCGTCGTCGGGGGTGTGGGCGTCGTCGGGGGCGCGGACGGCGCGTTCGGCGCGGCGGCGGGCGGGACGCCGGTCGGCGTCTTCGTCGGCGGCGTCTTCGTCGGCGTCGCCGCCGCGGGCGACGCGGTGGGTGGCGTCACCGGTGGTAAATCCCCCACTCGCGTCGGTTCGCGAGGCGACGCGTCTTTACTGAGAATGGACAGTCGCGAGGCGCAGAGCAACACGCACTCCAACTCGTACGTCTCCACGAGCCTCTTGGACTCCTCGGGGGAGATCATCCCCCCCGCCGACCCGAGACAATCCTCCACGAGCGTCAAAAGCGCCGTCGCGTCGACGCGAGTCGCCTCCTGCGCGACGAACCGATCGAAATCGACTAAATATTGGAACGCGCGTTCGCCGCACTCCGTCACCGCCGTCCACGAGCGGTGAAATCGACGGCTGAGTTGCATCCCTTCACCGCTCGTCGACGCCGCGAGCTCTCGAACGTCGTTCAAGAGTCCCGCTCGCAAGGTCTCACACCGATGTAAACACCGCATGACGGCCTCTTTCGCCATCTTCGCGCCGTGTCTCGACGCCTCGCGCGCGCGTCCCAGCTCCTCCTCCAACAACGTCCTCGACGCCGCCACCTCCTCGTGAAACCGCCACTGACGCTCACCGAGCGCGTGTAATCGCTCCGACACCTCCTCCATCCAATCCTCCGTCGTCCCGCGCATCTCCTCGGCGTGTCGCGACGCCTCGCCGACGTATTCGAGCTGGAACCGTCCCGCATTCGTCCTCGCCGCGCGCACCGCCTCCGCCGCCTCCTCGCGCGTCGTGTAGCGCACGCTCGGGGCGTTTTCACCCCCCATGGGTAACGTCGACGCCATCGCGGTCCCGTCGCGTCGAGGTGTCCCGTCGAGGCGCGCGCGAGAGGGACGCACACCTCGACGCGCCGAGGTTGGAAATGTCGCGCGCGTCCACGTCCTCGCGCGCGTCCACGTCCTCGCGCGCGACGCGCGAGACGTCGAGACGCGTGTCTTCGTCCACGTCCTCGCGTCTCGCGCGCGCTCGCGTCTCGCGCGCGCGGTGGCGGCGCATCGTTCGCGCGCGGTCGTTATCCGTCCCCACCGACGACGACGGGGACACGCGGTCGACGCGCGCGTGGCGCGCGTGGCTGGCCGATGCGGTGGAGGCGGAGAACGCGGAGGCCGTGCGCGTGTGCGCGCGCATGTCCTCGGCGTCGTCCGAGGGTGTGGTGCGGTGCATGCGAAGACGCGCGTTGGCGTCGCCCACGCCGCCGGCTGACGCGACGTTTCAGGCGTTGTGCGAAACGCTTCTGGAGATTGAACGACGAAGCGATGGGGCGCAGACGAGCGATGTGGTCGACTCGCACACGTCGTTTGACGCGGTGTGTTGGGGCGCCAAGTACGGACGAGCGGAATCGATCGCGTATTTATTAGACGCCGACGGGGCGACGATTGCGGCGGCGAGACGAGGCGGAACGCGAGACGACCGCGCGTCGGCGCTCATGTGCGTCCTGTACGGCGCGTCGCAGGCGCTCACGCCGACGCAATTGAGTAAAGCGAGCGGTGGTTTAGGGATCAGATCGGCGGACGACGCCGAGGTGCTCGCGAGCACTCGACAGAGGTACCTCGACGCGTTCGCCGCGCTCGCGTCTCGAGATTTCGGCGAACCCATCGACGCTCGAGATAAACGAGGATGGACCCCGCTCACGTACGTCTGTCGACACGCCACCGCTCTGGGGGACGAGTTCATCTCGGCTGTTCTCGACGCCGGCGCCGACGTCGATCATCCGTGCGCCAGAGGCACGCCGGCCCTCGTCCACGCCGCCGCCGCCGATTCCGCCGCCGCCGCCGCCGCGCTCCTCTCGCGAGGCGCCGACGTCTCGGCGCGCGACGCCGAGGGATGGACCGCCGCCATGGTCGCCGCGTTTAGAAATCCCGCCAACGTTCGCCTACAAGCCGTGTTGATCGATCGCGCGGCGTCCTCCTAGTCACGCGTCGCGAAAAAGCGTCCCGAGGACGCGAATCGCGACAAAAGTCATCACAAAGACTCCTCACTCATCTTCGTCGTCACACCGTCGCGTCACGCGTTCGCCCGTTCCCGCGGCGTTCGAACGCTCGACGCGCACGACCCGCGCATGTCTCTCTCGCTCTCTCGCGCGCCTCGCGCGACGATCGCGACGCGACGGGCGGCCTCGACCCATCGCAACCCTATCGGGAGACGCCACCGAGGGCGAGGGAGAATGACGACGAGCGCGGCGACGGGATCGGTGAGCGAGACGTTCGCGAGAGTGCTCGAGGAAAAGAAGCGAGCGTTCATTCCGTTCATCTGCGCGGGTGATCCGAATTTGGACGCGACGAAGAAGGCGCTGAAGGTGTTGGACGACGCCGGGGCGGATATCATCGAGCTCGGCGTGCCGTACAGCGACCCGTTGGCGGATGGACCGGTGATTCAAGCGTCGGCGACGCGAGCGTTGGCGAACGGGGCGACGCTGAATAAAGTGATCGATCTGGTGCGAGAGGTGTCGCCGACGATCGCGGCGCCGATCGTGATGTTTACGTATTATAATCCAATCTACCAGCGAGGCGTCGACGCCTTTTGCCGGGACATCGCGGCGGCGGGGGCGAAGGGGTTGCTCGTGCCGGATATTCCGCTCGAGGAGACGTACGAGGTGAGCGAGATCGCGTCCAAGCATGGAATCGAGCTCGTGTTGCTCTCCACGCCGACGACGCCCGTGGAGCGCGCGAAGAAGATCGCCATGGCGACGAAGGGGTTCGTCTACCTCGTCTCCGTCACCGGCGTCACGGGGGTGCAAACGAACGTCGCCACGCGCGTCGAGCAATTGGTCAAGGAGTTGAGAAGCGTGACGGATAAGCCGATCGCGGTCGGTTTCGGGGTGAGCGAATCCAAGCACGCGAAGCAAATCGTGGATTGGGGCGCCGACGGCGTCATCGTCGGTTCGGCGCTCGTGCGCGCGCTCGGCGAGGCGGAGACCCCGGAGAAGGGTCTCGCCGCGCTCAAGGCCAAGGCGGAGGACCTTCGCGCCGGTGCCGCGCTCTAGTTACTCGGCGCACCTAGCTCTCACGTAAGGTACACGTACGCACATTCATTTTTTTGTTTCGTCTTCGCGCGGTTCGGTGCCTCACCGACCCACCGACTCCAAATACGCCTTGATCTTCGCGTCGTTCTCCGTGAGCGCGCTCGAATCTCTCAGCGCCTTCCCCCCCGCCTCCCACTTCAAGTACTCTCCGAAATTCTTCTCGTTGTATCGATCCAATCGCTCCTTGGCGCGCGTTTCGCGCGCGTTTGCAGATTTTTCCACTAATCGCGCCACAAAGGCATTATCCGGCGTTTCGTTCGCCTCGAGCGCGCGCGCGACGTCGCTCGTCGTCGTCGTCGACATCGTCGCCATCACGATCACCACGACCGTCGATACCGTCTCGCGCGGCGGCCGCGACGCGCGCGCGCGCGCTCGAGACGACGACGTGGACGACGACGTCCGAATCGCCCGTCTCGAGCCTTCTCGAGACGCGCGCGCGGCGCCGAGACGAGCCGCGCCGAGACGCGAGACGCGGTGCGGTGCGATGGGAACGCGCGAGAGAGACATTCGAACCGTCGATCGATCGACGAGGTGGAACGAAGGAGGGAAGGAAGGAACGACGCGCGCGGGCGTGTGCGGAGAGGACGCGTCGCCGAACGAAGACGGCGAGACGCGCGAGACGCGCGCGACCAGGGTTTGGGCGCGCGGCGGCGCCGATCGATCGAACGATCGATCGATCCATCATCGTCATCGAATCTGTACATTTGCAACGTGTGCGCGTTCGCGCGCGATCGGTGTCTCGCGCGAACGACAAAATAGTCCTCGTCGGTCGCTCCTACGCCCCCATGTTGAGCGACATCAATTCCGCGAGCGTCTTGGTCTCGCGCAGTCGCGTGAGTTCGGCGGCGTGCGCCTTTTCCGTCTTACGAATGGAAAACACCGACCACGCGAACGCGGCGATCTACACGCGTCGTCATCACCATCGTCAGTCTCTCTCGCGCTCACACACGATACATCCTCTCGAATCATTCGTCCAATCGCGCGCGTCTCGCCAATCTTCGCGCCCTCGCGTCCGATCCGAATCCATCCTTTCCTCGGTCCTCCCTCTCGCGGCCGACGTCTCCACGCTCGAGTCTTCGCGACACCACCACCCACACATCACCCATCACCCATCCACCGTCGCTCGCACGCACCAAACACATCAAAAACACGCTCGGCCCGTATTCCCAATCGGATTCCCCCGGTGGCGCCTCCACCTTGTACACGATCCCGTCGAGGATGAACATCACCAGGGCCCACGAAAACATGAACCACACGGTCATGTGTCGTCCGACGAACGTGCTCTTTTCGAGCTCCTCCTTGGTCACCATCGCGTCTCCACTCTCGTCGACGACTGTCGTCCACCGTCGTCCCCGTCCCGCGTCCCCATCCGCGCTCGCCGCCTCGCCGTCGTCGACCGACCCTCGGTGACCCCGACCCCGACCCGCGCGGTCGGTCGGTCGGTCACGATACTCTCTTACTCTTCGTGTCTGTTTGAATATGGAGTGTATGTCCGAGACGAGTACTGTATGGAAGGCACGTGGGCCCCTCCTCTCGTCCCCCCTCTCGGTGAGTCACGATCGGTCGATGGGGACACGTCGTCGAGCCGGTCGAGCCGGGTGGTGACTGACTGACTGAGTGATTGACTGAGTGATTGATTGATTGATTGCTGACGATTGATTGCTGACGATCGAATGACGGGACGCGTCGTCGCGCGAGAACCCACGGACGAGGAGGACGAGGATGTCGATCGAGGGGGAGACGACTTCGACGACGACTTCTTCGAAGACGTCTTCGAAGACGACGAAGACGAAGATGTCGACGCCGACGAAGACGACGAAGACGACAGATCCGAAGACGATGAGGAGAGATGATGACGACGACGGTAATGGTGGGAAAACGACCGAGGGCGAGGGAAGGGGGAGGAAGAGACACGAGAGGAAGAAGAAGAAGAAGGAGGAGAAGGAGGAGGAGGCGCCGATGACTGATAATCCTCTGTACGACGCCGAGGGGTCGGGTGAGAAGAAGAAGACGGGCGGGGACGGGGCGAAGAGGACGCGAAACGCGCGCGCAAAGACGGCGAAGACCGAGGCGAAGACCGAGGGGAAGACCGAGGTGAAGACCGAGACGACTGGCGATGAACGAGTCGTGGAGGGCGTTGTCAAGGGAACGAGACGGTCGAAGAAGACCGCCGACGTCGCCAAGGAGACGCCGACGAAGAAGACGCGGGAGAAGAAGCCCGGCGCCGCGAAATCGACGCCGAGAGCCGTCGAGGACGCGACCGAGACGAAGAAGCCGCAACAGCGAGAGAGGAAACAACGTCCTCGAGACTCCGTGACGTCGCCGATTCCGTCGCGGAAGCAGGAACAACAGCGTCAAAGCCGACAACCGACGTCGGGGCGTAAAGCTTCGCCGACGGCTCCGGCTCCCCCGCCGCTTCCCATCGCCGCGGAGGACGCGCACGACTGGCTTTCCTCGCACACGCGCGCCGCACTGCGCATGGAAAATTCGCTTTGGGCCTGGGTACGCGCGGACGGTGGACGAGAACTGATTCATGAGCTCAAAGAATCGATGTCTTGCGGCGACGGTCACGTCACGATGAAGGTGTGCGAGGATGTCGCAACCGGAGATTTATTTGTCGGGCTCGAGTGCGACGGCGAAAAGTTCACGCACGCGCTCACTCGCGTCAACGCGCTCGTCGAGGCCACGCTCGCGGATCTGGCGCGCATTCGACGCCGCACCGCGGCGGCGAACATGTTGGAAACGGAGCGACAACGAATTCAAGACGAAATCGCCGCCGGTCTTCGATGCGAGTTCACGCTCGGGTACAAGGCTATGCAAGATTTATTGATGGATGGCAGTGAAAAGTTGAACCATGTTCGGTCGGTTTGCGACATCGACCGCGTCGTCGTGGACCAGAGAAAGCGCACCATCCGCATCGTCGGTAAGGACGCCTTGGAAGTCTCTCGAGCTCGCGACATGTTGGAGGTTGCGCACGAAACCATCGAAGACGTGCCAGAACTGGCGTTGCGCATGATCGTCGGTAAAGGCGGTGCCAAGGTGAACGACATCCAACAGCGCACGGGGGCGATAATCAACATCGGCTGGGACAAGAATGCGGTGTACATTCGAGGCGCTCCGTCGGCGGTGAAATCGGCGATGATCCTCGTCAAATCTTGCATCAAGACGTACGAAGTCGAACACGTCGAAGTGACGTACGAAGATTTAGACGAAGTTCGCGATGAACTCGCGCGTTTGGACATGGAATGGGGCGGAAGCAACGTTCATTACATGCCCAATCGCGGTCCGAGGTCGCGAGCGACGCCTCCGCACAGAGTCGCCTAAGACGCTCATACACGAATCAAGCACATGTAATATCTAAGAAACGCGCGCGTGATGTTAACGACTATCTCTAACCATCTTACTGTACATGAGTGTTCCTAAAGACTACGCACGCGCGATGTGTCACGCTTGAATCGTCGCCCCGATGCCCTTTCGCAACCGAAGCGCCGCGCGTCTCTTCTTTTTATAATCATCGCGCCAGTTGTCGCGCTCCTCGTGCCACTTGTCCAACATCTCCTTCTCATCGGGCGCGCGCCACGCGGCGACGATGTCGTCTATCCTAGAATCTTCGTCGATTCCCAAGACGGTCGCTCGACTCACCGCCGGACGCACCTCGCGCACGATTTTGCGCTTGGTTCTCTTCGCCGGTTTACGCTTCGCCTCGACCTCTCGCGCCTCGACGGCGGCGCTCACCTCAACGACGGTCTCCATCGCGCCTTTCGCGTCCTCCTTCGCCGCATTTTCGCCCCCACGCCCCAAGAGAGACCACGTCGCCGTCTCCGGCTCGAAACCGCGCGTAAAGTCAAAACCCGTCGCCGTCGTCACGTGCTTCTCGCTCTTCGCGTATGACGCCCTGAGGGCGTCCACGTCTACGGCCGGAACGGAAACATCGTTCCCATCGTCCTCGTCCTCGCTTCCGCTCGCGTCCTCGCCCGTTCGCGCGCGCGCCGTGAGCTCGCGCACGTCGCCGCCGGCCACGAAGAGTTTCCCAATTTCCACCGCGCTCAGCGGTTTCTTCGCCCGCTTCGCCTCCACCGCGGTCGCCGCGTCGTCGCGCTTCGATCTGCGCTTCTTCTTGCGCCTCCTCTCGCTCCCGTCCGCCGCGGGCGCGGGCGACGACGAGGCCATGGCTCGCGCCCGTCGTTGACTGCCGGCGCCCGGTGCGCGCGAGCGCGCCGCACACGGCGCCGCTCGATCGCGCGCGCGCGTCGACCGATGTCCGATCGAGCGATCGAGCGCGAGTTTCGCGACGCGTGCGCGCGCGCGCTCGAGGTGGCGCCGGCGCCGCGCGCGCGTCGAGCGCGCGCGTCGGTCTCGACCGGTGACGGTTCGAGGGAGCGCGGCACCGGAAGCGGTCGAGCGTCGCGCGACGCCGAGGTGGACGCGTACGTCGCGCGCGTGTGCGCGCACGGTCTCGCGCGACGGTGCGCGGACGCGATGACGCACGCGCAGCGATGGGCGGACGCTAGCGAGGCGCTGGAGGCGCTGGAGATTGATGTGGCGTGGAGAGTCGAATCGGCGTTCGATGCGGCGAGAAAGGGGACGCGAGACCTCGAGGACGCGCTCGTGGACGCGAAATCGACGCCGGATGCGCTCGCGGCGTTCACACCGAGGGGTGCAGTCGAGCGCGCGCGCGATTCGAGGGTGGCGTGGAACGAGAGGATCGCTCTCGCTGCGGCCGAGGTGGAGACGGAGTGCAAAAATAGCGAGGCGGCGACGGAGGGTGATGACGTCGAGGACGTCGACGCGGGACGCGAACGCGACGACGAGGTCGTCGAAGACGTCGACACGTATCACGTCGATGCCTCGAGCGACGTCGCGTCGCCCGTTCGCGCGCGTGAACTCTCCTCGGAAGAGGCGGCGGTAAAGATTCAGGCGGCGTTTCGAGGGCACGCGTCGAGGGCGAAGACGAACACCGACGCGAGGCGTGAGCTCGAACATCTGGGCATGTTGACGCAGAACCAGTCGTCAAGTAAAGCGTTAGATGACGCGAGTGAGATGACACGTCGATCGGAGAGACGAGAACGTAGTGAGAAGGCTCTCGTCGCGCTCACCGCTAAGATTCGCGCAGAATTACTCGCCGCTCGGCGGGAAAGCATCAAGCACGACATCAAAGCCTCGCTAGAGGCGGAGACCGGTGACGACGTCGAGAAAGAGACGAGTGCGACCGACGCGAAGCAGCCTTTGAAGAACCAGATCGACGTGCAAAATCCGGAACGCGTCGTCGCAGATGAGGATGAAGATTTCCACGCCGAATTCAATCGTGCGTTCGATAGGTACAAGCGTAGGTGGGGAGACGATCCGAGCGCGCGGTTGAACGCATTCGACGTGGACGGCGTGCAAACTACCGTTCTTTCAGAGGTGACGAACTCGCTGAAAGCGGAAGTCGAAGAAGAGATGCGCGCTCTGGAGTCTCAGAAGAAAAAGGTAAAGGTGCCGGCGAAGAAGAAGAAAAAGGCGACGTCGGCGAAGACGCCGGCGACGTCCAAGGAGACGGCGAAGAAAGCGTCGCCCAAAAAGAAGAAAACGAAGAGTAAAAAGAACGCCGTGGATTCCCAAACGATCGAACCCAAGGTGATCACCAACTTGGTCAGGGCTGAGATGATTGAGACGACACCTCTCGACGAGCGCTTGGACGACTATCTCGGCACGGGTGGAGAACGTCACGACGACGATACGAGTTCGAACATGCTCGACATCTGTCAGCTTCGCCACGTCTTAGCCGTTTCCGTGACGACGCCTTTAACGTCGAAGCGCGTGCACCAGCTCGCACCTCACCTCAAATGCGTTCTGTTGGAGGGACGAGGAAGGAACGGGAAATCGTACCTCGCGCGCCTGTGCGCCGCCGAGGCGGGGTGCGCACTGTACAACCTCTCACCGGATCGAATCGCGCGCGCCGAAGCGCGCGGAGAAAACACAAAGTCTCTGCTCAAAAGTGTCTTCCAATCCGCAAAAGTGTCGGCACCCAGCGTCGTCTTCATTCGAGAAGTCGATTTGTATTTTCCCGACAAGAGTAAAAAAGCGAAATCTGCCGACGGCGATTCCGCGCGTAAACTGCGCAAAGACTTGTTGAAGGAGATCAAACTTCTTAAACCTGGTTCACGAGTCACCGTGCTGTGCACGCGAACGGTGAAATCTCTCGCATCCATCGCGGATCCGAAAGGTTTCGACAAACTGTTCAACGCGCGTCTGAAAGTGCCGGCACCGGATTACGGCGGACGTCGCCTCATTTTACGTCGAGTGTTCGAGAAATTAGCCGGCATCGATTCCATCGCTACGTCTTATCGTCGCACGGGCGACGAGGCGAACGCGACGCTGGTGTGCCACGCCACGGAGGGCATGACCACGGGCGCGCTCTTCGCGCTCGTTCGAGACGCCGAGACCGAACTCAAGACGTGCGCCGATCCGTGGCGTGCGCTGTTACGACGCGCGCGCGATTCGTCGGGCACTGCGTGCCTTTAAATTAAATATACCATAAAACGCTACCGCGCGCGTGTACAGCTAATACATAAACAACAGAACAACAGACAACAGTACAACAGTTTTTCGGAGCTCTTCCGCCGTCGACGAGCGCGTCCGCGTAAAAGTAAAATCCACTCGATAGTTCTAGTTCTCGCGTTCGACGGGTCCTCTCACCAACCACCATCGCGCATCACCTCCTCGAACACCACCGCCGCGATCGTCGCCGTCGCCGCGATGACCAACGACGCGCCGGCGTCGTCGCCGCGCCAAACAAAGTATCCCGCGCACAGACACGATCCCATCCCGGCGCTCAACCAATCGTACCCCGCCATGCGCGCCCACACCGCATCCCCTCTCGCGCGCTCACTCGCCGCATCCAACGCGCGCGCGCGCTCGTCCCGTCGTCGCGCGTCGGCGTCCACCGCATCCGGCGACGCGCGCTCGTCGTCCCCGCGCGGTTCTCTCGCGCGCGGTCGAATCATCGTCGCGCGGCCGTCTCGCCCGCGCGCGTTTCGCGCCGTCGACGCGCGCGCGCGCGCATCCCATCGCACCAGAGACGATCGCGTCGCCGTCGACGTCATCCCGCCCGCGTCGTCGCGCGTGTGACGACTCGTCACGTAATCAATCATCTTTTCGCTCGCATAACCGTTCGCGCGATCGTCATCTCGACGCGCTCGACCGGATGTGGGTCGTCCGCGGCGCGCGTCGGCGCGACCGCGTTCTCGCGGTGATCGTGACCGCGCTCGCGGTGACGATGATGAGCGGTTTCGCGCGCGCCGAGGCTGAGAAGGGCGCGGCGATTGAGATGCGAGCGAGCGCGGTCGAGGGATATCTCGCGCAAGCGAGCGCCAACGCGGTGATCGCGGCGAAATTTTACGCGCCGTGGTGCGCGCACTGTAAGGTACTGGCGCCGGTGTGGGAGGAGTTCGCGAGAGAGTCGGCGCCGGAGGGCGTCGTCGTGCTCTCCGTCGACTCGAGTTCGGTCAAGGCTAAGGAGTTGAATGAAAAATTTAACATTAAAGGGTTCCCGACGATATTGTTCTTCAACGACGCCAAGGTGCACGAGTACACCGGCGCGCGCACGCTGGAGGCGTTTCGCGCGTACGTGAAACGGAAACCGTTGCGTCCGAGCGCGTACGCGCGAGGGTACGCCGTGGACGAGACGACGAACTCCATCGTCTTCGAGAAACCATCCACTCTCCTCGTCGTCCGCGAGGTCGTGCGCTCGACGTCCAAGGAAATCGCCCATTTCATTCGCGACAAACCCACCGTCATCCTCAGCGTCTTCATCATCGGCATCTGGGCCGGCGCCTTTAGCGTCGCCGCCATGTTCTTCATCACCGGCGATTACGCCGCGGCGAAAAACTGGCGCGATTTCATCGACCACCAGTCTCGTCGCCGCGCCCAGCTCGACAAAAAATCAAACTAGACGCCCCCCCCACCATCGTCGTCGTCGTCGACGCGACGTCCGATTCAATTCAATCGATGTATATCGCGTCAGAGGACATCATCATCCCATCACTCGCTCGACCCCCGAGTCGGTCCGGTGGGGATGGATCCACGCATTCGTCCATGCATCCCCCGATCCACCGATCACGACTCACCAATCACGACCGACCGACCGCCCGCGATAAAATATCTCCTGCCCCCCCCCCCCCCCCC
>MDTE01139365.1_pt1 | contig 26573 bp, 21 predicted proteins | sample 811231 | NCBI WGS metagenome assembly MDTE01 (sample SAMN05326651, study PRJNA326480) | marine metagenome | isolation source: seawater | place: Indian Ocean: Red Sea | collected 2010
CGTGCTCATCATGGTCACCATCTTTATCGTGCTCATCATGGTCATCATGTCCATCGTGGTCGCTATGTTCACCTTCTTTGTCGTGGTCATCATGGTCACCATCTTTATCGTGTTCATCATGGTCACCATCTTTGTCGTGGTCATCATGGTCACCATCTTTGTCGTGTTCATCATGGTCACCATCTTTGTCGTGGTCATCATGGTCATCATGTCCATCGTGATCGCTATGTTCACCTTCTGAAAATTCAATTGGATTGATTTTCATACCTATTTCAACCAAAATATCTTGTGATTGAACTGAACTTTTTAATAATTTAGTAAAAGAAGCTGATTCATACTTCATTCCAACATAAAAAAGTAAATCTGCATCACTAACTTTTTGAACATCTTGAGGAGATAATTTAAAAGTATGTGGATCAACTGAAGGAGGAATTAATACTTCTAAATTAATATTATCTTGCCCAACCTTTTTAACAAACTCTCCTAGCATAGGAGTAGTAGCAACTACATTATATTTTTTTTCAGTTGTATCAATAGATTTATTTTCAGAAACTTCTTCAGTATCAGAACAAACAACTGTAAGCATTAAAACGAAAATGAATAGAATGCTGGTAATTTTTTTATTCAACATCTGTGACCCTTTACATATATATATATTTGAGAATGGTTCTCATTCCTAATAATTCTATTACCTAACATAGAAGATGTCAATAGAATAATATATACTTGTTTTACTATGGATATAAAAGAAAAAAATATTAAAGAAATATCCCGTCAATTACTAATTGACAAAAAAATACCAGTAACACGTCCGAGAATTCTTTTTTTAGAAATATTATTAAAAAATAAAGGACCATTAAAGGTTGAGGATGTAATTTTAAAATCTAAAGGAAACCTAGCTGTTTCATCTATATATAGAATTATAAATGACCTTAAGGAAACTAATCTAATAGATGAATTTCAAACTTTAGATAACACAAAAGTAATAGAGATTATTGAAGACGAACATCACCATCATATATTCTGTCAATCATGTGGTACTGTTTTAGATTTTGTTCTGAATACTAAATTAGAAAAAAACCTTGAAAAAGAGATTGTGCAAATAGAGTCGACATACGATATATCTGTTTTATCTCACAGATTAGAATTAGTAATTCTTTGTAAAAAATGTAAATAGTTTTTTTATAATTTTTTAATTAGCAGATCTTAATGACTTTGAAAGTAAAATAGTAGTAATACCTATAGATAAACTTCCAATAGTTGCGATTAATACTGATAGATGTATACCAAAAGATTCTAATAATATCCCTCCAAAAAACCACCCCAACTGGTAAGTTAAAATAGTCATGTAATACAAACTAATTACCCTACCTCTCATTTCATCAGATGTATTAGTTTGTAATAATACTGGAATAGTCACCATCCAAGTTGCAAAACCAACCCCTAAAAGAATCATTGCAAAAATACATAGGAAATAATTAGGTGAAAATCCGAATATTAAAACTCCCAAATCAAATGCTAAAAAAGAAATAACTAATAAATAAATTTTTCTTACTCTTTCATTTATTATGAATAAAAATATAGAACCCATTAAAGCTCCAACACCATTCATTGCCAAAACAATTCCATATTCAAATTCACCGAGACCTAAATCATTCTTAATTTTTACGGGTATAACCGGCTGATAAATTCCAGCAAAAATAGCTGTTATTGAAATAATTAGAAGTGCCCTGATCAAAGGATGATTGAAGGAATATAATAATCCAGCTTTTACATCGGAAAAAATATTATTAGACTTTTCGATTATTACCGATTTATGTCTTTTTTTTATAGATAAAATCATTATCGTAGAGAAAAAATAAAAGATTGCCAAAATATAAAAAGACCAATCATATCCTAACCATAGTAATAAGCCTCCTAAACTAGGAGCAGCTATAGTAGCAATAGTTGAAGAAGCTGCACTAAAACTAGAAGCAGACACCAAATTTCTCTTTCCTACAACATCTAAAACAAAAGCCTGACTTGCAGGATTATGTAGTGCAAATAACATCCCAATTATTAGAGATATTGGAATCAAGTACCAAATTGTAGAAGAGTTAATTATTTCAAAAGTTAATAAAAGTCCTGTTAGTAAAGACAAAAAAGTAATTGCTAATTTAGTCTGCCACAATAATCTCCATCTTTCAAATCTATCAGCAAAAACACCTCCAAATAAAGACATAGTAATTATAGCTATACCTGGAACAGAGTTAATTAGACCCATTGTTTTTTCTGATCCGGTTAAATCTAAAACAATCCAAGCTATTGCCATAACTCTAATCTGATAACCTGCAAACGTGAAAATATTAGAAATAATTAGAAATTTAAAATCTCTAATCGAAAATAAATTCATAAAATTGTCAGAAAAGTAACTAGGAATATTTTTTACATATGAGATCAAAAGATTTTAAGAAATTTAAATGTACTTGAATTTACAATAAAATAATTAGTTTTTTACAGTATATTTTGTTGATTATATACAACAGAATTTTGTGTATATTTATTTGAATTCCAATTCAAACAAAAAATAATCTAATCGTAGATTATTCTATTGTATATCTAAAGATTGAAAAAATATTATATTTTTCGATAAAATTACATTAAGTGAAAAATATTTTAAATACAAAAATAAATATTTTTCATAACACTTATTCATTCTAGGAGGTATAAGGATGAATTATAAAAAAATTTTTTTGTTAATAAGCTTATCTGCATTAGCCTTAGCATTAACAGCATGTGGAGGAGGGGAAACTTATAAAATAGGTTTACTTAGTCCTCAGACAGGTCCTATAGCAGTTTATGCACCAGGATTTCAGGATGCTGCTAATGTAGCAATAGCAGAATTAAATGATAACGAGGATGGAAACGTTTTTGAACTTGTTATTCAGGATTCAGGATGTGATGGTACACAAGCAGCTACTGCTACCCAAACACTAGTCGATTCTGGTGTAGTAGGTATAGTGGGTGCAGCTTGTTCAGGAGCTACTCTAGGAGCTATAGCTGTAGCATCAGAAGCAGGAATTCCTATGGTTTCCTATGCGAGTACTTCTCCAGCAGTAACTACTGCTAGTGATAATGGTTATCTTTTCAGGGTTGTCCCAAGCGATGCTCAACAAGCTATAGCATTGACAGCCGTAGTATCAGATGCAGGTGACAGTAATCCTGCAATTTTGTATATGACAAATGACTATGGCTCTGGATTGGCAGATAATTTTCAGGCAAACTGGTCTGGTTCAGCATGTACTACTAATGCTTATGATCCTACAGAAGGTTCTTACGATGCATCTACTATAGCTCAATCAGTGATTGATGCTGGATGTGATTCAGCAGTATTAGTATCTTATGCAACTGATGGAGCATCCATAATCGAAGCTCTAAAAAGCCAAGGTTTTGAAGGTACTATATATGGAGCAGATGGAATAGCTGATGCAGCATTCGTAGAAGCTTTCACAGATGCTTCTGCAGTAACAGGTATTGTTGCTACTAAACCAAGACCTGGAAAAGATTCAACTGCTAAATCAACATTTGATTCAGCTTATAAAGATGCCGGAGGAAATGCAGAAGGTATCTACACCGGTGAAACATATGATGCTGTTAAAATTGTTGCACATGCTGCACTTGAAGGTGGAGATAATATTAGAGCTGATATTAAAACCATAGGTACAGGTTACGACGGAGCCAGTGGAGTTCATACTTTCGATTCAAATGGAGACGTATCAGGTACAGGTTACGAAGTCTGTGATTTCAATCCTGAATTCTCTTGTTCAAGAGTTTGGACTGCTGAATCTGGTCTTTCAAATTAGCAGAAAACTATTATAGTTTGATAAAAATCATGATCCGCCTTTTTTATAGGTGGGTCTTGATTTTTAATTTATAATAAAAATATTTAGGGTTTCAGTATAAAATTTATATTAGATAATTTAAGAAAAATTATAATCACACACAAATGGGTGTTAATAACATTATTTCTTTTTATAGATAGCTATCTAGGACTAAGATTTAATGAAGGTTTACTTTCTTGGAGTAAAATTGTAGAAGGAGATGTTCTATGGATTCTGCAATCCTTGGAAATGATAATATTCAGCCTAATAATCGTAAATAAGGCTGTAAAAAAATCAACTGGTAAAATCAAAGCTTTTACTTTAATTCTAACTCCATTTTTTATATTTTTTATAATTTTATTCATTTTAGATTCTTTACTTAAAGGTAAAGGAATAAATACGACTTTTCATTATAATTTATCCTCAATATCCCTTAGTGCAATATATTGGTCAGCCGCATATCTAACAGTCGCAATGGGATTGACTCTTACTTATAAAGTTCAAAGATATGGTAATTTTGCTCAAGCTGAATTAATGCTACTTGGATCTTATATTGCTCTGATTCTAATGTGGTCAGATCGATTTTTTCCAATATCAAATGCGCCTAGTGATGGTAATTTAAATTTCAGTTTACTAATTTTTTCTGTAATTTTTGCATTCTTTATTTGCGGTATTATTGGAGTAATAATAGATAAATCTATATATAAACCTCTTAGAAATAAACTCGCTTCTCCTCAAGTAATGATGATCACATCATTGGGAGTAGCAATGGTTATCAGAGCTATTATTTATATGAGATTTTCTGCAAAAACTTTCCGTTTTATACCTGATAAAGATTGGCGTTTATTATCATCTAATATTGAAGTTCCAACACAAAAAATCGACCTAATTGTAGGAGAAAGAATAAACGAACCTTTTATAAATATAGTCAACAACATAGATCCGTATGGGTTTTCTTATTCTAAAATCGCTCTTGTAGTAGGGATGTTAATAGCAGTTTTCGCATTAATTTTCATAATGCATAAAACTATTCTCGGTAAAAAGATGAGAGCAGTATCGGACAATCCAGATCTTGCTTCAACTAGTGGAATAAATGTTGAAAATATACACACCACAAGTTCTTTTTTATCAGCAGGTATTTCTGGCCTAGGAGGAGCTTTATTAGCTGCAATTTTACCCGTTAACCCCGAATTGGGTCTATCTTTGTTATTACCTGCATTTGCTGTAATAGTATTAGGTTCTATAACTTCTATACCAGGAGTAATCATCGCTGCTTTTATAATAGGAATTGTACGTTCTTTATCTGAACCATTACTCATAGGTGCAGGTAATGCACTTAATCGCCCTACAGCATCTGGTTTTGCTGAAGTAATGCCTTTTATTTTCTTAATAGGGGTATTATTGCTTATGCCTAAGGGTTTAGGAAATATACTCCATGAATGGAATGTAAATAGATTTAAAAATATTATAAACAATAAGAATGAAACTGAATCAATTATCAAAATATATGCTAATAAACTTTTAAATTCAATTAATTTAATATTCTACAAATTTACAAACTACCTATTACTAACAAAACTAAAAAATTTAATAAGTGACTATATATCAGTTAATAAAAAATTTATTTCGTACTCTGTTAATAAAATTATTAGATTCATATATAAAAACTCTATTTCTAAAATTTCATTTAACAGAAAAATTAATAAGAAAAAAATATCAATAAATAAAGAATCTAATCGTGGATCTTGGATATTTTTCGGAATATTATTATTCTCTTTAATTCTTATTACTATTCTATTACCTAGTGTTTCCTATTTTACTAAAGTTATGCAAGTGGCAAGAATTGTAACTCTTTTAGGTATTTTTAGTCTCTTGAGTTTTTCCTTAAATATACATTCCGGGTTAACAGGTATGACAAACTTTGGAGTAATTTTCTTTGCTGGTATAGGCGCAGTCTTTGTAGGAATATTATCTGCACCTATAGCCACAAATGGTTACGGATGGGGGGCAATAGAAGCAACATTTTTTGCTGTAATTATAGCTTCTATAATTGGGTGGCTTATTGCTTATCCTACCGCAAGACTCAGAATGGATTATTTCGCTATAGTTACTATTTCCTTAGGAGAAATATTAAGAATTTCACTTCAAGCAGAGCCATTACTTAGAGCTGGAACAGTGACATCAGCAATGGGAATTTCAAATTATATACTACCTTTTAAAGAATGGTGGAATTCTGGATTTTCAGAATCCATAGGAAATATTATTGGCTTACCAGGTCCAGCTCCATATGTTTTATTACTTGCTATTTTATCTATTAGTTTAACAATTTTAGTATGGTGGATAATTTCTATAATTTTAAGCTCTCCATGGGGTAGAATTCTAAAATCAATAAGAGAAGATGAAGAAGTAAGCCAGCATCATGGTCATAATATCCTTTCACATAAAGCTGCCAGTCTAGCTTTAGGTGCTGGGATAGCAGCATTAGGAGGTGTACTATGGGCTTGGCTTAACACCGCTATTTGGCCTGATTTCATGAGTCCAATACGTTCAACTTTTTTAATATGGGCTGCATTTATTGTAGGAGGAAAAGGGAATAATAAAGGAATGTTTATAGGAGCCTACATAATAGTAATAGTAGAGTTCGTTTTCAATGTAATGGTGGTATCGAGAAGTAATTCAGATTTAATATTGCATCCAATAACTACATTTGCAGATAAAATTTTTGGTTGGATAATTTTCGATTTAGGAGGGCTTATCTGGTCAGAAAAATCCATTATCGAAGTATTCCCAAAAGGAAACGTAATATTAGAATTAACATATTTTAAACTTGCATTAATTGGACTAGTAATAATTGTTGCTCTTAGATTTGCTCCAAAAGGATTATTACCAGAAATACCATTTATGCCAAAAAGAAAATCAAGGTCTATAGAAAATGACTGATACATCAATAAATATTGAAAATTTAGTCCATAATTTTGGAGGTCTTAGAGCAATTAATGACATATCATTCAACATTAATAAAGGTGAATTAGTAGGATTAATTGGTCCAAATGGTTGCGGTAAATCTACTACTTTTAATTGTATCTCCGGGTTAATTAAACCTACTTCTGGAAAAATAGAAATTATGGGAAAAAGAGTAAATAATCTAAGGCCTGATGAGATTAATAAATTAGGTATAACTAGAACTTTTCAACATACAAGACTCTGGAAAGAGATGACAGTAATTGAAAATATCCTTGTCCCAATGAAAAATCAATTTTCTCCAAATCCATTCATAAGTTTACTTAGACCTAACTCTAAAAAAGAAAAAGAAAGAATTTCAGAAGGTTATAAAATTCTTGAATCACTAGAAATTTCTCATATATCAAATAACCTAGCAGCTAATCTTTCAGGAGGGCAAAGTAAATTAGTAGATATTGCAAGAGCTCTTATGGGCTCTCCTAATATATTATTACTAGATGAACCAGTCGCTGGGGTAGCAAATTTATTAGCTGAAAAAATTTTTAAGAATTTAAGAAATTTAGTCACAAATACTGGAATTTCAATATTAGTGATAGAACATAATATGGATTTTATTCTTAGATTAGGTGTAGATCGTATAATTGTAATGGATTCTGGAAAAATTTTGATGGAAGGAACATCAGAAGAAGTTAAAAATAATCAATCAGTAATAGAAGCTTATTTAGGTTCTTCAATAAATTAATTATGGAAAAGATACTTGAAATAAAAAATTTATCAGGAGGATATGGTTCTATTCAGATACTTAATGGAATTAATTTAAATGTATATAAAAATGAATTTGTAACAATTATTGGACCAAATGGATGTGGGAAATCTACTTTTTTAAAGGTTATTTTTGGAATAGCAAATTATTACGATGGAGAAATAAATTATAAAAATAATAACATAAAAGGATTGAGAGCAGATACTCTTGTAAAAAAAGGCATTGGATATGTCCCACAAGTAGATAATGTTTTTCCTTCTTTGACTGTAAAGGAAAATTTGCAAATGGGAGGATTAAATCTCAATAAAATAGAATTAAGTAAAAGAATTGAAAAAGTTTACGATATTTTTCCAAATATAAAACAAAAACCATATCATTTAGCAGAATCATTATCTGGTGGCGAACGTCAAATGTTAGCAATATCAAGAGTTTTAATATCAAATCCATCTTTTATTATGTTCGATGAACCAACTGCTGCTTTATCTCCAAAATTTAGAGAAGAAATAATTGAGAAAATTTCTGAATTACGAAAAATCAATATTACAGTTTTGATAGTAGAACAAAATGCTCGATTATCTTTAGGTATGTCTGATAGAGGATATATTTTTTCTAATGGAAAAGTTGCTCATACTTCTAAGGCAGAAAATATTTTAAAAGATAAAAATATTGGTAAATATTTTTTAGGAGAAATAAAAAACAATTAGAGAAAATCTGTCAATAGTATTAATGCAAATAATAACATTAGTAAAGACATAACAATATCTATGCTTCTAGTTGAAATTCTTTTGGTAATTTTTTCAACATTATTTCCTACTACTGTAGCAACAGAAATATACCAACCAGCATCTATTATAAAACCTAAAATAACTATTAATATAACAGTAAATAAATCTAAATCATTCTTAATAAATGGAGTATAAATTGCTATCATCCAAGCCAAGATTTTCGGATTTAATATTGCTACAAAAAATCCTTGAATAAATCCTATTCTATTTGAATCATAAGAAGTTATTTCATTAGATAAATTTATCTCTTTTTTTTCAAACGCTTTTTTAGCAAAAATAATAAATAAATAGAACAATAATAATACACCTGCATATTTTAGAAATATTTCTGTCTTAGGAAAATAATTTAGTAAAGTCGAAAAGCTTATCAAAACTATTAGAGAAAATAACCCGAAACCAAATCCATGACCTAAGCCTGTCAATAATCCATTAGTTTTGCCATTAACTAAAGTATTCCTAAGGACAATAGATAACGATGGTCCAGGACTCATTGCCCCTAAAACAAATGCAACTGTAATTGCTATCCATGATTCATTTGACATAAATCGCTCATATATATTTTCTTATTCGAATATTTATAGAAATAAAGAATTTTATTGCAAAAAATATTGAAGATCTTATATCAGACTTATTGGAATAAATTCTTATTAAAAATTAGTAGTAAATACTTGCATACGATGACGATTACTATCTACTACAATTATTTCTCCATTTCGATGTGTAACAGAAGTAGGAGACCAAAAGTATTTTTCTACATGAGAAGATTCTTCATGTGGATCTTCCTTAAAACCATCTAATTCGAAAACTAATGTTGATTTGGAACGTGCATTTTTTTCTTCCACATTAGTGTTCAAAAAATCATGAGCCCATTTTGATAACGTTGCTTCTCCTCTTGAAGAGAACAATAAATTCCCAACAGAATCAAATGCTTTTAATCTATGATTCCCCCAATCTGTAACAAAAATATTACCTGCAAAATCTACAGCAACTCCGGAAGGATGATTTAAATTATTGTCACTTACACCATATGATCCAATGGTGGTAATAAAAGTACCTTCTCTAGAAAATTTTTGAATTCTGTGATTACCCCAATCTGCAATATAAAGATCATTACTTGAATCTAAGGAAATTCCCCACGGTAAATTTAATTTTCCAGGAGAATTTCCTATTGAAGAAAATTTACGTATAAATTTACCTTCATTATTAAATACCTGTATTCTTCCATTTCTGTGATCAACTATATACAAATTATCTTCATCATCGAATACTAATCCTGTAGGGCCATCAAATTGACCATCTTTTGTACCAAATTCTCCAAAACATGAAATAAAATCACCATCCTTAGACATTATTGTAATCTTATTACTTGCTTCATCTGAAATATATAGATTATCGTCTGAATTAACCGCTATAGATGAAGGCCAAAGAAATTGACCATCCTCTGTTCCATGAGAACCGAAAGTACCGTAGTACTCCTCATTCATATCCATAACTACTAATCTACAACCTCTTGGATCCCCATCATGTCCTCTACCTAAAACATAAATTCTTTCAGAGTTATCAAATGCAAGATCAAAGGGATAATAAAATCCTCTTCCCTGCATAGCAGCAAGCCCCATAGTGTTTTTATATTTAATTTTTTCAGTTTTTATAGTCATTTTATGCTCGTTGATATTCTGGCATAGCACCAACAAATTTCAATAAACCTGCAATTGTTTCATTAGAAATACTATCTCGAGAATCTAAATTTGAATCAGCATAATCTATAAGTATAGATCTAGTATTATTAGAAGTTTTTAAAGCCCCTAGTTGTTCTAATGATTTATCGACTAATTGTTCCGATTCTAGCGGGAAATTCAATGAAGATTTAATATTTTCTATTAGATTAACAACACCCGAATTTTTTTGATCACCTAAATTCGAAGAAGAAAAATTCACCCTTTCTACAAGAGTTCCTGAATCTAGCCATTCAACACCCCAATGCCAGCCTTCAACAGAAGGTGGACTCATTAGCCACTGTCCCATATATTGAGTATTTAGACTCGTGAAATACTGTTCTCTATCAGGACGATTAAATTCCTTAGTCAGTCTTAGAGTACCTACTACTAGCTCAACTGGGCTCTTAACTCTCTTATTCCATACTTCTTCGCTTTTGAAAAAATCAGATTTAAACAAAAACCTAAGCATTTCTTTTATATTATACCCAGATTCAAAATATACTTTAGAAAGCTGTTCTATTGCTTCAGGATTATTAGGTTCTTTATATGGCCATTCTGGAACAGGAGCTTCATCAGCAACAAAAAAACTATACATATGCCTAGAAATAAATCTGGCTGTAGCTTTTTGTTTACAAATAATTTTTATTATATCTTCTCCATTATAATTACCAGTTTGCCCTAGAAATGTTTTTTCCCCATCATCATGATCGTCTGGGTCATATTCAAAATGCATAGAAAGACGACCATAAGGCCAAACAGAATCTCTTTGGCATTTAAGGGTCATATAATCTGTGTTTGCAATTGTCCAACCTGTGAAAGCTCTGGATGCCTCCTTTATATCTTCTTCAGTATAATTACCTGTTCCCATTGAAAATAATTCTAACAATTCTCTACCATAGTTCTCATTAATAGAACCTTTGTGACTTTCACAATTATCCAACCAGATAATCATAGCTGGATCTTTAGAGAGTTCAAGCAATAAATTCTCATAATTTCCCATACCATTCTTCAATAACATTTTTATTTGATCATGAAGAACTTTTCCATTCGCTAATTTAGCGTAACCTGTTGCAAAAATACCATGCCAAAACAAAGCAACTTTTTCTCTAAGTGGATGGTCACTCCATATCATTCTATACATCCAATTAGCACCATTAGTAGTACTACCCAAAGCAGCGCCATAATCAGGTTGATACCTTCGTATCATATATTCTGAAACTGGAATATTAGGTTCATCATCTAACATATGATCCACAGTTTCATCATAACCATTTTTTACTAATTCTTTTATTTCTCCTAAACTAGCTCCAAAACCAGCTCTTCTCATCAAATGTGCCATTAAAAAAGTATCTTTATTAGACATAAAATTTATCCTTTCCTAAAAAAATCATGTTGTTCATAATTTGAACCAAGTACAGGCATAGGATCCACTCCTAACCATTGATCCAATAATGTTGCATAAATAGATCTAAAATCATTATTATATTTCATGTCACCTTCAACCTGTTCAGATAATTCTAAAGATGGTAGCTCCCCATAAAATCCACCTTTTAGAGACCCGCCAAGTAAAAAAGCATTTCCGCCTGAACCATGATCAGTTCCTGATCCATTATCTTCTATTCTTCTACCAAATTCTGAGAAAAGTAATACTGTTACGTCTTCTTCTCTATTATGTTCTTTCAAATCATCAAAAAAATCCCCTAAAGCAACAGATAAATCTTTCCATAATTTTGCATGATTAATTAATTCTCCTGCATGAGTATCAAAACTACCATGTTGAGCATAATAAATTTTTGTACCAACATCAGAAAAAATTACTTTAGCTATATCTTTTAAATTATTTGAAATAGGATTGTCATCATATTCAATATTTGAAGAATATTCAGAATTTGCAGAAGAAAGTATATCTGCTCCTATCATTGCATTAATTCCATTTTCACCTAAAGCTTCTAAAATAACATCTCGACCTTGATGTGGGCCATAAAGTCTAGAGAAAAAACTGAGAGCAAAATCTCTATTTTCAGATCCTTGAATATCACTCATGAGACCATATGTTTCTAAATCTCCAACAGATGCTACTGGCACCCCTTTACAATGCAAAGACCGAGGTAAGCCTCTGCCAAAATTTACTCCGGTTACAACATTCTTATGATTGGGGTCCATTTCTCTAATAGTTCTTCCTAACCAACCATCTGGAGCAATACTCTCAGATTCAGCTGTATGCCAAATATCCATAGATCTAAAATGGGAACGGTTAGGAATGGGATAACCTACGCCATTAATTACAGATACCTTACCTTGATCCCATAAATTTTTTATAGCTCCCATTTCAGGATGAAAACCTAAAGAACCATCTATATCAATAACTTCTTCTTCTGACAAATGAATAGCAGATCTAGAATCGTGGTAAATACCATCATTATAAGGGACTACAGTATTCATAGCATCATTTCCACCAGATAATTGTATAACTACTAGTGAACGACGATTTTCATCTTTCATATTTTTTCCTTACATTATTTAAAATTTTTAAAGTTATAATATGTTAAAAAAAACTTAATGACAACTAATCTTAATCATAAAACAGCTATATAAGAAATTTCACTTACTCATACCTCTAATCAATATTACACCTAAAATTAATAAAATTGCACCAAGTATCCTCTGAAAAGAAATTGGTACTTGCAATCCTCCAAAAGCTCCAAAATGATCAACTACTATAGAACCTATAAGTGATCCAACAATTGTTGAAGAAATATAAATTCCAAGTCCAATCTTTGGACCTATCAAACCCGACCCTACCAAAAGAGGCACTGATAATAATCCGGTCAATGCATAATACCAATGAATCTCTCTCATAATTAAAAATAAAGTTATTATCAGTAATAATAGAATTACACTCAAAATTATAGGTTTTTGAAAAGGTAGAGGTAATCCAACATCATTATTTAACAATGATTTCCCGACAAGAAAAGATATAATAATCATTCCAGTAGCGACCATCGATGTAAAAACAGCTTCTAAAGATCCTTTTTGACGAGAAATTCCAGCAATCATTGTAAGTTGTACACCAGCACCAACTCCGATAAATATAGATATAATTACATAAAACCAACTATTAAGAAAATAAAACATAAAATAACTCCAAAATTATAAAATTAAAACTATTCTAGATATGATAGAAATTTATTACAATAGTGTTATTTTATCGAAATTTTGTTATATTAATTTGTATGAAATATTTTGGATATATTCATCATGAAGAGAAATTTAATTTACATATCTTTTATATTTTTTCTTATAGTAGGAATTTTCGTTTCAATCACGTCGCATTCCTCAGATAAAATATTCGCAGAAGAACCATATACAAAAAAATATAATAATGATATTTTTCTTTCTAAACTTTCTAAATTTCTCAAAATAGATAAATCTGAATTAGAAGATGCTATAAAAAAAACAAAATCAGAAATGATCAAAGAAAAATCTGCGAAATATGTTTCTAGTCATAAAACTCACCTAAAAACAGAGATTGAAAAAGCTTTAAAAAACGGTGAAATAACTCCTAAACAAGCAAAATTTAAATATATGAGTATTAATAAAAATATCTCAGATATGAAGAAAAATATTCACAAATTACTTAACCAAGGTAAAATAACCCAAGAAGAAGCAGAAGATAAAATAGAATTTATTGAAAAAAAATTTAGCGACAAATAATACTAAAATCAATAATAGAAATTAACAATTTTGATTAAAGTATTCAATATCAGGAAGCGTGTAATAATTCATAAAAACATGATTAAAAGGGTTATTTAATAAAAAATTATTTATATCTATACTATTTTGTCATGAGGATGAATTATAGATTAATATTGCTTTTGCTTGTAATTATTTACTGCACACCATTCCCTTAGTAATTTAAGGTATCTATTTCCCTTGATACCATACATAATTTAAATCCCTTGACTCTTTCCAATTGTATCTTCCGTAAAATAAAGGGTCTTTCTTTAAAGATTTGAACGATGAGAAGAATGTAAATCTTCTTTTCCTAACCACCAAGGAAATGTTATTTCATTAATAGGAAGATATTTCATATTATTTTGGTATCCCCTATCAACCCATTCATCAATCATAAAATTTTGATAAAGTGCCAATACATCTGGATATCAACTTTAATGTTACAAAATGAATTATAAGTTTTATTAATTTAAAATAAATAAATTGTTAAATTTTAATTTATTTTGATAGTATCAATGAATGAAAAAATTTAACAAAATAATTGTAGGTTCAGGATCCGGTGGTTCTGTATTGGCAGCAAGATTATCGGAGAATGAAAATTGTGAAGTTTTATTACTTGAAGCAGGACCAGATTTTCCTGAATTTGATTCTACCCCTAACGAAATAAAATATGGTTATGGAATAGATGAAAATTTATGGTCGCGAACATTCGGAGTAAACAGTAAATTCAGTTGGAATTATTTAGGTACAGCATCAACAGAAACTGATGATATGTTAATTCCACGGGGTAGAGTTATAGGAGGATCTAGTTCGGTAAATGCTCAAATATTTTTACGTGGATTACCTGAAGATTTTGATGAGTGGGCAAAAATGGGAAATAATAAATGGAATGCGTCCCAAACCATGCCTTTCTTCCAAAAAATTGAAAATGATTTAGATTACTCTGGAGATTTTCATAATTCTGAAGGTCCTATATCTGTTAGAAGGTGGAATAAATCTGAATGGGAAAAAGTTCAATTAGCTTTTTATAAAGCATCATTATCAATGGGACAACCTAATTGTGATGACGCAAATGATCCTAACTCAACAGGTGTTGGTCCATTACCTTTTAATAATCCTGAAGGTATAAGATGGAGTACCAATTTTGGATACTTGAGTAAAGTTCGACATAGAATGAACTTAACCATTAAAGCAAATACTTTGGTAAGAAAAATTATTTTCGAAGGAACTAAGGCTATAGGGGTAGAAATTGAAGCACCTGCACCTTTGACTTATAAAAATTCAACTGATACATTTCATAAAAAAATTGAACCAAAAATATACGAAATATTTTGCGATGAAGTTATTTTATGTGCCGGCGCAATTGAAACACCGCATATCCTTATGTTGTCTGGTATAGGTTCTACGGAAAAATTAAGAACACATGGAATAGAAATAATAAAGAACCTCCCTGGGGTGGGAAAAAATTTAAGGGATCATCCACAAATCCAAGTTTATTGGAAAACAAATAAAGACTTGTTACAAAATAATTTAAGTTCTCGTATCCAAGTAGGAATTAGATATACAGCTTCAGGATCAAAATTACGAAATGATATGTTTATACATCCAGTTGGACATGCCCCCGAAAGTGGTATTTATCTTGATTCTTCTTCTGGTAGTAATGGTTTCGGAATAGTTTGTGCCCTTTACCTAGCGATGGGATCAGGAGAAATAAATCTTAAATCTAACGACCCTCATGTCCAGCCAGATCTAAACTATAATTTCATGAGAGATGAATTCGATTTGAAAAGAATGAGAGAAGCAACCAGAATTGCAGTGAAAATGGGTGAAACAGATCACTTAAAAGGTGATATTGTAACGGAATTAATCACTCCTAATAGAAAAATATTAGATAATGACTCTCTACTTAATCACTGGATAACCAAAACATCTAGAACAAGCCATCATGTAAGTGGTACATGTAAAATGGGGGTAAAAGAAGATAATATGTCAGTCGTAAATCAAGATGGAAAAATACATCATTTAAAGAATATTCGTATTGCTGACGCATCAATAATGCCAGATTGCGTTCGCGCAAATACTAATGCGACCACGATAGTAATAGGTGAACGTATAGCAAAATCAATAATTAATGACGATTTACGAATTTCGTAGAATAATTTATCCGGTTTAATGTACTTTATAGTTAAATAACGATCAACATGATTATTGACACACATTTCAGTATTGTAGAAAATAAATTTGTACAAAAAACGTTTTGTGCGTAATATTACAAACACTATAGTGAGGTATAAGTTTGAGTATTCTTAATCCCTACAGATTAATTACTCTTGCACTTCTAATCGTCGCAGCATTCTCAGTTGCATGTAGTGGCGAAACTGAAGTAGTTCAAGAAATAGTAGTTGAAACTGTAGTAGTAGAAAAAGAAGTAATTCAAGAAGTTGAAAAGGTAGTGGAAAAAGAAGTTGAAAAGGTAGTTGTAAAAGAAGTAGCAGTAGAAACAGAAAAAGTAGTAGAGAAATCTAAAGTAGATGCCCCTGCTCCATCTAGTGGTCCTAGCGGAACACTTTCTATAGCTATGAATACCGTTGGTGTACCTGTAGGAGATCCTCAGGGCTGTATTCCTGGTTGTGGTAACCAGAAATTCAGAATGTCAGCATACGAAACTCTAGGATGGCTAGATGACGATGCTAACATGATTCCACGTATAGCTACGTCATGGGAAGTAAATGGTGATGAATATGTAGACTTCAAAATTCAAGAAGGCGTTGAATTCCACGGAGGTTATGGAGAAATGACTGCAGAAGATGTTGCATGGAGCTTTAACAGAGCTAATCCAACATTTAACCCTGACAGTAAACATGACCAGGCTGGTGACTTCAAAAGAATTATGGATAAAATGGAAGCGATTGACGATTACACTGTCAGGATGACGATCCCTGAAGGTGGACTTGGAGTAGGTCAACTACGAAGAGCACTAACACCTTATTGGCAGAGTATGGGAATTCACTCCAAAAAATTATTTGATGAAGTTGGTGCTGATGGTATGGTTGATAAATTTATCGGTACTGGTCCTCTTGTATACCAAGAGTGGAAACAGGACGATAAAGCCGTTTTGGAAGCACTGGACAGTCACTGGAGAAAAGTGGCTCCTATGCAGACAGTTAGAATTCTAGCTGTTCCTGAAGCAACTGTTAGAAGAACTATGCTAGAAACCGGTGAAGTTGATGTAGCAATGATTGACCTTAAAGATATTCCTGCTGTTAAAGATCAGGGATTCGAATCATTCGTAACTGCATCTAGACTTAACGGTTTATACTTTGGTGGTAACTTGTGGGTAGAAAACCAACTTATTACTGGTCAAGGTAATACTGGTGACGCCCTTGATAGACCTGGATACGATACTTCAAAACCTTGGGTTGGAGAGTATGGTAACGCTGAAAGCATGGAACAAGCGCAAAATGTTAGACATGCCCTAGCAATGGCTGTTGACCGTGAAGGTATCAATGATGCGATTCTAGGTGGTCTAGGAGAAGTAAACCACATTACAAATATTCCTGTTGGTTCTAAACACTGGGACTCAAAATGGGAATGGCCGTATGATATAGCTAAGTCAAAAGAATTAATGGCTTCAGCTGGATATGCTGACGGTTTTGAAATGACAATTTGGACAGGTGCCGGTACCCATGAGGAAATAGTAAATGCTATAGCCGCTACATGGTTGAGTGAGTTGAATGTAAAAGTTTCAATTGACTTACAGGCATATGGTACACACCGACCACGATTAGTAAACCTTGACTTCCCACATATTCAGTACAGAACTTGTGGTGATAGTTTCGCAGCGCTTACAGTAGATCTTCCAAAATCTAATGAAAGTACTAGTGATAAATTAGGTGGAACAATCTGTGCAGGTAGTATGGTTCCTGAATGGGAAGCAATCTACGAAAAAATGGTTACTTCAACTGATAAAGCTGAAAGAGAAAAATTGGGTCTAGAATTTTTCGATGTGACCAGAGAAAATGCTATTGCTGTTGGTGTGAACGAACAGCCTCAGCTAAACGTTTATGATGGATCAAAAATAGGCGCATGGCCTATCCCACCTCAAATGTGTATTGGTGGTTGTGAATGGTTCAACGTAGAAGAAATAGAATGGACACCATAAGTTAATTACTAAGTTTTTATAAAAATAAATTCTTAAAAATTACTTGTAAAAATAAATAAAGGGCTAGGTTAAATCAACCTAGCCCTTTATAGTAATATATTAAAAAAAAAAAAATCAGAAAATAAAATTGAAAAATTTTTTACTAAGAAGAATATTCTATGCAGTTATAGCCGTAATCGGCGGAACACTTATGATTTTTGTTTTATCAAGAATGTCTGGTGATCCTCGCGTTTTATTCATTGATGAACATGGTGGAGGTTTTGGAACCGAAGCGTGGGAAAAAATGGGTGAAGAAATGGGTCTAGATAAGCCTGTTCCAATACAGTATGGTATGTGGCTAAAAGACATATTGACAGGTGATTTTGGAAAAAGTTTAGCTCAACAACAACCGGTTACAACAATCTTAAAAGACCGTGCAGGTGCTTCTGTAAGATTAGGTGTAGCTGCGTGGATTTTTGGTACTTTAGTCGGTGTTCCATTAGGCATTCTTTCCGCAATAAATAGAGGTTCTGCTTGGGATTATATAGCAAGAACTTTTGCTTTATTTGGTCAATCACTTCCAAGTTTTTGGTCAGGAATAATGGGTATATTAATTTTTGCTGGAATTTTAGGATGGTTACCTGCAGGAACAATGGGAGAAGGAGATTTTTCCATTAAACATTTAATACTACCTGCTATTGTTTTGGGCTGGCTTCCCGCCGCAGGATACCTAAGACTCACAAGATCTTCAATGCTTGAAGTTATGGATACAGAATATATTAAATTAGCAAGAGCAAAAGGTGTTAAATATAGTAAAGTGGTTTGGAAACATGCTTTCAGAAATGCTTTAATAGTTCCTCTGACATACTCTGGACTATTGTTAATTGGATTTATTACAGGTACTACTGTAGTTGAAACAGTCTTTTCTTGGCCAGGGTTAGGAAGACTTGCTATTAATTCTGTAACAGGAAATGATTTTCCTGTTGTAGCGGCAATAATGTTCTTCACTATGTTACTTTATGTTGTAGTAGTATTATTTCTGGATTTAATTTATGCTTTCATAGATCCTAGGATAAGAGCAAAATAGGTGTATTTTGATAATATTTAATTTACTTAGAAGATATCCAATAATTCCCGCTTTTATATACACGGTATTAATAATTACTGCAGTATTTGCTCCTTTAATTTCACCTCAAGATCCATATAAAAACAGCCTTAGAGATAGGAATGTACCTCCTCTAGGTATAGAAGGTAGTAAAAGTGAATATATTCTTGGTACAGATCCGATCGGTAGAGATATGTTAAGTAGACTGATTTATGGAGCTAGAGTTTCGGCCATGGTGATGTTTTTCTCAATATTAATTGGTGTAACTATTGGTACAACATTAGGACTAATTTCCGGATATTTTGGTGGACATATAGATGAAATTATAATGCGTTTTGTTGATATATGGGCTGCGCTACCTTTTATTATGATTGCTTTAGTAGTTGTTTTAATTTATGGACAATCATTTAAAATTTTAGTAGCACTTCTCGCTTTAATGTCATGGCCTGGTCCAGTGAGGCTTGTCAGAGCACAAACTCTTAGTTTAAAAAATATGGATTATATTGCTAGTGCCAAAATATATGGAGCTTCAAATATAAGAATATTAGCAAAACATCTTCTACCTGGTACTTGGAATATAGTTCTTGTTGCAGCAACCTTAAATATAGGTTCAATTATACTTACAGAGGCAACACTATCATTTCTAGGAGTTGGAATTCCACCTCCAACACCTGCTTGGGGTGCAATGACTGCATCTGGAAGAAATTATCTCAATGATGCTTGGTGGGTGGCATTTATGCCAGGGATGTGCATTTTTTTAGTGGTAGTTGCAGGTAATTTTATTGGTGATTGGTTAAGAGATAGATTAGACCCAAGTTTACGTCAATTGAATTGATTTTTACACGGAAAAACTTTCAAGTTGATCCTTAAAATCTACTCTAACGTTTGACATGTACAAAAATATTTATGACAATAATCAGATTGTATTAACGCGGTTAATGCAAGATATATAACTTTAAACTAGTGAGGAAACAATAAGTTGAGTATTCTTAATCCATACAGAATGATAACTGTTCTTCTTCTTGCGTTCGCTGCAATATCCATTGCGTGTGGAGGTACTGAAGTTGTTACTGAAAAAGTTGTTCAAACTGTAGTAGTAGAGAAAGAAGTTGTTAAGGAAGTTGAAAAGATTAAAGAAGTTGAAGTTGAGAAAGTTGTAATCCAAGAAAAAGAAGTTCCTGTGGATAAGGTAGTTACTAAAGAAGTAGTTACTAAATATACTCCAAAGGAAGGTGAAGAAAAGGCATCCGGACAGGCTGCTACTGGTGAAGTCGCATATACACGGCAAGTACTAGATAAAAGTAAACACCCTACTTCTTATGGAGAATCACCTGACTTAGCTGCTAAAGTAAAATCTGGAGACCTTCCTCCTGTTGAAGACAGATTACCTAAGAACCCAATGGTTCTAGACTCATCTGATCTAGACGGAGTAGGAAAATATGGTGGTACATGGAAACGTGCATTCACCGGACCTGCTGACGAACAAAACATCGAACGTATTTCAAAGAATCATATGATTTTCTGGAACTCGCAGATGACTGAATTAAGGCCGCATATTGCTGAGGATTTTGAATCTAATGCTGATGCTACTAAATTCACCTTCAAACTTCGTGAAGGAATGAAATGGTCAGATGGTGAACCTTTCACCACAGCTGACGTAATGTTCTGGTACGAGCATATATTATTGGACGATAACGTCCTTCCAGCTAAGCCTGGATATTCTAAAACAGCTAATGGAGAAATGGGTGTATGGAAAGCAGTTGATGACTATACATATACAGTAGAGTTTTCAGAACCATACGGTGTTTATCTTGAATTAGTTTCTGGTTTATCTGTCGCTGGACATCTAACTCAGTTCCCTGTTTGTGGTGGAGGATTTTCACCTAAACACTATATGAGTCAATTCCACGCTGCATTCGTTGGAGAAGAAGAAGCTAATAAACTAGCTAAAGATGCTGGTTATGATAACTGGGGTACACATTTCTGTGCTAAAAACAACCCAGTTAAGAATGTTGATTCTCCTGTAACTACAGCTTGGATGCCTATAAAAGGATTCAATGAAGAAGAATCTGTTTGGGAAAGAAACCCTTACTACTGGGCAGTTGACGCCGAAGGTAACCAGTTACCATACCTAGACAAGATCGTTCTAAGTCTTGCAGAAGACGTTGAGGTTCTTGGACTAAGAGTTGTTGCTGGTGAATTCGATATTCAAGGTCGACACGTAAAACCTGATAAACTACCTCTTCTAAGAGAAAATGAAGAAAAAGGTGGTTACCGAGTACAATTTACAAGTGCTGCTGGTAGTTCTGCAATAACTGTATATCCTAACCAGGACTATGGTGCTCATGGAGAGGGTGATAAAGAAATTGGTGATCTTTTGAGAGAAGCTGATTTCAGAAGAGCTTTATCCATAGGATTTGATCGAGAACAAATCCGAGAGGCTATATTCTTAGGAATGGGTCGTTCAGCTTCTGCTTGTGCAATACCAGATGAACCATATGCTCCTGGTCCTGAGTATGATCAAATGTGGTCAACTCTTGACGTAGCGAAAGCTAACGAGCTATTAGATGGTCTTGGTCTAAAAGAGGGATCTGATGGATTCCGAACAAAGCCTAGTGGAGACCCTCTTGTTCTTGATGTAATCGCTGTAACAGGTGCTTTCACGGACAGTGTGGGTGCTGCTGAATTAATTAAAAAAGATTGGGCAGACAATATTGGAATAAATTTGAAAATCACTCCTACAGAAAGAAGTTTGAGAGAAACTCGACTTAAGAACAACGAAGCAATGTTGTCTATATGGGGTGGTGGTGGAGCTTCAGAACCTTTGTTCTTGTTCCCTAACCATGACCTAGCGTTTAACTGGGAAAGTGGAATGGGGCCAGCTTCAGGACAATGGTTCCAAGATTCTAGCGTTTTTGGTCCTCCATTGAGTGCCTCAATTGCTAAACAGCAAGAACTTTGGAGACAAGGTGCTGCTCTACCTAGATCTGAAAGAATTGATATCGGAAAAGAAATACGTAAAATAGCTTGTGAAGAAGTTCACGCTATTACAACAATTACTGAAACTCCTGCTTGGATTTTCGTAATAAAGAATTACGTAAGAAACTTCCCTACTGGTGTACCATTCACAACTGTTGGACAGACACCTGGTAGTTTCTACACCGAAGCATTCTGGTTTGATCAGTAAAAAATAATTCTAAATTTATAAGTATCAAATTTTAGATGCTTATAGGTTTGACTGAACGCCTATCCTATTTTATAGTTTAGGCGTTCAGTGTTTTAAAAGCAGTAGAAATTATTCTAAAAGGTAATTAATAGAATCATATGGCACTATATATCGGAAAAAGAGTATTATACGGTTTCATTGCTATATGGATAATTTCTATACTGTCTTTTATTATTATCCAACTCCCTCCTGGAGATTATGTAAGTTCTTATATTGCCAATTTAGCTGCTCAAGGATCATCTTTAGATCAAGCTGAAGCTGAAAACCTTAGAATATTTTACGGACTAGATAAACCTTGGCATATACAATATCTAAAATGGGCTAGCCGTATTGTTACAGGTGATTTAGGATATTCATTTGAATGGGAAAAACCAGTTATGTCTGTTATACAGGGCCGTATACTAACTACTGTTCTATTAGCTCTTTTTGCACTAGTTTTCACTTGGTTATTTGCCATTCCTATTGGTATTTATTCTGCTGTACATAAATATAGCATTGGAGATTATTTGGCGACATTTCTTGGATTTTTGGGATTAGCTATACCTGATTTTTTAATAGCTCTAATAGCAATGTGGTTTGGATATTCTATATTTGGATGGAGTGTAGGTGGTCTTTTTTCTCCTGAGTTCGGGACTGCTCCTTGGTCAATTGCTAAATTTCTTGACCTGATGAAACATTTATGGGTTCCAGTAATAATACTAGGTACTGCTGGAATGGCTGCAATGATTAGAGTTGTTAGAGCAAATTTACTAGATGAATTATCTAAACCGTATGTAGTAACAGCACGAGCGAAAGGTATATCAGAATGGAAATTAATAATGAAATATCCTGTTAGAATGGCATTAAATCCTGTTATAAGTATGTCTGCATATCTACTTCCATACCTAATTTCGGGAAGCGTGATTGTTTCAGTGGTACTTAGTTTACCTACTTTAGGTCCGACTTTATTAAAATCCTTATTGTCCCAAGATAGCTATTTAGCGGGAGGAATAATTTTTCTAATAGGTATATTTACTATATTAGGTACTTTGATTTCAGATTTACTACTCCTTTGGATAGATCCAAGAATAAAATTCGAGGCTAGATAAAATTGAGTTCTGAATCAAACATAGAGAAAGTAGATAATATTAATTCTGAAGAAAGAGTTAGTGTTGCTTCACAAGGACAGTTAATATGGTGGAGATTTAGAAAACATAAACTTGCAGTATTTTCCGCTATACTTCTACTATTATTGTATCTAACAACATTATTTGCTGAATTTTTTGCTACTTCTGATCCTCTTGAATCTGAAGCATTTCGAGGTCTAATACAACCTCAACCAATTCATTTTTTTGATGAAGGTAAGTTAAGCCCTCATGTATGCGCAATGGAAGGTACCCGAGACCCCTATACATATAAAAAAACATATAAACCTAATTGTGATAAAAAAACACCCGTAGAATTCTTTACTAAAGGTTATGAATATGAATGGTTAGGTTTAATTCCAATGGATAGACATTTAATCGGTGTACCTGAAGGATATTTGGCAGAAGAACACATATTTTTATTAGGAACTGATATTCAAGGAAGAGACATGTGGTCAAGAATATGGGTAGCATCAAGACTTTCATTAAGTATCGGATTAGTTGGAGTTACATTAACACTAATTTTTGGCATAACTTTAGGAGGTATCTCGGGCTTTTATGGTGGTTTTATAGATACGATTATACAAAGAATTATTGAAATTATAAGAGCAGTTCCGACTATACCTTTGTGGATGGCTTTGTCCGCTGCTATGCCTTTTAGTTGGTCTATTGTACAAATATATTTTTCAATCACATTAATAATTTCACTGTTCGCTTGGACCGATTTAGCAAGAGTAGTCAGAGGTAGATTTCTATCTCTTAGAGAAGAAGACTTTGTTACAGCAGCAGTTTTATCTGGTGCAAATGAAAGAAGAATAATTTTCAGACATGTAATGCCATCACTATATAGTCATATTATTGCTGCGGTGAGTCTTGCAATACCTTTGATGATTATTAGTGAAACAGCCTTAAGTTTTCTTGGGTTAGGATTACAAGCGCCTGCAATAAGTTGGGGTACTTTATTACAAGGTACTCAAAATGTACAAAGTGTGGCTCTATACAAATGGTTGATGATTCCTGCTTTCCCTGTAGTAGGAAGTATTCTTTTATTTAATTTTCTTGGAGACGGATTAAGAGATGCTGCAGATCCGTACAGTGACTAATAATTTAATATGACTAAAAAAAATACTAAAATAGAAAAACAAAAACCAATATTATCCGTAAATGGACTTAAAGTTCATTTCTTTACAGATGAAGGTACAGTTAAAGCAGTAGAAGGGGCAAGCTTTGACGTTTTAGCTGGACGCACATTAGGAATAGTAGGAGAGAGTGGATGTGGTAAAAGTGTAGCAACAAGGTCATTATTAAGGTTGGTAGATAGCCCTGGAAAAATTGTAGATGGAGAAATTATTTATAGGGGTGACGCAAATAAAAAAGAAATAAATATTACCTCTTTAAAAACATCAGGATCAGATATTAAATCGATTAGAGGTGGAGAAATTTCATTGATTTTTCAAGAACCTATGACATCTTTCAGTCCAGTACATACCGTTGGTAATCAAATAATTGAGGCAATAAAACTACATAAGAAACTTAATAAGGATGATGCTAAAGGATTAACTTTAGATTGGTTTAAACGTGTTGGTATGCCAGATCCAGAACAGAGAATGAACCAATATCCATGGCAATTAAGTGGGGGGCAAAGACAAAGAGCAATGATTGCAATGGCTTTATGTTGTGATCCAAAAATAGTAATTGCTGATGAGCCCACTACAGCTTTAGACGTAACTACCCAAGCCCAAATACTCGATCTCCTAAAGGAACTTCAAGAAGAAAATGGAATGTCTATAATTTTTATTACCCATGATTTAGGTGTAATAGCTGAAATATCTGATGATGTTTCAGTTATGTATCTAGGAAATATAGTAGAGAGTGCATCTGTAGATGAAATATTTCATTCTCCAAAACATCCTTATACAACTGGTTTATTAAATTCCATTCCGTCCATTACCAATAAGAATAGAGAAAGATTGCCAACAATATCAGGTTCTATTCCTCATCCTCATAACAGACCAAGTGGATGTACTTTCAGAAATAGATGTCAAAATCCTTCAGATGATTGCAGAGAAGGGAAGATTGAAATGAAACTTATAGAAGTTAGCCCAGGCCATTTTGTAGATCAATGCTGTATTAATTGTGGTTAAAAAAGGATAAGAATGACTACTAAAAATAAAAAAGATGACTCTCCTATATTAGAAGTTACAAACTTAAAAAAATATTTCCCTATACAAAAAGGGATTTTTAAAAAAATAGTTGGGAATGTTCGTGCGGTCGATGGTGTAGATTTTAGTATAAATAAAGGAGAAACAGTTAGTCTGGTGGGAGAAAGTGGTTGTGGTAAAACTACTACAGCTAGATGTATTATGCGAGCACTAGATCCTACAAGTGGTGAAATAAAATTTAAAACCAAAAATAATGAAATCATAGATTTATCTAAATTATCCAAAGATGAAGTTAGGCCATATAGAGATGATATTCAAATGATCTTCCAAGATCCTTTTTCATCATTAAATCCTCGAATGACTCTTTTCGATATAGTAGGTGAGCCTCTCCTTGTTAATGGCATGAAAGCAAAAAAGGAAAGAGAAGAAAGAGTATCAGAAATAATGCATCAAGTAGGTTTAAGGCCAGAATATATGATGAGATTTCCACATGCTTTTAGCGGTGGGCAAAGACAAAGAATTGGTATTGCAAGAGCATTAAGTATAAACCCTAGCCTAATCGTTGCAGATGAGCCTGTCTCCGCCTTGGATGTATCTGTTCAAGCCCAAGTATTGAATTTAATGATGGATCTTCAAGATCAATTAAATTTAACATATTTGTTTGTTTCTCACGACTTGAGCGTAGTGAGCCAAATAAGTGATAGAGTAATTGTTATGTATGTAGGAAAAATCGTAGAAAGTGGTACTCCAAAACAAATCTTTGAATCACCTAAACATCCATACACTTCTGCCCTACTTAGCTCAGTTCCAAAAGCTGACCCAAGATTGAGACAAGAAAGAATTGTGCTCAAAGGAGAAGTAGCAAACGCTGCAGATCCACCTTCTGGATGTACTTTCCGAACTAGGTGTCCATATCCAACAGATGACTGCAGGGATGGAAACATTGAAATGGGTCTAATTGAAGTAAGCCCTGGGCATTGGGTAGATCAATGC
>MDTE01028806.1_pt1 | contig 26568 bp, 33 predicted proteins | sample 811231 | NCBI WGS metagenome assembly MDTE01 (sample SAMN05326651, study PRJNA326480) | marine metagenome | isolation source: seawater | place: Indian Ocean: Red Sea | collected 2010
TAAACAGTTCATGGATCTTACAGACAATTCAAGCTCATCAACTTTTCTTAATAAATTTTTATTAAATTCTGGTTCTGTAGAAACTTCTTTTACTGGGGCCTCAACAGGCTCATCAAAGTTAATGAACATCTTCAATTGATCTTGAAAAATTCTTGCAGAGTAAGCTACGGCATCTTCTGCAGATATTGATCCGTCTGTTTCTACTTCCATTGTTAATTTATCATAATCAAGTGCTTTACCCTCTCTCGCGGTACTTACAGAATATGAAACTTTTTTGACGGGACTGTATAAAGAATCAATTGCAATTAAACCTAAAGGTGGCTCTTCAGGTTTATTTAATTCGGCTGGGACATAACCTTTACCTGTATTAACATTTAATTCCATATGAAATTTAGTATTTTCGTCTAAATTACAAATTACTAAATCTGGATTTAAAATCTCAACATCTGCTACCTGTGCAATGTTTGAAGCCTTAATTTCTCCCGGACCTTTTGCATCGAGAATTAATTTTTTTGTTCCTTCAGATTGACATTTAAGGGCTAATGATTTTACATTTAATACTATATCAGTAACGTCTTCCCTTACACCTTTGATAGAAGTAAACTCATGCAATACACCATCAATCTGTATTGATGTAACTGCAGCTCCTCTTATTGAGGACAATAATATTCTTCTTAAAGAATTTCCAAGTGTTAAGCCATAACCTTTTTCTAATGGTTCAGCTACTATTGTTGCTTTAGTCAAATCTTCACTTATTTTTACATCAAGCTTACTTGGTTTAATAAGTGATTTCCAATTTTTAATATTTACATTTTCAGTTTCCATTAAACTCTCCTTTTTTTTGGCGGTCTAGTACCATTATGTGGCATTGGTGTAGTATCTTTAATTGATAAAATTTTAAAACCCCTAGCTTGAAGTGCTCTAAGTGCTGTTTCACGCCCAGAGCCAGGTCCCTTAACTTCTACTGATAAAGTTTTCATTCCATAATCTAAAGCTTTTGATGCTGCTGAGTCAGCAGCAATTTGAGCAGCGTAAGGTGTAGATTTTCTTGAACCTTTAAAACCTTTTTGACCTGCGGAAGCCCAAGAAATAACATTCCCGTTAGTGTCAGCTATTGAAATTATTGTATTATTAAAAGTAGATTGTACATAGGCTATTCCATTAAGAATATTTTTTTTTACTTTTTTCTTTTTTGAATATGAACTTTTATTAGATTTTTTTAACTGCTTATCTGATTTTTGATCTTTATTTTCAACTTTATCAACTTTTGACATATTTATTTTTTAAGTGGTGTTAATTTTTTTCCAGCAATTGCAATTGCTTTACCTTTTCTTGTTCGCGCATTGCATCTTGTTCTTTGTCCTCTAACTGGCAATTTTTTTCTGTGCCTTGTGCCCCGGTAACAAGCTAGATCTATTAATCTTTTTATACTTAAGGAATAATCTCTTCTTAAATCTCCCTCTACTTTAAAATTTTGATCTATATATTCACGGATTTTTAAAATTTCGTCGTCTGTAAGTTCATTAACTCTTTTCTTGGCTGGTATTTCTAATGAGTTACAAATCTGCTTTGAAAATTTATCACCTATTCCATATATATATGTGAGTCCTACATGAACAAGTTTATTCTGTGGAATATTAATCCCTGCAATACGAGCCATAAATAAGTGATAAAATTTAGCCTTTTATATAAGAAGATCTCTCAAAGTCAATGTCTTAAACTCTCAGAATTTTGTCTATTTTATTGGTTATTTCCTCGATTTTTAAGCCACCATCTATTTCGTGAAAATTTGTATTTTTCGAATAGTAATCTAAGACGGGCTTTGTAGTTTTCATGTATGTATCAAATCGTTTAATAATAGTTATCGCATTATCATCAGATCTTTTTTCTAAAAGTTTTCTTTTTTCTATTCTTTTTAATATAGTCTCTTTGTTTACATTTAAAAATAAAATGTAGTCAATCTTTTGATCAGAGGCATCTAATAATGATGATAGATTTTTTGCCTGATTTAATGATCTAGGGTAACCATCGAATATTAATCTATTTTTCTTCTTTTTATCAAATACAATATTTTTCATTATTGAATTTATTATTTCGTCATTAACAAACCTACCCTCATTCATGTCATTAATAATCTTTTTTCCAATTTCTGTATCTTTATTAATTTCATCTCTTAACAATTCACCGGTAGATATTTGAAATCCATTGAAATTTTTAACAAGATGTTTTGCTTGTGTACCTTTACCAGCACCTGGAGGTCCAAATAAAATGATATTCACCTTTATTTACCAAATTTTGTTTTTTTAATTAATTGTTCATATTGTGAGCTCATAAGACGAGTTTGAATTTGTGTCACTGTGTCTATGGCAACCACAACAACAATTAAAATAGATGTACCACCTAAATAAAAAGGTATAGGATAATTTGCAATTAGAAACTCAGGCATCAAACATACTAAAGTTAAGTAGAGCGCACCAATTGTAGTCAATTTTGTTAATATATTTTCAATATAAATAGCAGTGCTTTCCCCAGGTCTTATTCCTGGAATAAAACCACCATATTTTCTTAAATTATCTGCTGTTTCGGTTGGATTAAATGTTATCGATGTATAAAAAAATGTAAAAAAAATAATACCTGATGCATATAATAACATGTATAGAGGCTGTCCTTGAGTAAAATAAGAACTTAAATTCAAAAAAGTCTCATTGTCGGAAAAATTAAAATTTGAAAAAGTTACTGGAAGAAGTAGTAGGGCTGAAGCAAATATCGCAGGAATAACTCCAGCTTGATTAATCTTTAAAGGTAAGTGAGAAGACTCACCTCCATACATTTTATTTCCCATTTGTCTTTTTGGATAATTAATTAAAATTTTCCTTAATGCTCTTTCCATGAAAACAATGAATAGAATAGTTAATATCAATAAAACAAATAAACCTATTATCATTAAAGTTGAGACAGCACCTGTTCTTCCTAATTCGAATGTAGTAACAAGTGCTCTTGGTATTTCAGCTACAATCCCCGCAAAAATAATTAATGATATACCGTTTCCAATACCTCTTTGTGTGATTTGTTCACCTAACCACATTAAAAAAATAGTACCAGCCACTATTGTTGTTACTGTAGAAATCTTAAAAAAAGCACCCGGATTAATTACTAAATTTGCGGACGACTCTAATCCAACTGCAAGTCCATATCCTTGAACTGTAGCAAGCAAAACAGTTCCATATCTTGTAATTTGTGTGATTTTGGACCTTCCAATCTCCCCTTGCGCTTTTAAATTTTTAAAATAATCAGATACTCCTGTTAAAAGTTGAACTATAATTGATGAAGAAATATATGGCATTATACCTAGAGCAAAAATTGCCATTCTACTAACTGCACCACCAGCAAATACGTTAAACATTCCCAATAAGCCTTTTTGGTTTCCTTCCATCATTACTTTTAATTGTTCAGGGTCAATTCCAGGTAAAGGAACAAAAGTTCCAAATCGATAGACTGCAAGGATTGCTATCGTAAATAATATTCGATTTTTTAAATCATTATTAGATGATGACGCACTCATTTTTAAACTAATTTTTTAGTTGTATAGATCCACCAATTTTTTCTAACTTTTGAACGGCAGATTTTGAGGCTAGGTTTGCTTCTATATTAATTTTATCTTTAATTTCACCGGACCCTAAAATTTTTAATTTTTTTGAATTCTTATTTATAAGTTTTAATTTCTTTAATAGGTCGGTATTTAGAACGTCAGAAGTTTTGATACTTTTTTTGTCTATATATGTTTGAATTTTATCTAAATTCAAAATAGCAATATAATGATTTTTTCTAAGGGGGTTAAAACCTCTTTTGGGTAATCTTCTATAAAGAGGCATTTGCCCACCTTCAAAACTTTTTATAGCAACACCAGATCTTGACTTTTGACCCTTAACACCTCTTCCAGATGTTTTGCCTTTTCCTGATCCAATACCTCGTCCAACTCTGAGTTTTTTTCTTTTTAATTTTTGTAGATTATTTAGTTTTGTCATGTTCCTCTTTTTTCTATTATTTCAGAAATTTTTTTATTTCTAATACTTGATATTTGCTTTGGTGAATTTTGTTTTAAAAGGGCTTTCATTGTTGCTCTAATTACATTATGCGCATTTGAAGTACCCATTGATTTGGCTACTATATCTTTAACTCCTAAAACTTCACAAACTGCTCTAACAGGACCACCAGCTATTATTCCAGTACCTTTTGATGCAGCCCTAAGGACTATTTTTCCCGAACCGTCTTTAGCTTTAACATCATGGTGTATTGTTCTCCCCTCCCTCAAAGGAATTTGAATTAACTTTCTTCGAGCCATCTCATTTGCCTTTTTTATAGCATCTGGAACTTGCTTAGCTTTAGCATGAGCAATGCCAATCTTACCAGCTTGATTTCCTACAACAACTAAAGCTGAAAAACCAAATCTTCTTCCCCCTTTTACAACTTTGGTAATACGGTTTATATGTACTAATTTCTCTAATATGTCGTCATTTTTTTTTCTTTTATTTCACTCATATTAAAATTCCATCCCATTTTTTCTTAAAGTTTCAGCAAAAACTTTTATTCTTCCGTGATATTTATAAATACCTCTATCAAAAAAAATTTTAGTTATTTTTTTTTCTTGAGCTTTTTTTGCAAGTTTTTCTGCAACAATTTTTGATAATTCGGTTTTATTTACCTTATTTTGGGACTTAATATCTTTTTCAATTGATGAGGCTGATAAAAGAGTTGTTTTTTTTGAGTCATCTATAATTTGAGCTGAAATATTTTTAGTTGATCTAAATATGCATAATCTAAATCTATCTTTAGAAGCAACTTTTTTGACTTTATTACTTACTCTAAACTTTTTTCTTATTGTTGTATTAATCTTCATTATTTTTTCTTTCCCTCTTTTTTCAAAACATATTGACCTTTTTCTCTTATCCCTTTTCCTTTATAAGGTTCAATTTTCCTTAAAGTTTTTAATTTAGATACAATAGATCCTACTAATTGCTTATCATGACCTGTGACCTTTAAAGTAGTCTGTTTTTCAACAGCAATTTTTATACCTTCTGGAATATCGAAATTTATATCATGGCTATATCCTAATTGAAGATTTAGCTGATTACCTTTTATAGAGGCACGATATCCAACTCCAATTAATTCTAATACTCTCTCATACCCTTTACTTGAACCAATAACTGCATTATTTATTAAACTTCTATTCATTCCCCAAAGTCTTTTGCTATTTTGATCAATTTTTTTTGGTTTTATTGAAATTTCTTTTCCATCTTTAATATCAAGATTGAACATCTCTAAATCGATGTCTATAGACTTTTTACCTAGGGGTCCCTCTATATTCAGAATACTACCAGCTAAAGCAACTTTAACTTTTTCAGGAATAGAAATATTTATTTTACCAATTTTAGACATTAAAATACCTTACAGATTATTTCTCCACCTATTCTTTGTTTTCTAGCGTCTATGTCAGTCATTACTCCTTTTGGCGTAGAGATTATAGCAATACCTAAACCATTATTTATTTTTGGAAGACCATCTGCGCTAGAAAAAATTCGTCTTCCTGGTTTTGAAACTCTTTCAAAAGCACTGATAACAGGATTTCCTGAATGATATTTTAACTCTAGGGATAAAATAATCTTATTATTATTATCAGTATTATTCTTAAAATCTTTTATAAACCCCTCATTTTTTAAAATATTGGCTATTTTTGTTTTAAAATTAGAGGATGGTAATTCAACCTTTTTATGACTTCTAGATTGTGCATTCTTTATTCTAGCTATCATATCACCTATAGGGTCACTTAAACTCATATAATCCTTTCTACCAGCTCGATTTTACAAGTCCTGGTATTTTTCCTTGTAATCCTAGTTGTCTCAACGCAATTCTTGATATCTTTAATTTTCTATAAACACCGTGAGGACGTCCCGTAATCTGGCATCTGTTCATAACTCTACTTTTCGCAGAATTTCTTGGAAGTTTCGAGAGTTTTTGCTGAGCCTTAAATCTTTCTTCTAGAGGAATTTTTTTATCCATGATAATTTTTTTCAATTTTTGTCTTTTGCTGTAAAACTTATTCGAGAGTTTAATTCTCCTATTATTCTTATTTATTGAGCTTAGTTTTGCCATGTTAATTATCTCCTTTTTTAATGAATGGAAAATTTAATTTTTCAAGAAGAGCAAAACTATGCTCTTGGCTTTTTGATGAAATAACAATAGTGATATCTAAACCTCTTACTTTATCTGCTCTATCAAAACTTACTTCAGGAAAAATAATATGTTCCTTGATGCCGAAAGTATAATTTCCAAACTTGTCAAAACCACTTGATGATAAACCCCTAAAATCTTTGATTCTGGGTAAGGCTATATTGACTAATCTATCTAAAAATTCATACATTTTGTTTTTTCTTAACGTTACCTTAAGGCCTGCATTAGATCCTTTACGAGTTTTAAAGTTTGCTACGGATTTTTTAAATTTTGTGACTACGGGTTTTTGACCAGTTATTTTTGCTAAGTCCTCCTCACATGATTTAAGGATTTTTGAATCATTTCCGTCTAAACCAAGTCCCATATTTAGAACTATCTTTTCTATTTTTGGTCCCATATATAAATTCTTAAATCCAAATTGAGTTTTCAAAGATGGTTGGATTTCTTTAATGTACAAATTTTTAAGTCTTGGAGTCATTATTTTTTAGCTCCTACTTTTTTATCTTTAGTTTTTTCATTGATTAACTTTAAATTCGAAATATGTATGAAGCTTTCTTTTGATATAATTCCACCTTTTTTTTCTTTAGTTGTTTTAACATGTCTTTTGACCATATTAATATCTTTTACCTTTGCTCTGTTATTCGATCTATCAATTTCTATAACTTCGCCCTCTTTTTTTTTGTCTTTTCCAGCTAGAATTTTTACTTTTAAACCTTTTTTAATCATTATAAAACCTCCGGTGCGAGTGATATGATTTTCATTTGACCTCTTGTTCTTAATTCTCTTGTGACAGGCCCAAAAATTCTTGTCCCAACCGGCTCACCCTTGTCGTCTACTAAAACCGCTGCATTGTTATCAAATTTTACCTTCGAGCCATCATCTCTATGAATACCTTTTTTAACTCTAACCACCACAGCTTTATGGACTGATCCTTTTTTAACTTTGCCTTTTGGGATAGCTTCCTTTACAGCAATTACAATAGTATCACCAATACTTGCATATCGTCTCTTAGATCCACCTAAAACTTTTATACACTCAATTTTTTTAGCCCCAGTATTGTCAGCAACCTGTAATTCTGTCTGAACTTGTATCATTATTTTAAACCCTCCAATACCTGAAATTTTTTATTTTTAGAATAAGGTTTACTCTCAATTATTGAGACTTTATCACCATTTTTAAATTTATTATTCTCGTCATGAGCATTATATTTCTTTCTTACTCTCACAACTTTTTTTAATAATGGATGTGAATATTTTCTTTCTACCATAACAGTAATAGTTTTATTAGGTTTATCGCTTACCACAATCCCTGTTAATATTTTCTTAGGCATTTGATGCACCTCTTAGTTTTGTTTTGAGTCTAGCTATACTTTTTTTGGTCTCACCAATCTTTGATGGATTAGTTACTTGAGAATTGATTTTTTGGAATCTAAAATTAAATAAATCTTTTTTCAATTTATCTATATTCTTAATTATTTGGTCTTTCGATAATTTCTTAACTTCTTTCTTTTTCATATTATATAAATCTTTTAATAGTTTTTGTTTTAATAGGTAATTTTGCTGATGCTTTATATAAAGCTTCTTTAGCAATTTGTTCTGAAACTCCGTCCACCTCGAACAAAATCCTTCCTGGTTTAACTCTACATGCGTAATATTCGGGTGATCCTTTTCCTTTACCCATCCGAACTTCAATAGGTTTTTTTGATACTGGGATATTTGGGAAAATTCGAGTCCAAACTCTTCCCTGTCTTTTCATATGTCTTGTTAAAGCAACTCTAGCTGCTTCTATTTGTTTTCCAGTAACTCTATCTGGTGATAGTGCTTTTAAAGCGTAAGCTCCATAATTAATAAAATTAGCTCTTGAGGCTGTGCCATGTATCCTTCCTTTATGAGCTTTTCTCCATTTAGTTCTAACTGGCTGTAACATTAAATCTTATCCTCTTTAACGTTTGTTTTATTTGTTTCTTGACTAAATTCTTTTGCAAAGACCTCTCCTTTATAAATCCAAACTTTGATACCAATTATACCATATGTCGTTAAAGCCTCAGCTTCAGCGTAATCAATGTCTGCTCTTAAAGTGTGAGAGGGAATGCTTCCATCTCTTAACCATTCTGTTCTTGCAATTTCATTTCCACCTAATCTACCACTTATAGATACCTTTATTCCTTTAGCGCCTAATCTTAAACAAGATTGCATTGCTCTTTTCATGGCACGCCTATAAGATATTCTTTTAACTAATTGCTGTGCAATATTTTCTGCCACTAAGTATGAGTTTGTTTCTGGTTTTTTAACTTCTTTAATGTTCAATGTAACTTCATTAGTTGTAAACTTGGATAAATTATTTTTAATCTTATCAATATCACTACCTTTTTTTCCAATTACAAAACCAGGTCTTGAAGTATATATTGTCACATAACATTTATTAGCTGTTCTTTCGATCATTACTTTTGAAACACCAGAATTAATAACATTTTTTTTAATGTACTCTCTAATTTTAAAATCCTCTATTAGGTAATTTCCAAAATCCTTTTTTTTTGCATACCAAACAGAGTCCCATCCTCTGTTAATACCTAATCTAAAACCAACTGGATTAACTTTTTGTCCCATGACTCTCCATTTTTTTTGTTTCAGCAAGAATTATTGTTACACTTGAATAGGGCTTTAAAATAGGCGCTGCTCTACCCTTTGCTCTAGGTCTAAATCTTTTCATTATAATTTTTTTTCCACAATATGCTTCTTTTACTATTAATTTATCGATGTCATATTGAAAATTATTTTCGGCATTTGCCACTGCAGAATTTATTGTTTTTTTTATATCTTTGGAAATTCTCTTCTCCGAAAACTGTAAATCTCTGATAGCAACACCAACTTTTTTTCCAACAATTTCTTTTAAAATTGGATTAAGTTTTCTCACGCTAGATCTAATATTATTATTTATTGACCTGACTAGTTTGATATTACTTTTATTTACTTTCTTTTTTTTACCCATAATATTTATTTTTTAGCCTCCTCTTCGGCAGGTTTAGCTTTTTTATCTGCTGGTGTATGACCAAAAAAGCTTCTTGTTGGAGCAAATTCTCCTAATTTATGGCCAACCATATCCTCAGAAACTGTAATTGGAATAAATTTTTTTCCATTATAAATTAAAAAACTAACACCTACAAAATCAGGTATAACTGTAGATTTTCTTGACCAAGTTTTAACTGGTATTTTTTTTGGGTCAGTTTTATATTTTTCAACTTTTTTCATTAAGCTTTCCTCAACAAAAGGTCCTTTCCAAATTGCTCTTGCCATTATTTTGTATCCTTCCTCTTATTTCTTCTCTTAATAATAAACTTATCAGTTCTTTTGTTGTCTCTTGTTTTTAAACCTTTTGCAGATTGTCCTGTTGGTGATACCGGATGTCTACCTCCAGCAGATTTTCCTTCTCCACCCCCGTGAGGATGGTCAACAGGGTTTTTTACAACACCTCTGGTATGCGGTTTCCTTCCAAGCCATCTGGATCTTCCAGCTTTACCAATTTTAATATTCTTTTGATCAGGATTGCTTAAAACCCCAATAGTAGCTAATGATCTAGAATCTATTTTTCTAACCTCACCAGATGCTAATTTAATCAAAGAATAATTACCATCTAGTCCACTTATTGAAACTGAAGTACCAGCTGATCTAGCTATTTTTCCCCCAGCCCCAGGTTGAATTTCTACATTATGTATATCAATTCCAACTGGAATGTCTTGAAGCGGCATGCAGTTACCAATTTTAATCTCTTTTTTAGATCCATTTTCAACTATGTCTCCAACTTTAATTTTCTGAGGAGCCAAATAATAAGCGTGAGTTTTATCCTGAAACTTTACTAACATAATGTAACAAGATCTATTTGGATCGTACTCAATTCTTTCTACTGTAGCAGGCATATCAAACTTCTTTCTATAAAAATCTACATGCCTATACATTTTTTTATGTCCACCTGCTCTATTTATAGATGTTATATGTCCATTATTATTTCTACCTTTCATCGCATTTTTAGGAGAAACTAAAGACTTAAAAGGTTTTCCCTTCCAAAGACCAGTTCTATCAACAAGAATTGTGCCTCTGGTTGATTTTGTATAAGGTTTATAAGTTTTTAATGCCATATTTAAATACCTGTTGTGAGATCAATGTTTTGACCTTTCTTTAATGTTACTATTGCTTTTTTAAATCCAGAAACTTTTACTTTTTTTCCTCTAGTAAGTTTAATTCTATTTTTTTTATTAATTATATTTATTTTAGTTACATTAACTTTGAATATTTTTTCAATATTAGTTTTTAAATTCTTTTTATTAGCACTAAACGGAACTTTAAAAACAATCTTATTTTGATCGGATAGATTGGTCGATTTTTCGGTTACCAATGGAGATAAAATCTTATCGTACAAATGAATTTTACTCATACTATACATACCTCTTTTCAAGTTCCTTAACAGAACTTTCTGTAAATACAATTTTTTTGAATTTTACAATGTCAAAAGCGCTAAAATGATTTACATCAGTTACTTTTATATTTGGAATATTTCTGATTGATTTTTCAATTTTTTCTTTTGAAGATTTGTCTAGAATAATCAAAGAGTTAGATAAATTAAATTTTTGAATAATTATGTTCATTTCTTTAGTTTTTTTAATTTCAGAGCTAAAGTCGTCAAATATCAATAAGTTTTTATCTTTTATTTTTTCACTAATTAAAGATGCAATACTATTTTTTTTTTCACTTTTGTTTAATTTTCTTTTTTTATAAGCCAATTCGCCTTTTGGACCATGAGCTACACCACCACCAACAAAAATAGGTGCTTTTTTACTAGCATGTCTTGCATTTCCTGTTCCTTTTTGGGCGTAAATTTTTGATGTAGGACCTGAAACTTCATTTTGTTGTTTTGTCTTTGCATGTCTGCCTTTGTAGTTTGCATTTGTTTTATAAAGAACACTTCCAACTAATCTTTTGTTAATTTTAGCTGAAAAAATCTTATCTAAAACTTCAATTGATACTTTTTTTCCATTTAAGTTTTGTTTTTCAATTTTCATTATTTTTTCTTCTTTTTGTCAGGTGTTTTTTTAGCCTCTTCAGATAATTTAATTTTTTCTAAAATTGTTAATTTTTTAATGTTTTTTACCGATCCTTTAACGATAACTTCAGAGTTTTTTGATCCTGGAATAGAGCCTTTTAAATATAATAATTCATTTTCTATATCTGTTTTTATAATTTCAATATTTTGCATTGTTCTTAACTTATCTCCCATATGACCAGCCATTTTTTTTCCTTTAAAAACTTTACCTGGATCTTGTCTTTGACCTGTTGATCCATGTGATCTATGAGAAATTGAAACACCATGAGAAGCTCGTAACCCTCCAAAATTATGCCTTTTCATTGCACCTGCAAAACCTTTTCCTATTGTTTTTGATTTGGTATCTACAAATTTCACATCTTTAAAGATTTCTAATCCAAATTCGTTACCCTCTTTATAATTTTCTATATTAGATATTCTAAATTCTTTTAGCCTCTTCTTAGGCTCTGTATTTTTTTTTGTGAAATAACCTTTCATAGATTTTGTTAACTTGGAATTTTTTATCTTTCCATAACCTAATTGAACAGCTTTATATCCACGTTTCTCCTCGTCAATAACTTGAATTACCCTTGCTTTTTCCATTTTAAGAACTGTAACTGGAACCAATTGACCAGTTTTGTAGAATTCTCTCGTCATACCAATTTTTTTTCCAATTAATGCAATTTCACTCATAATTAAATCTTAATCTCCACATCAACTCCAGAAGCAAGATCTAGCTTCATTAAAGCTTCCACGGTTTGTGGTGTTGGTTCAATAATATCAATTAATCTTTTATGAGTTCTTGACTCAAATTGTTCCCTACTTTTTTTATCAATATGTGGAGATCGTAAAACTGTATATCTCTCAATTCTTGTTGGTAGAGGAATTGGTCCCTTAATTGTAGCCCCAGTTCTTTTTACTGTATTAACTATTTCTTCTGTAGAAGCGTCTAAAATTTTGTTATCGTAGGCTCTAAGCTTTATTCTTATATTTTGTTTTTCCATTTTAACCTGCAATTTTTTTTGTTACTTCATCTTGAACATTTTGTGGAACTTTTGAGTAATGATCAAAAAACATTGAGTATTGTGCTCTCCCTTGTGACATTGACCTTAAATTATTAATATATCCAAACATATTTGCCAACGGAACCATTGCTGTGATTACAGTGGCATTTCCTCTCTGCTCCTGGGTATTTATTTGACCTCTTCTACTATTTAAATCTCCAATTACATCACCCATGTAATCCTCTGGAGTAACAACCTCGACTCTCATCACTGGTTCTAAAAGCTTTAATCCTCCTTTTGTGCAGGCTTCTTTAAAACATGCTCTGCTTGCAAGTTCAAAAGCTAACACACTTGAGTCTACATCGTGATGTAATCCATCTAAAATTGTAACTTTGTAATCAATCATAGGGAATCCAGCTAATATTCCTCCGTCTGATATAGTTTCAATACCTTTTTCAACACCTGGGATGAATTCTTTAGGAATAGCACCACCTTTAATTTTGCTTTCTACAGCTCGACCTTTCCCTGGTTCTTGAGGTTCCACGAGTAATTTAACTTTTGCAAATTGACCTGCACCACCACTCTGTTTTTTGTGTGTATATTCAACTTCAGATGATTTTTCAATTGTTTCTCTGTAAGCAACTTGAGGCGCACCTACATTTGCCTCTACTTTAAACTCTCTTTTCATTCTATCTACGATTATATCTAAATGTAATTCTCCCATTCCTTTGATAATTGTTTGTCCAGACTCTTCATCAGATGAAACTCTAAAGGATGGATCTTCTTTTGCTAATCTACCTAATGCTTCACCCATTTTTTCTTGATCTGCCTTAGTTTTTGGCTCTACTGCTATTTCAATCACAGGATCAGGGAATTCCATCGGCTCTAGAAGCACAGAATTATCCTCATTACATAATGTGTGGCCAGTGATTGTATTTTTTAGACCTGCTAATGAGACAATATCACCTGCATTAGCCTCTTTTATATCCTCCCTAGAGTTTGCATGCATTAATAACATTCTACCAACCCGCTCTTCTTTTTCTTTTGATGAGTTATAAACAGCTGTACCAGTTTTAATAGTTCCAGAATAAACTCTTATAAAAGTCAAAGAACCAACAAATGGATCATTTGCAACTTTAAATGCTAGAGCAGAAAAAGGAGCATTGTCATCGAATTTCATATCTATTTCTTCATCTGTGCCAAGTTTAGTGCCTTTAATGGATCCAATATCAATCGGACTTGGCAAATAGTTTATAACTGCATCTAACAAAGGTTGAACACCTTTATTTTTAAAAGCTGAACCAGTTAAAACAGGGACAAAATCAAAACTTAATGTTCCTTTCCTTATACACTTTATTAAATCTTCCTCTTTTATTTCATCACCGTTTAAATATGACTCCATTAATTTTTCATCTTGTTCGACTGCCATTTCGACTAATTCAGTTCTGTACTTTTCAGAAATTTCTTTCAAATCTTCAGGAATTTCCTTATATTCCCATTCGGCACCTAGTGCTTCATTTTTCCAAACTTGAGCTTTCATCTTGACCAAATCAACTACACCACTTAGGGAAGCCTCGACACCAATAGGCACTTGAATTACTAATGGTTTAGCACCTAATCTATCTTTAATCATCTCCACGCATCTAAAAAAATCTGCACCAGTACGATCTAATTTATTTACAAAACATATTCTTGGGACTTTATATTTATCAGCTTGTCTCCAAACTGTTTCAGATTGAGGCTCTACACCTGCAACACCATCAAAAACAGCTACAGCACCATCTAAAACTTTCAATGATCTCTCAACCTCAATCGTAAAATCTACGTGGCCTGGTGTATCAATTATATTTATTCTATGATCTTGCCAGAAACAAGTTGTTGCTGCTGAGGTAATTGTTATACCTCTTTCCTGTTCTTGCTCCATCCAATCCATAGTAGCTGCACCGTCATGAACTTCACCGATTTTGTGACTTTTTCCTGTATAGTATAATATTCTTTCTGTTGTAGTAGTTTTGCCAGCATCAATGTGAGCCATGATTCCAATGTTTCGATATTTATCTAATGAATGAGATCTAGCCATAATTTATTACCACCTAAAATGTGCAAAGGCTTTATTTGATTCTGCCATTTTATGCACATCCTCTCTTTTTTTTACAGCTGCACCCTTTTTTTCGTATGCATCAAACAGTTCATTAAAAATTTTATCAGACATATGCTTATCTTTTCTCTTTCTTGCAGAGTCTACTAACCACCTTATTGCTAATGCTTGGGCTCTCTTACTTTTGACCTCTACTGGAACTTGATATGTCGCTCCTCCAACTCTTCTTGATCTTACCTCTACGGTTGGTTTAATATTATTTATAGCTTCATTAAAGATATTTATTGGTTCATCTTTTGTTTTAGTCTTAATTTTTTCTATTGCATCATATACAATTTTTGCAGCAATACCTCTTTTGCCATCATACATTATATTATTAATCAGCTTTGGAATTATTGTAGAATTAAATATTGGGTCAGGGACTATATTTTTTTTAGGTTGTGTTTTTTTTCTAGACATTTATTTACCTTTTTTTGTGCCGTAAAGTGATCTTCTTTTTTTCCTGTTCGCAACCCCTTGAGTATCAAGATTCCCTCTTAAAATATGATAACGAACACCGGGTAAATCTTTAACTCTTCCGCCACGTATCAATACAACTGAGTGCTCTTGTAGATTATGTCCCTCGCCAGGAATATAAGCTGTCACCTCAAAACCATTAGACAATCTTACTCGAGCAACTTTCCTTAGTGCAGAATTAGGTTTTTTTGGAGTAGTTGTATAAACCTTTACACATACACCCCTTTTTAAAGGTTGTTTTTGAAGTGCAGGAACTTTGTTCCTTGTAAATTGTTTAACTCTCTTTTTTTTTAACAACTGGTTAATAGTTGGCATAAATTTTTTAAATAAATTAATTAAATAATTTTTGAGTGAAATAACTGACAGGTTATTTATGGCAGCGTTTAGTACCTATAACTAGCACTACATTCCAACCAAAAATTATCGCCAAATTACTTATTAATATGATTTTGTCAAACTAAAACTATTATATTAAAGGTATTTTTTTATTGATTTGCTTGGGTTTCTGAGGACTCAATTTGCTCTTGATCAGACAAAAATTTATTATCGTCTTCTAAGGCTTTTTTATTCCATCTATTTTTTATATTACCTGTTCCTGCTGGGACAAGTCTTCCAACTATGACATTTTCCTTTAATCCATTTAGTGGATCAATTTTACCTTTTATTGCTGCATCTGTTAGGACTCTTGTGGTTTCTTGGAAAGATGCTGCAGAAATAAATGACTCTGTTTGAAGTGAAGCTTTGGTGATACCCATTAAAACTCTTTCTCCTGTTGCTTGAGTTTTACCCTCACTTTTAAGTTTTTCATTAAATGAGTCAAACTTAATCCTATCAACAATTTCACCTGGTAAATATGTTGAGTCACCGGAAGTCTTAACTTCAATTTTTTTAAGCATTTGTCTTAAAATAGTTTCAATATGTTTATCATTGATAATAACACCTTGAAGTCGATAGACTTCTTGAACTTGATTTACAAAATATTCAGTCAAATCTTTAATTCCCATTATCCTTAAAATATCATGAGGGAGAGGCTGCCCATCTAAAAGATACTCACCTTTTTTAATTTTTTCGCCTTGATTGAAATTTATATGTTTGCCTTTAGGTATTAAATAGTTTGATGGTTCAGATCCATCTTCTGGTACAATTGATACTCTTTGCTTACCTCTAACTTCTTTTCCAAAAACTACTTGACCGTCATTTTCAGCTATAATCGCGCTATCTTTAGCTTTTCTAGCTTCAAATAACTCAGCAACTCTTGGTAAACCTCCTGTAATATCTTTTGTTTTGGTTGTTTCTTTAGGTAATCTTGCAATTACATCACCGGCAGAAACTTTTTGTCCATCTTTGACTGAAAGAATTGAGTCTGGAACAAGATAATATCTTGCTTCATTATCATCTGCTTTTTTAATTACATTTCCTTTTTCATCTCTTAATGTGATTCTGGGTTTTAATTCAGAACTTTTTGATTGAGATCTCCAATCTACAACAGATTTAGAAGAAATACCTGTAGCATCATCCGTAGTTTCTTGAATAGTTACACCGTCAATTAAATCCACATAGCTAGCTGTCCCACTCTTTTCCGCAATAACTGGTGTGGTGTAAGGATCCCATTCACAAATTTTTGTATTAGCTTTTACTTTATCACCATTTTTAAAAAATAGTTTTGATCCATATGCAACTTTGTAAATCGCAATCTGAACTCCATTATCATCCTCTATCGACAACTGAGTATTTCTTCCCATTACAATTAAATTCTTTTTGGAGTCCTCTAAAATATTTGAATTTATAATTTTTAAAATTCCATCGTTTTTTGTTACAATCTGAGAATCTTGTTTTACAGAAGCTGTACCACCAACGTGGAATGTTCTCATTGTTAATTGAGTACCTGGCTCACCAATTGATTGGGCGGAGATCATACCTATCGCTTCTCCGACATGAACCATTTTTCCTCTAGATAAATCTCTTCCATAGCAAGTTGCACACACTCCCTCTTTAGAACTGCAAGTCATTACTGAAAAAACTTTAAGAGATTTTATACCTGCTGAGTCAATTTTATCACAACCAGCTTCATCAATCATTGTTAATTTTTTAATTACAATTTCACCTGTTATTGGATGTTTTACATCTGATGAAACAACTCTACCTAGGGCTCTTTCTGATAAACTTACTACTACATTTCCACCCTCTAAAATTTCAGAAAGCTCAATAAAACCTGGATTATCACAATTTTTTTTCGTTATAGTCAAGTCTTGAGCTACATCACATAGACGTCTTGTTAAATAACCTGAGCTTGCAGTTTTAAGAGCGGTATCTGCTAAACCTTTTCGGGCACCATGAGTAGAATTAAAATATTCAAGAGCAGTTAAACCCTCTTTAAAATTTGAAGTTATTGGACTCTCAATAATTTCACCAGATGGTTTTGCTATTAAACCTCTCATTCCAGCTAATTGTTTCATTTGAGCAGCAGATCCTCTTGCCCCACTATCAGCCATCATAAATACAGAGTTGATTTTTAATCCTTCAGTAGTTTTTTCAGTAGCTGATATGCCCTTCATCATTTCACCTGCAACTTTGTCTGTACATTTTGACCAAGCATCAACTACTTTATTATATTTTTCACCTCTTGTAATTAAACCCTCCGCATATTGAGTTTCATAATCAGCAATTAATTTTTTTGTATCATCGATTAACTGTGTCTTATTTTTTGGTATTACTAAATCGTCTTTTCCAAAGGATATACCTGCTTTAAATGCATGCTTAAAACCCAAATCTTTAAGCTTATCACAAAATATAACTGTTGTTTTTTGTCCACAAAATCTAAAGACAATGTCAATAATTTCGGAGACAGTCTTTTTTGGTAACAATCTGTCTATTAATGAAAATTTAATATCAAAATTTTTTGGAAGAAGATTTGCCAATAAAAATCTTCCTGCTGTCGATGTGTATTTTTCAAATTTTTTATTACCGTCTTTATCAACTGTCTCAAAACGAGAAATTATTGTACTATGGACTTTTATCTGACCCGATGATAAAGCAAACTCTATTTGATCTGCATTTAGAAAATACCCGGCAGGCTTATCTGAAACAGGTTCTTGAGATAAATAATATATTCCTAAGATCATATCTTGGCTGGGAACTATAATGGGTTTACCATTTGAGGGAGACAAAATATTGTTTGTTGATAACATTAATATTCTTGCTTCTAACTGTGCTTCTAAACTCAAAGGAACATGAACCGCCATTTGATCACCATCAAAGTCCGCATTAAAAGCAGCACATGTTAATGGATGTAGCTCAATTGCATCGCCCTCAATTAATTTTGGTTCAAATGCTTGAACACCAAGTCTATGAAGTGTTGGCGCCCTATTCAGTAAGACTGGATGTTCTCTAACTATTAATTCTAATGCATCCCATACTGCATTAGTCTCTTTTTCCACAAGTTTTTTAGCTTGTTTAATTGTCGACGCCAATCCAAGTTTATTTAATCTAGCGTACAAAAATGGCTTGAATAATTCTAAAGCCATTTTTTTTGGTAATCCACATTCATGTAATTTTAAATCTGGCCCTACTACAATCACTGATCGACCAGAATAATCAACTCTTTTACCTAATAAATTTTGCCTAAATCTACCTTGTTTGCCCTTAAGCATTTCCGCTAAAGATTTTAGAGGACGTTTACCTGTACCAGTAATAACTCTGCCACGTCTACCATTGTCAAATAATGCATCAACAGACTCTTGAAGCATCCTTTTTTCATTACGTACGATGATATCTGGAGCTTTTAAATCCATTAATCTTTTTAAACGATTATTTCTATTAATTACTCTTCGGTAAAGATCATTTAAGTCCGAGGTTGCGAACCTTCCACCATCTAACGGAACTAAAGGTCTTAGCTCTGGTGGAATAACTGGCACAACAGTCATGATCATCCACTCTGGTTTTTGCCCTGTTTCTATGAAAGACTCAATAAGTTTAAGTCTTTTAATTGCTCTTTCTTCATTTACTTTTGATTTTGTCTCTTTGATATAACTAACTAGATTCTTTTTTTCCAGATCAAGATCTAAATTTTTTAACATTTCTAAAACTGCTTCTGCGCCTATACCTGCAGTAAAAGCCTCTTCACCAAACTCATCTTGATATTTTGCAAGTTCCTCTTCATTTAAAAGTTGATTTTTTTTCAATCCAGTTAAGCCTGGTTCAACAACAATAAAATTTTCAAAATATAAAACTCTCTCAATTTCTTTAAGTTTCATATCGACAGCTAAAGCTATTCTGCTTGGTAAAGACTTTAAAAACCAAATATGTGCGACTGGAGTAGCAAGATTTATATGTCCCATTCTTTCTCTACGAACATTTGATTTGGTTACCTCTACGCCACATTTTTCACAAATTATTCCCCTAAACTTCATTCGTTTATATTTTCCACATAAACATTCGTAGTCTTTTATTGGCCCAAAAATTCTTGCGCAAAATAAACCATCTTTTTCAGGTCTAAAAGTTCTATAATTAATAGTCTCAGGTTTTTTAATCTCTCCATATGTCCAAGATTTAATTTTTTCAGGACTTGCTAATGATATTTTTATACTATTAAAATTTTGTGACTCTGAAATTTCTGAGTTTTTAAATAGGTCTGTTAATTCTTTTTTCATAATTAATTTAATTCTACATTTAAGGCTAATGATTTAATTTCTTTAACTAATACGTTAAAAGACTCTGGTATTCCAGACTCAAAATTTTCTTCACCTTTGACTATTGTTTCGTAAACTTTTACTCTTCCTGCGACATCATCAGATTTAACAGTAAGTATCTCTTGTAAAGTGTAAGAAGCACCATATGCCTCTAAAGCCCAAACTTCCATTTCTCCAAATCGTTGACCTCCGAGTTGTGCTTTTCCTCCTAAAGGTTGTTGAGTTACCAAGCTATAAGGACCAGTTGATCTAGCGTGAATTTTATCTTCGACTAAGTGATGTAATTTAAGCATATAAATTATCCCAACTGTTACAGGTCTATCAAATCTTTCCCCAGTTCTTCCATCCCATAAATATGTTTGACCAGATCCAGGTAATTTCGCCAGTTCCAACATCTCAGTGACATTTTTTTCTTTAGCTCCATCAAATACAGGTGTTGAAATTGGAACGCCATCTTGTAAATTTTCACAGAGATCTCGAAACTCAGTTTTACTTAACTTATTAATCTTATCCTCAAAAATTTCATTTCCATAAACTGATTTTAGAAAGCTTTCAATTTTTTCAGTTTTGTCGATTTTTTTATTATTTTCATTGACTAATCTTTTAACCTCTTCACCAAATTCTTTACATGCCCAGCCTAAGTGTGTTTCTAAAATTTGACCAACATTCATTCTACTTGGAACACCTAGCGGATTTAAAACAATATCAACGGGTCTACCATCTTCCCTATATGGCATATCCTCAACAGGAACAATTTTACTCACCACCCCTTTATTTCCATGTCTACCTGACATCTTATCGCCTGGTCTTAGTCTACGCTTGATGGCAACAAAAACTTTTACCATTTTCATTACACTAGGTAATAAATCATCTCCACTTCTAATTTTAAGAACTTTGTCCTCAAATCTTTCTGTAATGTCTTCTTTTGCCTTATTATACTGCTCTTTAAGTTGCAGCAAATCTGCCTCATGACTTTTATTACTTACTGAAATTTTAAAAACATCGGTTATGTTTAATGAATTTAATTTTTCGAAATCAAGTTTAGTATTTGGCTCTAAATCTTTTATTTTCTTCAGTAAAGATGTTCCAGATAATATTTGTGCAGCTCTTTGTTTAATACTTCTTTCTAAAATTTCTTCTTCCACAATTTTGTCTTGTTGAACTTGATCAATCTCTGCTCTTTCAATAGTTATAGATCTTTCATCTTTTTCTATTCCATGTCTATTGAATACTCTAACGTCAACTACTGTTCCACTACTTCCTCTAGACATTCTTAGAGAAGTGTCTGTTACATCTATTGCTTTTTCTCCAAAAATTGAACGTAATAACTTTTCTTCAGGTCCCGATGCAGAGTCGCCTTTTGGTGTTACTTTTCCAACTAATATATCACCTGCATTTACTTCAGCTCCTATATATACAACACCTGATTCATCTAAATTTTTTAAAGCCTCTTCATTTACATTAGGTATATCTCTAGTAATTTCCTCTTCTCCTAATTTTGTATCCCTAGCCATTATTTCATATTCAACTATATGGACTGATGTAAAAACATCATCTGTCACGCATCTTTCAGATATTAGAATTGAGTCCTCAAAATTATATCCCTGCCAAGGCATGAATGCTACAGTCACATTTTTTCCTAAGGCTAGCTCTCCTAATTTAGTTGAAGGTCCATCAGCAATTATGTCTCCTGACTTTACTTTATCTCCAACTCTTACTAAAGGTTTTTGGTTGATACATGTATTTTGATTTGATCTTTTAAATTTTTGTAAATTGTAGATATCAACACCTGATTTAGAAAAATCAGTTTCTTCTGTAACTTTAATTACAATTCTTTTACCATCAATTTTATCAACAACACCATCTCTTTTCGCAACAATAGTTACTCCAGAGTCTAAGGCAACATCACTTTCTATACCTGTTCCAACTAGAGGAGACTCGGGTTTCAATAATGGAACAGCTTGTCTCATCATATTTGATCCCATTAAGGCTCTGTTAGCATCATCATTTTCTAAAAAAGGTATTAAAGATGCAGCAACTGAAACTAGCTGCTTAGGTGAAACATCTATGTAGTCAATTGTTTCAGGTTTAGCTAACAAGAAATTAAGATTTTGTCTGCATGAAACTAGTTCTTCAATTATTTTACCATTTTTGTCTATTTTTGTATTAGCTTGAGCAATTGTAAATTTAGTTTCTTCCATAGCTGATAAATATTCTACGTTATCCTGAACAACTCCATTTTTTACTCTTTTGTATGGACTTTCGATAAAACCATATTTATTTATTTTTGCGTATGTTGATAAACTATTAATTAAACCAATGTTTGGTCCCTCTGGTGTTTCAATTGGGCAAATTCTTCCATAGTGAGTTGGATGAACATCTCTAACCTCAAAGCCAGCTCTCTCTCTTGTTAAACCTCCAGGTCCTAAAGCCGAAACTCTTCTTTTATGTGTTATTTCAGATAGTGGATTAGTTTGATCCATAAATTGTGATAATTGAGAGCTTGCAAAAAAATCTTTTAAAGAAACTGTCAAAGGTTTTGCATTAATTAAATCTTGTGGCATCGCAGACTCAACATCAAGTGTAGTCATTTTTTCCTTAATAGCCCTTTCCATTCTGTATACACCTATTCTTGCTTGATTCTCTACTAACTCACCTACAGATCTCACCCTTCTATTGCCGAGATGATCAATATCATCAACTTCATCTTTTCCATCCCTTAGATCTAACATTTTATGAATTATCGCAAATATATCGTCGTTTCTTAAAATTGTAATTTTATCAGAGCATTCAAGATTTAATCTAGAATTCATTTTTACTCGACCAACGTCTGATAAATCGTATCTATCTGAACTAAAAAATAAGTTATTAAATATTTGAGTAGCAATTTCTATAGTAGGAGGTTCACCTGGTCTTAACATCTTGTAAATTTCTGTTATTGCTTCATCTTTAGTATTATTCTTGTCATTAAACAAAGTAGTTAGAAGGTAAGGCCCTTTATTAATTGAGTTAGTTACTGAGATGTTTATCGAATATATTTTAGCATCTAAAATTTGTTTTAAAATAGTCTCATTAATTTCTGTTCCAATTTTAAGAGTCCCGGTCTCTTCATCGCTCAGTTTAATTTCTTTATGTAAAAACTTTCCAAAAAGAGAATTCTCTGAGACTAAAATATCTTTTAAACCATCATTAGATAATTTTTTTGCATTTAAATAATTAATTTTGTCACCCTGTTTTAAAACAACGTTGCCAGTTTTAGCATCAATAACTTCCTCAGAAAAATTTTTTGCTCTATAATTTTCAGGGTTAAATTTGGTTTTCCATTTTTCTGACTTTAGATCATAGTTAAATGTCTCGTTTTCATAAAACTCATTCGCAATCTCATTTTTGCTGTATCCTAGAGCGAGCAATAAAGTAGTGGCAAAAATTTTCTTTTTTCTGTCAATTTTGAAATATAAAAAATCTTTTACATCGTACTCAAAATCCAACCAAGATCCTCTATTTGGGATTACTCTACAGTTAAATAAAAGTTTTCCACTGGCATGAGTTTTTCCTTTATCATGATCAAAAAATACACCAGGGCTTCTATGCATTTGATTTACTACAACTCTCTGAACACCATTAGTAATAAATGTTCCACTGTTTGTCATCATTGGGACTTCCCCCATATAAACTTCTTGCTCTTTAGCTGATAAAATATCTTTAGTATTATTTTCTTGGTCTATTTCATAAACTACAAGTCTTAAAGTGCACTTAAGTGCTGATGAATAAGTTAATCCTCTAGCAATACACTCCTCAACATCAAATTTAGGTTTTTCTAGTCTATATGAAACATATTCTAATGTGGCTTTATCATTTAAATCCTCTATAGGAAAAATACTTTTGAAAACTCTATCAAAACCCTTTGTTAGTATTCCTGCATCAATTTTGAAATCTGTTAACTCGTTATATGAGTTCTTTTGAACTTCTATTAAGTTAGGAATGGATAAACTTTCTTTAAGTTTACCAAAACTTTTTCTTATATTTTTTTTCTCTGTAAAAGATATTCGCATTTACGATCTACACTGATTGAAGATTAATCAGTGTAAAAATTAATCCTTTTTAAATTATTTAAGTTCTACTTTAGCGCCGGCGGCTTCTAATTTAGCTTTTATTTCCTCAGCCTCTTTTTTAGGAACACCTGCTTTGACTTCTTTAGGTGCGCCTTCAACTAAGTCTTTCGCCTCTTTAAGACCTAATTGTGTTGCTGCTCTTACTTCTTTAATTACATTAATTTTCTTATCTCCAGCAGAAACTAACATGATTGAGAATTCATCTTTATCATCTGCTGCAACTGCCGCGCCTCCAGCTGCTGCTGGTGCTGCTGCAGCCATAGGTGTTACACCCCATTTTTCTTCTAATTGTTTTGAAAGATCTGCTGCTTCAGCAACAGTTAATTTTGATAAGTCTTCGATTATTTTATTTAGATCAGGCATATATACTACTCTTTAGGTTTTGTTTCAGAATTTTCTGTGGGTAAATTACCCATTTTTTCTGAACGTGCAAGAAAAATACTCACTAATTTTGATGCTGGCGCAGTTAAAATACCTACTATATTTGCTCTAGCTTCATCCAGTGTAGGTAAATTTGCGACATTTAAGACCCCTGCTTGATCTAAAATCTCATTATCCATCAATCCACCAATCAACTTTAGATTCTCATTATCTTTTGCAAATTTTGATAAAATTCTTGCTGACATAATTGCGTCCTCGCCAAAAGCTACTGCAGTAGGACCAGTAAATAGATTTGATAATTCTTTACACTTGGTTTTCTCTAAAGCTAATTTCGTAATTCTGTTTTTTGTAATCTTAAATATAATTTTATGTTCTCTCATTTTGGCTCTAAGTTCATCCAATTGACTCATTGTTAAACCTTGATAATGTGTAACCATTACTGCTTTACTATTTTCAAAGTTTGCAGCCATCTCATTTATATAATTTTTCTTTTGTTCTTTGTTCATCATAAAGTTTAAATATTTTTATTTAATTTAAGCTTATAAGATACTCCCATTGTCGACGTTATAAAGACAGACCTTATTAAATCCCCTTTAAGAGTATTATTAGATTTTTCTTTATCAAGCGCATCAATTACTGCGTTGTAGTTATTGATAAGTTGTTCATCTTTAAATGATTTTTTTCCTATACTTAATCCAATATTACCGTCTTTGTCGTTTCTTATTTCTACTTGACCAGATTTAGCATCTGATATTGCTTTTTTTAGATCATCAGTTACAGATCCTAATTTTGGATTTGGCATTAAGCCTTTTGGCCCTAAGATTTTTCCTAACTTGGACAATTTAATCATCATTGAAGGTGTGCAAATTAATTTTTCAAAATTCATTTCACCATTTTTAATTTTCTCTATAAAATCATCACCTCCTACTAGATCAGCACCTGCATTTTTCGCATCGGAAACTTTTGAATCTTCACAAACTACAGCGACTGTAACTTTTTTACCTGTACCACCTGGAAGATTTACAACAGTTCTTATGTTAATTTCATTTTTTTTTTGTTTATTATTTATTTGGAAACTTAAATCTACTGACTCATCAAACTTTGTAGTGCAATTCTTTTTTACTACGCCTATTAATTTGTCTATATGCTGAGCTGGCATGTTTGTGCTATTTTCGGAGAGTTTTTTAAATCTTTTTGAAGCCATTAATCTTTTACCTCTATTCCCATTGATCTAGCAGATCCTGAAATAATCTTTACAGCTTGCTCTAAGTCTAAAGCATTTAAGTCATTCATCTTTTGTTTAGCTATTTCCTCTGCTTGTTTCTTTGTTATTGATGCAACAATGTTTCTACCCGGTTCTTGAGATCCACTTTTAAGTTTAGCAGCCTCTCTAATAAAAAAAGAAGCAGGTGGAGATTTTATTTTAAAATCAAATTTTTTATCTTTATAAACCGTAATTTCTACTGGGACAGGTTTTCCCGCTAAAGATTTTGTCTTGTCATTAAAAGCTTTACAAAACTCCATTATGTTAACACCACGTTGACCTAATGCAGGCCCTACAGGCGGAGCTGGGTTAGCCTGTCCACCTTTTATTTGTAATTTTATAAAACCACTTATTTCTTTTTTTGCTGCCATTAACTAACCTTTTCAACTTGGTTGTACTCTAAATCAACTGGTGTTGGTCTGCCAAATATAGAGACAGAAACTTTAAGTCTTGATTTTTCCTCATCTATTTCCTCTACCATTCCACTAAACGAGGCAAATGGACCATCAACAACTTGAATTTTTTCTCCCACACTGTACTCTATACCAGATTTTGGTTGAGCAACACCGTCTTTGATTTGACCTAATATTTTTTCTATTTCCTTATCTGAAACTGGTACTGGCATACCTTTCGTGCCTAAAAAACCACTCACTCTTTTAATATTTTTGATCATATGATAAATACTGTTATCCATCTCGCTCTTAATCAAAACATATCCAGGAAAGTACTTTTTTTTTCTCTGTATTCTTTTTCCTCTCTTAACTTCTGTCACATCATGTGTAGGAACAATTATTTCCTCAAATTTTTCTGAAATTTTAGCTTTGTCAGCTTCTTCTTTTATAAGACCAGCAACTTTATTTTCAAAACTTGAATGAGATTGAACTATATACCAATTTTTCATTAAATACTCACTTTAAGTAACAACTCTAAAAAAAATTTTAATAACTGGTCTACAAGAAGAAAAAATATTGACATCACTACTGCCATAGCAAAAACCATTAAGGCGCCTTGTAATGTCTCTTTACCAGTTGGCCAAGTTACCTTGAAGGCCTCTTGTTTAACTTCTTGTATAAATTTAATCGGGTTTTTCATAATTTATTTATTGCAATTGGCAGGAGCGGAGGGACTCGAACCCTCAGCCTCCGGTTTTGGAGACCGGCGCTCTACCAATTGAGCTACACTCCTATATAGAGCTTACTCTATA
>MDTE01002843.1_pt1 | contig 26567 bp, 26 predicted proteins | sample 811231 | NCBI WGS metagenome assembly MDTE01 (sample SAMN05326651, study PRJNA326480) | marine metagenome | isolation source: seawater | place: Indian Ocean: Red Sea | collected 2010
CGACCATGCCGTCGTGATCATTATCGAATGAATCTGTGCAAATGTTTCCAACTGGATCCTCATCTGAGCCGTCTGATCCTGCACCTTGGATAACCTGCATGGCGCTTTCTTCGTCCCAGTCAGAAACAGGAATGGTGCCATTCCACCAAACGCCATTGTCTAGGACATTCTGTGTAGAAGGCTCATCCCACCCTGATGGTATTGAGAATAGGTATTCGTTTAGATTTGTTAAACCATCAGAGTCTGGATCTCCAGTTGGGCCATCATCCCCTATCGAGGAAAGAGGATCCAAACCGTACTGCCACTCCCATCCATCAGGAAGACCGTCATTGTCGGAATCCCAGTCCTGAGGTTGAGTGTTGATCAGAAACTCTACACCATATGGAAGTCCATCGCCGTCTTGATCGTTCGAAGAAGCCGTAGCTTCAAACGAGCCCAAAAATATTCCAGCATAACCGGCTGACAAGAGAATGAAAGATAGGAAGAAGGGAGAGGCCTGTATTGACCTGATTGAAGCTTGATCGGACCCGATAAAATGTGACATAGATACAAACTCCAATCAAATGGCGCCAACGATGGGTCTTAAGAAGAATGGAGCGTAGTTCGGACACATGATGTATCAGATTAGCTCGACGTCTTCATCGTCATATCTGTCTACAGGCTCAGGCTTTTCCTCGACTACCACAGGAGCAGGGATTTCTGGTCCCGCCTGAGGATCATGTTCTTCGGAGGCAGATAGTGACTCAAGCATCTCCATTTGAGAAGCCCAACGTCTCCTGTTGATTCTGCTTTGAATGCCTGCAAACATCAACAGAACGCCCACTGCGAGAAGTACAATTGTGATTGGCCTAGGATGGGAGACCTCATTGAAGATAATCTCTGTGAATGACCCAATCTCCACTACAGTAGTAAGAGTAAATTTCGCTGTTAGTGAGTCGGAGAAGCTCTGTTCGGTGTCTAGTGGGGTAGCAGTTACCAGAATTGGTACTGAGTCCCCATTGTTTGCAAAATCTGGAACCGAAATCTCGACTGTGAAAACTGCTTCTTCGAAGGCTGAGATCTCAATCAACGGAGATCCTGAAAGTCCGCCAATGCTGACATCCCAACCACTCTCATCTACATCGGCCTCTAGAAGAACTGTAATTGGGCTGTTCCCATCGTTCTTCACCTTCATCTGAATTGAGTAGTCTTTTCCAGGAGTTAGTTTCGTGTTCTGAGAAACTTGGAGGATCTCCAAATTGGGTTCATCGGCTTCAACCTCGAATGTCATTGGAAGATCGAAATATCTCCTCTCTTCATCCTCAATGTCCTCAATTACCCTCAGGTAAACGGTATGATTTCCCACTTCGACTTGGTTGGTCAAGGTGACCGAAATGAACACCTCAGTGAAATCTCCTGGCCCTAATGATACACGTGGAACGGCTTCTCCCTGTATGTCCGTAATCTGATAATCCCATTGGCCATAAGCCTGGTTACGATCTGTGTTTTCTTTCAATGAAGCAGGATTCTGAATAAGCCACCAAGAAGCAGCATCCAGTTCGGTTTCACTGTTTGTAATTCTTGCTCTAAACTCCATTACTGGCCTATCTTGTCCGGGGGCGCAGAGTGAGACACTCATTTGGCCCAGAGGAGTCCCGTCGCAATCTTGGGAAATCTCGCCTTGGATTCCATAGGTTCTTTGAACGGTAAACGAAACAGAAGTAGACCTAGAAGCGTTTCCACCGCTTATTACCTCAACCTCAATCTCCCCAATATCTTCGTCTTCACGATCCAGACTTGGCTTTACACCGAGAATTAGAACCAGAGTATTGTGCCTCTCCAGAAGAGATGTGTGGAATGTTCCATCTCCTTCGTCCTCCAGAATCCTCTCTCCTGTTCGATTATCGTGCAATTGAAAAATGGCCTTTGAACGCTTGAGGATATCCACCCTAAAGGAGTCTGCATCGAACCCAGTATTGAAAATCTCAAGGATGAATGGGCTGAAATCCCCATACTCAGCAAATCTTGGAATGGTAGAATCCAGTGCATCCCCTCTTGATGAGTTTGCAATTGGAATCTTATGTTCCTCATCCCAGATGGAAACTACGGGTGGTTGGTAAACGTCAATTTTCTCGACGTTCAAAACTAAAGTATCTTGGTGCACGACAGAAATTACGCCTTCGACATCGGCCTCTGCAACTGCCCTAATCTCGATTTTTTTAGGCATCCCAGTCAAATCATCCGGCGCAGTGAGGGTCACAACTGGATTCAGGACAGTTCCACCCGAATTCATCTCATAACCGGCTGGAGAATCGAATTCAATTAACCATGAGCTACCTAGTTCAGTCAGAACTTCCAATTCAACGTTCATTGATTTAGTTGAGTCTCCCCTGTGCACTAATACCATTGGAATTGGAGTAATCTTGCCCGGTGCGAAATATTCTACGTTTCTATCGTATCTATGTTTCAAGGATACCCCAAACTGATGCATTTCTATTGGATCGTGTTCGATAGACACTTCATTCCCTCCACGGTCGGTGATTTTCAGAATTACATTGTACTCCCCGGGAGTAAGGCCGCTACGGTATGTGTGTAGGAACTTGCCGAAAATTCCTGTGCTTGAATCTTCTATTTTCTCCATATCACCAGTAATTCTCTGGTCGACTTCGTAATCGCCATCGGGACCGAACATTAGCACTTCCACTCGTGAAATGTCGGATCGGCCAAAGGCACTTATTGCGTCTATAGAGAACTGCATCCCCCTATCCTCCAAGATATCATTTGGATACCAGTCGATCTCAGGCCCTTCTGCAATGTTTGCACCTTCCCTCTGAACTACAATTATGCTGTTCATCAGGGCATTTCCATCTGCTTCTAATTTGGAAAACTTGTTCGGTTCGTTGTCAATTCTATTGAAAGCAACCTCTGCAGTGCAATCAGACCCAAAGGGACTGCCACTGCTGTCGCATCCAGACATGCTTGCCCTTACTTCGACAATTAGTCTCTCGTTTTTCTTTATCTCGAAAGAACGCGAGCCCCCAATTCCAACATCTATGACCTCATGATCGAAGTCGCAACTTTCACCGAATGATGCAGAACAAACGGAGCCACTGACCGTTGCTCTTCCCTTTTCATCAGAACTAGTACCTATTGAAACGGTCCAATCGACACTGCTTCCCTGTGGCCCTTCGGATTTCAGAAAAAGTTCGACCGGGATGTAGTAAGTATCGTTTGAGTGGAATTTCCTTCCAAATAGTTCCATTGACGACATCAGAGAAATTGACATGAATTGTACATCGTCATCCAGTGCACTTGAAACAAATTGTTCATCATCGGATGGAGGGGCTTTTGTTGTAATTAGGCCGTCCATCCCGCCGCTGTTATTTCCTTCGGGATCGGTGAAATATAACTTGTACTCATTCGCATCAGGATCACTCTCTGATGCACTATAACGTTCAATTTCTGATAGTTCATTTGGGGCACTATTTGGCAATAGGTGGGCTAGCAACAATAATGACATAAAAATGGGAACGAGGTTCGAATTGCGACAAAATCCACCTGAAATACGATTTCGCACGGCAGTGCGCCTCATTCAGGATGTTAAAGAGTTCGGGAGGTTGGAGCCTTTCATGCATCGGTTATTGCACCATTACATCCGCTCGGTTGAAATTGAAAGTCGGTGCTCGCAGGAATGCAGGGGTACCCGAGTTGGTCAAAGGGGCCGGACTTAAGCTCCGGTGCTTAGTGCTTCATGGGTTCAAATCCCATCCCCTGCACCACTAATCAAGAAATGCTGGTTTTGCCTTCGCCAAAGTACAACCGAATTTTCCATCAAATCCCGTTGGAGAGAGCTTGGTCAGGCAGACAACTCCTGCGATAGCTTTCTCAGGAAGTAGGACTGCATCAAGTATCGAATAAGCCACGGTTTCCATGAGTGAGTGCCTCACCGATATTGCAGACTCAATCGAACGGTGGAGATACTCGTAGTCTAGTACTTCATCGATTTTATCCTCCTCAGGGGATTCGGCGCCATCGACTAGAACTTCTATGTCGAATCTGATAGGCTGCTTCACACCCCTCTCGAAATCATGAGCACCTATGTCCAACTCCATGACCAAGTCCTCCAGACGTATTGTCGACCACTCATTTGAGCCAATGCCCTGAATTATCGCTGTAAGGTGAGGGGTGGTTTTGCTCACTTCCCTTCCCCCCTGTCAAACGCTGGATCGTGCTTCATCTGCCTGAAACGCTCTCCAGAGTCAACGAAGATAGTTTGGCCTGTAATTGTCGGGGAGTCTGCGAGGAAAACTACAGATTCTGCCACATCTCTCGAAGATGGCCCGAAACCCAGGGGAGATTCCGATTGTACTCTCCTTAGAGAATTCTCGTCTAGAACGTCACTGGTAAGGATGTGCCCCGGGGCTACTGAATTTACCCGCACATTAGGAGCCAAGTCAACTGCTAGAGCGGAAGTCAACCCGTACATCGCAAACCTTGAACTTGTGTAAGAGAGATAGTCAGCGTTAGGAGACTCAACCTTGAAGTCGAGGATGTTGACCACCCATGACCCTTCGACTGCAGACTCTGAGAGCCCACCAATGAGTAGCAATGGCGCCAAAGCATTGACTTTCATATGCTCCAACCAAGTTTCCTCAGAAATATCCTCAATCCTGTCGAACTCGAAACAAGACGCATTGTTCACCACCCCGACTACTTTCCCGAGTTTGTCAGAAACGTTCTGAATCAGCCCCTTCACAGAGTCCGAGTCATTCAAATCGCATCGTATTGTACATGCCTTTCCGCCCGCTGACTCTATCTCTGCTCGAAGCGCCTTTGCGTCATCTTCAGAATTCCGGTAGTGGATGGCGATTTTGAACCCCTCGACAGAAAGCCTAAGACATATTTCTCGGCCTATCCTTCTTGCTCCTCCGGTTACCAGGACAACGTCCGCCATGCCTCGCGCAAGGGAAGTCACATTTTACCGATTTCTCAGATTAAGTGGGACTTGACAATGAGAACGGTTAATGTCATACTTCTATCCGCTAATTTTGATGGAGAGGCGGTTGCCAATCATCGACTTCGAAAAGGATGGAGTTGGAGGTTGTGCAGTCTCTCCTGAAATCGGCCCACTGGAGAGGCGGAAATCGATGCGGAAGAGGCTCCCTAAGTGGTTCAAGACCTCCTTGCCAACAGGGACCTCACAGGCTAGATTCAATGGGACGAAACGGAATGTCGTGGCCCATGGACTGAATACAGTATGCGAAGAGGCGAGGTGCCCGAATGTCCACGACTGCTGGGGAAGGGGGACTGCAACTTTCATGATTGCAGGAGAAGTATGCACAAGGGGATGTAGATTCTGTGCTGTAGGTACAACCCGGACACCTCCAGATCTGAATCAAGAGGAGCCTATCGAATTAGCGTATGCGGTGAAAAATATGGGTTTGAGTTATGCAGTTATCACAGTTGTAAACAGGGACGATCTTTCTGACGGCGGGGCTTCTCATTACAAGAAATGCATAGAACATGTTGCTGAGACTAATCCTGAGGTCGGGCTGGAGCTTCTATGCTCGGACTTGGATGGAAACCTGAAGTCCCTCGAAATGTTGCTCAAAGGATTGCCTCTAAGGGTCTTCGCGCACAACGTTGAGTGCGTACCTAGGTTGGACAGCGTTGTGAGAGACTCCCGAGCTTCGTTTGGCCAGTCTCTGAACATCCTAAGGGCCGCTAAGGAGATTCGTCCCGATATTATGACTAAAACCAGCCTGATGGTAGGATTGGGAGAGACTGACGAGGAGATTTCCGAAGCGATGATGATGATTAGGGATGCAGGGGTCGATATGATTACTCTGGGACAGTACCTGCAACCGAGCTACAGGCATCTTCCCGTTGACAGGTTCCCGGAACCTGAGTGTTTTGCCGACTGGGACGGTTTTGCTAGAGATCTTGGCTTCAGTGCGGTTGCTAGTGGCCCCCTGGTAAGGTCAAGCTATAGGGCCGGACTTCTATGGGAAGAGGCCATGGGGGGAGAACCAGTGGTCACGAGAGACGCCTCTGGTTCTGCAGTAAGTCACATATTTTCTTCAAAGAGGCCTATTGAGGCAGGAGTGAATAATCGATGAATAGGAGTTGGTAAAGATACCTTCCAAGAATGACAAGGGGGGCATAAAGGTGCCAGATGCTCCCTTCAGACCAGGAGAGGAGGCTAGTTTCGAGAGTTGGCCTTGGAAGCCAGGGGACTTGCCTATGCCAGACCCCAAGACTTGTGAGTTCGGAGAAACCGCTGAGTTAGCTAGTGGACTGGTGAGAGTTCTTGATGACGATGGTGTTGCATCTGGGGAATGGGACCCAGGACTTCCTACCAAACGGCTTCTAGAAGGCCTTGAGCATATGGTGAGGCTGAGGATATTCGACGATCGAATGATGAAGATGCAGAGAACCGGTTTGCTTTCATTCTACATGAGGTCGTTGGGGGAGGAGGCTGTGGCTATCGCTCAGACAATGGCCCTACAGGAGCAAGACTGGATTTTTCCGACATACAGGCAGCCTGGGGCTCAATTTGTCAGGGGGAGGGACATGGTTAGCATGATCTGCCATTGCATCGGGAATGAGGAGGACAACATCAAGGGGAGGCAAATGCCTGTGCACTATTCGTTCCGAGAAGGGAGATTTATCTCGGTTTCGAGCCCTGTTGGTACTCAGTTCAGCCAGGCTGTTGGAGTTGCACTAGCATCGAGCTACAAGGGTCTTGATGAGGTGACTATCACATGGATAGGGGATGGGGCCAGTGCAGAGGGCGACTACCACTATGCATTGAATTTTGCGAGTGTTTTCAACGCCCCGGTAATACTGAACGTAGTTAACAATCAATGGGCGATTTCTACTCATGCAAACTTCGCAACTGGGATAGGTGATTTCGCTTCGAGAGGATTGCCGTATGGTCTGGCGTCGATTAGAGTTGACGGCAATGACTTCCTAGCACTATATTCAGTAACAAGATGGGCCAGGCAAAGAGCCGCTGCAGGGGCTGGGGCCACTCACATAGAAGTCCTCACTTACAGAACGGGTGCACACAGCAGCAGCGACGACCCCAGCAGGTACAGGCCAGGAGATGAGCATTCCAAGTGGCCTGGAGGGGATCCGGTAGTAAGGCTCAAGGAGCATCTAATCAATCTGGGTGAATGGGACGAAGAGAAGCACGCAGAACTAGAGGAAAGAATCGATTCAGAGGTGGTGGACGCATACAAGGAGGCGGTAAAGTTCGGAGACCTAGCTAATGGGCCATATCCATCGGCGGATACAATTTTCACAGAGGGCTACGAAGAGATGCCATGGCATCTGCAAGAACAGCATGACGAGATGATGGGTGGTTAATCTTGGCAAACATGAACATGATTCAGTCGCTCAACAGCGCTCTAGACAATATGCTAGAGAGCGACCCAAATGTGATTATCTTCGGAGAAGATGTTGGGTACTTCGGTGGGGTTTTCAGGACTACCGACGGATTACAAGAGAAGCATGGAGACCATCGAGTGTTCGATACCCCCCTGTCAGAAGGAGGGATTGCCGCAACAGCATTTGGCATGGGGCTAAATGGACTTAGACCGATAGTGGAGATTCAATTCGCCGACTACATCTTCCCGGCATATGACCAGATTGTAAATGAGATGGCGAAGATCAGACATAGATCGGGGGGGGAGTTCTGGTCTCCGGTGACCTTGAGGACCCCTGCTGGCGGTGGAATCAGAGGAGGTCATCACCACTCTCAATCCCCTGAGTCTCAATTCACCCACACCCCGGGACTGAAGGTAGTATACTGCTCGACTCCGTACAATGCCAAGGGCCTGCTGATTAGCTCTGTAGAGTGTAACGACCCTGTAATTTTCTTCGAGCCCAAGAGATGCTACAGGGGGCCATTCTATGGAGACCCGCATAAGGTTCCTACATGGTCCGGCCATCCAGAGGCAGAGGTACCTGAGGAGGATTACAGAATTCCACTTGGGCAGGGCAGAATGGCTCTGGAAGGAAGCGATTGCACGGTAATCTCGTGGGGAGCTATGGTTCATGTTTGCGAGCAGGCAATCAAAGACAGCGGAGTCTCATGCGACCTGATAGACCTTCAGACCCTTGTCCCTTGGGACCGGGATTTGGTTGTGGGTTCAATTGAGAAGACTGGGAGGTGCGTGATAGTCCACGAGGCTCCAAAGACAAGTGGTTTCGGTGCTGAGATGGCAACATCGATACAAGAGAGATGCTTTTACCACCTCGAGACCCCCATCCTGAGGGTGACTGGTTGGGACACACCATTCCCCCATACTACTGAATGGGATTACATGCCCGGGCCATCTAGGATCGCCGCGGCGATAGCACAAACTCAGGAGGATTAAGATGGGGGATTTCGTTTTCAAGTTGCCCGACATAGGAGAGGGAGTAGTAGAAGGAGAGGTGGTGCAGTGGCATGTCTCGGTTGGAGACTCTGTATCCGAGGACGACCCAATAGTGGATGTAATGACAGACAAGGCGACTGTGACAATTCCTTCTCCAGTTAGCGGAGTCATTAGTTCTCTGAGCGGAGGCATTGGAGACATGATTGCGGTTGGTTCTAGCCTGATGGAAATCGACTCAGGAGAGGGAGGGGGTGCATCCGAGGAAGACGATGTTCCCGATCAAGAACCAGAACCTTCCCCCGAGCCAGAACCGTCCCCCGAGCCAGAAACCCCATCAGAACCATTGCCAGTAGTCCCCCCCAAGGCACCTGAGCCAGATCCAGCCACCAAGGCACCTGCACCTACCGACCCGGGACGACCTACAACTGGTAGAGTTCTCGCCAGTCCAGCAGTCAGGAAGAGAGCACGGGAGAACGAAGTGGACCTATCCAAAGTAAGAGGTTCAGGGCCCGCGGGAAGGATTAGGCATGCCGATCTGGACGCATTCATCGCAGCTGGCGGTGCGGTCTCAGGTGCGCCACCAATGGCATATTCACTCAAGAGAACAGAAGTTACGACCGTGAAAGTTGTTGGCCTACGCAGGAAGATCTCAGAGCAGATGAGCCTTTCAAAGAGCAGAATCCCTCATTTCTCATATTTTGAAGAGGTGGACATCACTGAATTGGAGTCCCTCAGGCAGATTCTGAATTCCACAAGGGACGAAAGCCAGCCGAAGCTGACTTATCTTCCTTTCATCATGCTTTCCTTGGCCAAAATAATGCCCGAGCATCCCGAGTGCAATGCCCACTTTGACGATGAAGCTGGTTTGGTCAACAGGAACGCAGCTGTAAATTTGGGTATCGCAACACAGACCGATAGGGGGCTATATGTCCCAGTGGTCAAGCACGTCGAATCGATGGATGTCTGGAAAGCGGCGTCTGAAATGCAGAGAGTTTCTGGATCTGCAAGAGAAGGCACTGCAAGTCTAGATGAGTTGACTGGTTCAACGTTCACGATCACAAGTCTGGGAAGAGAAGGAGGGCTAGGTGCTACCCCCATCATCAACCACCCCGAAGTGGCAATTCTAGGTGTGCACAAGGCCAGGGAGATGCCAGTAGTTCGAAATGGGGCGATTGTTGTTCGAACAATTATGAACCTTTCAAGCGCTTTCGATCATAGGGTAGTTGATGGGGCAGATGGTGCCTCACTCATTCAGCACCTCAAGAGAATGCTGGAGAATCCGGCACTCATATTCATGTGAGGTTTGCAATGGTCGAATCACGAAAATGCCAGGTCTTGGTAGTCGGGGCTGGACCGGGAGGATATGTAGCCGGGATAAGATCAGCCCAGCTAGGACTTGACACAATTGTTGTCGAGGGCGACAAAGCAGGAGGGACGTGCCTGATCAGAGGTTGTGTGCCAAGTAAAGCCATTATCCACGCTGCCGAGAGGTTCGAAAATCTCAGACGGCATTCAGAGGGAGGGAGTCACATGGGCCTGTCGGTTTCTGGTGAGCCCGAAGTCGACATGAGGGCCCTAGTTTCTTGGAAGGACTCCATCGTTGATAGATTGAACAAAGGTGTAGAGGGGTTGCTTAAAGCGGCCGGAGCAGAACTTGTCAAGGGTTGGGCAAAGTTCGACGGACCGAAGAGTTGCATCGTGGAAAACGGTGGTGAAGGGGTAAAAATCGAAGCGGAAAACGTGATTATTGCCACGGGCTCTAGTCACATCGATCTACCATTCATGCCTTGTGACGAGGAGTTCATTCTATCGTCGACTGGAGCATTGGAAATGGATTCTCTGCCAAAGAGTGTGGCAATAGTAGGAGGAGGCTACATTGGACTGGAGCTTGGTTGTGCTCTTGCCAAACTCGGAACAGAGGTCACAGTTGTGGAAGGACTGGGGAGCATTCTGGCCATTATGGACAAAGAAATTAGGAGGCCCTTGGATCTATGGCTGAAGAAGCACAATGTTGTGGTGCACACTGAATCACTGGCTAAAGGCACGGAACTGAAGGGCAGGGGCGCGTCGAGAAAGGTCGAGCTTACATTCGAGAAAGGTGGCTCTGAAGAGACTTTGAAGGTGGACAAGGTCCTAGTTACAGTTGGAAGGAAGCCCAACACGAAGGGCTGGGGCCTAGAGAACATTGGAGTAAGGATGGATGGCTCTGGTAGGTTCATCAGGACGGACAGGCAATGCAGAACATCCGTTCCAGGGGTTTTCGCGATTGGCGACGTGTCGGGGGAGCCTATGCTGGCTCACAAAGCCAGTGCCGAGGGGGAGATGGTGGCAGAGATAATTGCTGGTCATAAGAGAGAGTTCGACAAAATAGCGATTCCTGCAATCGTATTTACCGAGCCCGAAATAGTTTCAGTTGGCCTGACTCCGGACGAAGCCAAGGAGCGAGGCGAGGAAGTAGTCGTAGGAAAATTCCCACTGGCTGCTAATGCAAGGGCACTGAGCCTTGAAGCGGAAAAGACAGGCGGATTCATCAGAGTAACTGCAAGGGAGTCGGATCATGTCATTCTGGGGGTTCAAGCTGTGGGCAGCCATGTAGCAGAATTGCACTCAGAATTCGTTCTCGCACTTGAGATGGGAGCCTTGCTAGAGGATATTGCAGGGACAGTTCACGCACATCCAACAATGTCCGAGGCATTCCACGAGAGCGTTCTAAAGACCCTGGGCCAGGCAATCCACATAAGTTGAGGTTTCTGATGAGAAGAGTCGCCGTACTCAGATGTGGGGTCGTGGATTACCACGTGATTTTTGATTTGATGAAGGACCTCCAGAAGAAGAGGATTTCAGAGGAAATAGGGGACACTCTGATCTTCGTACAGCATCCAGAGGTGGTTACGATTGGTCCAAAGGCAGTTAGAGAAGAGGTCTTGGTAGAAGGATATCCGACAATCAAGACCGATAGAGGTGGGGGAGTGACATGGCACGGCCCAGGACAACTCGTTGTGTATCCAATCATTAAATGGAAAACCAGCGAACAGAGCGTGAGGGAGGTAATAGGAAAGCTCGAGGACTGGGCGATAAAGGCCATGGGGGAGTGCGGGATACCTTCGTACAAAGACCCCGAGATGCAGGGAGCCTGGGTTGACGGGCACAAGGTATGCTCAATTGGCCTTTCTTTCCTTCACTGGGTTAGTCGCCATGGCATGTCAATCAACATTGACACCCCAGAAAATAGGGTGGAGGATCTAGAATGCTGCGGGATTCAAGCAGGAAAGCACACTAGCCTGTCAAAATTGGGATACGTCAATGACGAAGACGGGAAACCAATTGACGTGAACAGGATTGAGAGGAGCCTATTACGAACTTGTGAAGAGTCCCTAGGAAGGACCCCCTCTGAACCGATTGATTGGATTCCGGAGGCAGTAGTTTGACGAGACCCAGGAGAGGGGATCTCGCCGAACACTGGATTCTTGATCCCGAAACCTGCTTCCTGAACCACGGTTCTTTCGGGGCGACGCCATTATCTGTTCTGGAGGAGCAGAGCAGACTGAGGAGTCTGATCGAGCGCGACCCCGTTAGATTCTTCGAAAGGGACTACATGCCCATGATGGGGGAAGCAATAGGAAAGTTATCTGAATTCATTAACGCAGATTCTGAAGGCCTTGCATTCGTAAAGAACACGACGGAAGGGATAAACACGGTCCTAAGAAGCCTGGATTTGCAACCAGGTGACGAGATTATAGTGACAAATCACAGCTACCAGGCTTGTTGGAATGCTGTTGACTTCGTGACCGAAAGGGCTGGTGCCAGCACCGTTGTCGTGGATATTCCTTTCAGAGTTGACAGCGAGAATGAGGTAGTGGACCTGATAATGGCAGCAGTCACTGGAAACACAGTACTTGCCCTGATTGACACCGTGACTAGTGCAACGGGACTCAGAATGCCATTCGAGGAACTCATACAGAGGCTCCAGGGCATCGGGGTAGATGTCCTTCTGGATGCAGCACATGGACCTGGCATAGTGCCACTTGATCTGAAAGCCATGGGTGCAGCATATTGCACGGGAAACTGCCACAAGTGGATCTGCACACCTAAAGGATCTGCATTCCTACACATCAGAGATGATAGGAAGAATATGGTTAGGCCACTAAGCATAAGCCACGGTTATAGCTTCGAGGGGACTGCTCAAGAGAGGTTCGAGTTCGAGTTCGGGTGGCCGGGAACACAGGACCCGACCCCCTGGCTTTGTGTCCCTCACGCGATAGACTTCCTAGGGAGTCTTGTCGAGGGCGGGTGGCAGCAGATAATGGACACAAACAGGGCACTTGCTATACAAGGAAGAGAGATCCTATGCGATGCTCTAGGAACTAGCCCTCCCGTGCCAGAATCCATGGTTTCCTCCATCGCTGCCGTTGAGATGCCGGACGAAGGAGAGGTTGGTCCGATGAGTCTTGAGGGGGACCCTTTCCACAACTTCCTTCTCGACGAGTTCCGAATCCAGGTGCCAGTATTCCCATGGAGCCATCACAACAAGAGATACATCAGAATCTCAGCCCAACTCTACAACCACCTGGAAGAATACGAATTTCTTGCAGATTGCTTGAGAAGGTCTCTTTGAAATTGGGAAACCATTGAATGGGGGGTGGTGTGCCGAGATGCATGCCCGAGATAGTTGTAGCCCTCACCGGGGCATCCGGAGCCCAGTACTGCGTGAGGCTTATCGAGGCTCTGGTAGAATACGGCTGGTCAGTTAGGCTAATCGTGACTAGCACGGGGGCAATTAACCTCGACCTCGAGTGCTCAATGACGCCGAGCGATTTGGCCTCAATGGAGGGAGTTACACTAGAAGACAATGGGAATCTAGCTGCCAAATCGGCTTCTGGTTCCGCGAGATTTGATGCCTACGTTGTCTGCCCAGCGAGCGGTACTACAATAGGAAAAATTGCAGCAGGGATTAGTGACAACCTTGCCACAAGAAGCGCACTTGTTGCAATGAAGGAGAGAAGGAAACTGATAATTGTCCCCAGGGAGGCACCCTATTCAACGCCGCACCTCAAGGCCATGTTCAATCTCTCAGAGTGGGGGGCAGTTATCCTCCCGGCCAGTCCTGGATTCTACAATTCCCCAGAAAGAATTGACGATTTAGTTGACTTCGTAGTGGCCAGAATATTAGATCAATTGGAAGTTGATCACACGATTGGAAAAAGATGGACGGGCGATGAAGTCCCCACCGAAGATTGATGCTTCTAGCGACCGAATTTGGAATGGGTTCAATAGTAGTGGAAATTGCTCAATTGCCGATAGCATGACTGGGTGGGCCAATAAGACGGTGAGTGAACTCAAGGAAGAGTTGCGAACTAGAGGGATGCCTGTTTCGGGTAGCAAGGCTAGCCTAATATCTAGATTGCAACAGAGTGAAGTTGAATCTGATGTAATCGAGGCAGAGATCGTAAATGGGCAACTGAATGGAAAAAGTAAGAGTGCCTCAAAATTGCTAACTTACAAGTTTTCTGAGAGAGTGAAAGGGTTACCAACATCAGTAATTATTGTTACTGCAATTCTGATTGTCGGAACAACTGGAGGGGGTTTGTTATTTGGTAAAGAAATTGCCAATTGGGCAAGAGGTGAGACCGAATACGATTTGATTGAATTCGATGCAAATCAAACGCGTTCATATGCCCAAGGCCTTGTAGATTTAGGGCACCCAGAATGGGGAGGTCGGCTTTCGGGAACGGTGGAGGAGGAAAATACTGCCCAGTCAATAAAAACAAACTTCTCCAATAGTGGACTACCATCAACTCTTGATGAGTTCGAGATTCCGATATACTACATGGGAAATCAGTTTGAACTGATGATTTGCCAACCAGGAAACATTGGAGGGGTTTTAGGCGGCCCAACTCCCTGTTCAGTTGCAGATCTGGACAGAGATGAAGTGTATTACGAACATAGGGTTGACTTCGTAGTTCAGGGTTACAGTGGAAGTGTGAACATCCCTGCAAGTAGTAATGCACAGATCGTTGATCTCGGCATGGGAAATGAAACCGCAGATTGGAGTTCTGCTAGTAACGGAATTGGTTTAGTCTGGCTGATTGACGGTTCGAATGGCGATCCTGGCACGGAGAGTAACACGGTACTGATGAAAAGAGCACAAGAAAACGACCTGCGTGGGTTGATTACAATTAACTCGCGACAAAATTGTGATGATCTCGTGGAAGGAGATTGTGTCCCTTATTCCAAGTCTCTAGATATCACTCAATTCGACGAGAGGCCTTACGATATTGGATTCGTGATGGTTTCCAAGTCCGTGGGGGAAACGATTGTTGAGCAAGTTGTTGAAGGTGAGGGAATGCTCCAGTTCCAAGTTGATGTAGACAATCAAGATGATGGTTACATACATGTGCCATGCGGAATCATCGAGGGAGAAAGTGACGAATTGATAGTGATTGGTGCGCATCATGACACAGTGTACAATGGCGAGGGAGCGGTAGACAATACTGCTGGTACGGCTACTGTTCAAGAAATGGCCCGTCAGATGGGACTCCTGAATGCAGAACTTGGTCAGCCCCTTCTAACGATATATTTCTGCACCTGGGGAGGTGAGGAGGAAGGGTTATGGGGATCAAGTGAATGGGTGAAAAAGAATCGGGCAACTTTGCAAGATAATCTTAGGTTATACATCAATCTGGATATGAATCATGTCGATGCCCAAAGGAATTCAGGACTAACATTTCAGGGGAATAGCCCTGCAGATGTCACCCACATCAAAGGAATAGTGGAAGAATTCGCAAGAGTGCACCCCGAATTGGTTGACAAATATGAGATTTCCATAAGAGACCTGGATTCAGAAGAAATGCCATACAATTCAGATCATGCGCCTTTCGTTTTCGAAATCCATGATGGAGACAGTGATTTTGGAATGGCAATGATGTGCTACGGTTCTGGGTCATCCGAGTACCATACGTATCTTGACAACATGGATAGGTTCAATGAAGAAAGCCTTCTGGTTTCAGGAATAATCTACGGATCCTTAGTTCGACACCTAGCATGGGGCTAATTTGTGCAGAATGAAATTATTTCATCATAATTTGGTTCCATCCCAGGGTTTTCCGCGACCCAGGAATAGGATATGGAACCATCCGTTTCTACAATAAATATTGCTCGTTGGGAAGCGGTGTAACCAGGGGCCCCGAAATCTGAAATGGCCAGACCGTAGGAGTCAATTGCCGCTCTCTGAACGTCGCAAAGAAGAGGGAATCCGATTCCTTTTGACTCGGCAAATTCTTTGTTTGCGAAAACATTGTCAGCAGAAATTCCGAAAATCGCCGCGTCGGCATCGTTCAGTTTAGACATGGAATCAGTAAAGGTGCAAAGCTCAGTGGAGCAAACTCCTGTGAATGCGGCTGGATAGAATGCTAGGATCGTTCTTTTTCCGACCTCGCTAAGCGTAACCATAGAACGATCCTGAGCAGCCATTAGTGTGAAATCGGGGGCATTTTCTCCTACTGAAACCATGGCTTCCGGAGGGGTTGCATATTTTCAATATGATCTTGACTACATCCTCTCTGGGGAACCAATGCCAAGAAGTTCTAGACCAATATTTAGTTGTCTAGCGGTTAACAGGCAAAGGATCAAGCGGCTAGCAGTTTCATTCTCGCTTTCTACATTTATTACCTGGCAATTCTCGTAGAATGATGCGAATGATGAGGCGATTGAATGAAGGTGGGTACAGAGTTTATGAGGGCTGAATGAAGATATGGAATCGTCCACTACTGAGGAAAAGTCGACCAGCCTTCGAGATAGTTTGAGTTCATCTTTGTGTGAAAATTCAAGTTTTGCACTATTTAGTTCCCCTTCTTCTCCCCCCCATTTCCTGAAAATGCTACATATTCTGGCATAAGCATACTGGAGGTATGGCGCAGTATTTCCATCAAAAGAAAGCATCTTTTCCCAGTCGAAAACGTAGTCTTTCGTCCTCTCAGTTGATAGGTCGGCGTATTTCACGGCTCCTATTCCCACCAATCTTGCAACCTCTTCTTTTTCGGTTTCTGACAAATCGGGATTCTTGTCGTTTACTGATTTCTTAGCTCTTGAAATTGACTCTTTCAAAAGATCGTGTAGTTTTATCACTTCTCCCTCCCTACTTTTCAGAACCTTTCCATCGGTATCCAAAACTGAACCAAAATTGACATGAACTGCTTCGTGTCTTTCTTCCATAAATCCTGCCTGAATAGCAACTTGGAAGATCATCTCAAAGTGCTGTTTCTGAGGAGTTCCGACGACATATAGGAATGAGTCGCAACCTAGTCTCTCAACTCGATCAATTATGCACGCGAGATCGGTGGTGCTGTAGTTGTAGCCTCCATCTGCTTTCTTAATTATCATTGGAAGGGGTTCCCCATCCCTATTGATCCACCCTCCTGGAAATACAACTTCTGCACCTTCGCTCTTCTCCAAAAGGCTAGAGGCAGATAGCCTCTCAACCACCTCCGGAAGAAGTTCCTGATAGCTCGACTCCCCCTTGATGTCTTCATCACTCAGAAGAACGCCTAGCATAGAGTATACTTCATTGAAATATCTCATCGATTCATCGACCAACACCCTCCAGAGTCTCAATGTCTCAGATTCGCCTCCTTGAAGCATCACTACCCTCTCCCTAGATCGATTTGCGAAATTCTCGTCAGAAATGAATTTGGCACGGGCTTGCTTGTAGAATGAGTCTAGGTCCCCTACACCTAACTCGTTAGCCGCCTCATCTTCCCCGAGATCTAGAAGGTGCTCGATTAGCATTCCAAATGGGGTGCCCCAATCTCCAACATGATTCTCACGAATTACATTATGGCCCTTGAATTCGAGCATCCGGACTATGGAGTCACCTATCACAGTGGATCTTAGATGGCCTACGTGCATTTCTTTGGCGACGTTTGGGGCCGAGTAGTCTACGGCAATAGTTAGTTCATTATCGGCCTCAACTCCCATCCTGGGATCTGAAAGCAGAATCGATAGTTTATTTGAGAGCCAAGAGGGGGTTGCTCGGAAATTAACAAAACCACTGGTTGAAGATACTTCGGCTATATCATGCAGATTTTCTGACAAAATTACGCAAATCTGTTCGGCTATTTCCTCAGGTGGTTTTCGTAGAATTCTGGAGAAAGGGTGACAGGGTAGTGCTATGTCGCCATGATCCTCCACCGTTGCCTTTCCAATCAAAGGCAGCCAATCCGATTCTCCGATCCCCATGGAATCCATTGCAGCAGAAATTGAAGGAATAGAATCATGTATCAACTCTCTAATATCATCACCTCAAGAAATTGGATACCTAAGCAAAGCAGCTATCCCGCCAAATGAATTGTAGAGAGTGGCTCCTTCTTCAGTATCCATCGAGATGAGCGTTACTTTAGCGGATGTGTGGCTGGCGAGAATGGTTAGTTCGTCAATCAACTCCATAGACTTCTCTGAATCCTCGGAAACTTGGTTTGACTGACAATCCGGGCAATTGGGATTCGGTGCAGACTTCGAATGCGTGGATTCCCATGTATTCTTACAATCTTTGCAGACCCAAAGTGATCTTCTTTTTGTTAGAGACTCAGAAAGAAGAAGTGTCGAGACTGCGCCCTGCTCCAACGCCGAACGAATCATAACCTCGCCATAAGTTGCCTTTGGATTTGCCTTCATCACCTCTCTGAGGAATTCGTCAACAAGTGTTCTTTCAATATCCAATTCTATCTGATCCATTGTTGATCCTGCTCGTTGAATCAGTTCCCTGAGTCCACTCTCGTTGGAATATCCGACATCGAAATAGGGTTCAGCGATGAGCTTCTTAACCTCATGATGAAAGTAATCGTTCTTCGCGACGAAGTCCTTGGTTGCCCCGGGTCCACCTATGATAACACCCTTAAGATTCTGTAACATAGGAAGCCAGTAGTTAGAAGCCCTCTCTGTTGCTTTCTTGAAGAACTTGTGTGCAGCCTCTTCAATCAGTCTCTCGAATCTTTGAGCAGACTGCCCCCCTCGCCCATGTTTGGAAGGTACTAGTGAAGTAATGTGCTCTTGGCAATGCAACCTCTTTCCCGAAGCAATTCCATATGCAGCTTCTGATCGGTCGATAACAAAAAGCCCGTAAGATGTGCGATCAATAAGCATCTCCTCCAGTTGGCTGATCTCAAACGTTGAGTCACATCTGTATCTGAATGAAGGGAAAGGCTCCGGAGGGTCATCTATCACTGTCGAAATGAGTCTTGACTTGTTGTTCCCAATAATTACGTGCCCAACAAATATTGCAATCCCGCCCTCCCCGGGAGTCTTGTATCGATTAATCGTCGAAACAGCAGATTCTATTGCATCTGAAACATGTTTTCTTGTAGATTTTGACTTAATATTTGCTGCCTGTCCTGCCTCTTGGCCAAGATGGTGCCTAACATCGCTTATCATCCTATCAGGAGGGATAATTACGGTCACTAATTCGGTCCCCATCCCTCGCATCTCGGAGAGCTCTTTGATTGCCTTCTTCAATCGGAGCCTCCGCTGTTGCTGTTCGAGATCGTCAGACATGCTCTCCTCCGTGAATTCCCATCACGGTCGGCATTTCAACCCTTCAGCGTTTATGGAGCATACGAATTGAAAGGCAAGGTGCCAACCTAGGACTATGGCGGCAGTCGTTGTGGCACTTGGAGGGAGCCTATTGAGGCCTGAGGTGGAAGACAGGCATGAGTGGTTGCTCGGACTGGTTTCAATTATTGAAAAGAGGGTTTCTGCTGGGGATAAGATTGCCCTGGTAGTCGGAGGCGGCGCTCCAGCAAGAGAAGGCATCTCCTTGGCAAAGGAGATAATTGGCGACACAAAAAGTCTGGACAGGATTGGCATAGCAGCAACTAGGCTAAATGCTACTATTGTCAAGGAGGCCCTATTCAGCAAAGGAATCCCGGTCTCCGATTTTATTTCCACTTCCATAGATGAAGCGGTTTCAGAACTGAATGAGAGTAGAGTAGTAGTAATGGGAGGTACCGAGCCTGGACATACGACTGATGCGGTGGCAATTCGACTGGCCATAATGAGTGGGGCGGAAAAGTGCGTAATTGCGACAAATGTTTCCGGAGTATACTCTAGAGATCCGAAAGAAGACCCAGAATCTGAATCCTTCGAAGAGATGACTTTGGAAGAATTGCAGAAAATTGTCGGCCCGGCAGAACATCGAGATGCTGGGAAATCGCAAGTTGTGGATCCGATTGGGGTGGATGAGGCATTTCAGCATGGGCTTGCTCTGGACATTCTTGATGGCAGGGAGATCGAGAAAATTATGCTCTCATTGGAAGGCAATCACTTTGGAGGAACCGTGGTGAGAGGAAAATGACTAGTCGCAAGGAGACGATTTTGAAAGCAGCGAAGAGGACAGCGCATCAGGCAAAACAAGCTGCTTCGAATAGAGGTAAGAAAATCCGCAGTATGACAGTTATGGAGCCCCACAGGCATTGCGTTGTCTGCTGGAAGCCCATTCCACTAGAAGCGGAGCCTGCGATTTGTGAGGAAGTTTCCTGCAGTTCGATGCATGATAGGAGGGAGAGGTCAAGAAAGATGTTCACCATTACTATGTATCTTGGGATTGCAATTTTCGTTGGCCTTCTTGCATTCCAGATAATTTTGGGAGTATCTGCTTGAGAGATTTCCAGGAGAGGGGGATAGAAAAATGATGGTCAGGATTCTTTCCATACTGCCGGGATTAATTGGCACTATTTGCGGATTAATTGTGATTCTAAGTTTATTCGGTTATGAAACTGAATCGGGTTTAGAGGCCCCAGTCGTACCATGTTCTAGTGATGAGATGGGGTGCAACGTAGGCATGACTGGCGAAGACTTGTGGGTTCCAAAGGCATTCATTCTTCTCGACATAAGGATGGACGTGTCTTGGAATGAGCCTGAGAGGGGTTGGTTAGGGGTAGTAGTTTCTTCGGCAGCCGAAGAATGCCCTCCAGATTCAAACGGACTAACTCCTTGCTCAAAGGAAGAAATAAAGGAATTCTTAGTCGCAGGCGGGCCTCAGGCAGATGGAGAAATGGAGTTCAAAATTGAACCGGGAAAATACCGATTTGTTGCAGGCGGTAACGAAGGTTCGGGACTGGATACACAACTGGTGAAAATGGAGACAAGTGTCCACCTGAACAACTATGTCGAGGTTGTCCTATCTGGCCTCTCGTTCCTACTACTGATTGGGGCCGGAGAAATGGCTTTCCCGATTCGGAATCTGTTCAAGCGTTTAAGAAAGGGTTAGATGATTGTAATCAGTATCGTTGAATAACCCCTTCTTCTTGGGATAAGCGTGCAAGTTACCAAGTGCCCGAATTGCGGATCAGAAGTTGACGTATCAGGACTTAAGCAATCCTATGGCGGATATGACTTTTACTGCGTAGTATGCGGAAAAAATTGGCATGTCTAAAGTGAAAATAGCCTAATTGGAACCCTCCCTGGGCCAATCGTCAGGTAATTTCAATGGATCCTCGACTTTATTGGCGTCGATAATCTTGATAATATCGCTCTTCAATTCTTCCAAGCCATCCCCCATCAGGGAGCTTATTGCATGATCATCTTCTTCTGAATACTCGGAGATGTCAGATTTTGATCCGACTACCAAAATCCTTCTCCCGGGCATTAGGGACCTTACTTCTTCCAATAGACTCTCCTGCTCGATAACAGATGTTGATGACTCGGTAGATCTATCGATCAGGAACAAAAGGATATCCCCCAAGTGTTCCAAGGCTGCAATTGCTTGCATCTCGATCTGGTTTCTCTCGAGCATTGGTCGATCTAGTAGTCCTGGAGTATCTACCATCTGGTAAACACGCCGTCTGTGAGTGAAATGCCCCAAGTGGAGTTGCTTGGTAGTAAATGGGTAGGATGCAACCTGAGGCTCGCCACTTGATAGGGCCCCTATTAACGCTGATTTTCCTACATTTGGAGAACCGGCGACCACAATACAAGGTTCTGATGAGTCGATAGATGGGAGTTTTCGGAGGGTTTCCCTGGCATCACCTAACCACAATATCTGAGGAGATATCTGATCGATTACTGAAGAAAGCCTCCCATACGCGTGCCTCCTTGCCTTGTGGAATCCATCAATATCCCTTAGCCTCAGAATTCTTCCCTGGGCCTCTCCAGAAATTCTCTGGGCCCTCTCTGCAGCCCACTGCAAGGCGCCTAGATTCCTCTTGTAGTCATCACATCCCACTGCTGCGTCGACCAATGCCCTATCAAATTCAGTAAGTGCATTGAGACTTGGCCATCTGCTAACATAAGAGTTCAGCGTCTTTGTCGCAACATCGCAAGCAGATTGCACCATCCTGTTCATTTGCTTCCTGACCCTATGGTACTTGTCTGGATCATCAACCAAGTTTGCTTGGCTACTTGCCTTCCCAAAGGCCTTGTCAAGAATCTCTTGGGGATAAAGGACCGTCGGAATTCGCCTCCACTCAACTGACGCCAAGCAATTACCTCCATTTCCGCCGCCACGGCATCACACTTCAAGCATTAGTAAGCAAGAGCACAAAGAAATTTGTGGACCAACTTATTTTTCAAATAAAACGTAATCGAGGACATATGTCCGATGTAAGCGAGGCGCATGATTATGAAAAATTACCAGAATGGGCAATTGGTTTCTACGAGGATTACGGTGCACCGGACTTGATCGGGCTAGCAGACGTTTTCCACGGACCACTGATGGATAGGAAATTTGGATTGAGGAAAGATGACCTTGTCGAAGTTCTCTTGGACAGGAGGATGCTTCCAGAAAATCGTGATCCTGTAGTCAGAGGAATGATGATCGGGGGAAGGGGCACATCGATTGACATTCTCGATGAGAATGGCGACTTTAGAACAATCTCAAGAGATGTCATTGTCGAGGTGAAGCTGGTGAGTCACCTGAGGATGACATATATCGAGGACGAGGAGTTACTAAAGTTCGAGAAAGACGATCTAAAGCGAAGATCAGAAGTTCATGAGATGGCTGAAAAAACCAGTGAAGATCACGGTAGTAATCTATGGGGGTGAGAGGATAGGCGATCTTGCAAACAGGGAGTGCGTCCCCTGCAAGGGAGGGACTCCCCCTCTGAGCGAAGAAGAATCTAGTTCCTTTCTTTCCCAGATTGACGAAAGTTGGGAAGTGATTGAAAATCACCATCTGACTAGAGTTTGGGAATTCTCAGATTTTGTCTCTGCTCTTGAGTTTACTAACGTTCTAGGAGGTATATGCGAGGAACAGGGGCATCACGCTGACTTCCAAGTCGGATGGGGAAAGGTTTCAGTGGAAATATATACTCATAAAATAGATGCTTTGACTGAGTCTGACTTTGTTCTAGCAGCCAAGTTTGATGAAGCATAGGTGATTCATTGTCTAATGAATTAAGAATGCATGTTTTTGTATGCACCAATGATAGGGAAGAAACTCACCCAAGAGGTTGTTGCAATGGCAGAGGCTCGATGGAAATCATGACAAAACTGAAGAAAATGGCTAGAAATGAAGGATTGCAGGACGTTAGAGTGAACAAGTCAGGATGCCTGGATAGGTGTGAGGATGGGCCCACGTGTGTAATCTACCCAGAGGGAGTTTGGTATTCCCTTCCAAGTGATGAATCGGGATTACTCCAGATCATGGAGCACATCAAAGGAAGTAGCCCTTCCAAAGACCACCTTATGGTGATAGAATGAGGAAGATAGTTTACCCCAAGGCTGGCGGGGTGGAAACTATTCAGATTGTCGATGTAGAGGACCCCCTGCCAGGGAAAGGGCAAGTATGCGTGAGAGTCCATAGAGCTGGAGTGAACTTCGCTGAGCTGATGATGCGACAGGGGCTCTATGGTTCAAGTCCAGACTTCCCATTCACGCCGGGATATGAGACATCTGGAGAAATAATCAGAGTTGGTGAAGGAGTAGTGGGATTTTCGGTTGGAGACAGAGTTCTCGCGATGCCCGGTTTTGGAGGATACTCGGAAGTAGTTTGCTTAGATTCTCGAAGAGTTTTCCCAATTCCAGAGTCGGTTTCCTTCGAGCAGGCTGCAGCAATACCAGTTACTTATGGTACTGCCTTTCACATGCTTGTTTATCTTGGAAATCTTTCCAAGAATGAGACTGTTCTAATCCACCATGCGGCTGGAGGTGTTGGCACCGCAGTTTCCCAGATCTGCTCTTCTTTCGGGGCGTCATTGGTAATAGGCACGGCATCCTCGCCAAAAAATGAGTTCGTTGATTCCTTGGGCATGAAATTCGTAGATCGCGACTCCGAAGACTTCGTCGAGATATGCAAGGAGATGACTGATGGGAAAGGCGTCCATCACGCGATCGATCCAGTTGGTGGTAAACACCTCATGCGCTCTTACAATGCTCTCAGAAAGGGAGGTAAGCTGTACTATTTCGGTGCTTCCGCAGCTGTTCGAGGAAACAGGAGGTCTAGGGTGGCGGAAATCAAGATGTGGTTGGGGATGCCTAAGTTTGACCCTCTTAGAATGATGACCTCAAATAAGGCCGTTTTTGGAGTCCATATGGGGCTAATTGATGATTCATCCACCTTCAGAGGTCATTTAGAATCTCTGTCAGGAATGCTTCAGGAAGGAAAAATCGACCCCATTATTGACTCGGTATGGAGATTTGAGGACGTGGCAGAGGCTCAAATGCATATTCATAACAGAAAGAACCGGGGCAAGGTTCTACTTGACTTCTCACCGTAGTATCAGAGCCTTACTGGCCTTGTGGCACCACATGCTTGACACTTCAGGAGAGTGGTTCTCCCTTCCCTGAGGAATCTAGTATCTGGAGCCTTGCATTCGGCGCATAGAATATAGGTCTTAACGTAGGAGACGATCTTCTCCTTGATTCTCTTTGGAGGGACCTTGCCCTTCAACATAATTCTAACCTGCTCCCGGCTACCCGAGGTTCCCAATTCATTCAGAAGATATTGAAAAACGTGATTTGCATCCCTGTCCATTGAGTCTACAATCTCAGAGAAGTTTCTGAGTATGGTCTGACTTCCTTCAATCATTATATCTGGAGTGGGCATTGTCCATCTAGAACGCTCGCTAATATCCTTGGGAATTCTATCTCTTGCCCTATCTAGAAGAGACTCGTAATCGTGGTTCGACACAGCCGTCCGAGAATAGAAGTCCTTTTCACCTCACCGGGAGATTTGGCGAATGGTCAAGGACCTGTTACTACTCCAGAGAGTGTGGGAGATCCGATTCTAGTAAAGATCGCAAGAACCGATTCGAATGCTAGACTTCCCACTAAGGGGAGCAAGCAGGCGGCTGGATGGGACCTATATTCTCTGGAAGATACAATTGTCCCTTTCAGATCTAGTGTGAAGCTTAGGACCGGTTTGCACGTAGCTATTCCTGAGGGTTTTGAGGGGCAAGTAAGGGCGCGCTCATCACTGGGTTCGAAAGGCCTAATCCTTCCACATAGCATTGGTACGATAGACTCCGACTATAGGGGGGAGTTATTTGTTCTAATGACCTGGATAGGCGAAGGAGAGGCATACATGGTAAAGTCAGGAGAGAGGATCGCACAATTGGTAATCGCCCCGATACCGAATGTAAACTTCGCAGAGGTGGAGCTTGGAAAACTCGGGGACACAAATAGAGGAGAGGGCGGATTTGGAAGTACCGGAAGATTTTGAGGGTGGATAATTCGATACTTCCAGATAGTATACTCCCGGTGGATTCATAGCACCCAGAGGTTGTCGTAGAGCGATGCACCTGAGCGTGGATGAGCTTAGAGACAAAGTTGAGGAGTTCAGAACAAGTGGACTTACGACCCAGCAAATTGCTGATGAGCTTTCATTATCTCAAACTACGGTCCAGTGGCTATCTGCTAGTGACTTTGAGGTAGGGGATAAGCCGACTGACGTTAAAGTTGGTTGGAGATCGATAGCTGTTAAGGGAGAGAGAATTGAGGCCATTTCCTATATTTTCTCCGACATTGTAGAAGAAATGTTGGGGGACGAAGTTGACACCATTGTGGGAGTGAGCATCAATGGAATAGCATTTGCACAGTCGATATCATCGATAATGGGTCTCGAGATGTCAGTAGTCAGAAGCATAAGCGAAGATATGAGTGGTCATCTTTCACAAGTTTATGCAAATGTGGAAGGCAAGAGAGTAGTGATTATAGATGATGTTTATTCTACAGGTACAACGATGAAAAAGACCGTGAGTGACTTGAGTGCAGCTGGGGCAGATGTTGGACTGTGCATGGTTCTAGTAAACAAGTCATGGGACGATAAAGTAGGAGATGTGCCCCTCAGGGCATTAGTTAGGGCCGCGACGGTCTGAGGGTATCACATGCACTGGGCGGATTACACCGCACAAATCCTAAAGGATCGTGGCCAGGAACAGGTTTCGGCCTCGGGGATTACGCCTTCAGGAGAATTCCACATTGGCCATCTCAGAGAAATTCTGACTGCCGAGATGATTCACAGGGCCTGCCTCGACGATGGCATGGAATCAAGATTTGTTTTCATTGTTGACTCAATGGATCCGCTTAGGAGGGTCTACGACTTCCTTTCCCCTTCCTACCAGAGATACATCGGGCACCCATTGGCTTACATTCCAGCCCCCGACAATAATGGAGATCCCGGGGATGGGGGAAGAAGTTATGCAGACCACTTCCTAGAGCCTTTTTTGGTAGCACTGAAACAAATTGGAGTGGAGCCCGAGATAGTGATGAACCACGAAACGTATGAGTCTGGAGAGTTCGGGGAGTTTGTTGATCAGGCAATAACAAGAAAAGATGAGATAAGAGAAATTATTGAGAGTATTTCTGGTAGATCGCTTGCAAAAAATTGGTTCCCATACAATCCCATAGGTAGCGACGGAAGTATGGATGGAGTTACAATAACTGGGTATGAGAAACCTTTCGTTTACTGGGTTGATTCCCATGGCGAAGAAGGGATCTCTGACATCAGGAAAGGAGAAGGTAAGATGCCTTGGAGAGTTGATTGGGCGGCAAGATGGATTATCCATGGAATAACTTGCGAGCCTGCCGGCAAGGATCATGGTTCTGCAGGCGGTAGTTTCGACACTGGGATCCCGATTTGCAAACTATTCGGAGGAAATCCTCCGGATAAGATAGTGTATGAGTGGATTCAGCTTAAGGGAGTGGGGGCAATGTCTAGTTCTGCAGGCTTGACAATAGGGCCGATGGAGGCACTTTCCCTAGTGCCACCAGAGATTC
>MDTE01041952.1_pt1 | contig 26565 bp, 20 predicted proteins | sample 811231 | NCBI WGS metagenome assembly MDTE01 (sample SAMN05326651, study PRJNA326480) | marine metagenome | isolation source: seawater | place: Indian Ocean: Red Sea | collected 2010
ACAGCGAATGTGACAATCATTGCCGACAGTTTAGTTCGCATGGATTTAATCCTCCAATTATTAATTTTAAGAACCAGCTAATCGATAAGGGTTTGCTTTAGACAAAATCTTGATAGCTGAGACCGCTAATTATTTAAAGCAACGATATATTTGTCAACCAAAACTTACAAAAACCCTGATTTATTAAGTAATTTTTTCATGCTGTGTTCTTAGCGAGCATCTCTGCGAATCTAACGGGTGTCGCAACAGGATCTAGCACTTGAGCCGGAACCGCTACTTGAACAGGGTCTAATAGACCGCTCCAAATGGTACACGCGAAAAACACGACGTTTGCGTCATCTTCCTCACAGGCCAGTCGGGCTTGGTTGATTCCGGTTTCTTGAAGGGCATTAGCCATGCCACTTCGAACGATATCGCACAATTTGCCTATATCTTCGTCTAGCAAACGATCGGTGTCTTCTTTTGGAGGATGAGGGCAGGGCGCATGCCTAACCCCAGCAAAGTTATGATACATACCATATTGATGTATGTGACGCCGAACCCAATTCGAATCTGTGGGCAAATTTTCGTTTTCTCCTGATTCAATTCGTGGGGCAATTACCGCTAGACGTCCAAGAGGTGCGGCAGTGTATGCCGCTGCCTCCATAGGGCCCGTTACGGGAACGGAGACCAAGTGCTTCGCATCCTGTAAGCCAGGATCATCACAGCAAGCAATTACTATTGCATCAAATCCATCTTTTTCCGCTTGAACTACGGCTTCCAATAAAGGATTCATAAGAACGGAGGGTGCGGGAAGGAATGCGGTACGTGGAACACTTCCCGCAAGATTTCTAACTACTACCTCAGTGTCAGAAGAAACAGCAGGTTCAGCAACTTCTCGCGTTGCCTGATCATAGATATCAGTTCCGTTAGGATTTAATACAAGAATTTTTGGATTAGCCATAATCACTCTCCATCGTATTTTATTATTTGTTAGTTGCCAATTTAATTTGCATGGCTTGTTATCGATTCAATATTAGGTGGTATAACCTTGCAGGATGTCTTCTTCAATTGCTTCTGTTGTTCTTTCTTCAGCAGGCCCAAAGCCTCCTCCTCCCCCCGTTGCTATGGTAATCATTGTTCCTGCTTCTACCGGGACATCAGCGCATTTAAGCGCCTTCCAAGAGTTTTCTTTATTGGTTACTGTAACATCTCCTGGTTCGCCATTTTTTCCACCTAAGAGACCTCGACCTGGGGTTTGAGTTCTTTCAAACCAAGTAGATAATCGAGCGTTTGATAACACTTCATATGTTCTAATCAGTCCAAGCCCCCCTCTCCAGCGTCCCTTGCCTCCGGAGTTGGGTCGCAGCCTGTATTCATGAATCCGTAGTGGAAATCGATACTCTTGTACTTCGACAGGAAAATTTTTTAGATCGCCGCCGCCATATGTAACCATAGCACTTGATCCATCGCCTCCTTTGAACGCGCCCCAACCTACGCCCGTTGCTTCGCCGGAGACGAAAAGTTCATTTGATTCTGGATGTTTGCCTGTAAACATAATATTCATTGCATCGCCGCATTGACCCGCGATTACAGAATCTGGCGCTGCATTTGAGAGAGCATTAAGAAAAAGATCAATCATTAGACCAATATGAGGGTAGTAATGTTGGCAAGCAGCAGGCTTTCTTGCATCGAATACCGATCTTTCTGGTACACTGATATGCAGATTTTTGAAGGAGCCGGCGGTCACTGGAAGTTGCGGATCGATAACAAATTTGAAAGCCAATCTGACACCTGCAATTGTCTGTTGGAGACCGCAATTTAAACAGCCTGGTGTTTGTGGGCTTGATCCCTCGAGAGACACATGCATTTCTTCCCCCGCAATTGTAACCTTAGTTTCAACAATTACAGGATCCCCGCCAGGGCCCCATGAATCAAGGTTGCCTTTAGCGGTCCAGGTGCCATCAGGGAGTGCTGCGATCGCAGCCCTTTCGGCTTCTTCACTTTGTTCAAAGATTTTGGTGCTTGCAGCATCAATAATGTTCATGCCAAATCTTTTATAAAGTTTTTGCATTTCTTTCTCACCGGTTCGGCAAGCTGCAACCTGTGCTTGAAGATCACCCCATATAGCTTTTGGTAGTCGTGAGTTTCGAGTTAGGAAGTCGATGATGTTTTTGACGGGCTCACCTGCTCGGAAAACTCGGGTTGGACCCAGGCGATAACCTTCTTGATAAATTTCTGTTGAGTCCGTTGCGGAGCTCGGACTTTTAGCGCCAATATCCATCCAATGGGCTTTGGATGCTCCAAAGCCGATGATTTGTTTTTCTAAGAATATTGGCGATAAGACCGAGACGTCATTTAAATGACTTCCAACAATATAACTATCGTTTAAAAGATATATATCCCCTGGCTGCATGTCGGCAGTTCCAAAATAGTCTATTACTGCCTCTACTGCAGGGCCTAGTGTTCCAAGGAAAACTGGTAGACCAGAAGATTGACCAACTAATTGAGCATGGCGGTCAAAAATTGCGACCGAACAATCTTTCATTTCATAAATTATCGGGGTGTAAGCGGAACGTGCCAAGTTCTGATTCATTTGTGCTGCGATCGATGAAAAGCTATTTCTAATCACTTCCACCGTAATTGGATCAGCAATATCGAGATTTTCTTTATTTTTTGTCATGATTTAACTATCTATTCGTGTAATTAGTAGATGTGCTTCATTATGCATTTGCAGTTGCCAGCCAGATGGAATATACGTTGTCGCATCAGGCTCTAAAATCATAGCTGGGCCAGAGATAGGATCATCTTCTTTTAGATTGTCTCGCTGATACACTGGTGTGTCCACCCATTCATTCCCCGACCATGATTTTTCATAAGATATTGGATTGGACGTACTCTCATTTTTGATTCTATTATGGGAAATGGGCTGGTTTGGTATTGTAACTGTGACTCTGAGATTAACTATCTCAACTGTTTCATCTCTATTGCAGTGCCCAAAACGAATCATATATGCATCATCAAACCTTTTTCGCAATTCGTTTTGCCATCCATTGTCCAAGTTTTCGATGGGGACGGTCAGCGTGTATTCCTGACCCAAATAGCGAAGATCAGCTGCTTTATGTTCTTCGTATTGAGTATCTGGCATTTGCCCCAGGTTCAAGGTGGTTTGGGCATCAGTGCTCAGCATTTGAGTCGTTTGAATTATGAATTCATCCTGCAAATCCCCCAGTATGCCAGAGTGTGAAATAGATCTATCTACACGATAATCTGCTTGCAGCATGCCCCAGGCAGACAAAACACCCGCGTAAGCTGGGACAATCACAGTAGAGATTTCTAATTCCTCTGCGAGGGCAACGGCGTGAAGAGGGCCAGCACCACCGAAAGCCATTAAGGCGTAATTACGTGGATCAATACCTCTGAAGACGGTTAATTCTCTGATTGCATTTGCCATATTGCTATCTGCAATGCGAACGATCCCTTCTGATAGCGCTGTTTTTTCCAGCTCAATTTCTTGACCCACTCGATCTACAGCATCTTGTGCTTTCATTAAATCTAATTGCAAATCTCCAGATAGGCGTGCTTCCGTTGATATACGACCTAAAATAAGGTTAGCATCGGTCACCGTTGGTTCGTTTCCTCCACGAGAGTAACACGCTGGTCCGGGCATGGCTCCAGCGGATCGCGGTCCGACACGCAGACCTCCTGACGAGGTTTCTGCCACACTGCCTCCTCCGGCACCAACTGTGTGTATGGCCACGGCTGGAAATAAGAGATCGTGGCCATCAAGCGAAGCTTCAAGTTCGATTTGAGCAGCTCCATCAACAACCATGCTTACGTCAAAAGATGTTCCTCCCATATCTACGCAAATCAGCCCTTCTTCAAGTATTTTCTTAACGCTTTTTTCAACTGCTACCCCAGCAGTGGTTCCACCAACTGGTCCTGACAGAAGCGTTTGTACTGGTAAATGTCTTGCAACTTGTGCTGAAACTACCCCACCGTTTGATTGCATGACTAGCACTGGACAGGTAACCCCTTCTTTTTTGAGTCGATCCTCAAGGTTTGAAAGATATTCTTCAACTATTGGGGCGACATAAGCTGACACTACTGTTGTGGATGTGCGTTCATATTCTCGCCATTCAGGAGCAACATCACTTGAAAGAATCACGGGAATATCGTGTAGTTCCTTCTTTAAAATTTCTTTTAGTGCTTTTTCGTTGTCAGAACTTCTATAAGAATGGAGCAGACAAACTGCTATCGCATCATAATTGTTTTTTAGTGATTGTTGGCACAGCGATTGAACTTCATCAGAATTGATTAATCTGATCAGGGATCCATCTGCAGCCATGCGTTCATCGATTTCGTAGATATTTCGACGTCGAACTAATGGTAGTGGTCGTTTATATCGGGCGTTATACATGTCCGGGCGATTTGATCTTCCGATTTCATAGATGTCTCGAAAGCCTTTTGTAGTCAGCAACGCAACATTGGCACCACGCCGTTCCAGAAGCGCATTCAAGCCAGCAGTTGTGCCATGAATGAACGAGGTCACCTCTTGTGGGTCTATTTTGAGGCCTCGGACAGCGTTTAGTACGCCTTCTGTTAAGTTTTTCGGGGTTGTGGATGCCTTGGCGGTTAGAATGTTTCCATCAGGCTTTATTGCTACGGCATCGGTAAACGTTCCTCCGATATCAATTGCAATCCTAACTCCTTCTTTCATTTTCCGATTTTTCATTTTTAATTTAAATTGCTATTTTTTATAGAATGTCATTGTGTAAAAAATAAATCATATCATGCTACGGAATTTGATTACTATAATTTGTTGGCACTTCTCCAAACTTATTTTCGATTGTTTATAATAGAGCATAGTATGAATTAAAAAATCTCGTTGTTGATCTAGGTCTAAAGTTTAGGGGATATTGGGATAATGGAAAAGCTAATGGAAGGCAAAGTTGCTCTTGTCACAGGTTCTGCACATGGTATTGGAAAGCGGGTTGTAGAGATTTTTCGAGAATCAGGGGCAACTGGACTTGGTATAGATCGAACTGACAAAGATAACTTCTCGGCTGATGGTTGGTTATTTCATCAAGGTGATATAACTGATGAGAATACCCTAAAAGTAGCAACAAAAAGAATTAAGGATCATTTTGGCCGGCTTGACGTAGTAGTAGCAAATGCCGGCGTAGTACCTCCTTGGAAAACACCTGAAGAAATAGAGGTATCAGAATGGGATCGGGTATTTGCAGTTAACGTGCGGGGAGTTGCAATCACAATAAAGCACTCAGTACCTTTGATGAAAGATCAAGGGGGTAGCGTCGTACTTATGGGCTCCCTAACCTCTCATCGAGGATATGCAGGTCAGATGTTATATACATCAACTAAGCATGCTGTTCTTGGTATGGTGCGTGCGTCATCATTAGATCTTGGTCATTATGGCATAAGAGTAAACGCTATCGGACCCGGACCTATTGCCACAGATGCGCTAATGGGTCGAATCAAATTTCGAGCAGAGCAGGGAGGATTGACCGTAGAGAAGGCTCTCAAACAGCTTCAATCTGAGACTGCGCTAGGACGTATTGCGACTGAGGATGAAGTTGCAAATGTAGCGCTATTTCTGTCGACTCATTTATCTTCTGGAATTACAGGGCAGATCATTCCGGTAGATGCCGGAATTTCTTAAGCTTTAAAGGGTAGACTCTAGTCTAGTATTTATTGGTATTTCTGATATTGAAGCGGTATTGGGTAGTGTCAATAAAAACGCAACCGTTGATGCTATTGATTGAGGCGATAAACGTTCACTACTTGGAGTAACGCCTGGTATATGAGCTACTAGTTCAGTATCGACTGCGCCGGGACAAAGGGCTGTGACTCGAACACCGTCGTTCCATCCAGAAAAACGTGCAGCATGGCTTAAACTCACCAGAGCATGCTTGGTCATGGTATATCCTATAGAGACTGAGTCACGGTAGCGCTTCCCATCTGTTGAGGCGATATTGATTATTCGTCCGTGCTTGGATTGACGTAGAAACGGTAGACATTGCTTTATGAGCCGAAATGGCGCTTTTACATTCACTGCCCACATAGCGTCGAGATCTTCTTCGTTACCGTTGTCGAAGCTCACTTGTCTAAGAATACCGGCATTGTTGATTAGGCCGTCTAATTTGCCATAGTGCTCCAAGGTCTGTTGAACCCAATTGTCTATACTCATAGGTTCATTAGCTTCAAATCTACAGATTAGGGTTTTTTGAGAGTCACTTGATTTTTGAAAATGATCCATTTTTTCGGGTGATCGAACTCCAAGTGACAACAAGTAGCCTTCCGTGGAAAGGCATTCGGCGATAGCCGCTCCAATGCCGCGAGATGCACCCGATATCATGATTACTCTGTTATCTGGGGGAATTGATTTTTCCCGATCTGTCATCTTGTCGGCCTTTTAATAAGACTCCTATTATGTTGCCACAAATATATATTTACTAGGCGAATGAATTTTTTAGAAGTCGAGCTGGAACTCTAAATCGGCCCGAAACGTCCCTAAGTTGCTCTCTCTCCGTGGTGACCTCCGCATCACTATCACATACTAGAACTGTGGCAGGAAGGCATTGCGCATTATATCGTGCAGCTTGAGATTCTACGTAGCCACCAGCATCAAGAAAAGCGACAAAATCTCCTCGAGACAAAGGTGGCATTTCACGATGTTTACCTAGTTCGTCAGAATTACAAAGAGGCCCTACTAAATCAACTGTTTCGGTTGGCTGTTGGTCGGTATTTTCAACCGGAACAGCATGATAATACCAATCCAATATAGCTGCCCATGACAAGTGGTTTGTAGACAGATCAAGGTTAACCCACTTTTTCTTTCCATTTTCTTTAACAGCGCCCACTGTCCCTACAGCAACACCTATAGGCCCAGATAAAATTCTTCCTGGTTCGATGCGTAATTTCGGTATTGGTAATTGGCATTTTTGTGCCTCATCTTCAATTGCTTGACTGATCTGTTCGGCGTAATCATCGGCACTAGGAGCGGAGTTGTCATCGATCTGACTATTAGGTCCTGTGCCATACCATTTGCCGAAGGTCCATCCGCCCCCAATGTCTACACAGGGAGGTGTCCAGCCAGTGTGTTCAGATATGTATGCAGACCAGGAGATCATTTCACGTGCCATTATGGCAAAGGGCTCAGCCTCGTTTGTCATTCGGCTGAGATGGAAGTGAGTTTCTTTCAAGTTAACATGTGGCATACTTTGTGCTTTCCTAACAATTTCAACAGTTTGCTCTCTGGTCATGCCCCATTTGGTGCTATCGCTTTGCTCTTTAAGTGTTCCTGGCCCATGCATCGCAACACCCGTCTTATTGGCCAGTGGATCGAGGTCTAAAGCAAGTCTGATACCTACATCCGCTGTTTTATTGAGAGTTTTACAAATTGTATCAATGCGATCTAACTCATCCATAGCATCAATGTTGATGCAAAGACCGTTGGTAATAGCCATTTCAAGCTCTTCGGTTTGTTTATTTGAGCCATTCAGAACTAAAGTTTTAGGATTTGTACCTGCGAGCAGTGCGATGTACATTTCATTGACACCAAAACAGTCGCCTCCAGCACCCTCTTGGTTCATTATATGTCTGAGAGCCAGACTATTATTCGATTTATTCGCAAACAAGATTTCTACTTCTCCAGGATAACGTGCACGGAATGCATCTCGAAACCGACGGTAGCCATAGCGAAATTGTGATTCACTGATGATGAGTAACGGTGATCCAAATTTTGTTACAAGCTCTTTGACATCACAGTTTTCAACCCAAAGATTACCATTTTCGCCAATGCCAACGAACTCACCATAATTCACTTTGTATTTCTTAGGCTCCAATTCTTTGTTGATTAGGGGTTCCGCAGATACACCTGTGACATCATTCATAATAAATTCTCCGATTTTTAAATTACTCTCTTTACTTATTTAACAGTCCAAGATCAATTAAGCCAGACTTGAGCTCGTTCAATGATTCCTGTTGAAGTTGTTTAAGGGGTTGCCGAGGCACGCCACCAGGATATCCTAAGAGATCCATTGCTGCCTTTGTTGACGGATAAAGTGTGCGCCCCCCACTAGTAAACAGCTTTGTGAGTTTTTGGCCGGTACTCTGTAGCTTTTTTGATTCTTCGATGCGGCCATCTTTGGTCGCATAAAAGAGATCCATTCCATCGGGAGCCCATACATTGGGAAAACAGTCAATGATTCCGTCTGCTCCTAAAGAAACCGCGGGTGCCCCGTAGATTGAAGAAGGCCCACAAAATACTCGTAGACGATTCTTAACTTCAATGAGAGTTGCATAGAAGTGATTCCAATCTCCGCAGCTTTCCTTAATTGCTACTACATGATCCAATTCTGCGAGGCGTGCTGCAAGCTGTGGACTTATTGCATTAACTCCATTTGCAGGAATATTGTAAAGGATTATAGGTAAATTGATCTCAGCTGAAATTTCTTCGTAGTGGTGAAATATTTCATCATCCGTGAGTTTGACAAAGTACGGAGGTAGAATTAATGCACCATCGCAACCGATCTCTTCTGCTTTCAATGTAAGTTGAATTGTTTCCTTTGCGGTAACTGCACCGGTTCCTACGATTACCTTACCACGACCACCTGCTGATTTAACGCCAAGTTGATATAAGTAACATCTTTCTTCGTGGCTTAATGACCAAAATTCTCCAGTGCAACCTCCTACCACAATTCCGGTTGCGCCATTATCAAACATTCTTTCAACATTAATCAAAAAAGATTCCGAATCAATGACTCCATCTTGTTTAAAATTAGTGACTACTGCGACCATTGGTCCATGCCAGTCTATGCTATTTCGATCCATATTTACCCCAGGCTTATCTTTGTCAAATTTCTTAATTGGTTATTTTATTCGTTATGTTGTATGAAAATCGACAACAACGGATAGCAGAGATTGTAAGGTATTTGCCACTTATCATTCACTAAATTTTTTAGTTTATCTCGACATTCATTCGTTGATAATTACCACTAAATCGAGTGTGAGAATAATCATCGAGAGCAAAGCTGGGATGTCGGTTTTGCATAACCTCCATGACGAGTTTCGCACAAAGGGGTCCAAGTGTGTAACCTGCATCTCCAGGTAAGGCAAAATATACCTGATCGTTAGTTTCTGCTATACCAAGCACTGATCTGCCGTCAGTAATTGAGTTGACACCAGCCCATGTTCTAATTAGAGCCAAAGTATTAATTATTGGAGCGATGTGTCCTGCAAGTCGAAGATTACCAAGAAGACTGCTCATTCTAACTGTTGGATGATCTTTTGGTTTGTCGAATTTTGCTGGCCATCCGCCACCTATAACAATGTTTCCTGTGCCTAGTTGTTTCATAGTAATGGAGCGCTCGGCATGTTGGATAAGATGTGGTATTAGGTTAATGGTTGGTTCGGTTATGTTCATATGCAATGGCTCAGGGATAGTTGGAATGTGGATGCCAATTTGTTGGGCCAAGTGTCCGCCCCCCGATCCAGCAGCTATGGCAATGCGCCCGGTGCGAATTACCCCATTCTTTGTAGAGAGTAGGATTTCCTGACCTTTAATAAGAATTTGTTCTACACGCAGTCTGTTAAGAAAATGGACACCGGCGAGCTTCCCCATTTTTTTTATCGCGGTATTGGCTAATAACGGATTTACTTTTCCTTCATCCGCGCACATCTCTGCTCCAACGATAGATTTCCCAAGATATGGAGCAATTCGTTCGATGTCTGTTCGATCAAGCATTTCAACGTTTAGGCCCAGCGCCAGCTCCCTTTCACATTTCTTTTTAAGAAATTCATATTGTTCTTCTGTTTCGGCAACCATGAGCCCCCCTGCAACTTTCAGATCAATATTGGTTTCTAGGCGATTATCTAATTCCTTCCATGCGTTGACAGCTTTTGGATATAAAGGTAACGCACGCTCCAAATCTGGAAGTAACTGCGGTGATAATCGTATATTTCGGCTTTGCATTTGTACATGTAGACTACCGGCGTTGGCCGTGCTACCAGAATGATGTCCATCATCAATGCAGGCGACACGATCTCCGTCTTCAGCAAGAAATGCCGCTAAACAGCTGCCAACGATTCCACCACCGATGATCACTGTATCTATTTCTGATATGACTGGGTGAGGTATAGATTCAATGTTCATCTTTCATTTTGGTTAGTGAGGGTTCGTAGCTTTATATCTTCTTAAACCGCATATTACCCATAATGCATTAAATTGGGAAATTAAAGGCATGGTAATATAATTTGCTGGCGTTTGGTATTTTAGAAATCTTACTTACGTACCTATTTTTTAGAGGCAATTAAATTATGACTAAAGTCAGAGAAATTTCCTATTCACGCTTTGATATCAACAATCCTGAAGATGTATACGAGATATCAGAGGTGTCATTGCCAGATTTGGTGGGCGACCGAGAAGTATTGGTACGTATGTCTGCAGCTATGGTGCATCCTTGTGATATTGGTTGTTCTAGCGGATTGGTCAATGGTGTCAATTTGCCAGCGGTAGGAGGTTTTGAGGGCATTGGAGTAGTTGAAAAAATCGGTTCTAAGTTAACAGAAGCATTTTCTCCAGGACAAAGAGTCCATGTTTGTGCTACTCACATATTTGGATCTTGGAAAGAATGGTTAGGAGTCTGGAGAGATTATGTCATTCTACCTCCAGAATCGCTAATACCTGTGCCGGATGAAGTTGAAGACGATGTGGCAGCTCAGATTTTTGTTAATATTTTGACTCCACTAGCTATGATTAAAGAAATGAAACTTGGCACTGGGGATTTGGTTTTACAGACAGCTGCTGGTTCTGTTGTCGGTAAAGTGATGATTCAATTAGGCCAAATTTTTGGTTTTGAGACCATAAATATAGTACGACGTCAGGAGACAGCTAATGAAATAATTGATTTATATGGTAGCAATAGAGTATATGTTCATGATGGAACTTCGTCAGCTGAAGAAAGATTACAAAATAAAATACGTAATGATATTGGAGATGCTTCTATAAAGTATGCCATTGATGCAGTATCCGGCGAGGTAGGGCGTTTTTGTCTACGGATGCTGGATCCAGGCGGACTTGTATATTACTATGGAGCCTTATCTGGGGATCCAATGGTTCCGGTTAATATTGTTACTGATCTTTGCAGAGATAATAAGACGGTCAAAGGATGGTCGATCCAAGAGACATGGTTGCGGTCTGTATCTGATAGCACAAAACGGACTTGTGTGGATGAGATATGGAAATTTTTGTCTAACAAGACAATTGTTTTGCCTCCAGTCGGCGATAAGTTTCCGCTGGAGCAGGTGCGACAGGCGATTATCGCCTCAAAAAAGCCACAGAAGAAAGGAAAAATAATGTTGGTTCTAGATAGCTGAATGATTTTTCTAAAATTTTTAAAAAGCATTTCCATTGCTGGCAATTTAAATTGAAACGGACTTAATTTTGATAGATACACCAATTGTTTCGATAAAAGATGTTCAAAAAAGTTTTGGGGACTTTAAAGTATTGCGGGGGATTTCATTTTCTATAGAAAATGGTAACGTTGTCGTAATATGTGGCCCAAGTGGTTGTGGCAAAAGCACAATGTTACGATGTATCAATGGCTTGGAGACAATCGATTCAGGAAATATCGTGGTCGACGGGATTTCTGTTAAAGATAAACGTCAGTTGAGAAAACTCCGAACGGAAACCGGTATGGTTTTTCAGCAGTTTAATCTCTTCCCACATAAAACAGTTCTTGAAAATGTTTCGCTTGCACCCATGGATATCAGAAGAATGAATAAAAATGAGGCAGAAGAGTTGGCAGAAAAACTGCTCGATAGGGTCGGAATCTGGGACAAGGCAAATGATATGCCAGCATCATTATCTGGGGGCCAACAGCAGAGGGTTGCAATTGCTCGTGGATTAGCAATGAATCCAAAGCTTATGATGTTTGACGAACCAACTTCTGCGCTCGACCCAGAAATGATTAAAGAAGTCCTTGATGTGATGAGAGATTTAGCTCATGATGGAATGACGATGATTGTGGTTAGCCATGAAATGGGGTTTGCTCGAGAAGTAGCCGATTCGGTGATGATGATGGACGATGGTCAAATAATTGAAGAACAGTCGCCAGCAGAATTTTTTAGTAAGCCTCGTGAGCCCCGAACTAAAAAATTTCTTAGTCAAATAATTTCACACTAATATATAGTCAAAAATCATTGCGTTAAGAAAAAATGGGTTACGAATTTCATTTTGAGGTATTTGATAAATATTGGACGTGGATTGCAAGTGGTCTGGGGCTTACTTTATATATATCTTTATTAAGTATGGTTTTTGCTTTAATCACGGGTTTGGCGGTTGCATTACTCAGAATTTCAAAATCCATGCCTCTCGCATTGGTTGCACGAGCTTATATTGAATTTTTTCGCGCTATACCTTTACTGGTTTTCATTATTTGGTTTTACTATGGTCTTGCGATGGCGACGGGCATTAATTTTCAACCCATAATGGCGGGTGTTATCTGTCTCACTATGCAGCATGGTGGTTATTTGGCGGAGATTTACCGTTCTGGAATACAGGCTGTCTCAAAGGGTCAGTGGGAAGCTGCTTATTCTTTAGGTTATTCCCCAACAAGAACTTTCATTAAAATAATTGCCCCTCAAGCTTTTAAAATTGTTATTCCACCGACTGCAAACCAGGGAGTGTCAATGTTAAAGGATTCGGCCTTGGTTTCTGTTATTGGCGTCAATGAGCTTATGAGACAATCTCAAATTGCTACCTCAAATACATTTCGACCTTTTGAATTCTATACAGTTGCTGCATTAATTTATGTTGCATTAGGTCTTGGATTATCTCAGCTAGCAAAAGTTGTTGAGGATCGAATGAAATAACATCACCACATTTGTGGTGTAAATGGTAGTATTGGTTGGTTGTGTCTTATTTTTTAACTCATTTCTTAGGAGAAGTAACATGATCAAGATGTTTGCAAAAACATTGCTTTTGATTCTCGCACCAATTTCTTTGCTGTTACCAGGGAGCGTTTCAGCTGATGGACATTCTTTACTGGATGAAATTATTGATAGGGGAACAATTCGTATAGGCTCTACATTGCAGTATCCACCCCAGATGTATAGAGACGATTCCGGAGAGCCTGCAGGTTACGATGTTGAGCTAATGAAAATGCTCGCAAATGATATTGGCGTAGAATTAGAAGTTGTAGACATGGATTTTCCAGGTCTGATTCCAGCCTTACTTGCAAGCAAGGTTGATATGCTTAGCGTAGGATTGGTGAACACGCCAGAGAGAGCCTTATCGTTAGAGTTTACAGACGGCTATGTCCCGTATTCACAAGTTGTGGTTGTGCAAAAGGACAGCACACATGAGGTTATAGGAGATCTAAATGTGAGTGGTATGAAAATCACTGCACTGCTTGGATCAACGGCTGAAAATCTAGCCCAAACAAAGTTCCCTAAAGCGGAAATTATCGGGCTACAGCAACAGGAAGCTATGATGGAAGTGGCTTCTGCTCGAGCAGATGGAGTAGTGTTAGAGGAATATCTAGCCCTACCGTTTGTAGCTAATAATCCAGATAAAGTCCGAGTATTGAATCCTGGGACTCCGTTTTCAGATGCATTTGGCACCTGGGCAGTGCGGCCAGGCGATTATCGATGGTTGCAGTATTTGAATAACTGGATTAGATACTACAAAGCTAAAGGAACAATTGACGCGATGTATGCTGCGATAATTGAACCGACATTTTATAAAACTGACTAATTTAATCAAAGAAGTTGTTTAAATTAAATGATGAGCCTCACTTTGTGGGGCTCGTTTTTTTTAATACCGGTTTATGTCTTTGATCTGGATTGGAGAAATTGGGACACGCGGCGCAAAAAAATTTGATTCATCGATTTTTCCATCAGACTCAGTTGCTAGGATATCCACCAGCAAGGATGCACAATAGCGACCCTGACAACGCCCCATTCCTGCTCGAGTTTGTTGTTTTATTTCGCTGATTGAGCGACACCCGGATTTAATTACTTCACGGATTTGGCCTATAGTTACTAATTCACAGCGACAAATATGAGTTGGTGTTGTGGTTTCTTTGGCGTTGGGTAGTTGAGCTGCATACAACCGCCACAACCCTGATTGAAATCTACGATGTCGACGGAGGGTTTTTTGTGAATGCAGACGTACTTGGGCATAATTTGTGTTTAGTTTACCTACATGAGTTGTGACTATACGCAGTCCAGCAATCGTGCCTTCCTCGCATGCAGCGAAAGCACCTCCTAATCCAGCGCAATCACCTATCGCGTATACATCATCTACTGTAGTTTCGAAGTTTGGAGATCGATTAACTACTAACTGTTTATGGGTAGCATTATAGTGATGTTCACAGCCTAGACTACGGAGTAGGGCATTGGATGGAAGAAATCCATAACCCATACAAACGATATCGGACATGAATGATTGATTATTAATTTTGGACTGTCCTGACGAAATGTTTGAAACCAAGCTCCCATCAATTTTCTGAATAGATGATAAATTACAGTTATACATTAAAGGGATTTTTTTCTTTTTCAAATGCCTTAAGTATTTGAAACCTTGGAATAGGAGCTCAGGTGCTCCACGATACATGTCAAAAATTGATCCGATTGATCCCAAATTAGGTTTTTTAGCTGATTCAGCCACGCCTACAATTTGAGCGCCTGCAGCTTCAAGTTCAAGTGCCACTTGAAGATTGAAAGGACCATTGCCTGCAATGAAGATTTTTTTCCCAGCAAGGACATGATAGGTTCGTAACATAGATTGCGCAGCACCAGTAGTTATTACGCCAGGTAATGTCCATCCTTCAATCGGCATACCTCGCTCGTAGGCTCCAGTAGCAACAATGAGATATTTGGGGGCATATAGGACGTTGCGACCATTCTCGATTACTAAAATTTCTCGGTTTGGAAAACCCGCCCAGACTTGCCCATCTTTGATTACCTGAACTTCAGCCGCCTTCATCCGCTCAATTAGAGTCCGACCTAATTTAACCTGTTTATCCATAGCTGATAAAGAAGAATTTGCATGAATCACGGTTGGTTGCTTCGCATATTGCCCACCCATTCTAGGTCGCTCATCGATCAAAATCACTTTCATACCATTCTCTGCCGCAGCGGATGCTGCTGACATCCCGCCAACTCCACCACCGATTACAAGCAGATCAGGTGTTTCTTTTTTTATATCAATGTCATGTTGATTATTGTTAGTAATAATTGATGGCGCACCAGGAAACTGTTGTCGATTTATTTTCATTCCTTGTGTAACTTTGGTCATACATGCACGCTGATTGGAGATGCCGTCAATTTCAACGAGGCAGTCTTGACAAACCCCCATTCCACAGAAAACCCCTCTTTTTGTTCCATCTTGAGTAATACGGAAGTCAACTATGTCATGAGCCATTAAAGCTGCAGCAACACTATCCTCAGGATATGCGGTTAAACTTTTATCTTCAAATTCAAAATGAACTTGATTACCTGACTCAATTTTTTTCGCGTAAATCGCTCGCATAAAAATTTAGCTTATCCTTATTTTTAAAATCGATTAAATCAATATTCGGTGAATTATGTCAGAACATTGAACTTTAGTGAATTTTTGCCGATTTTCGGCACTAGAACCCTTGACTAACATCACAGTTTGTGAAAAAAACTGGTTTGCACCTATTTTTAAATAGGGAGTGTAAATATGTTATTAAGACCATGCACCAGAAATTTATTCGTCTTATATATTCTTTATTCATTTATGAAAAAAGAGGCACCAGGATGTTGTTCTAAATGATGTATTGCGAAGCATTTGATATGGTGGGTAAATCTATGCATCTCTTAAGTTGTGATCTCAACTAAGACGATCAAATTTTTACATGAAATAAAAATATACTTCCTCCTTAAATTGGTGTTGTAAGTTGTTTCTCACCTTTTTACTCGTTGTTGTCAGCCCTGTCTTTCGAGGCAGGGTTTTTTTCAATGTTCTTTTTGGGTATGATAATTATAGTTATTTTCATTCTTCATCACTAAATTAGGTGATGATGCATAAAGTTGCGTCGAGTTAATATTGATTCAATTTAGATAGCTCGTTAAGATCTGATTAGACGTTAAGTCCCTTAGTTGAAAGAATAAACTCTGTAGTTCTAGGTTTTGAATTTTTTGTATCTAGATAAGGAGAATAACAAAATTTGGCGCAGATCTTAATATGAATTAGCAAAAGTTTTCTTGATAACTTTGTTTATGAACACATTGTGAACATGGTAGTGTGGGAAATTAAGCTATGCAAAAAAAATAATGAACAAATGAATAGCAATAATGTTGTACCACTTTTGATTGCTGCAATTATTCTTAGCGTCGTCACTGCTGTAACAATCGTTGTTAAGATGAATGATTCGATAGTCGACAATGCAGAAAAAATTCAATTAAGCGAGTCACCAAAAGAGTTTAGCATTGATGTTAGGCCTTTTACTGATATTGCAGAAACCGCATTAATTCATGGGCACCAAATATGGAATGATCGACCCGGAGTTGTGGTGTTCGATTACGATCGTGATGGAGATCAGGATTTCTACATTACGTCAGAAACAGGAAAAGCTAATTTTTTGTATGAAAATCAAAATGATGGGACATTTTTTAACGTAGCAAACGAAGCTGGAGTTTCATCCCAACAACATAACAGTACAGGTGCAGTAGCTTGTGATATCAACAATGATGGATATCAGGATCTGTATGTCGGGTCTTGGGGTCTTGTTGGAGACCGGCTCGATTTCCGCTCCCACTTAGATGAATCATTCAGTCAAGATCAGCTTTTTATTAACAACGCAGATGGCACATTCGAAGACATATCTTTTTCGGCTTTTGGTGATGACATAAATTTTCGATCTGCCACCAGTATTGCATGTGCTGACGTTAATAACGATGGTTGGCTAGACATCTATGTGGGGAATCTCTTGGACGATGATTTTCGTTTTCTGGGAACGAGTCATCATGGACATTTCAATATGTTGTACATAAATAATCGGGATATGACTTTTAGTGAACAGGCTTTGCAAGCTGGTGTTAGGGGGTCAGAAATCATTCTTCGCGATAAAAACGGAGACCCAGTCATTTTTTTTGAGGAAGATGGAGCTAAAGGATATGAAGGTTATGACCCAACTATGAAGGATATGTTGGGTAGCCAGATCGGTGATCCCACAGGACAGACGCATGCTGTATTATTTTTTGATTACGATCAAGATGGTGACCCAGATTTGTGGGTTGCAAACGATGGTGATCGTCTATATGTTTATCGCAATGATTCGACAAATCAAGGCATAGAATTTACTGAAGTGAGTCGTGGTTCGGGGATTGATAAAGCTGGCGCATGGATGGGTTTTGCCCTTGCAGATTATGATGGAGACCAAGATATAGATGTATTTGTAGCAAACATGGGTTATCACCCTAGGATGCGTGTGCCTCTGGATAAAATTAACGGCACTTGTGAGTATCATGATCAATTTGAGTGGGGCACATGCTTGCATTTTCTGCTTGAAAATAACGGGGCAATTGCTTTTGCACCTGTCTTGACGCAATTTGAGGATGTTGCCGGAGATATTTATGTGCAGCCAAGTACTCATATGCCGCCGGCTTCTCTTGATGTGAGCAATATATCCAAGCTGCAAAGTATACCAACAGGTCTTGCGGCCTATGATTTTGGATTTGGAGCTACATTTTTTGATTTGGAAAATGATGGAGATCAGGATCTGTATTGGTTAGGTTCAACGGTAGCGCGTGGTAAAGCGCCAGGAGGAAGTTTGTTTCCAAGCGCAGGACGCATGCTTCGTGGTGACGGGGAAGGAAATTTTCAGGATGTGACAGTAGAAACACAGTTGCTAGACATCGTTGGTGTTCGATATGATTTGTTGGTGCAGGATTTCCACCCTAAATCAATTAATATTGATACCGTTTTACATGAGAATGGCAAGGGTTTAGCACATGGAGATTTCAATGGCGATGGCTATGTTGATCTCATTGCAACCAACAGCAGTGGCCCGGAATATATTGAATTCCCTCCAAGAGAAAACACAGGGTTGATTCCTAAACCAGGACCAATTTTCCTTTGGATGAATAGCCGTGGCGATAACAATTGGATTACATTACGTCTCAAAGGCCGAATGGCTGTTGATGGTACGGGCACGAATGCCGATGGCATTGGTGCTAAGGTTATGATTAGCACCAGCCACTCTAATCGTACTGAGCCGCTGATCCAGATTCAGGAGGTGAGGGCTGGATCAAGTTATCTGTCGATGGACAGTGTCGAATTGGAATTTGGCATTGGTGATGCCGAAGTGGTGGATGAGGTAATTGTTGACTGGCCAAGCGGTAGAAAACAGGTATTGAACAATATGCCCGTCAATCGTCAACATCTTATTGTTGAGTCTTCGCGGTAAAGCTAATCGCAAGATATCAGTAGAGCTTTTTCTGGATATCCTTAGGACGGTAAGTATAGTTCCCTTCTAAACGACTGAGTATTCGATCTAATGTTTTGTCGATCTTTAAATACCAGTCTTCTTGATAAAGCTCTTGCAGAGCTTGTTCGTTCAAGCCACCGGTGGTTTGGTGTTCTGAAACTAAAGAGTGGAAATTATGTGTTTTGCTCGTCACACTGAGCGTCGACAACCCCGAAAACATTTCCGAAATATATTTGCTCGCATCTGGTTTGTTTGTACCTTGTTTTATTAGCCAGTCTGTGGTTGTGGCTAGAAAAGCAAAGTAAGGAGCCATTAAAGCTGTTACTGACCACAAAGCTAGGAAAACATCATTACTTTCCACCTCAATGACAGAACCGACCTTGCTCATTAATTTTGTAACTTCGACATCTGGAGGGTAGACGGCTATTGGGCCGAGGCATTCAGCTACCGTTGGCAATGGAACCGCTTGAATGATTTTCGATGCGGGTTTTATTAGATTAATCAAGTTCTCTATGCCGAGGGTGGCAATGAAACTGATGATCTTTTGGTCTGATCTGAAATGGAGTGAAGCTAGCACTTGATGGGCAATTTGAGGTCGAATTGCAAGCACTATCAAGTCGCAATCATTAACAATTTCTTGGTTATCTGTCGCAATGGTGATTTGAGTAAATTCGTTTTTTAGATTGTTGGCATGCTTCCAGTTTCTTGGAGAAACTAGAATTTGTTGTGGAGGTTCGCTGCTCGTGCAGAGCCCGGTAACTACGGCTTTTGTAATCGTACCAGTCCCAATAAAGCCTAGTTTCATAGCAACTTAATCTGCATATTTTTCTGTCACGGCCAAACCCATTTTTTAATTAGTTGATCCACCCCAAATGTCGCCTACTACGAAACCTTCAGGGAACGGATCATCGGTATCGATTACATATTGAGCGAAGCCGGTAATCCAAGCACTGCCTGTAAGTCTTGGTACCACTGCTTTGTAGGGACCGACTGTAGCTTCGTTGAGTAGACGCCCTATAAACACTGTATCAAGAATTCCCTCATGGCGAAAGTCTTGACCAAGTTCTAGCTTGCCTTTGGCATACAGGGTTGCCATTTTTGCACAGGTGCCGGTGCCGCATGGAGATCTGTCGATGGCACCTGTCCAAGTCTCAGGACGATTCCAGTCAAGTTCCCCCGTTGATACAACAACAGCATTTTTAAGTGTATTATTTCTATTTTTTGTTTTGTCCGAGATTACAATAATTGTTGGCCCTGCAATTTCCGGGTTGTCTGGATGCACAACAGGTAATTGTTCGCTTGCCGCTTGTTTTACCATTTCTCCTTTTTGTGCAATAACAGCACCGTTTTCTGGTGCAATAGTTAGCCCTAACGCCGCCGCTTCCACAATGGCAAACAACATGCCGCCATAGGCGATATCCACTGTTACCGGTCCGATATTTGGCACCTCTATGGTTTCATCAAGGTGGATTGCAAATGCTGGAACGTTTTCAAAAGTCACACTTTTTACCTTGTTTTCGCTTACCTCGGCATTAACATGTACCAGTCCGGCCGGAGTTTCAAGTGTAAGCTTGGTGATAGGTTCAACAGCAGGTACCATTCCGGTCTCGATCAGCGCGGTGACAACACAAATTGTGTTCGAGCCGGACATCGGTGGATACTCAACTTGTTCCATGATTACAAATCCAAAGTCTGCGTCTGGATGCGAAGATGGGAGTACAAGATTACAGTTTGCAGCCGGATAGCCACGAGGCTCTCTCAGCATTCGTTTACGAAGTCCATCACCTTTGGTTGCCAAAAACTGCATTTTATCAAACATTGTTGTGCCTGGCACATCAACCACACCACCGACTATTACTCGACCGTGTTCACCGCAAGCGTGAAGGTCGATGGCATGAATCATCTGGGATAATTTCATCGATCATGTTCTCCAAGTAAAAACAGTTGGCATTTTAAGAATTTTTTGTCACAGCTATTTATATACATTTGTGTTTTACATGTCTTTCAGTATTAAGAGAAAATTGCTGTCGAGATCAATTTGCCCCGATATTCTATAATAGTGCTATACATATATGTAACGTAAGTCAATTTAGCGAAACATTTGTCTCTTTCCGATAGAGGAGAAAGGTCGAACTTTTTAACCTCTGGTTCGCATGAGAGGCATTTAATCAGACACGAGAAAATGCAAATGACCGAGATGTCCGGATTTGTTCAGACTAAATCTTTTTTTCGTCTTGATACTGATCTAAAAAAGAGACGGTATGTGGGCTCTGTAGCAGCTCTTGTTTTGCTGATTTTATTTCTTGGATTTAATCGTATCCCGAAGCTGGATACTGTAGAGGCAGATCTTGCTATTGCGACTTCGCCCATTGCACAGTGCTTTCAAGGATTTTGCATAGAAAACGTCGATGACTCAACTCTCTGGGACCGATGGTGGAATTTTTCTCTAACTTATCTCAATTTGGTTTCGATAGGTATGGTGTTTGCCTTTATGATGGCAGGAATTACTGAATCGTTTATTTTCCCCCGTAATACCGAAGAACGTTTTCGAGGACATGGTTTTAGCGGTGTTTTAAAGGGAGCAGTGATTGGACCCGTTATGGCGCTTTGTTCAGCTTGCATCGTGCCTGTTGCCACCGCATTTCGTAGACGAGGAGCGGGTATTGAGGCCACGGTCGCAATTACTCAAGGTTCGTCAACCATGAACCTACCAGCACTAATAATGGCCTCGATGGTGTTTATACCTTTGATTGGTGGTAGTCGTATAGCTTTAAGCGTTCTTGGAACGTTGTTACTAGGACCGATCGTTGCCAGTGTAGTCAAAACTGTAAAACAAAATACTCTTAAAATCGAATCTTCACGTGTTGAATCTAAGCCAGACGGCATTACATGGCGGGAATCACTATTTACCTCTTCAATACAGTTTCTTCGTGCGACTGTTCGTCAGGCATTGAGATTAGGGCCTGTTATGGTTATCGCTGGATTTGCTAGCGGTTTAGCCATTCAATGGGTAAGCCCACAGACGGTTACAACCTGGATAGGCGATGATATTTTAGGGATCCTAGTTGCAGCTACTTTAGGAATTTTAATTAATGTGCCCTTGATGTTTGAGATTCCTTTGGTTGCTGCTATGTTGTTGGCAGGAATGGGTACAGCGCCAGCAGGAGCTCTTTTGTTCACAGCGGCAGCAGGTGGGCCTATCACTTACTGGGGGTTATCTAAAGTTATACCAGTAAAGGGGGTAGCTACTCTAGCAATTTCGACGTGGGCCTTAGGAGTTATTGGTGGAACATTGTTGTTAGCCATCACGTCGATAATTGAGGAAGATCGTGAATTTTCCTTTCGCGCTGATTACTCTGTGGAAACTCATAGTGCTGTTTTACTGCCGCCACCACGTTCTGAAGCAGAGAAAAAAATAAGTGTTTTCTGGGAGGGAAGTGAAGGCCGACGGCAAGAGTCGAGCAACCTGAATTCTGAATTAATTGAATCAACAGAGCGGTTAATCAAGGAAAGGGATTTTTCGAACGAATTTAAAGATTTGAGTCAATCTCAAGCTGCCCCGAGACAGATCGTTTTACGACTGCATATCCCGTCTGACGAAAGTCGGTCTTCGACAGATGACAAGATTGGACCAAAGATTGTTGTGTCTGTTGATTACTATCAATCCCATAGTTTGGTTGATTTAGGAGAACAGTTGCCAATTGCGGGACAAGATTTGGGTGACGGAGAATGGATGTACAGGATTGATTTGGAGGAAGGGGCTGTCGTCAAAAATCTAGTGATATCTTGGCCGTCTGGTGTTGAACAAAGGATCTTTGAACCTTCGACTAGCAGGCCCGTTGTAGTTGTTCATGATCCATCCAAATTCTAAGCTGTCTCAATTGATCAACTTGTACGTTATATGAGTTTAATGACGCGTAATCAAATAAAACAGTCGGTTTTTTTTCAAAATTGGTTCATTAGCATGAGTCTGTTTTTGTTATTTTTTACACCATTCGGAGTTGATGCCTTTAACGAAAGACACTTAAAAACGATTTCAGATGCAGGTCACTGTAAACGGTGTGATTTGAGGGGCGCCTTTCTTGCTGGCTCTGTAATAGTCGAAGGTGATCTAAGTCGTGCAAGACTTCAGGGTGCAGATTTACAGGGAGTTTATTTTCAAGGCGTAAAGCTCTATAAAGCCGATTTGACATCGGCAGATCTATCTGGTGCGTATCTTGTTGAATCCGACTTCTCTAAGACTAAGCTTGTTAATGCTAGATTGGAGGGATCCAATCTTACGGGAACAATGTTGCGTGATGCAGATCTTAGTGGGGCCTCACTTGAAAATGCCAATGTAACTCGGGCTGTGTTAACTGAAGCGAATCTAGAAGGTACCAATTTTTCTGGCGCAGTTTTACTTCGTGCTGACCTTAGTGGAGCCGTTGGTAATCCGCTATATATGGAAGAAGCAATTATTTGTTATGTAATCCAGAACAACGGTACCATAAGTAATTGCGACTTGACCGAATCAGATTTGAGTGACATGAATCTCAGTGGAGTTGACCTCAGCGGGGTAAATCTCGCTAGAGTCAAACTCGCGGATTCGTACCTTACTCGAGCTGATTTATCTGCTGCAAACTTAACGAGTGCGAATTTGGCTGGCGCTAGGCTAAATGGTGCAAATTTGGGTGGGGCGAATCTCTCTCATGCTGATCTTTCGGGAGCGGACTTAAGTGGGTTCGAGACAAATCTTCGTAATAGCACACTGCGTTCAGCAAATCTTTATGCTGCAAATCTTCGAGCAGTAGATTTATCTTTCTCAGATTTGAGCTATGCTAACCTTGTTAATTCGGATCTAAGTGGAATATTCCTATTTGGTGCGTCCTACCGAGGTGCTAAATTGGAAAATGTAAATTTAACACGAGCAAATCTATCTGGTTCTGATTTATCCAGAACTCTATTAAATGGTTCTGATCTTTCATTTTCTGATCTCTCCGATGTTAATCTTGAAGGAGCAGATCTCGTTAGTGTATCAATGATAGAAGCACAACTTACGGGAGCAAATCTTCGAAAAGTGTACATGAGCGGAGTAGGAGCTAATTTTATCCGGGCAAAACTTGTCAGAGCACGTTTCTCAGACGCTTATCTCAAAAAGGTGGATTTCAGTGGAGCTGATCTGCAGGATGCTGATTTTACGGGGGCTGATCTGACAGCGGTTAATTTCACTGACGCTAATTTGATAGGTGCTTCCCTAAAAGGTGCAAAAATTGATCGCATTGTACTTTGTGGCACTGTCATGCCTAATGGGGAAATAGAGAATAAAGGTTGCCTATAATAATTGTTAGGCATGATTTAATCAAAGTGTTAGGACGAAGGTTTTCTAAGCTCTGGCCAGACGAAACCAGCGATAATCATGACAATTATGCCTTCAACTGCTACGATAGTTAGCCCATTTACTGTGCCAAATTGTTCTGCCATATATCCAACATGCAAAGAGCCAATAGGGCCCGTACCAATACAGACCGTAAGCAAACCCAGTACACGAGCGCGAAGGTGGGAGGGGGTTTCAATAAGGAGGAGAGTAACCTGCATAGTACCAAAGCCAGCTAGTCCGAAACCTCCCACGGCCAAAAGGATTAGAGACCAATAGAAATTGCTTGAAAGAATAAAGCTAAGTATTGCTAGGGACAGTAAGATAGAACCCCAAAAATAATATCGCCGGTATTGCCTTTGTGGTCCATAGATCGAAATTAGTAATGCACCGACAAACCCACCAAGGCCATTGGCTGAAAGTAGTATTCCATTTAAAGAAGGGTTTAATCTAAGTATGTCAATGCCCACAACCGGTACCAGTCCATATAAAGCCAATATGAATACGTTCATGATCATGGTAATCATGAGTGTTGCTAATACTACTCGATTTGATCTCGCATATTGTAGACCTTCTTTAATTTCAGACAGCAAATTATTTTTCTTATGCGCTCCTACAGAAGATGGCAGTATTATTCTGCGTGTCATCATATAGGCTAGGATAAAACAGAAACCGATAGACCAATACACTCCCGTTAAAGCTGTGTTCTCGTAAAGTATCCCCCCAAATAATGGCCCCAATAACATAGCCAGCATTAAAAGAGTTATATCAAGACTCATTGCTGGTCCTAACGTTTTTTCTACTGCTACTTCGCCAATTGCCTTTCGTCGGACGACGTTATCGAGAGTCAATCCGATTCCGGTAACGAAAGCACCCAGAAAAATGTGCCACGCCTCGATTGTTCCAATCCAAGAGAGCAGTCCTAATCCGAGAAAAAAGATTGCAAGGATCCAATAACCAATGGAGAGTAGTGTCAGAGTAGGGTAGCGATCGGATATAGCGCCCGCAAGACTACCTAGTACCACCATCGGCACCATTCGTACCGCTAGTAGAGCCGTAACCATTAACGGTGATTGGGTTATTGAGAAAATATAAATAGAGGTGGCAAGCTGTTCTACACCAAACACTATCCAATGAATAAGGCCAGCAGACCAGAGCCTTCTGAAATTCTGATTCGCCAGTAGCGCAAGGTTTCTTTTGCTTTGACTGATTGACTGACTATTTGTTATCAAAAAAAATAGTTAAAAAAAATTTTCATAGAGTGGCTTTTGTGGAAAAAAATAGGTTGGTTAATTATCAGGTTAAGCTAGACTATTTTTTACAAACACACCATTGGCGATCACTATTGGCATATGTTCTCCCTCATTCTGCAAGACATCTAAGTCCTGAGTAGGATCTCCATCGATCACCAATAGGTCCGCAAAGGCGCCGGGCGCAATTACCCCCAATTGATTTTCCATTCGAACAATCTCTGCATTGATTATTGTGGCGTTTTGAATTGCCTGGATTGGGCTCATCACTTCATTGTGAACCAAGAGACCTTCAGGTTGATAGGATTTTGGAGACCAACAGAGGTCAGTCCCATAGCCAATTTTTACCCCCGCCTGCATCGCTATTTCCAGTGATTTCACTCCAGCCTCAAGGACTTCCTGATTTTTTCTTTCACTGTCTTTTGACCAACCAAAAGATGGCCCGTATTTAGCGTCTGCGCGGTAAGTGACAAGAGTTGGAACCAAATATGCACCGTGTTTCGCCATTACTTTGGCTGTCTTTTCGTCAAGAAAATTTCCGTGCTCTATTGTTCGAACACCACACTCAACAGCCCGTCGTATCCCGTTTGTATTGTAAACATGAGACATCACATATCGGCCAGCTCGTGTGGCTTCATCGACGATAGCGAGAATCTCATCGGTAGAATACTGGAGATGATGAAGTTCATCTGCTGGTGAACTTACCCCACCCCCAGCCATAATTTTGATTTGATCAGCACCATGTCGGATTTCTTCACGAACTGCATGTCGGACAGCGTCAACACCATCCGCGATCCGAGCAACACCCATAGAAGCGTTCATACAGCTACAGAAGTCTGCTTTCCCACGATGGTCACCATGACCTCCAGTCTGGCTTAGTATACGACCGGAAACAAACATGCGAGGTCCTTCAAAATGCCCATTCTCAACAGACATTTTATGTCCATAGTCAGCTCCACCCGCATCTCTGATTGTGGTAAATCCTCGTTGCACCATGCCTCGAAGGTGGGTTGAGCTACGTGCTGTCATTTCTGACGGAAGAACAGATTGATTGTCATTGAAACCGCTGATAAATACGTGGGCGTGGCAATCAATTAGTCCTGGCATTAATGTTCTGCCTCCAAGATCGATTTTTTCAGCATCTGGAGCATTAATTGCCTCCTTTGAGACTTCAATCACGCGATTTTCGTCAATCAGAACCTGAAGACCACTCTTTAAAATCCCTTCTTTAGTATCCAGCAGGGCATGATTGCCTAATATGTATTTACCCATTTTTTCTCCCAGTTCAACTGTTGAATCAGCAAGCAGTCTCTCTTAATAAACGTTTAGGTTATCATTGTAGTGTGAAAGCCGTTCGGTAGTCTCGGACCACGAACCGTCGTCTGCAATTATCACACCATAGTTGTCTCGAGCCGAGTCTTTCGATATGTACTCGTTCTTTAGATCGTCAAGAATTTTATCTATATCTCTTTCATATGGATGTCCCCAGCCACCACCACCTGCG